>Ga0307515_10022855_pt1 | contig 10999 bp, 16 predicted proteins | sample 17_EM_MG_FD_194513 | JGI IMG/M metagenome (GOLD analysis project Ga0307515, IMG submission 194513) | Populus trichocarpa ectomycorrhiza microbial communities from riparian zone in the Pacific Northwest, United States - 17_EM | ecosystem: Host-associated > Plants > Roots > Unclassified | place...
CATAATAATTAAATGAAAACTCGCATCTCCTGTCACACACGCAACTTCAATTTCAAATACGGGTGTACACCGTTACGCAAAAAGAGAAATGGGTGAAGCGATTGGGCAGTGTTGAAAAGGCCCAGTCCAAAATCTGTGTGATCGTTGAATCTTTCAGTAATGCCAAACGAATGAAGCGACGTTGAAGAAGTCGTTGTAAAGAAACCGCTATAGACCAGTTAAGGGTTCATAGGGTGAAGGGGAGCTTTTTTAGTCATATTCCTCGATGCCCTCGGGTTTGGTAAGGTTGCTGGTGTCGACACCAGGAAGAGGGAACTGCGTAGCGAAGGCACGAACTTCCTTGCGGAGTTCCTTGATAGCCTTGGCACCCTCGCCATCACCGGTGAGAGCGGTGCGTTCGAAATCCTTGAGCAACTTGGAACCCGCCTCCTTCTGTACCTGCAGAGCGATCTGGATAGCACGATGCATGAATTCGGCAACCTTCTTAATATGCTCCTCCTTCAAGTTCCTTGATGTAAGTGCTGCAGTGCCGAGCCGGATACCACCAGGGACTTGGGCGGAGGCATCACCGCTGACGGCGTTCTTGTTGATGATGATACCAACGTAGTCGCAAACCTTTTCCGCTTTGGAGCCAGTGAGGCCAATAGGGCGCAAGTCCCAGAGCATAAGGTGGTTGTCAGTACCTTCAGTTTGAAGACGGTAACCCCTGCCGTGGAGATCGGAGGCCAACGCACGAGCGTTGTCTACGACTTGCTTGGCGTACGCCTTCCAGGTGGGCTGAGCGACCTGGAGGAGGGCGGTGGCGACACCCGCGAGGGCATGATTGTGGGGACCACCTTGGCAGGCGGGGAAAACAGCGTCGTTGACACGCTTCTCGAGGTCCTTCGCGCCTTCAACATCCTTGCGGAAGAAGATGAGACCGGCACGGGGTCCACGGAGGGTCTTGTGGCTATCGACTGGTAGTCAATACCCTACAGTACCAAAATAGGGAGAAGAACGCACGTGGTGGTCGTAACGACATGGCAATACTCGAATGGGCTCGCCAACTGGCTGCCAGCAATCAAGCCGGCTGTGTGAGCTATGTCACACATCAACCAAGCTTGTTGCTCATCTGCAGTCGCACGGAGATTCTTGTAGTCCCAATCACGAGGGTACGCAGATGCACCGCAGATGATGAGTCTAGGTTTGAAGATCTTCGCGGTTTTGTTGACGGCATCATAATCGATGAGCTGGGTCTCCGGCACGAGCGAGTAAGGCAGCGACTGGAAGTAGATAGCAGACGCGGTGATCTTCTTTTTGGCGGTATAATAACCATGGGTCAGATGGCCACCATCGGGTAAACCGAGGCCCATCAGACGGTCTTGCGGTTGGAGGAGGGCTGTAAGGGCGGCGAAGTTGGCAGTCTGGGATCGGGTGTAAGATGAGGCGCTTCGATTTTGTAAGCAATACACTCACGCTGCCAGAGTACGGCTGTACATTCACTCCCCAGATCTGTGAGTGGTGAGAATATCAGGATCTCGTCCAAAGATGAATCAGATAAGAGCTGCGGACCTTGGGATCGAGGTTGAATGCTTCGAGGGCTCTCTTTTGGCATAGCCGCTCGAGTTCGTCGACATACTCGTTCCCACCGTAGTAACGAGCGCCGGGCAAACCCTCCGAGTACTTATTTGTGAGGATACTTCCAACGGCTTGCATGGCGGCCAAGCTGGTCAGGTTCTACATGAAACAGAGGTGAGAGACTAGGCAGGACCGATCAGGGTGGGGGAGGACGTACCTCGGACGCAATAAGCTCGAGACCAGTATACTGGCGCCATGTCTCCTTGTCAATGATGTTTTGGACAACGGGATCAATTTCTGCCAATGGCTTATACAGGTCCGCGTTCTATAAGGGGAGAAAATTTCAGCATATGGGACGATTCCGACAAAACGTTCTGTAGGGTATTGGACAGCCTCATGGTTTGAAAGGACATCACGAAGAGTGCTGCGTCCTAAAGACGGGCGTACATGACAAATGCTACACCCCGCCAAAGGTGGACAGCACCGAACTCGGAATGTCCCACGGGTTGTCGAGAACGAAGGACACGACATACATAGTCGGCGTGAGCGTGTGCCATTGTGCGAGCTTTGAACGGGAAAAAAGAGTGGCGAGGAAGGGAATTAAGACGCGAGGGTCTCGCCAACGGTCGGAACGCAAGTCCGAGCATTAGAACAACGGGGCGGAGAGCAAGTTGTTGGGCAAGAAAATATGCTAAATTGTCTTTGAAGGTAGTGAACAGTAGCTACAATCATCACCTATTTATTAGAGTTCTCCGAAAAGGTCATCCACTTTCACTGTATCCTCGTCGACGTCGTATGCCCAGCCTTGCACGTCCTTATCGCTCCCCGCCCAGCTCATCGCGGGTAGCAGTGCCCAAGTAGCCCACTCTTTGAATCCCTCGTCACCCCACACATCATAGCGACCATGTTTGCTCATGGTCTCGGCCTTCAACACAAAAGAACGAACCCGGGATTCGCGTCGGCCTTGGTATTCACGCCCCCAAAGTTCCGCACTCAGATGACCACCAGGATGGATCATAACAGCTGCAAGGATATTCGCAATCATAGCCGCGTCCTCGACTGCCATCCCGACACCCTGAACGTTTCAAAACTCCGTCAGTCGGCAGAATGAAAGAAGGTGAGCGACTTACTTGAGCCGCAAACGGTGGCATTGGGTGTGCAGCATCTAACGGGATGTTAGAACCCGGTTCGAATAAAGAATAGCAACGTACCACCAAGCAAGACCATCCGACCCTTGGGAGAACACCACTTGTTTGGTGATGGATGAAGTGTGTACACCGGCCAGTACGCAATCTTTTGAGTAGCACGGATTATCTCGGGACACGGCGGTGGGAAGTGTCCATAGGTTTCGAGGAGCTCTCGACGAATGGCGGCGGGGCGTTCTTCTTCAGAGTCCGGATTGGGTACTATCTTTGGACTTCGAGAAGCGAACCAATATATGTGGCTCCCTGTATTTGATGCGGAGGCAATGGTGAAGAGTCCGTGGTCTCGTGAGAGTACCCCAATTGTCTTGTGGGTCCTCAAGGCGGCAGTATACGATTGTGGAAGCGAATCGGTTTCGAGGATACCGTCTATGAGTAAATTGAATAACTTTAGCCGTCTTCACCTGGGGCCACCACTCACAAGTCATGGTAAGGCCACTATAAACTGCGCGAGGCTTCTCCCACCTGGATGATGATAATCAGAAAGGGGGTATAAGGTGGAGGTACGTCACTCACGGGGGCGCGTCCTTATAGAGCTGGTCTCGCACGAAAGAGTGAATACCATCGCAGCCGAGGAGGAGATCTGCGCTGGCAATAGTGTCATTGTCAAACGCGATATGGACACCGTTGTGGTCCTCTGCGATTTGGACAGCCTTAGCGCCGTACATAACTGTGAGCTTTCCTGAATCCTCGTACGGTTCCAGAGCATCAAGAAGAGCCGCATGAAGGGCAGTTCGGAGAACCCGAGTGCCTTCATATCCCCTCGCAAAATCGCATGGAGGGATGTGCTCTGGGTCATGGTCGCGATTTGATGAATGGGAACGAGTTGCAGGCGTCGATGTGCTACCGGGCCTACGACCACCATAGTAGACCTCTCCGATCTTGTCACCGTGTTCATTCCTGCTGGTTATAAGCCTGGCACATTTAGGTACAAAGACTTACTGGAGGAAAATGCTCGGAGTCGGGGCACCATAGTCCGGTTTCAGGCCGAGTCTAGCAAGCACGCGCAGAGCGTTGGGTGCAAGATTGAAGGCTCCACCGATCGTTGCAGGCCAGTCGCGGTGTTCAAAGATTGTCACATTGGAGATCTCGGTTCGTTGGAGGATGGCGAGGGCTGCGAGGGGCCCAGTGATCCCATTGCCGAGGATGAACACGGATTGAATACCAGTGTGCGCCATCGTTCAGGTCGTGTCCTGGATAGATGGGCAGGGTTGGGTGGGGCGTCTGGTCTGGTTGAAAGACGCTTTGTTCGACCAAACGGCAGTCCCACGCTACTAATTCAAACCCTGTGGTGTTCTCAGACGCGTTTTGGTTACCGATACGGACAAAGCGAGCAGGCGAGTGAGAACCGAGCTCGACCGCGGGGGATGAGGTCTGAGTAAAAAGGACGTAGCGGCGACGCAGGAGAGTTCGGGAAACTCTGTTAAGAAGATACAAAAATGCTTTGCTTTGGAATAGAGCGACGGCAGAGGATTGGGCTACTGACCGCAGCCAAGGTTGACAATTCTGGACCTGCCCAAGCTAAGCTTCGCCAGAGTTGCCGTCTCCAATCAGCGACAGGGATGGACAAGCCTCCTGTCCTCCGTTATAAGAGTACCAACAGCCGCCTCCACCTCACTGACGCAGAAGAGACTGGGCGCGCAATCCCCGCTCTTCGCCGGGTGCCTCCCCGCATCAAGGCCGTTGCTGGTCCTATCCTAGACGACTTTCTCCAGATTGCTGTCGAGTGCGATCGAATCGAAGACCAGTTACAAGCCCAGGAGGTCGCATACGATAAGCTCTCTGGTAGACTCGATGAGACCAAGTCGACGCTGGAGGTGGTCACCTCGAGATATACTCATGCGAATGAGCAGATTATGAATTTAAGGCGACAGCTCGGTGAGAAACGCCAAGACGACGCGGAACGGCAGAAGCAAGCACTTAGAATCCAAAGAGAGACAGGGGGGCAAGTTACGGCTTTGCGCAAGGAGTTGGAGGACTTACGGAAAGAGAACAAGCGGCTCAAGGCCTCGCTTGTCCAAAAGGAGCGAAAAGATTCTTTGCAAACCACCGAGACTGCGGTCATCCCTCTACCACTTCCCGAGCTCCGAACTCGTAAGGACGTCAGGCGCGACGACGAGCTGAAGCGGCTTGTTATTCAAACTTCCTCTCTCAACGACGATTTGGAGCGCCAACTGGAGGTGCGCCGCGAATTAGAGGGAAAACTCGAGAAAGCCAAACTAGAATTGGAACTCAAGGATCGTGCTCTCAAGGATCTTACTATTAAGCATGGGTCGACCTCAAAGACCGTCTTGCGGCTCCAAGACAAGATGGCGGCTACGCAGGAGTTCTTGAATATGGAGGATGGCGTTCGTGCGGACGCCGTCCTCCAGCGCGTCATACGAATGAACGAAGAAATCAGTCACCTCGCTGGTTTAATAGCTACCAGCGCCCCGCTGGCCGTCAATGATTTGCATTGGCCGGAAATCAGCGACCTTGACCGCTTGACCGTGACCTCCTTCCTATCGCGACAATTTCTCCCGCTTCTCACAACTAACGAGCTGGAGAAACGGCGTCTGTACCTCGATCTGGCCATTCGAGCCTGCCTCGTTTCCCAGGTCGATGCAATAATTGAATGTGGATGCTTCGGTCTCCGAGATGACTTGAATGAATTTCTTGATCAACTGACCGCAATCGTCAGAAGCGAAAGTACGTCCTACTCATGGCTATCTGTTTGTGATTCGCTTATCGACCAAATCACGCTGTAGCCTCACAAACCACTGCTGCGCGCTGGAGGGCAATCACCCACAAGGCCATCCGACAGAGTCCCGAGTTTCCAATCGATCACTCTCTTTCTGATACCATGGTCCATATTCTCTCCTCCATCCTCAGTGTCGCCGGTTGTCCTTCCGCGCAGGAGGAAGGAACCAGATGGAAAGACAACATTTATAGCATCCATGGCAGTGCTGAGGCGCTTGAGATTGACATCAAGCAAAACGTTATGTCGACGTTCTATCACCTGCGCGTTCCAGCGGTCAATGCGCTGTTCCAAGCCCTGGAAATGACGGATGTATCGGTCATTGTCGAAGGGCTGCGGAGCTCAGAGAATGAATCTCGGGTGGGACTTAGGAGGGTGCTCGCCACCGTTGGGCTAGGGCTGGCGGCAACATATGGACCAGCACGGAAGAAGGCTGGATCAAGAATCAAGTCCGAAGTACGACTCGAGTCCGCCGTCGTTTTAGACGACATTCTACCTCATCAGCAGGACAATGACTGAGTCGCCCTCTAATGTTGACCCGGGGTCCCAGCCATGGTTGGACACATGAGACCTGAGATATAAATATTGGGATATAACTGGATATAACCGCGTCGTTGGGGGTATTTTTAAACTGTATTGGGACTGTCCGTGAGCTGAGACCAAAATATAGTTCCAGGATTAGCCCGACATACCGGCCAATTGCCGACCTGCTGCGCATCGGGCTATTCTTGTCCGTCTAGCGAGATAAATGGGATTGACGTTGAATTTGGTACTCTCACTGATCAAGCACCTCGTACCCCTTTCTCACCCGCACCTCCTGTTGGACGTGTCTGGAATGGGCAAACACACCCAACAGCGGCGACGGATAGTCGTCACCCTACTTTCCTTTCTCCCTGTCTCAATACTCATTCTTATGTTCTTTTCACCGCCCAGGATATTCACTCGCTCTCTTGACTCCTATATTACCTCAGGTATACCCTGGAAAGGTGATGGTAACAATAATAACAGCAGGACACCATGCTGGAAAGCTGCGCCCGCCCTCTACAATTGCTTTCGAGACTCAGTATCTGGATCTGCCGATAACCCGCTACGGCCTGCAAGTGACATGGAGGCACTCATAGTGCCTACACAACCGTTGCACCCATCTCACTGTATTGACGATTTTCTCACTAATGCCAAGCCGTGCTCGGCACCCCACCTAACAACACTGGATGTCGTCTGGACGTGGGTCAATGGATCAGATGCCCTATTTCAACAAGCCCTGTGGGATGCCACAGATTCCCTGTCTACCCAGCGCCAAAAAAACCCGCGTCCTGGGAAGCTTTACCGGTCAGCTTGTCATGTGCTCCGTGATTCTCCGCTTCACTGGCTCACAACCATCCATAGCGACCATGACGAACTCAAGCACTCAATCCGTTCCGTTCTCCAGCACTTTGGCGGTCACACGACTCAATTCCATCTCGTTGCTGCGGATATGCCTCACCCCGATAACCGGAACCCCTTCCGACTCGGATTGATGCCACAATGGTTAAACTCTGATGCCATGGGACATTGGAAGCATGGTCATATTAGCCTTGCCCTGCAACACCATTCTCAATTATTCATTGGTCCTGGCCGTCCGAGTTTCAATAGGTAAACCTATTGTTTTGTGTACCGTGTAAAAAGCGCGAAGTGACGCGATTCCAGTTTCTCCATAGAATCGCAGTTTCTTGCCTTGCACAATTTATCAGACTATTAGTACGTCGTTGCTGTGATTTAGGTCTAGTCCTACTAAAGGATTTTCACAGTATTTACATGGTATGTTGTCGACTCCTATGCTGAATGAACCTCATTTGAAGCTCCGCACAGAATGACGACCACTTTATGACCAAGGATCTTGCGGCAACAGATTTCTATTCATCACGTACGCCCAAAACTACCGAGCCATCACATTATTCACGCATATTTTCCAGCTTTTGGTGTTGTACTACGATTCTCTCCTGAACTTCTTGTCAAAGCGGCCGAGTGGCCAAACCGTAATGCAGGTGGTGAATGGGGCCCTCTAGAATACTCCAACTGGCTCCTCGACCAACGGTTCGGCCAAAGAAGCCGCCCTTACCTGGCCCACATCCCTAAAGTGATGTCTCGAGTGCTTTTCACAGAAGCATCTGGCATCTGGTTCGAGGAGTTCCTCGACACTTCAGGACACCGTTTCCGCAGTGGGCGTGACGTCTACAGTGTATTTCTCGTCACCCACTTAGTCGTCGAACGCGCCAGAGAAATTATGTTATGGTCGTGGATCGTTGGCACGATCGGTGCGGATGACGACACGTGGGGCGCTGAGGAGGGCGAAAGGGCTTGGAGGTTACTTGGCGGAGACGAAAGCACCGAAGAGATCCCTGTGACCCTCCCTCAAAGGGCTACGTTGAGCCCCGAGCGCCTAGAGTCTTTATTCCTGGAAGCAGGAGAGGAGCCACCGAAAGAAACAGAGTATCTCCTCTGTGAGTGCTGTGTCTTTCTACTGAAACCCTTGGCTCACCACCTTAAAGCGTGGATGGATGCTTTCCCATATGCCATGCTAAACGGGCCGCCACTCCAGCAGTGGCCGCGCGTCTCCGATGGCAACCTTACAGTGGGTCAAGGACAGTACGCACTCCATTCCTGGGCGAACTGCAAACTGGTTCGCGAGAAATGCTTCGGTTCCCGCAAGCAAGCATCTGCGGTTTTCAAACATGTTGCGTTTGACGACACGCAATGTGGTGATTGTAGTACGTATTTAAGATCCCGAGGCTTGTCCCGCCCTCGAACTCTGGTGTACAGTCGTCAATGCTCTTCTTCGAGCGAGTGGCCCCGTCGGCTTGTCGGCTTTCCTCCCTCCCCTCGAACGGACATTTTCACCCTCTGGCGTCAAAGGTCCTCCAATACCGATTCCGGAAGAGGTTCCCGTTCTCTTGCCCTTGACTAAAGACTGGAAAACGACCGACTTCACCTTACACAGCTGCTTGCGAGCACGGAGCCCTGTAAATGTCCGAGAGTGGGTCCTTCGGGCCATGGCTCGGTACAAGTATGTTGTTGGTACGCTATTTTTCTGTTTATGCTAGCTGTCATCCAACTCAGTGCTTTGTCTAGGGGACACCCCTCACGAATTCTTACAAATGAAAGCCAACCGTCAAATAAAAGCAGACCTGAAGCGGTTACAGAACGATATTGCGCTGCTCGCCGTGAACGATGATATACAAAACACGCCGGAGTTGGTCGGCCCGATCTTGACTCGATGGATGGCCAATCGCTGGAGGATACGTGCAGAATGGGAATCTTAGGCGTACTATAGGACGGGGGTAGACGTTCCTCTGCGCAGTCGGCGTCTTTAATCCTAGTTTATTTGTTTAGCTTATGAGCTCCCGCAGACACCTGTATCTGTATGATCGCGTATTTGAGAGTATTAACTTATCTGCTTTTGGATTTGCACTGTGCGATCTCTCGCTGAGCGCCAAACAGATTAGCACTTGAACTCAACTCTTCCGACTGATGTCTTCCAAGAAACCCAAGGCAGTCGATGCAAAGCCCACCAAGCAGACAACGTTATTCGATGCGTTCGAGAAAGTGAGGGGCAGTGGGAACACGTCGCCACCATCCTCATTCTCTCCATCGGCCGATCCTCCACCCTTTCCAGTGGCGATGCCCACAGGGACCCAGCATATGGACGAGAACCAGGAGCATGTCTCTCCTTACTTCGCCTCGTCGCCTACATCCGCACGTAAACCATTCATGATTCGTGTGGGGACCGGCTTTATGGAGCTCGACGACGGGGGCTCACCCCAAACGATGAAGCCACCTATCTCAATGCCCGTTCCTATCCCGTCCAGTGCCTTGGCGGCGATGTCGTCATCTCGCCCGTCCACCCCGAACAGTGCACAGCAAGTCAACGAGCATAACATGGCGATTGCCGCCGAGAATATAGAAATGTTCAAATTCCTTGTTCCCACCCTATTCACCGATCCCGAGCATGCGCCGACGGGTTACCTGTACGACTCAGAACGGTTTGGGCGCATTGGAAGGAAGTATTGTCCAGGATTCACAGTTGCCCCCGGAGACAGCCGAAAAGGTTGCATAGTAAAAGTCATGGATGCGGACGCCTACGACGTCGCTTGCGATCAGATGACTCGAGCACTGGGGAGTCAAGTTACCACGAGTGCACCTAAACCACCTGTAGTGTTGAATCTTGCAAATCAGTATCACAGGGGTGGTGGCTGGCGAAAAGGCTCGATGGCCCAGGAGGAGGAATTGTGCTACCGGTGCGCGCAACGCTTGTTACTATCCGTTTAGCTGACGGTATTACCACAGATCGACATTGTATGCTAGTCTCCCCAGCAAGTACTACCCGATGAAGGATACTGGAGCTATCTACTCACCCCTTGTGGCGATATTCCGCACCCGAAGCATCCACGGACACGAGTTATATCCCATGGCAAAATATATCTGCCAGGTACACCAGGGTGGCCATCCTGGAGGTCCAACTCCAACCCCCCTCCCAGTCGTTTCTGTCATTTCTATCGCTGCGATCCGGAACCCGCCAGTTACTACGGATAATCCTCCGAAGTACGCTCGTAAAGAAGACAGTGAACTCACTAAATCCAAGATACGACTAGCTCTACGCATGGCGGCTTATAACGGTCACCGACGGGTGGTGTTAGGTGCCCTTGGGTGCGGCGCATTCCATAACCCAAGCCATGAGGTGGCCAAGCTCTATAAAGAGGTCTTCAATGAAGAAGAGTTTACGGGGGGCTGGTGGCAAGAAATCACTTTTGCTGTGCTTGATACTGCAAAGCCTGAGAATCGGGGCGTGAATGGTCAAGGCAACTTTGGTGTGTTTTATAGGGAGCTGAATGGTTTAATTGTGTAATTTACGACCGTCTTGACGATCGCCATGCCTTCAATATAGTCCTTGTTTTTCCCGACGGTTCGGGCCGAATTCGGACATGGTTGTCATACTACCTTCGACCGCGCGCTTTGGCCTCTCATACAACGCCTGCTGCATCTTAGAGGATAAAAGAGTTCCATTGTCCCTTTGCATCGACTACTCCCTCCCTCATGTTACGCGTTTCCACGTTGCGGCCACCACCTACTGCGCGCACCTCATTGTGTGCACCTCTATCGACCAGCCTACGTAGTATACGATGTATGTGCTTTTCTTACCGCTATCGCCCTGGTTCCTTCACTGACGATGTGGTTTCCCCGCGTTGCGCCCATCACCTGTCTCCTCCCACTTTGTTGTTCGGCTCGCTCTCAACCTTGTTCCCATCATTTCCTGTTACTGCTTTCATACCTTCGGATTGTTCAAATTGGTAGACCACCATAGTTTCAAGAAAATCGATGTGGCAAATCCTATCGTCGAGCTTGATGGTGACGAGATGACCAGGGTTATCTGGAAAAAGTAAGCGAAGTAACCTGATGGCTGTTTGTGAAACTTACGTGACAACTCCCAGGATCCGAGAGGAGGTGCGCTGCCAACTCACATCGCCTC
>Ga0307515_10022856_pt1 | contig 10999 bp, 12 predicted proteins | sample 17_EM_MG_FD_194513 | JGI IMG/M metagenome (GOLD analysis project Ga0307515, IMG submission 194513) | Populus trichocarpa ectomycorrhiza microbial communities from riparian zone in the Pacific Northwest, United States - 17_EM | ecosystem: Host-associated > Plants > Roots > Unclassified | place...
CTTTTCAAATAAAAAAATTAGAAATATATATTTTCTAAAAAAATTCCTGCGTCACAATTTTATTTAAAGCTTCGATCATTGAATATATTTTTAGAAATAATTCAGCGTCGTTTGACACCTTCTACACTTAAAGAAATAAATTTAGTTCTATTCAAATTCATTTTTGAATTCATCATATATATATATAAAAAAAAATTCAGGCAGAAAAGCCGCGAGAAATTGAAACGACCGCCCCGGACTCATCGCCAGCATTTTCCACTCTAACAGAGTTTTGTCTAAAGGGAGAGAAAGAAAGAAACAATTCCAAATAGTATTGGAAAAGTTTCAGTTTTTACAAGAATTGATAAGAGAATCTTTGTCTTCGTATAATCACCGAGAGAGAGAGAGAGAGAGAGAGAGATTTTTGGTTAAGCATAGAAGCAGCACCTGTTTTTTGATCCAAAAACCTCTCCACCTTCCCTTTCTTTCTCCCTCTTTCACATTTCCACTCCATTGATATTTACAAATCTTGGGTTCTCATTGCATTTCCAAAAAGGAAAGAAAGATCGGATCTTTTTGGCTATGGTATGTGTAGATAAATAAAAAGAAAGGTGTGTGTGTGAGTGTTTAGAGGTGGAATATTATGAATCCGAAATCGGGTTCTTCTTCTACTGCTGCTTCTCCTGTTAGAGAAGGAGGAGGAGGGAGGATGGACAAGGGTCATAAGCCTAAGAGGCTCTATCAAGTTTGGAAAGGAAGCAATGTTAGTGTTTCTCTCTCTTTATGTGTCAACTTTGTTTTTTGAAAGGTGTTATGGGGTTGTTTGATCATGTGTTGAATTGGGTTTTGGTTATTTTCTATGTTTTGGATGCGTGTACTTCTGCAGATTTGGAAGTTTGGGATTTTTTGGGGTAGCAATTTGATTTTGTTGATCATGGAGGTCGGCTTGGTTGTGATCAATGTTTCATTGTGGAAGTGAGTGCTTTTTTATCCTCTTTGTTATTTTTTATGAAATGTTTAGATTGATACTGAAAAGTGGTAACAAATGTTAATTTTTCTTGATCATAATTGAACTGGTTGTTGAAGTCATTTTGTGTAGGGTTGAACTTGGTTAGATATTGTTCATGATCTCACCCTGCAATTTTGATCATGATTAGTGGCAAGAAGCGTGTCCTGTTTTTGGTTAGATTTCACCTTCAATATTCCAAGTTTTTTAATCAACTTAATAAAATCTGTATCTGGTTCATTGTTCTTTGTCAGTAGATTAGTTAGGTTAGTCTTTGAACTCCGTGTAGTTTCTGGTGACCATTTCTTGATTCACTTGTTCAAGTCGCAAATTTGCTGATTATTGATCATGTTGTATTTGAAATGCACACAATCACGTGAGATTTTTGAAAATTTCTTGGTTACCCTTTCCTATTGTGGAATTGTAGCATTGATGATCTTTAGTTGTTTATTCTTTTGGTTTCATCAGAGATTTTTCTGCGGTGGGAGATTGATCCTTGGCCCTGATGTGGCATCAATTTTTCTAACAACACTTCTTATCGCTGCCCCTGCTATTGCCTTTTGTATCAAAGTCTATTATAAGATCGTGGATGAAGGTTCTGTAAATGCCCGGTGGTATCCTGTATTAGTTGTTGGATTCATCCTTACTGTATTAGTAAGTATTTCTTTTTCCATTTTGGCTTCAAAGAGGCAGAACTACTATTTACTTCTTCATAGGGAAGCACGGCAATTGAATGAAATGTGTGGGATTTGGTGGTTTCTTTGGCTTCTTTATGGGATATTTCTTTTGCTGCATATGATGTGAATTTTCTTATTTAATTAAAATTTCCAGACAAAATATTTGATTTTAAATCAACACCAAATGAAAATCTTCTGAGATTATAGTTTTTGTCAGCTGATGTGTAGTCAAATTTTGCAGCATGTGTTTTCTGTGCAAACTACCTCTTATTGCAGATCATGAAAAATTCCTTTGTAAAGTCTTTTTTTTTTCTGTAGACTTTAGTATTTCTCTTCTTGACATCTTTCCGAGATCCTGGAATAGTCTGTAGAAATACAAGGCCTACCGAGTCAGATGAAACAGGTGGTGCAAATACCCCGTCAATGGAATGGATCAGGGGGAGAACCCCCTATTTGAGATTACCTCGGACAAAAGACGCGATGGTAAATGGCCACACTGTGAAAGTTAAGTACTGTGACACCTGTTTGCTTTATCGTCCTCCCCGTGCTTCTCATTGTTCAATTTGCAACAACTGTGTTCAGAGATTTGATCATCACTGTCCATGGGTTGGCCAGTGCATTGGAATAGTAAGTTCAAGTTTCTTGTGATGCAATTTATGTTTTCCAAGCAAATTCATTTAGATACACATTATTTCTTTTGGTGGGACAACCAACAAATTCAACTTTTTTGTAGATTATCTGTATGTTCTGGAAAGAAGATGTAGTAAGAAATAAATAATATTTTGAAAACCTTCCTCTTTTGGTTCTATTAACCGGATGTGCATGGAGATCAATTACTAAGTACAGCCATGGAAATTATTAGCATACCTTGCCATTCTCATTGTTTATTTCAGATGTTGGATCCTTTTCTATGGTACTTGCTGCTCCTTGATTGCCCTATTAACCGTATCGATCTTAGCTATAATTTGTGTGTCAAAATCTGAAAGTGTTTGAATCTGGTCTTACTGCATCCAATTGCTACCTGATGTCAGTATTAGTTGCTTTAAATTTTGTGTTATGATGGATTGATTCATGCTTTCTTCCATGGATTTTGCTACCATCCAAACTGTACAGCATTTACTTTCAATCGGTATTTTGATGGGATTCTGCTTCTCCTTTTATGGTAAAGAAAGAAAGAAAGTGTCCTTGTTGTACTCTTCTCCCCCAATTTAATTATTGATACCATACTTTCCTATTAATATTGATAATTTCTTTGGACTATTTAGGCGAAGTTTGGTCTCTTATTATGGAAAAGGCTAAGACATTGAGATGTTAGGAATTACATGATTTATTGTTGATATCCATATTATGCTTGTTGCCAATTCTGTGGCATTTAGCAGTAATCTTGCAAAAATCAAACTCACAAATGACCAATTAAAAGCCAGGATACACAAAGTCAAGGCACAATTAGGCTACTAGAGTTTCCTTTACTTTTTGGGGCTATATGTTTTCAATAAAAAAATGTAGACTCCAATTACGAAGCCAAGCAGAACAACTCTCATCAATCCATACAGTTTTTAATATGGCTGCATCACACACTGTTACCTTTCTGTGGGAAACTTACTGTGTTATCATGTCTTGTTCTGTTTGCAGCGTAACTATCGGTTCTTCTTTATGTTTATATCGACAGCAACCATCTTGTGCTTATACATTTTCGGGTTTTCTTGGATCTTCATTCTTAATGGAAAGAGAAATGTTTGGAAAACTGCAACACACGATATACTTGCTGATTTTCTCATGGTCTACTGCTTCATAACTATCTGGTTTGTTGGTGGCCTCACAGCTTTCCATTCCTATCTGATTTGCACAAACCAGGTGCATTCTTACCCAAAATACACTGGCCAACTAGTTATTCTTTGAATCATATTTGACAATTTCTGGTCCTTTTCCTAATACAGACTACATATGAGAATTTCCGCTACCGGTATGATAAGAAGGAGAATCCATATAATAGGGGAGTGATAAGAAATATTAGAGAAATCTTTTTCTCAAAGATCCTGCCTTCAATGAATAAGTTCCGATCATTTGTGGATGAAGATGAACACATGGCAGTCGGATCTCTGACACCAAATCTTGGAGATAATTTGGATAGGTCAAAGGGGAAAATCAACATTGAAATGGGAGCTAAGGTTGCAGGAGCTAGTAATTATTCCCTTCCAGAAATTTTACGAACTTTGGATTATGATGATGATTCAGATGATAATTTAAAGATGAAGGTGGAAGATGGAAGACCAGTCATGGACATGTCCTTTCATGGAGAGCTAGATCTGAAAGAATCAGTTCAAATCTCTATTGTTGGCAATGGATCAATAGAATCAGTACATTGTCCAAATGCCTCAGATGGACTGAGGAATCTGCTATAAGTTCAAGGGAATCTGTTCAAATTTCCATTGCTGAAGATGGAGCTGGAGAATCTGCTAAAAGTGCCATTGCTGATAATGCAGTGATAGAATCTTCGCAAAACTCTACTTCCGAAGATGGGGTATATATCAATAATTCTTTCGTTGAAGATAGGACTAACCCAGCTGAGGGCAGTACTGATGATCACAATTCTCATCAAACCACAGCACCGGTTCTTCAAGTATAGAGGTTTGCATCTTGCCCTTTTTCCCATTGTTCTGTTGCTTCTGTTCTTGTACCTTTTGACCTCCAAACTAGCTGCGTCATATAGAGAATAACATGTAACTTCCCTTTCGGAACTGTCCCTGCTGGTGCATTGAAATGAACTGTAATGCTCGTGCATATTTCTGAATGAAGTGACTTGTCATCTTCATATCATTTTCAGAATATTGAGATGATTTGATTATTCATTAAAATGCATCCACCACATAAATAACTTGATCCACAAAAAATCATTCTAAATTTTGCATCGGAAATTGAGAGAAGCGGATTTGAATGTCTTAGATTCTTACTCAGTTACTTGCTGAGTTTAGTGACAATCATCCTAAAGCTCCATTCTTCTTTTCTCTACCAATGACATTAACTTATTCTTTGACAGGTCTTGTTGCAGAAAACATCTTCTGTTGCTCAAATATATTGAATCATATACAAAGGATAGCTTGTTCCTGTGATTGCACTAGTTGGTAGTTGACTGGCTTCAAAGGGCTGTAAGTTTATAAAGGTTGAATGCTAGCTCATCAATGCTGCTGTTGCGGCAAAAAGAACAGGAATTGACCGAACACCGACTTGACGTTGTTGCAAGTTGTAAATCTGACATTTTGTAGTAATCCAGAAACCTGCAAACGAGTGAACGTATCTGTGAGGGTAAAATTGCTAAGATTTATTTTTCTTTTTGATAGGTTTTTTCTATCTCTTATCATTTTTTCTAAGATTGATTCGGTTTTTTTTTTTCATGTGGTTATACATGTAGAGGTTATTGGAAAGAAAAAAAAAAAAGAAAAAAACATTAGATGTACATTGAAATTTTAATTACTACAGTGTTATTGGAAAGATTTTAACAAGATAAAATTAACGATATCAAAAAATACTTTTAATAATAACCCTCGTTGGCCTAGTTAAAAAAAAAAAAAAACTTTAATTGTAAAGTCGACTGAGTAGATCAACCTACAACCCGACTTTAGCCAGGGCAATTGCATCAATTCAATAAATCTTTTTAAACTATCTTATTCACCTATATTTATAAAAAATTAAAATAAAATATTGCTAGTTTTTTTAAAAAAAATATCTTATAACAGTTATCATAACCACCGAAAGAAATCAGGCAGGCCTATAATAATCTGACATATGTCAAGTTCCCATTTCGAGACATAGATTTCATTGGATGAGATTAAATCACTTGTCAACCAATTATAAGTCACATATCCTATCCTTCTTAGGCTTGTAGCCCCTCTTTTCCCCGCTTGAAAGCTCATTTCTTTCCACCACCATTGCCACTCGAAGCGAGAGCCTTTCTCCGAGAAAAAATGGCTGTAGAGATGGCTTTAGTAAAACCCCTCTCCAAATTTAGCAGCACACCCAAATTTGGAAATCCAAGAAGTTTCTCCTACCCCAAATTCATTACCATCAAAATGTCAGCTACTGCAAAGACAACAAGTAGCCCAAAGCCAAGGAAGAAAGGTAACAAAGGTGAAATCAAAGAGACTCTTTTGGCACCAAGGTTCTACACCACTGATTTTGATGAAATGGAGACCCTTTTCAATACTGAAATCAACAAGAAATTGAACCAGTCTGAGTTTGAAGCACTTCTGCAAGAATTCAAGACTGACTACAACCAGACTCACTTTGTGAGGAACAAGGAGTTCAAGGAAGCTGCTGATAAGATGCAAGGGCCTTTGAGACAGATTTTTGTTGAGTTCTTAGAGAGGTCTTGCACTGCTGAGTTCTCTGGGTTCCTTCTCTACAAAGAGCTTGGAAGGAGACTCAAGGTACGCCTCTACAGTCACTCTAATTTCATGCATAATGTAATTCCTTGTTTTCCAGTATAATTATCTATCATCCACATTTGATGATGTAGAAAACCAATCCAGTGGTAGCAGAGATTTTCTCCCTCATGTCCAGGGATGAAGCCAGGCATGCTGGGTATGTGAAAACCTTACCCTTCTTTGTGTCACACGGTGAATTACTCTCCAAGAATGATTGAACCTTTGTATAGTTAATTGACCTTTGTTATATTGCATGCAGATTTTTGAACAAGGGTTTGTCTGATTTCAATCTGGCATTGGACTTGGGTTTCCTAACAAAAGCTAGGAAGTACACATTTTTCAAGCCAAAGTTCATTTTCTATGCTACATATTTGTCTGAGAAAATTGGTTACTGGAGATACATAACAATTTACAGACATCTCAGGGAAAACCCTGAGTACCAGTGTTACCCCATTTTCAAGTACTTTGAGAACTGGTGCCAGGATGAGAACAGACATGGTGATTTCTTCTCTGCATTGATGAAGGCTCAGCCTCAATTCCTCAACGATTGGAAGGCAAAGTTGTGGTCACGTTTCTTCTGCCTATCGGTAACTTTCTTACCCTAGATGCATTTTCATACCATATTTAGACTATCTGTAATGTTTCTGCAAATGCTTGTGTGTGTACAATGAGCCATTGGCCACTAGATATTATTGAAAATATTTACTAAAACATCTTGATATCCCATATAGGTTGCTTTTTCTTGGTATGTTAACCAGTCAACAAAAGTATTGACCTTCAACGTTGAGACTAATTTAAGGATGATATCATGTCTATTTCCTCGCTTCTGACAGCTTAGAGACTTGATTTTGCAGGTGTATGTGACAATGTACCTCAACGACTGCCAGCGAACTGCTTTCTATGAAGGCATTGGACTCAATACCAAAGAATTCGACATGCATGTCATCATTGAGGTGAGACTAATGCTCTATACCTGCCTGCTTTACTCATCTGAGTTTTGTTTTTTCATTTGCTTCCATTTCCATGCTGAATTATATATAATATGCAATCTAGGTTTGAATTTTATTGCTTAGTTTTCTCATGTCCAATGATATGTTTCAGTTGATGCGATGTTAAATCTCCTTTTGCTCGCCTAGACGACTTTGAAAAGGGAAATAAGAAATCAATAGCCTAGACTAATGGATTTGAATGTTTGATTCAAACGTTGTAGATTTTCGATAGTCGTCGAGTTTGTTTCTGAAATTCTCTTAATGCAGACTAACCGCACCACAGCGAGAATCTTCCCAGCTGTGCTTGATGTAGAGAACCCAGAGTTCAAGAGGAAGTTGGACAGGATGGTGGAGATTAACCAGAAGTTGCTTGCTGTTGGTGAGAGCGAAGACAATTCCTTGGTCAAGAACTTCAAGAGGATTCCCCTTGTTGCAGCATTGGTTTCTGAAATCTTGGCTGCATATCTAATGCCACCAATCGAGTCTGGATCTGTTGATTTTGCAGAGTTTGAACCAAAACTTGTTTACTAATACGGGTTTAGCAGATTTGCCATATGAAACGGAGGAAACATCCATGCAACTGGTGTCCTTTTGTAATGTAATTGACCCTGTTTCAGTCCTCTTGAGACCATCTATATTTCGCCCTTCACTCCATGTTGCTGAACAGATATGGGTTGTAAACTTATAATATACAAAGTTTGCAAGCGGATTGAGTATAAGTTTTCCACAAATGGAGGAATTAGTAACAAGAACATTCATTTTCTTTGCCATATCCCACGCTGCAGCGAGTTAATGTCTAAGTCGCAAAAGCATGAACAGAGTACTGTTGACAAGAACTAATGCCAATTGTCCATACTCAACTTGGAAATTGAAGTGTCAAAATAATTCACGGCGAATAACTCCCGTTATTTACAATGATCATTGAGCCAAGACTTGTAAATTCCCATTATTTGCAATGATCAATGAGCCAAGAATTGTAAACCTAGATGTGTGGCAAGCAAGTTAGAGAGAAGGCAGGAATGACGCAGTTATTGTACAGAAGAAAGCAGCAGATATTTTGGTGATGTTTGTTGTTATGGCAGTGGTTGTCTTGAAAATATTTTTTATTTAAAAATATATTAAAAAAATATTATTATTATTTTTTAAAATTTATTTTTCATAACAATACATCAAAACAATCTAAAAATATAAAAATAAAAATTAAACAAAAAAATAATTAAGTTTTTGTAAAGCGTTACTTGGATCGCATTTCCAAATAGCACTATAAACTCAGCTCAATAACTTAATCTAACGACCTGCCAATGTCCCATGCCAGATTTTACTTAGAAACAGTTTTTTTATGCCTTCATTAACCTAACAACATGCAAGTCAACCAACTCAACCCTTTTTATGCATTCATTAACCTAACAACATGCAAGTCAACCACGATCTGGATCTTGGGTCGTGTTAACCCCGGGTTATATTATATCTTATAACTATATATAGATATTTCACATGTAATGAATATGATCACAGTGAATTCCTTCACTATTATTTTCTTCAGGTTTACATAAATTTGCCCCCTTCAAAGCTTGCAGGTTAGATAATACAACACAATTTAACTGAAAGGTTCAGAGGCATTTCTTCAATCTGTTTTGCCCTTCAACTTTTCTTTCTCGTCTTGTTTTTGTGGCCGAAAGAGCAACTTAAATGTATATGCTGCCAGAAGAGCTCCCTGTATTGGGGCAAGCCAGTACACGAGTATGTGCTCCTTGGTTATATGATCCCCACGGGCATAAGCCCATCCCATCACCTACAGATTTTAAAAAGGTTCAGGTCATCTCTACGCAACCTTCTTGAAGCTAAAACGAACTTTCGATGCATGCATTGTGTTGTGTTGCAACTAAAAGATGTGAGCATGACTTACTGAGGCTGGGTTCATACAACCGCCCGTTAGATCAGAACCAAGTATGTGAAGAGATAACTTTGAAATACTTGATATCCAAGTCTTCATGAAGAAACTTCCAGGGATCTTTCTTGCAAGCCCAAGAGAGATGGTAACAACTCCAAATGCCAGCAATCCTTCTGTGAGAGCTCCTTTATGGATGTCAACATTCAAGCGTGGTCCACGTCCTATCTCAGGAAAGGTGTCGATAAGAAGCCGAACCGCAGTGATAGATCCAATCACCTACAGAAAAATAAACCAAAAGACATTGTATTCCAAAGTAGTTGTCTTCAAGTCAGAAACTTTGTTCACCAAAACGAGATGGGTAAATGATCGAGTAAATGAAACCTTGAAAAACGGCGAGGACAACTGTTCTAGCAAAACAATCTAGTTACATCGAGAATACCTTGTTCAACCAATTTTTATCCTCTAAGTCATAACAGCTCCATGTTTGCTATCACAAAACATACATCCAGGTTTTATATCTCGTGCATGGAACTCATGGAAGTTCTCTGTTCTAAAACTGCAGGTTGCCCTAAACAGAACATAATTGTAAAAAAAAAAGGGCCTGTCGGTTTGCTTTGGGCTCACATGCATTGAATAAATGCATGATCGCCACTGGATGGTAAGTATAAAGAGCTAAAGAAATACTTCTTCGGTGCTTGATCACCACTCATTTTTCACCAAGCATTAATGGACCACAAACTATGTACCTTCTTAAAAGTGAAATTAGCACCAAAACCAATTTAAGCTAATAAAATTAGAATTAACAAGAAAAAATACAACCTCAGCGATCTCACTAGAAGAATACATCAACCCAATTCAAAGAACAAGATAAAAGCTTTAACAAATCACTCAACTCAACAATCTAACATGCAAACAAAGATCAAGATCAATGCTCTACAATATTCATCAAGGGACTAGTAAAATTGAATCCTCTCTAAGGAGAAGTCATGGAAAGTAATTAAAAGTATCCATCACATTTTCAGCTCAAAAGTCAACCACAATACAAACTTGCTTAACAAAACCCCAATTTGAACTCATATTAAAAGTCATGTAGATCCCAATAGCATCTGACCTTTCTTTTTGAGAAGAAATAACAGGCAAAGAAATGCTTAAATTTTGCATATTAACTTGTACCAGTAACCCAATCACAAAATTTGAGCTGAACCCATTATTTGAAACCCAAAACACACACAAACAAGAAAACAATAAAATGAAACCCACTTCACATCTAGAGAAAAAAAAATCCAAGTCAACATCCCAGAGGGAAAGAGAAGCAAACCTGAGCAGGTATTCTAGTCCCAATGGTGAAGAGAAAATGAGAGAAATCCCCAGAAATAGCAGAAGACAAAACAGCAAGAGGATTAAAAGACGCTCCTTTAGTAACCTTAGCCAAGAAAGCAAAAAAGAACAGGCTCACAACTGTCAAAGACTGCCTCATAAATTCACCTCTTGAATCATGCCCCATCTGCAAAACCTTGAACACAAACATCTTTATCAAAGCACCATTCCATACCCAAATAATAGAAACTATAAAATCTGACACAATTAAACGAGTCTTAGAAACCATTTTGAAAAAAAAAAGATTGAAACTTTTTTGTGGGTTAAGGTTTTCGGAGATGGGTTCTTGCTTTTATTAAGGTTTTTGCTTTGGGTTAATTGTCTGTGCATGCATGGCTGTGACTGTGAATTGCTTAGGTAATTTCCTGGGAGTTATACGTGCTGCTTTTTGAAAGTGTAGAACGCATTGATTTTAAGTTTTTTATTCGTTAATATATTAAAATAATATTTTTTTTATTTTTAAAAATTATTTTTAATATCAACAAATCAAAATAATAAAAAAATTCAAAAAAATAATTCAAATTTTTTTAAATAATAATTTGGAAGCAGTTCCATATAGCACCATAGTTGTGGTGTGTATAAGGTTGTTATTTAGAATACAAAGTTATCTTCTTAATTAGTGGATCCCCGAGTGGCTATATTTTTTATTAAAATAGTGT
>Ga0307515_10022857_pt1 | contig 10999 bp, 10 predicted proteins | sample 17_EM_MG_FD_194513 | JGI IMG/M metagenome (GOLD analysis project Ga0307515, IMG submission 194513) | Populus trichocarpa ectomycorrhiza microbial communities from riparian zone in the Pacific Northwest, United States - 17_EM | ecosystem: Host-associated > Plants > Roots > Unclassified | place...
CCCCTGTGCTATTTCAGCTGTTTGATGGGTGGCTGCTTCGATTCTTGCAGGGAAGTGTTACGGAAAAGGCATTTTGACCTTCATGTTTTCTTTGCCACTGCGGAAAAGGTTGGATTTGGGTTTAGGTATATACTATATAATTGCCCGCGTTATTAAACTGTAGGATTAATTTTTTAAAAAAATTATATAAACCTTGGTGTTGAATTGATTTCGACGTGACTGGATGATATTAACATGTTTAAAGAAAAAGTAAATAATTTGAAACACCAACTTAACACTGATTAAATTTTAAATTTGATTTTTTAAAAATTATTAAGTTTTACAAATCTTATAATTATTGAAAACTTACATAGTTGTTAACTTCAGGACCATAAAATTAGTTGAGGTATGCACAAACTGACCCGGATACTCACATTAATAAAAAAAATATAAAAATATAATGTGATTTTAAATAAATATTTAAGGGGAGATTTTTTTAATAAATATTAAGACAACAATATATTTGATTGATTTAGATCAATTTGGGTTATTATTTATGAAGCTTAATTTCCATTAAATTCAATGTTGAATGATGAAATTAAAAAAAAAAAGACACAAAAAATAACTCAAGTCAATCCGGATTATCTTATCAAATTCGCAAGTTGGGTTGTGAGATCAGAATAACCTAATAAAAAGCAAATCAAAACAAATTATAAAATTCAATTCCTAATCAACTTAGTGTTGAAAAATAAAATTGAAAAGAAAAAATCAACTAAAAAATATATAAAAAATGATGAAAGATGGAATTAAAAAGATAAAAAATAGTCAATTAGAAAATAAGAAAAAAAGTTAAATTAATATGTTAAATCTGCAATCTAAATTATGAATATAAGATAATTTTATAAAAAATAAATTGAAAAAATTATGAAGTTTAATACCTAGTAAATCTAATATTGAAAAATAAAATTAAAAAAATGATATAAATCAAGAAAAAAAAATAAAAAAATATTATTCAAACAAGTAATATTATATGATCAGGGTATAATAAAACCACCTCCTTCTTTAATATTTTGTTAAATTTTTGTTATTTGTATTTTCTAGACTGGGCTCTATACCTATACCCCATACTGAAGTTAACTTTTTAAATTACTCATGAAGCTATTTTGATAATATGCAAAGCTGCGGGTTGAGTAAGAAAATTTGAAAGTAATAAAAAAAATATTTAGGTTATAAAGAATTATTTGTTATTAAATCTAGTGTAGAAGGTAAATCTAAAAACCTTTTCGATTCAATTCATTGCCCAATGCTATCAGAATAATGATCTAGAAAAGTAAATCAAATAAAATATTATAAAATAAACATTTTATTTTTATATTTAATCTTATTCAAAGAAAAATTTTCTTTTAAAAAGACTAAATTTAACATAGAACAACAAATAAAATGACTCGAGATAATCGGGTTATTTTTAAAATTAGTAAAGGATTATATAGAAAGCAAATAAAAAAATAACATAGCTTAATTTATAATTAAATAAATGTTGAAAGATGAAACTGAAAAAACATAAGATTTAAAAAAAACAAGCAAAATTAGATGAATCTTCTAAATTGAATTAATCTCCAAAACTCGTAACCTGTGAAATCCTAAACCCGAACTCAATAAAAAAAACTCATTTCTCAACCAATTTAATATTGAAGGATGAAACTAGAAAAGATATCAATTTAAAAAATTTATCAAAGTTAAAAAAAAAACGAGGATCAAATCTAACCAGAGAAAAAAAACATTAAAGGAGGATGAGATCGTAAAATAAGTTCAATTTAAAAAATTATATCAAATAAAACAAATAACAATAAAAAATAAGGACCATATCTGACATATGAAAAAATCAAAGGATGATGAAATTGAAAATAAAAAATCATTCAATAAATTATTTCAGATAAAACAAATAATAATCAAAAGAATAGAGACAAAACCTAAAAAAAAAACAAATTGAAGGCTTGCTTTGAAAACTTAGAGGGCCATATATAAAAATTAAGGAGGAGAGAGAGAGGAGGGGAATGGTTGTCAACACCAAACTAGATTTCCGTTAAGCACAGGTGTCATCCAAGGATGAAGGGGCCAATAAGATGATTCCAATATTGTCTTGAAAGCTGATATTTGGCCACCAGGCTATGCCGCCCAAAGAGTACGACAATAACCCATATATGCAATGCACATGACATGTGCAATACACATACTAATCATTTTTTTAATAAAATTTATGTTTATTAAAATAACAAATTGTTCCCGAGTCAATCTAATTATAATAGAAAGAACATGATAAAAATACAAAAAAATCCTTAAACACAAGTTATTTTTTTTATTTTTAAAAGTAATCTAGTAATTTTAATGTGACTTGAAAAAATAAAAATTCAGAATCACCCTGAATCCCAATTAATTAAAATTTGCTTTTAAAGTAGCTTAATTATGTAAAAAAAGTGAAAAAGACATATATGCTCCTAAGCAATGACCAGAATTATGTGAAAATATCATTCTATCCTCAACAGTTAATCTAATATATTTTTTTACGGGAAGAACAAAATAGTAATTTTACTATAGCAATCAAAATCAACATGTGTTTGTGAATACAGTAAAACACTCCGTTTTTTTTTAATATATATACAGCTTTGTTTCTACGCGCAAGAATACCGGTGCTGGGTCCTTCTTGTGCATGCACATAGCAAATGTGGCGATTTAATAGTTTTTTTTTTTTTTCCATTTGTCTTTTATTTTCCGTTTGAACAAGGGAAGTTTTTTTGAGAAAAAATAAAATACGTCTAGTTTTTTTAAAAAAAAATAAAAAAGAGATCGAGGAAAAATACGAGAAAATATAGAATTTGTTAATAATCACACCCGATTCTACTATACCATGCCATCATTTTTATTGAGCTTCAATTAATAATCAAGACACAATTGACGAATACGAAGTATGTTGTTTTAGTATGTATAGAAATAGAAATGATTCATGGGAATCAAATTTTGTTTTGGTATATGTATGGCTTAAATACATAATTATTTTTTCTCATCAATGTGGTCTACTTGAATGCTATTTACTTTTACGACATAAGAGAGATTGATTATCAGGATTCAAGTCGAAATACATCGTTAGATCATAAAGTGTGTTTTTTTTTGGCGGAGGGATAGCAAAAGAAACACCTAAATCATCTCTAGTATAAGATAACAGAACCCAGAGGAGGAGACCAGACTTGAGCATCCCCTGTGGTTGTCTTCCCCGAGAGAGTACACGAAGCAACAGACAATTACAACGTCTTCAGTGAGAGCTTGACACAAGTGAGAAGAGTTCATGGCGAACATGATCGCCCTTGTATCTTCTCTCGAGTCATTCTCACCTACCACCTGTCTGTATACCATCCCCACGCGTGTTCTAGGCCAAATCGAATAGCATTGAAACCCTGGCTTAGCAAGCTAGCATATTAGTAGCTAGAATAATGAACCCAGATATGAGATAACTAACCACCTTCCCCCGGCATCTCTGAGCAACCCGCCCTTTCCATATGTCTTGGAATTGAAAATGGAGAGATGTACAGCACACGAGAAGGATGAAGATCTCTTGCTTGGCTGTTTGGGGGATATAGAATAAATTCTCTTCTCTGGATTGACGGGCACATGATAGGTTGAATAAATCAAAGATAAAATAAATAGAACGGAAAAAAGCGGAAGGAACAAAAGAGTCTTGCTGTTCCCTCAACAACCACCCCTCTAAACAAGACGATCAGCACTTCTCCATTTGAATAGTTCCGCAGGTCATTTTGAAATGCAGTCTGTCTTTATTTCCATGTTCTTCAAGGTCTCAAATATCATTGTCCTCCAGTATTCACATACATTACATGAGGCAACACAACATAAATTAACTCAACATACATCACATGTCTTCCAGTATACACAATACAGCCACTAATAACAACTTAGTAAAAAGAACAAATATATTGCTGCGCCTTGGCAGTCATTCTACAGCAATGCCGGTGCAATAGAAGGTTGTAATCCAATCCTCCTCTTTCTAAGACGCTCTGCAATGATGAATGCAAGCTCTAGAGATTGTGAAGCATTGAGCCTGGGATCACAATGGGTGTGGTAGCGTGAACTCAAATCATCAAATGTCACAGGCCGTGATCCACCAATGCACTCTGTCACATTCTGACCAGTCATCTCTAGATGAACGCCTCCTGGGTGGCTTCCTTCTTGCTCATGCACATCAAAGAAGGCTCTCACCTCCGCCTGTCCAAATAAGAATGTAAAAAAAAAAAAAAGAATGTAACAACGTCAGGGTATGCATAGTGGAAATGATGCCATCATGCTGTAAACCCGTGTTTTTCAATGATTAAAAAGGAATATCTGGGAAGGACATTATTTGCATTACATTACTATTTTTGAAAAAGGTTTCAGAACAATAGCACTCACAACAACCGTACAACCACCACCGCTCTCAAGCTGACCCGTCACAATCATCCAGGAATTCAATTGCTTGGTACAAGTTTGGAGAGAAACTTTAATGGAGGTTAAAAGTTAACCCCAAAAAAGTGGTTAAGTGTTAACTTTGCTGGGGGGAGGGGCAAGGAAGTTTAACACTATAATATTCTATTCATCTCCTTCATTTTAAACCACAAATATAAGTTATTTAATTTTTTATGATTATAATTAATTTAAAAATTGATTTTATTTTTATTGACACCCACTATCATTCATAATTTTTTCCCCTTCCCTCCTGTCAAACATCCTTAACACTTCATCCCTTAACCTCTTTTTACACCTTTAGCACTTCATTCTTAAATCTTTACCCCCTTAACAACTTTTTTCCATACCTACGCTATACCAAACACAACCTAAGGAACATCAGAATTCTTTTTTGCAAAAAAGATTTCAAACTCAACTTGCAGACAAAGTTCTACATACCTACGCTTAATCATTGGTTACCTGCGTAAGGAATCTGATCCAACTATTCCACCCCAAGGCCTCATAGAAGCAGTCACTTTCTCACCTACCAATTCAGCTCAACTAACACTCAATCGTAAACTAGTTAAGACTTGTTACATGAATCCTTATTCTCCATTATATTTAGTTTAGTGTGTTATTCCACCTACCGCACCTAAATTCTATTGCCTTCAAGTTAATTAATTATAGGAAATCAAGAGCAGGCTCTTTTTCAAAGCCACAGAATGCCCCACCATTTACAACTTTGGAACTAGTTGCTCCAGTTCATGAATGACCCAAAATTTATTGCACTTCTTAAGAGATAATTCAATTGCAAGCAATGATTGGAGCATGACCCATTTTACAAGGATGAGATGACAAATTGTTTCTCCTATGAATTACCACCAAAGCTAAAGCAAAAAAGCTAATTTAGAGTGTGTAGTCCTATAATCAATGTACTAACAAAAAGTGCAATATCATTTATAGCATATACGCCCACTTCTTTTGACTCATATTTGGGAAACTCTCGTTTTCTCATCAGTTCCAGTAACAGGGTTACAGGGGCCAAATTTTTTCTTTTTCCTTTTCGTTCTCTCATTTGCTTTATTTCTCAACTTATATTCTTTCATCTCGTTTGGTTTTTGTATAATTCCCTGTGCTGAAGTGTGCAATCTCCTTCAAATAATAAACAGCCCTTGATAGCATAATGAAATCCACATAATGCTAATCAATTAATGCAAGCTAAGATATAAGCATCATACCCTGATGGCATCGAATGGGCGAGTTTTCAGCCCACAAGGAGCCTTTATGGTGTTTCCATGCATAGGATCACTGACCCATGTGACAATTTGTCCTGCCCTGCGAACAGCCCTTATTAGATGAGGAAGCTTCACTCTCATGTTCTCAGCTCCCATTCTTGTAATGATTGTTATTCTGCCAGGTTTATTTTGAGGATTCAAAATTTCTATGAGCTTAACTAGCTCATTTGGATCCATCTTATCACTGACCTGGAGCACAAAAGCCAAATTCCATAAGAAAGTCGAAAGCACCAAATGCATGTGTCAAATTACAAGATAAAAATAGAAACTAAGAACAGTAATATTATAATGATCCTCTCAGATTTAGCTTATTGCCAGGTTCTAATTCGGATCAGATTGGCATAAAAGAAGAAACACAATCCCATAAGCATAATTACATGAACACCACTGAGGCCAGCATCTTGAAAATATGCATTTGAGTGGTTAATTTAAGGAATATTGATAACCTTATGTGGTCAGGATCACAGTCAGAAACAAACAAAGCCAGAAACAAAAACAACCAAGAACCATCTCAACAAACGTAGATGAATTGGTTAAAAGTTAGGTCTCCTAAACAGGTTCTCCCTGGTATTTCTAGCCACCAAAGATGAATTACTGAAATATGAATTGGCTAACTAGATTAGAAAAAAGAATGCAAGTTACCTTAATTCCTAGGGGATTTGCGACTCCTCTCAAAAACTCAACATGAGCACCATCTAGCTGCCTGGTACGCTCACCAGCCCAAAGAAAATGGGCTGAGCAGTCATAGTAAAGACCTGAGGTTGAATCCAGCCTAGTAAGTGATTGCTCATATGGCAATAGCAAGCACTCATGGGATGTCCAAAACTCAGTTGTTGTCATGATAGGATGATCAACAGTGAGACCAGCTGCGGCCATGAATCCAAGGGCCTCATCAACCCGGTGGGCAAGTTCCCGGTACCTATCATATGAAGACAGAGATATGTATATTATAGAAGAAAAAAGTGACCCAATTATGATATGAAAATTAGCAATGAACTGAAATAATTCCATCCAAGAGAAACATATTATAGAAGCAAAATCTAAACCAATAATGGTATGAATTAAGAAATGAAATGAACTCATTTTCATCCAAGATTCTAGTAAACATCTTTAAGAAAACCCATCATAACTAAAACAAGTGAATTAGAAATTGCAGGAACAAAAAAAGAAGATTACACTTTTAAACAACAAGTTTAAAACCATTCAGATCAGAGCATATTGAAGAACACGTGCAAAGGATGTTAGAATCTAAATTCCCAAAGGCCAGTCATCGGAAAAAAGTAAAAGAGGACCTTGATTGCCTTGTGCGGATAATCCAGCGCCAACGATATTGATCAAATAATACACATGGAGGAAATATCACTATCTACTGCGTACCCACCAAAGGTGGTTGAGGTCCGGAAGGACCGGAAGTGTACAAACTACTTCATCAAACTCTAAAATAGCAGCAAACGTAAATAATAAAAAATCAATTGATTCTTCAGAATAAAACAGTGAGCTTTTTACTTGGCCGTATATGAAAACTCCATCTGAAAAAACATCATAACCAATCCAAAAGTCAGATAAAACCATTTACCTATCTCCCTGCTCACTGTGCTCGGTGAAATCCAAATTCCACTGAGTAACCCTCTGCATAGCTGCATAACCACCAGTAGCAAACGCCCTGAGGAGATTCAAAGTGGCTGCTGATTGACAGTATGCCCTGATCATCCTCTGTGGGTCAGGTATCCTTGACTTCTCATCAAAAGCATCTCCATTCACATTATCCCCTCTGTAACTTGGTAATTTCACTCCATTTTTTTCCTCCAGTGGATCCGATCTTGGCTTCGCAAACTGCCCTGCCATCCTCCCCACCTATAAAACAATATCCACATTTATCCCAGTTTAATTAAAATTCAATTCTTCAAAAAGAAAAAGAAAAGAAAAGAAGCAATCTTCATGTGATTCTATATTGTAACACTAATAATTCTCTTTAGAGAGGAAAAAAAAAGACCTTGATAACGGGCATTTGACCACCGAACATCAAAACAGCGCCCATTTGAAGAAGAATCCTGAAAGTGTCCCTAATATTATTAGCATTGAACTCTTTAAAACTCTCAGCACAATCACCTCCTTGCAGCAAAAACGCATTGCCCATAGCAGCCTCAGCGAGCCTCTCCTCTAAATTCCTGGCCTCACCAGCGAAAACAATCGGAGGAAAGGCGTCGAGGGTTTCGAGAACCGAATCAAGGTCTTCTTTGTTAGGATATTCAGGGAGTTGCAAGGCCTTCTTGGATTTCCAGCTTTCAACAGTCCATTTCCCAGTACCCACATTGGTTGTTGGAGCAACGGTTGCTGCTTTAGTGGATGTTGCTGCAGGTGTTTTAATGGGTGATGGTGATTTGGAAGGATCAGCTGAGTGTACAGCGGAGATGTGGAGGATGGATCTGGAAGGTTTAGTGGTGAAGAAACAAGGATGATGGGGCTTGTTAGAGGGGATCAAGGATTTGGTAGGGATTACGGAACTGCTAGTTAGAGACATTGTTGTTGTTTTTGTCCAGTTTTGGAACACAAAAAGAGAGGCTTGTGTTTTGTGTTTGTGAACGGAAGAGGAGAGGAGAGGGTACCTGAAGAGATGATTGAGAAACAAAGGAGGATTTTATAGGGATGTTTGTTTGGTGTAAGAGAAGAAACAAAGGGACACGGAAGAGGGTCCAGGAGTCAGGTAACAGACGTGGTGGTGGTAGTTAAGGGTGTTTACGGGAATATGTAAAGTATTTAGGGTGTATTTTTGGAAACTTGGAAAAAGTTGGGAGGAAAGTCAATTTAGCTTTTGTCCTTGTTTAAGTTAATTTTGTTTATTACACTTCTTCACCGACAACTATTCGCCACTTATTAGAGGCAGTTTTATTAGAGGCAGAGCCAGTGGCGGCTGGCTTTATTGTTTGCTTCGAGATTTGCCATGAATCTATTAGAAATCCAGCACTATAATGGAAAATTATGAAATCCAGATCGAAGGCATTGAAGAAAATCCATCTTAAGATATATTTTCTTTGAACATTTCTTTATATATTTGGCTTACAAAATATTTGTTACCATGTATAGCAACTAAAAAATCTGGTTAAAACATAAACAGTCATAACTTAACACTCATGTATGCAATAAAAAAATTTAATGAATTATATTTAAAATGAATTATGGTTGGTATAAATTCCATGTCATTCTTGATTTAGTTTAATATTCAAAAACTTTTTTTTTTCTATTTCTCATTTTCATAAAACTGACATGTCAATTTATTAATGGTAAAATGTAATTGTTGTGAATTTAATTGAATTCAATTATTAACCATATCTAAATGGTACGGGGGATCAAATGTGGATTACAACAGTAATTCACAGTGTTTTTTTTTCTTTTTCTTTTTTTTTCCAACTTTGCTTTTTTTTTTTTCCTTTTTTTTCATTTAATTTTTTTAAAAAAATTATCTTTGTTGATTTTACTTTTTAAATATTGAACTGGTTAAAAATTCCACTTTGTAATTTTTTTCCTTTAAAATACTATGGATTGCTGCGGTGTTTTCCCACATAGTTTTTCTATTTTATTTTTTTTATTTTTTCAAAATTATATTTGTCGATTTTTTTTATATTAAGTTGATTGAGAGTTTAGTTTTGTAATTTTTTTCATTAAAACATTATTGATTGCTACAGTGTTTCTCCGCATGTTTTTTTTGTTTTTGTTTTTTTATAATTTTCTCCGATATCTTTTTTTATTTTATTTTTTAATATTGAGCTGGTTAAAAATTACAGTTACAATATGTGAGGAAAGCACTGTAATTTTCGTCGCAAATTACTATGGATTGCTACAATGTTTTTTCTCATATGGTTTTTTCCTGTTTTGTTATGTTTTTCTCTAAAATTGTCTTTGTCAATTTTATTTTTTAAATATTAAGCTGGTTAAGAATTGCAATTACAAGTAAACACAAGTTTTTCTTCACAAAACGCTATGGATTGATAAAGTTTTTCCTCGCATGGTTTTTTTCCAGTTTCTTTTATGTTTTCTTTTTTTGTAATATTTTTTTTCAAATTATCTTCGTCGATTTTATTTTTTTTAATATTGAATTGGTTAGAATTTAACTTTGTAATAAAATTTAATCATGTGGGAAAAGCACTGTAGCTTTCCTCACAAAACATTATTGAAAATTACAATTACAAGTCATTACAAATAAAGTTAAATCATGTGGAGAAGCACTGTAGCTTTCATCACAAAACACTATGAATTGCTATAGTGTTTCCAACACGATTTTTCCCTCTTTTTTTGTGTTTTTTTTTTAATATTTTGTTTCCTAAAATTATCGTTGTTGATTCGATTTTTTTAATATTGAGCTGATTAAGAATTTAGCTTTATAATTTTTTTTTTAAAACACTGTGAATTATTGCGGTGTTTTCCCATATGATTTTTTTATTATTTTTTTCAAAATTATCTTTATCCATTTTTTTTTAATATTAAGTTGGTTAAGAATTACAATTACAATAAAGCTAAATCATATGGGGAAAGCGTTTTAGTTTTTCTCACAAAACACTATGGATTGCTATGGTATTTCTCTAAATGGTTTTTTATTTTATTTTATTAGGGAAAGCACTGTAATTTTCCTCACAAAACATTGTCAATTACTACAATGTTTTTCCTCATGGGTTTTTTTCCTTCCAAAATTATCTTTGTTGGTTTTTTTTTTAATATTAAGTTGGTAGAGAATTTCGCTTTGTAATTTTTTTTGCTTTTTATTAACATAAAAGCTAAATCATGTGGCGAAAACACTGTATCTTTCCTCCCAAAACACTGTGGATTGCTACAAATCATTTTGTTCAATCTTTAAGTTTTGATCACCAACACAACTTTTTTTTCCGTCATGAAATATTAGCTTCATCATATCTTTAGTTTCTATTATTTATTTAGCATTGGTTTATAATTATAACACTATTAAATATATTTATTTTATAAACCCGCGACAGCATACGAACATTCATCTCGTATTGTCTAAAAATCCAATAAAAGAGGATTTGCAATTAATAAGATTGAACGCGGAAAAGGTGCAAGCTAGTCTCTCGCTGTCCAAAAGGGTGAGGGAAAGCCACTTGATGGTAATTGCAACCAAAGGTCCCCAAAGAGGTTCATTATTGAATTGGGTTATCCAAACAATCCTGAGTTTTTGCTATTGCTAAAACAGGCTGAGGAAGAATTTGGATTTTCTCATGAAAGAGCTC
>Ga0307515_10022858_pt1 | contig 10999 bp, 4 predicted proteins | sample 17_EM_MG_FD_194513 | JGI IMG/M metagenome (GOLD analysis project Ga0307515, IMG submission 194513) | Populus trichocarpa ectomycorrhiza microbial communities from riparian zone in the Pacific Northwest, United States - 17_EM | ecosystem: Host-associated > Plants > Roots > Unclassified | place...
TTACGCGTTCAGTGCACCAACCACTCGCTTACGCGTCTGGTGCACTTATAAAGCACTAACTAATTAGGGGGGAGGTGCATCAGTATATAGACCACGTAGTCTGCTTCATACAATCAACAGTTACCACCATCTAAATGAGCATACAATACCATACGTATTTCATGCCCCTGGATACGACTCGCCTGTACCATTAAGTTGGTACAAACACTAATCAGTAAGCGCGCACAGATCAGCAATCACTCGATACCTCCCCCGAGCGATACTCAACAGCAACCACCCGTTTAATCCTAGTACGACCTGCTGGAAGGTCGGAAGGTAAAGAATTACGGAACTATCACTAACCCCGTATACTTGTTTAAGTCTTAGTACGGTTTACCGGAAGTTTATAAACGCGAATACAGACCTTTACGGAACCCCCTATCCTTAAACCTCGAACCCCTATTCCTACTACACCCTCTATTAATACCTCCGACGTCTTTTTAGACCCCTTATGGAGACACCCTTACCCTTCTGCGAACTACCGCGGACCTGCTAACCGCTTTTACGGACACTACAAGACCCTCCCCACCCGCTACGTATTATACTACACAGTATGGCGGATATAAGCAAGCAAATTAACGAAGGCTAAGAGAAGTGGAGTTAGGGAGTTGACCTTATATCTATAAACGACGTTAATAACTATATTAAGTTTAAAGTCCTTAAATACGGATATTATAAGCTTATAAACGACGACCTATGGGAGTAATATAAGGAAGACTTTGTAGACTTTACGGAAGCTACTTTTAAGGCTTGCAGTATCATACCTGTCCGTAACCTACGAAACCTTTTGCGTCACTAAGGTGTATGGGTTAAAAAAGACAAATAAGTCACTATTGCACGGTCCCTATACGATATACTATGTAAGAAAGACTAAACGGAATGGACTAAAGAGCAAATCTTAGATTATATTAAAACCAATAACCTCTTTGCCTCCTTCAAACTTAACAGAATCTCTAGCCTTATAGCTAACCTATTTAACCGAATTCGTTCTACAAACCTAAGTAGCATTAGAATTAATCTTACTAGCTAAAGTATACCTAATACCCAAGCTACGGACCACAATACCCCCGTAACCCAAATTACGGACCGTAATACCCCCGCAAACCAAAATATGGACTAAAACCCTTCCGTTAATAAAGCTACAGATCCGTAACCTACCTAAGTCATAGATCCGCAAGCCATATATCCGCAAACCATATATCCGCAAGCCACATATCCGCAAGCCATAGATCTACAAGTTACAGATCTATAACGCACCTAAGCGAAGACCTATGGTAAGGAACTAGCTAACCTGGCTAAGCTCTATACCGATAAATCTAAGTATAGCGGTAAAAACGACAATTTTAACTTTAAACTAACTATCTTTACGGACCTTTGCCAAAAGGCTAATATTTCTAAACAAGAGTTCAGCTAAGCCTACTCTACTATACTGCGTGGCCTAGCACTTGACCACTACTACATTAACCTTAAGAGTAACCCCCTTAGTATTTCCTTTAATAAGCTATATAAAGCTATATGTAACTACTTTAAAGGACCGGAATATAGGCGTAATATCCTTACCTAATAGAATGCGACTAAGTTACGGACTGTAATTAATAAGAATACCGAAAAATCGACTATAGAGTGCCTGTAAATCCTTATTAAAGACCTTCGGCACTTACAGCACGGCCTTAATATTAAGCTTTAAATAGACGACTTTCTGTATAATAAACTCATTACGGCTTACTAGGAAGTAGAGCCCTGTAAATATACCTATTATAAGCCTGCAGACACCTTAACCGGCCTTATTAACAATTTACGGTCCTCCATTATAACGTACGAAGTCTTAAACCCGCTAGGCAGTACTTAAGCCTTTATTATAAACCTGTAAAACCTATAAACGGACTTAGACGCCTACTTTACGGACCGCCGCTACCGCCGGCAGTACCTGTACCAACTAAGTCCCACCTATAACCCCCGCAGCGACTCCTGTATAAAAGTATACCCCTATAGATAAACTAGCTAGAAGTGCTTTGTATGCGGTAAGGAAGGATATTAGTCTATAAGGCATACCTAGGAAGAATGTAATAAGTCTAAGAAGAAATTTAACAATCGGATTAACTAGTTTATCTTAAACTATAAAGAAAAGAAAGCAAAGGAGTCTCTTAATAAGTTAATAGAAGCCCTTATAATTAACTTTAACTTAGATACTTAGGAACAGGAGACCTTAGAGACGTTCCTAACCACTTTTGGACCTTTTACGGACGGCCAAGCCTTTAATATTACGACCGTATTAGCCGACCGCTCCTTTATACACTTAATTACACCCGAAAAACAGCCCGTAAGTATACCCGTTAGACCTATTATAGACGTTATAGACCACAAACAGGACCTATTTACATATATCACCACTAAACGCTACACCCCTAAAGAATTTTACGGCGTTATAATTAATACAGGTGCCTTTAAAAAGTCTACTATAGGTTACGGACAATACCTTATATATAAGATCACCACAAATGATAATATAGACATTAATACTATGTAAACTGGGGCCGTAAACGTCCAATTTGGCATTGGCTTAACCGCATTAATTGGATTAGTTAAAGTTAAAACCCCAATTGGCCTAGTTGACTTCCATATAGTAAAAGCGGACACTTCTTTCCTACTCTGCCTTGCGGACATAGATAGGCTACAGGTTTACTATAATAATATTACGGACACCTTAATTAGCCCCGCAACTGCCCTAGGAAGCAACTATATTACCCTACTAATTACACAATAATTTAGACACCTATTCCTTATATAGGGAGAGACTTTACGGACCTACATTTAGAAATCTTTTAACTATAACCTATACTACCTTACTAGTACTGAAATCTACCGCCTATACCACCGTTTCGGCTACCCGTTAGCCAAAAAGCTATATAGAGCCCTTGAACGCTCTAGACATAACGATGTTAACAAAAAGGTAATTAACCACCTGACTAAATACTGCTCCTTCTACTAGAAATACGGACATTCCCTAGGCCGATTTAAGTTCACTCTCCATAAAAACCTTAATTTTAATCACTCAGTATATATAGATATTATGTATATTAACGGCAGCCTAGTATTATATATAATTAACGAGGTAACCCGCTACTAAGCTACCCGTTAGTTGCAAAATATATCCGTAAAATATATTTGGGATATTTTACGGACCTGCTGGATTAATACATACATTGGACCTCCTAAGTATATCACCCACAACGCCGGTAAGAACTTTATTAATAAGGAATTCTAGCAGTATGCTATGGCCATAGCTATATTAATAAAAGCTGTTCCAGTTAAGGCGTATTAGTCTGTTAGGCTTATTAAGTAAGCTTACCTAGCCTTATAGAGAGCTTACTAGATTATTACGGACGAATACAAGGACATCTAAAAGGAACTAGCTCTATAGATGGCCGTAAAAGCCGTTAATAACACCGCTGGCCCTAACAGACTAATACCTACCCTCTTAGTTTACGGAGCCTACCTAAGAATAAGCAACCTAGGCCCCCTTGCCCCGTCTATTACGAAACAAGTAGCTATAATACGGAAGGCAATAACTAAAATAGTTAAGTTACGGGCCAAATAAACTATTAATAACGCCCTATACTACCGCAACGGACCTAACACAACCTTAGTATACGACCTCCCGCTTAACTCTAAAGTCCTTATATAGCGTAAAAGTAGCAATTGGACCGGACCCTACCGTTTACTAGCTGTAGAAAACGAGACGTACTACGTACAGCTTCCTAGCGGGCTAACTAGCTTTAGAAGCACGTCCGTAAAACCCTACTTTCGGCCCGAAAATACCTATGACGCTAAGCTAAACAAACCAGAAGCGACCGCCGAACTAAATAAAATAGAAGCACCCCTGCCTACTCTAGAAGTCCCCTAGGAACCTATTAAACCTACTAAACCTACCGTAAAGCGTAGTTAAGGACGCCCCCAAAAGTACCTTGTAACTAAGAACACCGTAATAAAGAATTACCTAACCTCCGCAGGAATATCCGTAAGGCAATCTCCGCCTATAGATATATCAGTTCTAGTATAAGAAACCCCTTTTACAGACTTACGACGTAAAGAGATTAACGGACTACTTAAAAAGGGTGTCTTTACGGTTATAACGGAGAGAGACATCCCGTAAGGCGTCCGTATATTTAACTTACGCTTTATTAACGAAATTAAGTACCCTAGTACTGATAAAGCCTTTAAGAAATTAAGGCTTGTCGTACAAGCCTATAATAACTAGGGAAAGGACCTAGTCCTTACGCAATCGCCTATAATTTAACGAGTTAGTTAACGGATTATACTCGCACTTACGCCTGGACTACAGCAAGCTAAACCCGTGGCCCTCTACTTACGGGACATCTCGTAAGCCTATATGCAGTCTAACACCTACCTAAGTAGAGACATCTTTATACGACCACCCCTTAAGCTTAATCTGCAACTAGGAACAATTTTACAGGTTATAAAACCCCTTTACGGAGTACCAGAAGCTAGAAACTATTGGTTTAAGATATACCACTAGCATTACGTTAGTAAGCTTAAAATGGAACAGTCGACCTATAACCCCTGCCTCCTATACAGCCCATTAAACGGCCTTAGTATTATTAGACTCTAAATAGATAATACCCTATTCCTAGTAGACCAGACCTTTGTAGACGCTAAAGAAACTAAACTATAAAAGGCTAAGTTCTTAGCAAAGCCGTAAGAGCAGTTAACTAAGCAGAATCTGATTAAGTTTAATAGAGGCCTAATTATACAAAAGGGCAACCTAATTAAGCTAACTTAGGAACGCCAAGCTTAAAACCTAAAGCCTATTATAGCAAAGCCTATAGACCTTACTAGCTCCCGTAGAGAGACCCGTAAGACCGTAAATATAAAGGACTAATACATTACACAGCGTGCAAGAGGCGCCTATATTGCTATAGTCTATCAACCCAAATCTGCCTACGATTTATCCTTTACGGCCCAGGCAGTAGATCCGCAAGAAGAAAATATTAAGCAGCTTAATAAGCGTATTTAGTGGCAAATTAACAATACAGCAAGGGGACTTACTTTCGTACCACTAGACCTAAGTTCCCTTAGCTTACTGGCATTTACGGACGCCTCCTTTGCTAATAACAAAGACCTATCATTATAAATTGGCTTTGTAATTGTACTTACGGACTATAATTAGGACGTAAATATACTGCACTAGTCCTTAATTAAATATAAACGAGTAACCTGCAGTGTACTAGCTTCTAAACTATATATACTAGCTTATAGCTTTAATATAGCAGCCGCAATTAAATTAACGGTCCAGAAGATTCTATAACTGGAGCAGTTACCCCTAGTTTTATACACCAATTTAAAGTCCCTCTATAACTACCTAGTTAAACTAGGTACGATATAAGAGAAGAGACTTATAATTGACCTAATGTGCTTACGTTAGGCCTACGAACGACGTGAAATTACGAAGGTTAAATGGATTAGCGGCGGAGATAACCCAGCGGACGCTATGACTAAGGCAAAGCCGTATTAAGCTCTTAAAACCCTAATTAATACGAATAAGCTTAACCTAAAGGTTATAGAATGGGTAGAGCGAGACTAACGGAGCATTTATGGTTCAGTTACGGCCCGTCGGAAGGCCGTACAGTGCATTTACGGCCCGTCAAAAGGCCGTATAGTTCATTTTATGGACCCTAAGCAGGACTTACGGCTAGCTTAGAGCACCATTTGAAAGGCAACCCAGAAGGCACCTTAGGGGAGATTTCCTATGTATTTTCCTTTGTGTTTTATGGTTTTATTAAAGCAATTACGGAGGCTGTATACAGGTGGTTTCATTTTTTAAGTACCGCTAGTGTATAATTACAGCACCTGTTGTACTAACCGCGTGCTTACGCGTTCGGTACACTAGGTACGCGTTTACGCGTTTAGTGCACTAACCACTCGCTTACGCGTCTGGTGCACTTATAAAGCACTAACTAATTAGGGGGGAGGTGCATCAGTATATAGACCACGTAGTCTGCTTTATATAATCGATAGTCACCACCATCTAAATGAGCATACAATACCATACGTATTTCGTGCCCCTGGATACGACTTGCCTGTACCATTAAGTTGGTACAAACAGTTAGAAAGAACCTTAGATTTATTCCTAGTTCTAACTCTATCTTATAGTCCCATGTTATATAATCTACTAGCTTTTTACTTTTTAGGCTCTATAGCTTCTTACTATACTTATAGTATCTTTTTAGTATATAACTTAAGCTTCGCTTAGTCTCTTTATATATCGCTCCGACTTAATACTATATTAACTTATATTTTATAGTATTAAGTATTTCTAATATTAACCTGCCCTATCCCTTGGCCCGTTAGCGTCCAACGAGTAAGTGGTCTATGCGCGAACACCAGTTTTAAAACAACGCGTGCACCTACATAGATTCTATTAATTAATTACCTACTACAATGTAAAATACGGTTCTGCAGGAAGGATAAGTGCTAACAACTTTATATTGAGCGACTTAACTCCTAAAACTAGGCGCGTATATCAAATTACCACAAAACCAAAGCCCTGCACCCCCCTAGTATAGGCGTTGAATTCAGCACAATTGATTGATTAGTTCTTATCGATAACCGTTAAATATAAGTTAACGGGCCAAGGGATAGTCTAATTAATCCTTAGGTTATATTTCTGTAACTAAGGTATACCTAATACTGCCTTATCCCGTTCTAATAGTAGGATATTAAAAGATATTTTAATCTGTCTTTCTTTAATAGTTATCTAAATAGGTCCTATTTTAAGATTAATAATCCCTCCTCTATAGGCTATTAGATCTCCTAAAATTATAACTAATAAGTAAGGTTGTTTCTTCTATCTATAAGGTAATCCTATTCTCTTAACTACTACTAGTAAGATATAGTTCCGCGTTACTCCACTATCTATTAGCGCTTTAAACTGCTAATCTTGCTATTTAACTTATAAATTTAGGTATTGTCTTTAAATTCCTTTAAGGGTTTAAGGCTCTACTACTAGCTTCCTCTAGTTTTATAAGTCTCCGCTTTTCCTAATTATTAGCTACTTAATCCTTATATACTTAGCTTATTCTTTAGCTAATACCTAGTTTACTTTTTGTCTTCTATATATTATAGATACGTATTCTTTAGGTATTTCTACTACTATTACCTATCTAAGCATTCTTTTATAAGGAATTTTTCTAGTTAAAGTATTAAGTCTCCTTCCTCTTAAACTTCTATTAGATGCTAGCCGTGTATATACTTAACATTTTTATACTATTGCTTCTCTAGCGCCTAATATATTCTTATAGGGTATTTCTAATTCTTTTTTTTTAGATTTTTATATATCTTATATATATCGTCTATATATACAATCTATAATAGCGTATAGTATACTAGGTGCTTTAGGTAAACTTTTAATTTATCTTTATCTTTAAGTTTAAACCTTTACCGTATTAATCTAAATATTATAACTTTATTTACAGGTACTAAGATATATCTCTTGCTTCTTTAGTCCTCTAATTATTCTTCTAGATCCTTTAATGTTTTAATTAAGGCTTCTTTAATATAAGTTATAGTCTTTTCTATAATTAGGTAGTCTTAAATAACTTATTTATCTAACTATATATAGAAATCTTCCTACTTATTGTTATGTTATTGCCTATACCACTTTTAGTACAGCTGCTAGAGTATATATAGCTTATCTATAAGAAAGTATCTTCTTATTACCATATCGTAATAGCCCTTTATATGTTGTTTTTTGAATCTACTAAAGATTCCTAGATCCTCTTTGTTTTCCAGTTTAGTAAGCCACTTAGCTCTTAGTATGCCTACTCTAGGCCTATTAGTAATTCTTTGTACTAGTACTTTGTCCCTTATACGTCCGAATATGCTAGATCTTTTATCTAGTTTCTGTTCTCGCTATATAATAATTCTTTATCTAAATTCTTCTATGGTTTCTTTTAGTTTACGTCTTATAAATAAATCCTTAAAGTCTTCTTACTTCTTAATCTTAATATTAATATTTTAATCCTGTTACTAAGCCTTACTCGCAATTTCTTTAATAGTCCTTATCCTATTGCTAAAACCTTAGTCCTATAAGATTCTTAATCCTAAGCTTACTTCTATTTTAAGTTTTGCCCTAGCCTTAGTCTAACTAGACTTCTTTAGTGTTCTTATCTTATCTTAAGAGTCTTAAATCTTACTTATCTTGTCTTAAGAGTCTTATATCTTTAGGAAACTTTATCCTAAGCTTATTTATATATTACTAAACTAAGCTATTACTCTGCTTTATCGGTTATTGTCCATTATAGGTCCCCAAGCTTATTTCTTCTCATCTTAAGAGTTTTAAGCTTTTGGCCTTTTGCCTTTATTAAGTGCCGAAGTAGTTCGCTATCCTACTTCTCTTGCGTCTTATAAAGCGATAGATATCGTATCTAGTAGGGTCTTAATTCCTACTAATGTTCCCTATTCCGTAGTGGAATTATCCTTTACTTTTTATATAATATCTCTAAGGTCTATATATTCCTAGTAAGCTACTCTTATTACCTTATTATTATTAAATATTTTGCCTATATTAAATTTTACTAAGTTCTGCTAGAACCACAACCTAAACCCTATTCTACCCTATATACGTATTAACTAAGCAACTAAGTCAATAATATATACCCTTTCTTCCTGTTTTCCTACCTTCTTTTCTTATATAACGTCTTAATCTTATTACACAGTTTATATATATAGCTTAATAATATCTACTTTGCTATATATTATTGTCGCTTATGCTTACTTTGTAACACTACGTTGCGTTAAACCTATACTACCTCGCCCCGCCTAATATGCAGAATAACCTAAAAGCCCCTATATTTGCAATTAACTTACGTAATATATTTACTAAATAAATAAAGGGCCTATAATAGGCCTTTATAAATACCTTTGCTTAATAAGAGGCTTAATACTAAGAAATAATTAGATCCCTGAGAAAAGAAATTAAAAAGATCTGCCGTAACCTACCATCTACTACACTATTGCCCCCACCCGTCCCTACTGGTGTTAACCTATAAGTACCAGATGGAGAAGACGTGTCTAAAACTAGCTCCTTAACCCCAAATTCGCTAATTAGTGCCCCTGTAAAGAAGCTTACTAAACATCTCCTTAATCCTCCCGCCTATTTAGGTAAAAGGAGTAAACTACGCTCCTTTCTTAACCAACTTAAGAACAAGCTAAACGGTAATATTAATTGCTACCCCACCCCTAACAGTTAACTATATTATACCATAAGCCGTCTAATAGGAGATGCTGCGGAAACTATATACCCGTTTTAGCTAAATACCACAAAAGAACCAGTTACTATACTAGAAGCATCTTATAGCGACCCTAACTAAATTATAATAGTATAAAGGAAACTAAATAGGATAATATATAGCTCTAAGAGCTTCCTATTATACTTTACTAAGTTCCACCACTATACTAAAGAGACTAGATAGAACGAACCCGCCTTAATTAATTGCCTAGTAGAATCCTTAAACTCTAAACTAAAGGCTTCCCTTATAGGAGTTAAACTGCCGGATACCCTTACTGCCTGCACTAATGTTATTAACGGCCTATATAACGACATATTACGCCTTACCCTAAAATATATACCTTAATACTCTGCCCCCTAGCCGTTTAAGACCCGCAAGGACCTAGACGCTATAGATATTAACGCTAAAACCCTCTTTTATGCCCTAAAAGGATCTGCTAAATATAAATGACGCATTAAACACGGCCTTTATTTTAAGTGCGGAAGCGACGCTTATATCTTAAGCTACTGCTCTATCCCCCTGCCCAAAATAAATATTTAAATAACTAGTATAGGCGGTATACTACTATCCTAATTATATAAAAGGATAACTAGTATAAGCAACTAATCGCCTTAACTAAGCTCTATTTACCAACTCTAATTATTATCTAGCTCTAATATATTATTTAGTAAGCACCACTTATAAAGACGAGACTATAACTAATACACTATAAGAACTCCGTCCTAATTACCTCTAAAAAAAAGGTCTTAGAGCTAAGTCACTCTCTAGGACGGCTCTACCTTAAGATCTCATTAAATGCTTTAAATATTACGAACTCTAACTTTTAAGATTATAGTATAACTATTAACTGCCGCCTATAGCAGAACAATTAATAGGTTAGTGCTTAAGTCTTAATTAATACAGGAGCTAGCGGCATAGGATTTATTAATAAGATCTTCGTGTAAGATAATAGTTTTACCCTAACCCCCCTTAACTGGCATATTAACGTATTTAGATTTAATAGCAAACGCACCGTCTTAGGCCGTATTACCTATGTAGTATTCCTAAAACTCTAATACCTAAACCACAAAGAACTAATTAGGCTTTTTGTTACTACTCTAGGTTACTTAGTAATTCTTAGATAACCCTAGATAAAGCTATATAAGGTAACTATTAATTAGGACAACCTTAAGCTTCTATTTACCACCTTCTATTATAAGCAGAAGTGCTTTATAACTTACTACTTAAAACTTTTACCGCATATGCAACCTTACCAAAAGGTGGCGCCGCACTTCAAAACTTACGCATACCCATCTTCCTATTAAAAACAATTGATTTTCAGACTCTTAAGACCCAATTCCTACTGCCCAGCAAGCTAGAGGTAGATTTATCTGCCTTTTTACCCCCTTTTACCCAAGAGAAAATTCTCTTAAGGGGTGGTCCTAGCTTATAAGCGAGGCAGGGGTAGGAATACCAAAATATTAAAACATAGACTTTTTCTAGGTTTTTCTTCTATAAAAAGTAAAAGCCTAATAAAATAGGGGGTGTAGGTATTTTTCTATATCTCCTTTAGTCAGATTTTCCTTAGTAAGAGAAGGATCGCCTTTTCGGGCTTTTCTGCTAGTAAAAGCCTAACAAGTCCTTTTTTCTAGTAGTTTTTTCTACTTCTAATA
>Ga0307515_10022859_pt1 | contig 10999 bp, 13 predicted proteins | sample 17_EM_MG_FD_194513 | JGI IMG/M metagenome (GOLD analysis project Ga0307515, IMG submission 194513) | Populus trichocarpa ectomycorrhiza microbial communities from riparian zone in the Pacific Northwest, United States - 17_EM | ecosystem: Host-associated > Plants > Roots > Unclassified | place...
CGAGGCCGCCAGGCCCACCGCCGGATCCAGCAAGCCGGCCGCCGAGGCCGCCAGGCCCACCGCCGGATCCAGCAAGCCGGCCGCCGAGGCCGCCAGGCCCACCGCCGGATCCAGCAAGCCGGCGGCCGAGCCCAAGGCGATCGCCGCCAACCCATCGCCGGCTCCGACCAGGCCGGTCGCCGAGCCTGCCAGGCCACCCAGGCCCACCGCCGACGCACCTCGCAAGCCCGACAAGCCGGCCAGGCGGCCCCCGCCCGAGCGCGTCGTCAGGGCGACCAGGGCCCAGCCGGTCGATCCGTACGCGGCGGTGCCCGAGAAGCCGAGCGCCGACCCGGCCGCGGTCTACCGGACCGGGCTCCAGCAGTTGACGCGCGGCGACACCGCCGGAGCGCTCGCGACGTTCCGCGCGTTGCGGTCCAGCAACCCCGGCTTCGCGCCGACCTGGCGCGGGCTGGGCGTGGTCTACGAGAAGCTCGGTAACAAGCGCGAGGCGCGCGAGGCGTTCAAGCACTACCTGCAGCTCGCCCCCGGGGCCAGCGACGCCGACAAGATCCGCGATCTGGTGGAGCAGCTCGGGCCATGATCCGGTGCGCACTCGTCGCAGTGCTCGCCGTGCTGGTCCCGCGCCTCGCGACCGCCGACGGCCACAAGCTGCTCGTGCTGCAGTCGGAGGGCCGGGTCGACGCCGGCCTCCGCGCCAAGATCGACGCGGCGATCACGCGGCTCGCGCTCGGCGCGACCCCCGAGGCCGCCGCCGGCGAGCTCACGTTCTCCGACGCGGCGACCGCGGTCGGCTGCAAGCCGGACGCGCCGGCGTGCAAGGACGAGGTCCTCGGCATGCTGGCGGTCGACGAGATCATCATCACCGTGCTGACACCGAAGCCGGGCGGCCTCGAGATCGCGGCTCGCCGGTTCGGCAAGGGCGGCGCGCTGGGCGAGGCCACGGTGCTGCTCGCGACCGGCGCAGCGCCCGACAGACTCGAAGACCTCGCGCCGCTGTTCAGCGGCAAGCCCGCGGACGCGGAGCCGGCGCTGCCGGAACCCAGCAGCGTGATCCCGGCGACCGCGGTGCCCGAGACCGCGCGCCCCGAGCCGTCACCGCCGGTCGATCAGCCCAGCGCGCTCGGCCACCGCCTCGAGCTCGCCGGGATGGCCGGCGGCGCGACCATGGTGACGCTCGGCCTGGTGATGTGGATCGCGGCCAGCAGCACTCAGGACGAGATCGACCACGCGCCGACGGCGACCCGTCAGGACCTCGCGCACCTCCAGGACCTCGAGTCCCGGGGCGACGGCTTCGCGACGGCGGGCAACGTGCTCGCGATCGGCGGCCTCGCGATCGCCGGCGTCGCCACGTACTTCTATCTCCGCGATCGGCGCGACGCCGGGGCCGCCACCGCGCGCCTCGTGCCGACCGTGTTCGATCACGGCGCCGGCGTGGTGCTCACGTTCGGAGCCGCGCGGTGACGCTCGCGCGCTGGCTCGCCGCCCTGGCGCTCGCCATCGCCGCCGGCTGCTCGGTGAACCATCACAGCGGCGACTTCGTCTGCAGCGACCAGGTGCGCTGCGCCGACGATCGGATCTGCGTCGACGGGTTCTGCGTGCTGGCCGACTCGCCGGCCGGCGACGCCGGAGTCTGCCCGTCGGTGTGCACGTCGTGCTCCGCCGGCCAGAACACCTGCACCATCGACTGCGCGGTCAACGGCGGCTGCACCGCGAAGGTCGCGTGCCCCGACGGCTGGAGCTGCAACGTGCTGTGCTCGACGCAGAACGCGTGCCGCAACGGCGTGGTCTGCCCCGACGATCAGCCGTGCACCATCACCTGCACCGGGTTCCGCAGCTGCCAGGGCGTCACCTGCGGCGCCGGCCGCTGCAGCGTCGACTGCGCCGGTGGCGGCTCGTGCCGGGACATCGTCTGCGGCCCGTCGTGCGCGTGCGACGTGGGCTGCGGCAGCGTCGCGACGTGCAGCAACGTCAGCTGCGATCAGGGCTGCGACGCGCCGCTCGGCGGTTGCAGCACGCTCGGCGCGGGCTGCAACACCTGCAAGTAGCGCGGGCGTCGATCGACAGATCGATCACGGCATCGGGCGGCGTTCGACCTTGGGCGCCTTCGCGACCTTCTTGGCCTTCTTGTGCTTGTGCGCCTTGCGCGCCGCCTTCTTCTTGGCCTTGGTCTTGTGCGAGGACTTCTTGACGACCTTCGCGGTCGGCGCCTTCTCGGCGGGCGGATCACCAGCAGCGGCCGCGGACGTGCCTGCGAGAATGGCCACGAGCGAGAGCGAGCGGACGAGCATGCGCAGCATGGGGTGCCTCTTGGTACTTCATCCATGATAACCGGACAACATCCTCATCGCGCCACCTACATCGGTGGCAGTGCACCCGGCCGCCGGTCCTCGCGCCGCCGACTCACGCTGGCCCTCTAACGGAACAACGCGCCGAAATCCGCCCGGTTTCGCGCCAAACTTCGCCGATTTTCCTCACGGAGGGCCTGCGGCCTACATCACCGATACGGTGCGCGAACGCGGACACAGCGCTCTGACGGAACAACGGCCGGAGATCGCATCGGTTTGACGAGAAATCGCGGCAAAATTCCTCACGGAACACGCCTTGGGTGTCGGGCCCACATCGACCGATGCCACCGCGCGGGAGATACAGTGGCGCCAATGCTACGCGCTGTGCTCGGTATCCTGCTGATCTTGACCGCTTGCCGCCACGACAGCGACCCGCCGCCGATGACCCCGCGGGACGGCGAGCAGCCGCCGCTGCCGTCGTCCTCGGGCACCCCGGTCGGCTTCCTGCTCGACAACGCGGGCCAGCTCAACCTCCACGACGATCAGCTCGCCAAGCTCAAGCAGATCGACGCCGTGCTGGCCCCCAAGGACGACGACATCGAGACCCAGGTGCGCCTGATCGAGAAGCCCCAGGACGATCCGCCCCCGGGCCCGGGCTCGCCGCCGACGCGCCACAACAACGCGCCCGGCGCCCAGGTCAAGACCACGCCCGACGCGGCCAAGCTGCGCGCCACGCGCAGGGCGCAGGACCTCGAGGCGCTCCAGCAGGTGTTCGCGCTGCTCGACCCCGCGCAGCAGGCCACCGCGCGCCGGCTGCTCGAGGATCGCGGGCTGTCCGCGCCCGCGGGCGACGCCAGTCCGGCCGCGCGCGGGGCGAAGGACGAAGCCCCGCCCCGGCCGTAGCCCCGGGGACCGCGGTGTAGAGTGCGGTGGTGCGCAAGACCACCCTGCTCCCCGTCCTGATCCTGGCCGCCCCGATCCTGGCCGCGGCGTGCGGCCAACCGTCCAAGCCGCCCGAGCCGGTGCCGGCTGCCGAGCTGGCGCCCGAGAAGGTGGAGAAGCAACCGGCCGTCGACCCGGGGCTGGTCGCCGAGGCGCGGCAGTTCGTGGCCGACGTCGACAAGACCATGCGCAAGCTGACCGTCGACGCCTCGCTCGCGTCGTGGGCCAACGAGACCGACCTGACGCCCGAGCACGAGGCCGCGACCGCCCGGGCGAGCGAGGCCCAGAGCGTCGAGCTCACCAGGCTGGTCAAGACCGCGCGCAAGTTCGAGCCGGTGCTCGCCCAGCTCGATCCGGACACCCGGCGCCAGCTGATGCTGCTCAAGTTCGCCGCCCAGCCGTCGCCCGACGATCCGAAGCAGGCCAAGGAGCTCGCCGAGCTCGCCGCCAAGATGGACTCCGAGTACGGCAAGGGCGTGTGCAAGACCGCCGGCGGCAAGGAGACCTGCCAGGACATCGAGCACTGGTCCAAGCTGCTGCAGAACGAGCGCAAGCCCGACAAGCTCCTGGCCGTGTGGAAGACCTGGCACGACGAGGTCGGCCACAAGGAGCGCGACATGTTCGCGAGGTACGTCGAGCTCGCCAACGCCGGCGCGCGCGGCATCGGGTTCAAGGACGTCGCGTCGATCTGGCGATCGGGCTACGACATGCCGGAGGCCGAGTTCGTCACCACAGCCGACAAGCTGTGGGGCCAGGTCAAGCCGCTGTACGACCAGCTGCACTGCTACACCCGCCGCAAGCTCAACGCGATGTACGGCGACAAGGTCGTGTCGAAGACCGGGCCGATCCCGACCCACCTGCTCGGCAACATGTGGGGGCAGTCGTGGGAGTACCTCTATCCCGAGCTCGAGCCCTACAAGGGTGTCGCGCCGATCGACATCACGCCGGTGCTCGCCAGGAGCTACGACGCCAGGAAGATGGTGAGGATGGGCGAGGCGTTCTACACCTCGCTCGGCATGGACCCGCTGCCCGCGTCGTTCTGGGAGCGCTCGCAGTTCACCAAGCCCGCCGACAAGAACGTCGTGTGCCACGCCAGCGCGTGGGACGTCCAGTACAACAACGACCTGCGGATCAAGATGTGTATCAACTTGAACCAGGAAGACCTGTGGACGATCCACCACGAGCTCGGCCACGACTACTACTTCCACTACTACTACCAGCTGCCGATGCTGTATCAGAACGGCGCCAACGACGGCTTCCACGAGGCGATCGGCGACGCGATCCAGCTGTCGATGACCCCCGGGTACCTCAAGGAGAAGGGCCTGCTCGCCCGGGTGGTCAAGAGCGACAAGGCCACGCTCAACCAGCAGATGCAGACCGCGCTGGGCAAGATCTCGTTCCTGCCGTTCGCCCTGCTGGTCGACAAGTGGCGCTGGGATGTGTTCTCCGGCGAGGTCAAGCCCGACCAGTACAACCAGCACTGGTGGGACCTGAAGAAGCGCTACCAGGGCGTCGCCCCGCCGGTCGAGCGCGCCGCCACCGACTTCGATCCCGGCGCCAAGTACCACGTCGCGGCGAACGTGCCGTACGCGCGGTACTTCCTCGCCGCGGTGCTCCAGTTCCAGTTCCACAAGGCGCTGTGCGCCAAGGCGGGCTTCCAGGGCCCGCTCTACGAGTGCTCGATCTACGGCAGCAAGGACGCCGGCGCGGCCTACATGAAGATGCTGTCGCTGGGGGCGAGCAAGCCGTGGCAGGACGCGCTGTTCGAGCTCACCGGCACCCGCGAGATGGACGGCTCGCCGATCCTCGAGTACTTCGCGCCGCTCCAGGGCTGGCTCGTCGAGCAGAACAAGGGCCAGACCTGCGGCTGGTGAGCTGATCGACAGGGGACGTTCCCATGACCCCTTTGGGGATGGACCGGCATAGCCGGTCCATTCACCCCACCGCGCGTCGCGTCGCGCGGCCCTGGACCTGCCCCGACGAGACCTGCCCCCACGAGACCTGCCCGCGACGAGTGCCGCGTCCAGAAACCTGGACGGATCGCGCGCGAGGGCGGTCGATCGGCAACCCGAGTGGTCGGGCCGCCAGACCCGGGAAGCGGCGGTGACCTGGCAAGCCGATCAGCCGGTCGGGCATCAACTCCGCGAGGTCATTGGCGGCTCCGCGACGGCGACTCGTGGCACATGCGCTGCACTGGCGACCGGAAGCAATCCTCGCCGGAGAGTCACATGAACACCACGAATCGCCTCGCCGTCCTCGCACCCATCCTCGCACTCGCCCTCGGTGCCATCGCCACCGGCTGCAGCGCCGCCGATCCGTCGTCGATGGGGGACGACGGTGGCGGCGGCGGTGGCGGCGGTGGCGGCGACGACCAGCCCAAGCCGCTGGACGCGACCGGCACGTACACGATGCACAGCACGTTCGACCTCGCGACCAACATGCCCGGCACCGCGGGAACCGTGGTCAACACCATCATCGCGGCGACCGACGACGGCGATGACCCGACGCGCTGGATCGTCGACCAGATCCTCGCCCAGCTGCCCGACGGCACGCTCAAGACCGGGCTCCAGCTCGGCAAGGAGGCCGTGGTCGGCTTCCTGAACGACAAGCTGCTCGACCTCGCGCCCGACTTCCTCTCGACCATGGTCCAGGTCGGCGACGACTTCGGCGACATCGCCAAGCACTTCGGGCTCAACGAGACCCTGGTGCTGACCAAGACCGCCACCGGCTACACCGCGGTGCACACCGTCACCGGCGTTCACTACAAGCTCGGCAACCAGGAGGGCGACTTCGCGCTGACCAACTACCACGTCGCCAACGTCGTGGTGTCGAACGTCGGGGTCACCATGGACGAGACCGGCCAGCTGACGATCGCCGCGCACAGCGTCCCGCTGGCCTACGGCAAGCTGCTCAAGCTCGGGCTCGACGCCGCGATCATCCCGCTGATCGACTCGAGCGCGCGCAACCTCAACGAGCTGCTCGCCCACAAGATCGACTGCACCAAGGTCGGCAACGCGATCGGCGAGAAGCTCGGCTTCGGCGCCACCACGTTCCGCACCGCGTGCACCACGGCGCTCGGCGCCGGCGCCAACTTCGTGTACACCCGGATCGACGCGATCGACGGCAGCGCGCTGCAGTTCTCGCTCAACGGCACCGCGCGCGGGGTCGACAAGAACAACGACCGCATGATCGACGCGATCCAGACCGGCGCCTGGTCCGGCACCCTGGCCTACGGCGCGAGCCCCACGCCGCTGGTCCCCGCGACGTTCTTCGGCGAGCGCAAGTAGCGCGCGCCTCCCGTGACGAAGGTTCGACGGCGTGGGTGGTGAGCCCGCTCGTCGAGGATGGCTGGCCAGCCCGGGAAATGGTTCCCGGGCTGGTTTTTTTTCGGCCCGCGGCCCGGCCCGGCCCGGACGGTGACGGCGTCAGTACATCGAGCGATCCGGCGCCGGCGCCCCGGCGTGGCGCTCGAGCTCGGCGTTCAAGAAGCCGCCGAACACCAGCGCGATCGTCGACAGGTAGAACCACAAGAGCACCACCACCACGCTGCCGAACGCGCCGTAGAACAGCTCGTAGTTGCTGACCCGCTCGACCCATTGCGACAGCCCGAGCGACACGATCACCAGGAGCAGCGTCGCGATCAGCGAGCCCGGCCACAGGTGGCGGTCGGTGCCGAGCGGTCGCGGCGACGGCCCGAAGCGATACAGCAGCAGCAGCGCCCCGTACAGCAGCCCCATCAGGAGCGGCCAGCGCAGCCAGCGGACCAGCCCGAAGCCGTGCAGGTGGAGCAAGGCGATGATCCCGGGCAGCGCCACGACCACGCCGAGCATCAGCATCAGCCCGACCAGCGTGGCCCCGGCCATCGCCACCGACAGCAGGATCTTGTGGACCGCGTGGCGGCGTTCGCGGACGCGATACGCGCGGTTCAGCGACGAGATCAGCGCGCGCGCCGCGCCGCGCGCCGAGTACACCGCGACCACGATGCTGGTCGCGACCGCGAACCCCAGTCCGCCGCTCGAGTCCCTGGCCTGGCGCGCGAGCTGGTCGCCGACAAACCGCACGACCTCGACCGGCAGCACGGTCTCGAGCCCCCGCAGGTGGCGCTGGATATCGTGCGCGTCGGCGACCAGGCCGTAGACCCCGACGACCGCGGCCAGGGTCGGCACCGTCGCCAGGATCGCGAACAGCGCCGTGCCGGCGGCCAGCACCGGCATCTCGCCCAGCAGCGCGTCGTGCGCCGCGCGCATCCAGTGCGCGACGACCGCATCGCTGCTCTGCACCCAGCCGACCCAGCGTCGCAGGAACTTCACGCCGAGGATCTTACGCCACGATCGCTTGGCCGCCGGTTGACAGATCACTGCGACAGCACCAAAATGGTTGCATAACGGTTGCATACTGGTGGCTCATGACGGCGCTGACCTTGAAGGATCTCCCTCCCAGCCTCCTCCGCTCCCTGAGGGCGGCGGCCAAGCACGACCGCCGCAGCCTGACCCAGGAGGTCATCCACCTCCTCGATCTGGCGCTTCGCGATCGCGTTGAACGACCGGTTCGGCGGGATCACGACGTGGAGTCCCAGCTCGCCGCATGGCGCAAGCTCGCCGGGAAGTGGCAGTCGGATGTCGAGCCGGCGGTCGAAGGCGAGCGGCTGATGGCGGCTCGCACACCCGGGCGCAAGGTCGAGCTGTGAAGCTCCTCGACACAGACACGTGCATCGCGATCCTGCGTGGCAACCAGGCCGTCGTGCAACGTCGCGCGGCGACGCCCGACGATGTCGTGACGACCTGGATCACCGCAGCAGAGCTGTTCTATGGCGCAGCCAAGTCCAACGCGCCCGCGAACAATCGCACGGTCGTGACGAGCTTTCTCGCCACTCTCCCGGTGCTCGGACTCGATGAACCCGCGGTTCAGATCTTCGGCGAGGCAAAGGCACTCCTCGAACGCCAGGGACAGCGACTCGACGATGCCGATCTGCTCATCGGCGCGATCGCCGTGGCCCGCAGCGCGACCGTGGTGACCGGCAACCGGCGCCACTACGCCCGCATCCCGGGCGTCACCCTGGAGAACTGGATCCCGTCGTGACCGGCGGCTCGTCCTGCCGCCGAGTACCGACGGCGTCGGGTAGTCTCGCCCAGGTGTGATCGACACCCACTGCCACCTCGATGTCGCCGCGTTCGACACCGATCGCGACGCCGCGGTCGCGCGCGCGACCGCCGCCGGGGTCACCGGCATCCTGGTCCCGGCGATCCGGCCGCGGACCTGGGACGCGGTCCGCGCGCTCGCCCGCCGCCACGCCGCCGCCGGGGTCCGCCACGCGCTCGGCATCCATCCCCAGATCGTCCCCGAGCTCGACGCCGACGAGCTCGCCGGCGATCTGGCCGCCCGGCTCGCCGAGGCCGCGGCCGACGCCTGCGCGATCGGCGAGTGCGGGCTCGACGGCGGCACCGGCGCGCACGCGCTGCAGGAGCAGATCTTCCGCGCCCACATCCGCGCCGCGCGCGACACCGGCAAGCCGCTGGTGATCCATGTGCTGCGCGCCCACGATGCCGCGCCGCGGATCCTGCGCGAGGCCGGCCCGGTCACCGGCGTCCTGCACAGCTACTCGGGCGGGGCCGCTCTGGTGCCGGTGTACCGCGACCTCGGCCTGGCGTTCTCGTTCGCCGGCCCGGTGACCTACGGCAACGCGCGCCGGCCGATCTCCGCGGCTCGCGCCGTGCCCGCGGCGCTGCTGCTCGCCGAGACCGACGCGCCGGATCAGGCGCCCGAGCGCCACCGCGGCGGCCGGTCCGAACCCGCGTTCGTGGCCGACGTGATCGCGGGGCTCGCCGCCGCGCGCGGCGCGACCGCCGACGACATCGCCGCGCTGACCACGGCCAACGCCCGCCGGATCTTCGCCGCCTGGTGACGAGGGCGAACCAGAGCGGCCCGCGCCGTGCGACACTCGAGGCCCGATGCGGATCGCGATCGAGGTCGGAGGCCAGCCGGTCGAGTTCCAACGCAACTGGTTCACCGGCGCGACCAGCCTCCGCGTCGCCGGGGCCAGGCAACAGCTGCAGGATCCGCTGGACCCGAGCACGCACTTCGCGTTGAGCCTGGTCCAGCGCTGGCAATGTCGGGTCGCCGAGCACGCCGTGGTCATCGAGAAGCAGCGGCCCAGGCTGTTCGCCGGCTTCCGCCCGCAGACCTTCCGGATCCTGGTCGACGGCCAGGTGGTCGCCGAGCGGAGCGGCTACTGATCGGCCAGGCGTGCGCCTGGCAGTTGACACCGCCGCGCCATCCGCAACACTGCCGCGGTGACGCATCGCAGGTTCGATCGGACGGCGCGCCTGCTCGGCGACGCCGGAGTCGCGCGGCTGGCGGCCTCGACGGTGACCGTGTTCGGGGTCGGCGGGGTCGGCTCGGCCGCCGCCGAGGCCCTGGTGCGCAGCGGCGTCGGCCGCGTGATCCTGGTCGACTACGATCGGATCTGCGTCACCAACGTCAACCGCCAGCTCCACGCGATGAAGGGCACGCTGGGCAAGCCCAAGGTGTCTGTCATGGCCGAGCGGCTGCGCCTGATCAACCCCGACGCGGTGATCGACGCGCGCGCCGAGTTCTACAGCGCCGAGACCTCGGCCCGGCTGCTCGTCCCCGAGCCCGACGTGGTGATCGACGCGATCGACAACATGGCGGCCAAGATGCACCTGATCGCGACCTGCCTGCGCGACCGGCTGCGCTGCGTGTCGGCGATGGGCGCCGCGGCGCGGCTGGATCCGACGCAGGTCCGGATCGGCGACCTCTCGGAGACCCGGGTCGACCCGTTCGCGCGCGACCTGCGCAAGACCCTGCGCCGCAAGCACGCGATCGACTGCACCCGCCACGTCGGGGTCTGGGCGGTGTTCTCCGACGAGCCGCCGATCGCGCCGCAGGCGCTGGCCTACGACGACGGCGCGTTCCGCTGCGTGTGCCCGGGCGGCGATAACGGGGTCAACGATTGCGAGCACCGGAACCGGATCGAGGGCTCGGTCGCGTTCGTGCCGCAGGCGTTCGGCGCGGCCGCGGCGTCGCTCGCGGTCAAGCTGCTGTGCGGCCTGCCGCTGCCCCGCCCGGTCGACGCCGACGCGCCCCGACGGCACCGCCCGAGCCGGCTCGCGCCCACCCCGAGCGCCTCGTGACCCGCGGTCCGGCCGCACTCCGGACCGACCGATCGCGATCGGCCTGCACATGGCTGCCGACTGGCAGAGACGCTCTGTGGTAAGCGTTGGCCATGATCAGCAAGGGCCAGAAGATCCCCTCCGTCACCATCAAGCAAGCCACCGCCGAGGGCGGCGCTGACGTCGACCCCGCGGCGCTGTTCGCGGGCAAGAAGGTCGTCATGTTCTCGCTGCCTGGCGCGTTCACCCCGACATGCTCGCAGAAGCACCTGCCGGGCTACGTCGAGAAGCTGCCCGAGCTCAAGGCCGCCGGCGTCGACCTGGTCGCGTGCCTGTCGGTCAACGACGCCTGGGTGATGAAGGCGTGGGCCGAGCAGCACGACGCGCTCGGCAAGATCGTCATGCTCGCCGACGGCAGCGCCGCGTTCACCAAGGCGCTTGGCATCGAGCTCGACCTGACCGGGCCTGGCCTCGGCGTCCGCGCCGCGCGCGGCGTGATCACGATCGACGACGGCGTCGTGACCTCGATCGACATGGAGGCGCCCGGCAAGTTCGAGGTCTCGAGCGCCGACGCCTGCCTGATCGGCCTCAAGAAGTGAGCTCGCCGGTTGGAACCGCCGGCGCGGCACGCTAGCGTCC
>Ga0307515_10022860_pt1 | contig 10999 bp, 1 predicted proteins | sample 17_EM_MG_FD_194513 | JGI IMG/M metagenome (GOLD analysis project Ga0307515, IMG submission 194513) | Populus trichocarpa ectomycorrhiza microbial communities from riparian zone in the Pacific Northwest, United States - 17_EM | ecosystem: Host-associated > Plants > Roots > Unclassified | place...
ATTATACTTAGCTTGCTCTTTAGCTAAGACCTAGTTTACTTCTTATCCTCTATATACCATAGACATGCATTTTTTAGGCATTTTTACTACTATTATCTATTTAAGCATTTTTCTATAAGGAATCTTTCTAGTTAAAGTATTAAGTCTCCTAACTCCTAAACTTCTACTAGATGCTAGCTATGTATATACTTAGTATTTCTATACTATTACTTATCTAGCGCCTAATATATCCTTATAGGGTACTTCTAATTCTTTTCTTTTGGGTTTTTGTGTATTTTATATATATTATCCATATATATAATCTATAATAGCGTATAATATACTAGGTACTTTAGGTTAACTCTTAACTCGTTTTTATTCTTAAGTTTAAACCTTTACCGTATTAATTTAAACGTTATAACTTTATTTATAGGTACTAAGATACATCTTTTACTTCTCTAATCCTCTAATTATTTCTTTAAATCCTTTAATATTATAATTAAGGCTCCCTTAATATAAGTTATAGCCTTCTCTATAATAGGGTGGTTCTAAATAACTCGTTTATCCAACTATATATAGAAATCTTCCTACTTATTATTATATCGTTACCTATACTACTTTTAGTACAGCTACTAAAGTGTATACGGCTTATCTATAAGGAAGTATCTTCTTATTACTACATTATAATAGCCTTTTATATATTGTTCTTTAAACCTAGTAGGGATCCTTAAATCCTCTTTATCTTCTAGTTTAGTAAGCTATTTAGCTCTTAGCATACCTACCTTAAGCCTATTAGTAATTCTTTATATAGGTACTCTGTCCCTTATATGGCCTAATATACTAAATCTCTAGTCTAGTTTCTATTCTTACTATATAAGGATTCTCTATCTAAACTCCTCTATGTTTTCTTTTAGTTTTCGCCTTATAAGTAAATCCTTAAAGTCTTCCTACTTCTTAATCTTAGTTTATTAATAGTCCTTATTTATATCTAAAATTCTTAGTCCTATAAAATTCTTAATCCTAAGCTTGCTTCCTTTTTAAGCTTAGCTCCTGCCTTAGCCTAGCTAGGCTTTTACAGTATTCTTATCTTATCTTAAAAGTCTTAAATCTTACTTATCTTGTTTTAAAAATCTTATACCTTTAGGAAACTTCATCCTAAGCTTATTTATATATCACTAAACTAAGCTATTACTCTACTCTATTAGTTATCGTCTATTATAGGTCCTTAAACTTATCTTATCCCGTCTTAGGAATTTTAAGCGTTTTATATCTCCTCTTAAGAATCTTAAGCCTATAGCCTTTTACCTTTATCGAGTGCTAAAGTAGTTTATTATCCTACTTCTCTTATATCTTATAAAGCAATAGACATCGTATCTAGTAGGGTCTTAATCCCTACTAATATTCCCTATTCTATAGTAGAATTATCCTCTACCTCTTATATAATATCTCTAAGGTCTATATACTTCTAGTAAGCTTCCTTTATTACCTTATTATTACTAAATGTTTTACCTATATTAAATTTATTATCCTTAATATCCGATCTATAAACTAGTTTATTAGTTCCTTTAAACTTTAATAATTTTAGCTCCTATAGCTAATAGCTTGCGCCGTACTAAGCGTCCTTATAAATTTGGTATACGTTATTATAATAAAACGTAAAACTCTTAATTAAATATTCTTTTGTTTCTCGTAGTATACTATTATCCCTCTATATATATATCTCTTCTACTAGTCTTATTCCTTTTACTACATAGTAACCCTAACTGCTTTTACAGTCTTTAATATAATAACCCTATTTTCCGCAATTTATATAAGCTCCTTTTTTAAACTATTTTTCTTGCTATAGAGTCCGCCTAATATTTTCTACTACTAAGATCCCTAGTTTAGCCTCTGCTTCTTAGACCATTAATTACTTAATCCTTATCCTTTAGGTTTCTATAATTTCTTATTTTATCTTTTAGATTCTTTAGTACCGCTTAGGTCTATTAGCTTTACACTATACTATAATTTCTAACTTTAACTTTACCGTTACGTACCCTATGCCTTATATAACTATAGAACTCTATTCTAACCCTTCTTAGTCTACTCTCTTTAGTAGATCCTATTATTAATCTTAATTACTTAATTAATTAAATCCCTAAGAGTATCCGTATCTTCTATTAGGATAATTACGTCCTAAACTTTTACCTTAAGTCCCTATTTATATTATGCTATAAGCGCCTTATTATTCTATTTAACCTATATTACTAACATTTAAAACTATATTATATATTTAATTACTAAAGTTCTCTATATTAGGTTTTAAAGTTTTCGTTCCGCCGTAGTAGTTACCTCTAAGTCTTTAAATATCTGCGTTAAGCGTTCTATAAACCCGCTCTAACTTAAGAATATATATCGCACCTTTTAGTTAGTAGTTGTTATACTATACTCCTATACCTCTATAAAGTAAGGCTTAAACTACTTAAGTGCCCTTCCCGTTAAGAATAATCCTATATAAGTAACTTAATCTATAGGCGTTCCTAGTTTAACTCCTTCCTATATTACCTTAAAGTGCATTTATATAAGGAATCCCTTAAGTTTTAACTTCTCCTCTAAGAATCGCTTAATTAAGGGTAACTTAACCTTAGCTGCTCCGATCCCATTAATCCTTTCTTTAAGTATTCTATTATTATTTATTAATTAATTAACTATTTCCTATAACTATCCAACGGTAACTAGCTAAGAGTTAGTATTTACTATACTGGTATCGTTACCTAATCCCAATATAGTCGCTGCCGTTAACGCCATTATAGCTACTGCTTTTAGTAGTATATTATTTGACTTTATTAATACTATAACCTTAGTAGTGAATATATAATAAAGCCTTATAGTAGGAACTACGGTAGACTTATTAATAGGCTGGGTATATAGGTAAATAAGAAGTTAACAATGTAATAATAACTGGTGGAGTGGTTGCCTAATAGATTAACTCTAATTATATTCTAAGATTTACTATAAAGAAGAAAAACTATCTATAAAGACTATGTGTCCTTAAATATATAACTCCTCCCTATAGTAAAGGGTTTAGTACATTAGTACATTAGTATATTAGTACGTCGCGTTTCTACGTTCCTACGTTTTTACGTTCCGAACTTATAACGTAACTAGCTATATAACTCGGCTACCCCTTATCCTATAGCTTGATTAGTTCCAGCGCCTCCTATACTATCTTAACTAACCCGTTTATATCCATTTTTAATAGTCGTACTACTACCGATATAAGGTCCGTAATATTTAGCGGCAATAGTGCTACTTTATAGGCGTCCTACGCTCCGCTTTACTACTAGCTAGGTAGAGAGTATCCTTATTAGGGTAGGTATCCTAGGCCTCTTTCTTTATATAACTATCTAGCCACTATTACTTATCCCACTTAACTCCTTTTACTTATATATATTTTCCTATAGCGTAGCTATAACCTAGTATAATTAGGCTTATCTTATCCTAGTGGATTCTAGGTATACCTAGAAGGTTTTATATACTATCCCTTACTATACTTTCTATTATTTACTATAGTTTATATATCTAGCTTCCTTATCCTTATAATAGTCCTTTATCTTATATATATTAGTATATTACCTATACCTTTCCTATCTTCTATATACGCTCTAGATATAGCCCTACTTCTAGTATCTATAGTATTAGTAGACTTAGACTACGTAGTAGTAGCTAGGCTTTATACTAGAGGCTATTTATTACTATTCCTTTATAGGCTACTACTGCCTATATCTCTTAAGTCAGTAGGTTAATTATTAGAGTACTGCGTATTTTAACCCTTTAGAACCCTAGTAATACCCCTATATATATTATAATATTATATAACTAACTATATAACTTAGTTACCCCTTATTCTATAGTTTAACTAGTTTTAACACCTTCTGTGCTTCTACTACTAGTCTATTTATATCTCTCCTTAGTAGTTCTACTACTGCTAATATAAGGTCTATAATACCATCTCCCTCCTCTTTATTTTTGTCCTTAAAGATATCTCCTATCTCTAAGTTATTTATTAAAGGTATAGCATTTCTATTTTTAATTTAATAACCTTTATTATTTCTAATACCTCCTATTAGATCCTCTATGTCTAATTATTATAATTAGCTAGTAACGTTCATTCTATTACTTAGTAAAGTTATACCATTCTATTCTTATTATATAGAGAAGAAGTTAGTATATATTATAATCGCAGCTCCGTCTAGTTGCTAACCTTCTTTTTATATTAAGTGTACTTAAGCAAATATATAATCGTCCTATAATATTTAATCTATTTCTAACGCTAAGTATATGCGTTTTATTATCCCTTATAACCGTCTAGTTCCTTATTTAATCTATCTTAGGGTTTTATATATTAGTAGCAGCCAAAAGACTAAAGAGTAAGCTAGCTAAGGTCTTTACTAAAGCTTAACGTCGTTTTAATAAGGCGTCTTAGGCTCTAAAGGCTTAACTAAATACTTATACTTATCTAAGCCAACTAGTAAAGGTTTATAAAAAGGTGCGCTTAAAGAAGTTATATTTTATTAAACAAGGTCTTTTTAAGCTTAAGGTTAAAGAGGCCAAAAAGAATTCTAATTAAGTTAAGGTAAAAACAACTAATACGCTAGTAGTAGATCCCTTAGATAACCTAGCTCGTTTATTACCTTTAACTAATCCCTTTATTTTAGCTCCTTCTTAATACTACCTAACCCGTTTTCTTTTAATACTCCTATACCTTTTCTATAGCGTTTTTTAGGTTCTATAGTAGTTCCTAAGTAGTCTTGTTATAGCCTATCCACTTAACTTTATACTATATTTTATTATTAATATCCTTATAACTAATAATCTTAGAAACTTACTATTTGTCTTTTTATTATCCTCTATACGTATCTGCCTTATAGATTAATGGCTTAATATTTCTATATATTAGCTCTAGCATTATAATATGCTATATAGGGTAGATCTTTATTTTAGCTAGTAGGTTTAACTTAAATATAACCGGTAAAATCTTCTATATAATTTTAAAAGGTCCTAGTCTAATATAGTCTAATTTCTTGCTTAGTTATTAACTCTTAAATTTTTTATATAGTAGCTATACTTTATCCCCCTCCTTAAGATCTAGTCCCTTAGATCTCTTATATCTTTTTCACTAATTCTATAAGGTTTACATAAAGATTAATTAATATCTTTATTCTTTCTTTAGCTATACTACTCATTTTCTTTACTTATTATAGTAACAACAATATTCTTAGCTTATACCCGTAATTCGCCTTAAATAGTAATGTACCTATTCCTTCCTATAGTGTTGCATTATATATAGATTATATAACTAGTAGTAACGATACCTAATTATTCTATATATAATTAATATAATATCTTAGATACTATTCTAGTGTCTAATTTAATCTTTCCGTCTAACTATAAGGGATATTATTGTAGATACTTTAGGTTGCCCTTAAAACAACCCCTAGACGCCCCTTAAATAGTCGCTAGTTATATACCGAAGGCATATACCTATAGTATATAGTCTCTACGATCCTAAAGGCCTTACCTTCTTAAAAATTCATCTCTTTTACTAATCTATCCTGTTCTACAATCGTGTCCTTATAACCCCCTATCTATAAAGTCCCCTTATATTTAAATCCTTTCTACTCCTTTTTAGAAGGGTAGTCAGCTTTAAGGACCAGATTATTTATTTATATCTTTTATTTATAACCACTATCCTCCCTTAAAACTTTGCAATAACCTAAATGGAAACTCCATAGATACCTTATAGAAAGCCGTTGCGGTAAGGCAGGAAAGTCCCTCTAATAGCGAGAGATTGCGATAATATAACCCTTTAGGTAAGATAGCTAAATAAGCCTTAATACCTAGATGCTCTAGGAGCTTAAAGACTTTCGCATACCTATAGTTACTAATAACGCTAAGGAAAATATAGATACCCTCTATAATAGTTATAACACTACTAAAAAGTAACTAGAACCCCTCTAGCCCCACTTAGGCTAATTAGAAGATTAAGCACTAGAGGCAACTTTAAGATCTTCTTTTAAGCTAGAAATACTAGAGGAATATACTAACGCATTTAACTAGGGAACTAACTAGAACCCTCCCAGAAGACTACCAGCCTATAATTAGTATAGTAATAGTATATAAACTACTTACGAGCTAAGCGGGCTTACCCCTTTAGGTAATCTAAACTAACCATTAACTTAAGACCTAAGCCTTATTAGGAAGCCTATATTAGCTACTAGTACTAATACTACCTCTATAGTAGGAGCTTCCCTAGGCCTAAGTTTAGAAGGTTAAGAGCCCTATACTAATCTCCTTTAAGATAAATATTGAGAAGCTATTATAAGGCTCTTAGAAGCTATATAGGAGGAAGCTACTAATAAATATATTAGAACCCTTTAAGGGTAAATCTATATCTAATAGGGTTTAATCTAAGTTAGGTAAATTCTTTTATAACTTAGTTAAGGTTAAGGGCTTTTTAGGAGCTATCTAGTACCTACCTAAGGAGGCGTAGAAGACTTAGAGAGTTATCTATACTATAAATAGAAAAAGGATATAGACTAACTGGCTAAGGCCTTTAGTAGTTTAGAACTCCGCCATAGACCTAACGCCCAGCAGTTAGACAATTAGGTTTATAAGGTAGATAACTTCTTTAAGATGCTGATAATATAAGATAATACCAAAGAGCGTATATATTGGATTATTAGCAAGATTAAAAACTGATTACTAAACTAGATTATACTTAATTAGCTTAATAAAGAGCAAATTACTATATAGCTATAGCTGTAAACCTTTCTAAAGAAATAGACTTAAGACCCGTATATTATATAATACGATAATATAAAGCTATTCTGGAATGGGATATAGCTTAACCACCACGACTTCCGCTAGTTTATAAACTTTATGGAAACTTATACTTAATAAGTGGATTTAGAGCCCTTTAAAAACAAAAACGGTAGTATCCATAAAAAGGAGAAAATTAGGTTTATCTAGGCTAGAATTAAGCTAGCAATTTATAATAAAATAAAGCGCGTAGGAGCCCTATTGCGGATTACTATATATACGGATTTTAAACGAGTAGTTCTAAACGCTAAAGATATAGTAAGAAGCTAGGGGGTTACTAAAAGCGTAGGCACTTTAGTAGTAATATAGGGTAGACCTAACCTTTAAAGAAGCCGTTTTTAAAAGAGAACTTTAGAAGGGTTAAAGCTAGGAGCCTTAAATAACGGGAAAGACTTTTAGGGCTAACTTAATACCTATCTAGTACCATTATAGGAATACTTTAAGAAGTTAAGAGAAAACTCTAGAGGTAGATCCTATTAGAAAAATAAGTAGGGTAATAACTATACTAACAATCTAAAAAAGAAAAGCCCTAGTTATAGATCTCTTCTAGCTATAACTAGGGCAAGATATAAAAGGAGAGACTCTCTATATCGCTATTGAGCTAAAAATAACACTCCCTATAGGTAAGGTGCGTTTATTACGAACGCTTTAAGTATAATACTACGACTACTTAAAGAGGAGTCGGAAGAAGCTAGTTGGTTGATATAAGCACGGTCTAGGATGGAGCCGGTAGAGCTATGTAACGAGGAATAGTAACTGAGTTACGTGATGTGATCTGTATGATCTGTATAATCTATATAATCCGCAATAGAGTAGATAGAGCATACGTACCTTACGTATAAGGAGGATTTCCTAGAAGTACGGTTGTATATTTAAAGGACCATAGTCCCTACTCTAGATAGTTCTTTCCTTATAGTAATTCTCAGAATATAATTAGAGTTAATCTGTTAAGCAACCACTCTACTAGTTGTTATTACGTTATTAACTTTAATTTATATTACTTATATACCTAGCCTATTAACGAGCCTATTGTAGTTCCTACTACAAGGTTCCGTTACATAATTACTACCTAGTTACGGTATTAAATATAAAAAGTCGAACAATATGTTACTAAAAGTAGCCACTATAACACTATTGACGGCGGCAACTACTTTAAGGTCAGGAGGTAATACCAGTATGGCAAATACTGACTTATAGCAACCTGTGACGGTTAGATAACTATAAGAGATAGTTAACCAGTTAATAGAAAATAATGTAACGCTTAAATAAAGGATTAACGGGATAGGAGTAGTAAAGGTTAAGTTACTATTAATTAAGAGATTCTTAGGAGAAAGATTAAAGCTTAAAGGATTTCTTACGCAAATGTACTTTAAGGTAGCGTAGAAAGGAGTAAAGCTGGCAATACCTATGGATTAAATAGCTTATGCGGGACTATTCTTATTAGGAAAGGCACTTAAGTAGTTTAAGCTTTACCTTATAGAGATATAGGCGAATGGAATAACAACTACTAATTAAAAGGTGCGGTTTATATTCTTAAGTTAGGAAGGATTTATAGAGCGACTTACATAAATATTTGGAGACCTAGAGGTAGTAACTACAGCGGAAAAAAACTCTAAGATATTACGCAGCGAACCTTAGCAATTAAGTATATAATATAGTTCTAAACGTTAGCTATATAAGTTAAGTGGAATAATAGGGCGCTTATAGCATAGTATAAGTAAGGACTTAAGGCTGAAGTCTAGGATATAATTATCCTAATAGAAGATGCGGATACCCTAAGGGAGTTAATAGATTAAGTAATTAAGATCGATAATTGAATCTACTAAAGGGAATAGGCTAAGAGAGGCTAAAATAGAGTTTTATAGTTATATAAGATGTAGAATATATAATAACTAAAGCCAAGTTAAAAACTATGGTATGGCGTAAAGCAAATGGACCTAAGTAGTATTAAAGAAGCCTATAAGAGATGGAGTAAGAAACTATAAAAACCTAGAGGTTAAGGATTTAGTAATTATAGGACTAAGGAGTAGAGGCTAAACTAGGGATCTTAGCAGTAAGAAGATATTTAGGCGGACTCTATAGCAAAATTAGTGGTTTAGAGATAGAGCTTATATAAATTATAGAAAATAAGGTTATTTCGCGAGGGATTATAAAGATAGTTAGAGTTACTATACAATAAAGGGAACTAGATTAGCAGAAGATATATATATATAGAGGGATAATAGTATACTATAAGGAATAAAAGAATGTTTAATTAGAAGTTTCGCGTTTTGTTATAATAACGCATACCAAATTTATAAGGACGCTAAGTATGGCGTAAGCTATTGACCCTAAGAGCTAAAATCTATAGAGTGTAGAGGAACCAACAAACTATCGCGTAGGTTAGATATTAAAGATAACGAATTTAACATAGGCGAAATATTTGTAAATAATAAGGTAATAAGAGCAGCTTACTAGGAGCGTGTAAACCTTAGAAAAGTTATATTAGAAGCTGAAACTGAAACCGCTATAGAGTAAGGTTCAGTAACGGGCATTATAACACCGTTGGATACGGCATCTATCGCTTTATAAGATAAAAAGAAGAGTATCTTATAGAGATTAAGTAAGCAGACGACTGCTAGTGCTAATTTATCACTTAATAAAGGCAAAAGGCCAAAGGCTTAAGATTCTTAAGAAGAAATGAGAGACGACTAAGATTCTTAAGATAAGATAAGGTATACCTAAGGACCTACAATAGATAAAAACCGATGGAGTAGGGTAGTAGCTTAGTTTAAAAATATACGAATAAGCGCGGGATAAAGATTCCCAGAGACATAAGATTCTTAAGACGAGATAAGTAAGATTTAAGACTTTTAAAATAAGATAAGAATACTATAGACGCCTAGTTAGACTAAGGCGGGAGCTAAGCTTAAGTTAGAAGTAAGCTTAGGATTAAAGAATCTAAGGGACCTACTAAGTAAATAAAGGGTTTAGCTTGAAGATTAAAAGCTTAATACTAAGATTAGGAAGTAAGAAGACTTTAAGGATCTACTTATAAGACGCGATAGAAAAGAAACCATAGAGGAATTTAGAGTAAGAATTACCTTATGGTAAGAATAGAAACTAGATAAGAGATCTAGTATATTAGGATATATGAAAAACAGAATACCTATATATAAGATCACTAATAGACTAAGAATAGGCATACTAAGGGCTAAGTGGCTTACTAAACTGGAATAAGAAGAGGACCTAGGGATTTTTACTAGGTTTAAAGAACGACATATAAAGGGCTGTTATGACGTAGTAATAAGAAGATACTTCCTTATGGACGAACTATATATACTCTAGAGGTTATACTAAAAGTGGTATAGATAACAATATAATGATAAGTGGAAAGACTTTTATATATAGCTGGATAAGAAAGTTGTCTAAGACCACCTAATTACAGAAAAGGCTATAACTTATATTAAAGGAGCCTTAATTATAACGTTAAAAGATTTAAAGGAGCAATTAGAGGACTAGAGAAGCGAAAGGTAAATCTTAGTACCTATAAATAAAGTTATAACGCTTAGATTAATATAAGAGAGGTTTAAACTTAAGGATAAAGATAAGCTAAGAGTTAACCTAAGACACTAAGTATATTATACGTTGGCATAGATCGCATATGTGGATAATGCGTGCAATATATATAGAGCACTAAAAGATAAGAATTAGAAATATCTAGTAAGGATATATTAGTTAATAAATAAGGCGAAATATTAAAATGCTAAGTATATATATGGTTAGCACTTAGTAGAAGTTTAAAAATAAGGGGACTTAATACTTTAGCTAGGAAGATTCCTTACGGAAGAATACCTAAATAGATAATAGTGGTAGGAATGTATAGAGAATACCTATCTATAGTATATCGAAGATAAAAAGCAAACTAAGTATTGGCCTAAGTTGGACTAAGTATAAATAGGATTAAGCAGCTAATAGTTAGGAAAAGTAGAGGCCTACGGGACTAGAGGGAACTAGTGGTAGAGCCTTAGACCCTTAAAGGAATTTAAGGACAATACCTAAATTTATAAGTTAAATAGTAAGATTAATAGTTTAAGGCACTAATAGATAGTGGAGTAATAAGGAACTATATCTCGCTAGCAGCAGTTAAAAGAATGGGGTTACTATATAGAAAAAAGGA
>Ga0307515_10022861_pt1 | contig 10999 bp, 10 predicted proteins | sample 17_EM_MG_FD_194513 | JGI IMG/M metagenome (GOLD analysis project Ga0307515, IMG submission 194513) | Populus trichocarpa ectomycorrhiza microbial communities from riparian zone in the Pacific Northwest, United States - 17_EM | ecosystem: Host-associated > Plants > Roots > Unclassified | place...
CTCTCACCCCCCACCGCCTACGGCGGCGGGCCCCTCCCTCTCTCAAAGAGAGAGGGATCCCGAACCACGACCCCACAACCACCTGATTTTGTTAGAAAAACCACCAGCCACCCAACTGATCGGCGGAAACATTTCACAAATGTAACCTACCTTTCAGTTTTGTAACTGGCTCCAGCGCCTCCGCATCGACAAGGGTCGCGACCAACAAAGCGGGGGCTTTGGGGGAATCCGCGTCATGAGTCTTGCTTCCGTCCTCTTCGCGTTGAGTCTGACCGCTCCGGAAGCCGCCCAGGCCGCCCAGGCTCCAACCCCGGAAATCCCCGCTCCCGCCGCCGAGACCGTCGAGGTCCAGCGCGGCGTGATCAGCTATCCGCCCAGCTTCTTCGCCGAGCAGCGGCCCAGCACGGCGCTCGACATGATCGCCCGCCTGCCCGGCTTCCGGATGGACGGCGGCAGCGACGCCCGGGGCTTCGCCGGCACGGCCGGCAACGTGCTGATCAACGGCGAGCGCCCCACCACCAAGAGCGAGAACCTCCAGGGCATCCTCACGCGCATCTCCGCCTCGGCCGTCGAGCGCATCGAGCTGATCCGCGGCGGCGCCCCGGGCATCGACATGCAGGGTCGCACCATCCTGGCCAATGTGGTGATCAAGTCGACCGTCCAGGTCGAGAAGGTCGCCAACCTCCAGACCTACCTCTATCCGGACGGCCTGTTCGGCCCGCTGCTGGAGTTCCAGGCCTCGCGCCGCGACGGGATCAACGAGATCGAGGGCTCGCTGCTGGCCACGATCGACCGCACCGACCAGACCTTCGACGGCGGCGCGCGGGTGACCAGCTTCCCCGACGGTCGCCCGACCATCAAGGAGGCCCTCAAGGGCTACGACCAGATCCAGAACTACGTGGCGCGCGGGGCCGTGCAACGCGCCGCGCTGGGCGGAAAGCTGCGGGTCAACGGCAAGGTCGAGTACTTCTCGTTCGACCGCGACGTGGCCTACACCCGCTACGCGCCCAGCCCCGGTCGCCAGGACAGCGGCGAGACCGACGAGAACTGGACCGGCGAGTTCGGAGCCCGCTACGACCGCAAGCTTTCGCCCCGCACCGACCTTCAGCTGGTCTTCCTGCAGAACCTGGGCGACGAGACCTACGGCTCGACCTTCGCCGCGCCGGGCCGCGGAGAGGTCTATTTCGACCACAGCAAGACCGGCGAATCGATCCTGCGCGGCGAGCTCAAGCAGCGCCGGTCCGACACCCTGTCGCTGGAGGGCAGCCTCGAGGGCGCCTACAACTTCCTGGACGAAACCGTCCGCTACACCGCCAACGGCGCGCCGGTCGACATCGGTCCGCCGAACGTCAAGGTCGAGGAACTGCGCGGCGAGGCCGCAGGCAAGGCCGTGTGGCGGGCCAATCCCAAGCTGACCGTCGAGGCCGGCGCGCGGATGGAGGTCTCGCGCATCACCCAGAGCGGCGGCGCCGACGTGGAGCGCAGCTTCTTCTATCCCAAGCCCCGGGTCCTGGTGACCTGGAGCCCCAACAGCGTCGACCAGATCCGCGTGCGGCTGGAGCGCGAGGTCGGGCAGCTGAACTTCAGCGACTTCGTGGCCTCGGCCGACCTGGTGGCCGGCAGCCAGGACGGGGCCGATGTCAATCTCGAGCCTCAGCGCTCCTGGGTGGGCGAAATGGCCTGGGAGCGACGGTTCTGGGACGCCGGCTCGGTCTCGGCCACCCTGACCCATGCCGAGATTTCCGACGTCGTCGACTATCGGCCGCTGAAGGACCCGGTCAGCGGCGTGCTGGTCGGCGACGCGCCCAGCAATATCGGCGACGGCCGGTCCGACCAGTTCGTGATCGCCCTGACCGTGCCGACCACCAGGCTGCACATCTCCGGCGGCCAGTTGAAGGCCCGGTTCAGCTGGTTCGACAGCGAGGTCACCGACCCGGTCACGTTCGAAAAGCGCCGCATCACCGGGGTCACCCCGTTCGTCTGCAACGTCAGCTTCACGCGCGACATGCCCGGCGGCAAATGGAGCTGGGGCGCCTCGACCAACTGCCCGCAGGAGAACAGCCGCTTCCGCCTCAACGAGGTGCGCGTCAACCGCTTCGAACAATATTTCGAGGGCTTCGTCGAATGGAAGCCCAGCGCGGACCTGACGGTGCGCACGACCTTTTCCAACTGGAGTTCGCGCAACACCACCCGCGAGCGGACGATCTACAAAGGCTCGCGGGCCGACAACGTCGTGGACAAGGTCGAGTACCGCACCCTGCCGTTCGAGCCCTACCTGTTCATCCAGGTGCGCAAGCGGCTGGGGTAAGGGGCCTTAGCCAACCGAGGGTGTCATCCCGGACAAGCGCGCAGCGCGCCGATCCGGGACCGACGCGTGAACTCAGCACTTCAGGGCGGTCCCGGATCTGCGCTTCGCTTGTCCGGGATGACAACGAAAGGGGAGCGATAGTCGGGCCGAGGCCCGCCCCCTACTTGTTGACGATCTTGACGATCCGCTTGGACGAGGGCCGGCCCGACAGGCCCTTGCCGGGGGCGTAGGTGACGGTCAGGTCGCCGCCCTTCAGGCTGACGCCGGGCTTGCGGCCCTCGGCCAGCAGGACGCGGGTCACGCGGTTGAGCTGGGAGCGGTCGCCGTTGCGGGCCATCCGCTCGAACGCCTCGGCGGTGACGGTGGCGGTGTCGGCCACCAGCACCGAGGTCTCGGGCGTGGCGTCGTCGACGGTCTTGAACAGCACGCGGTGCTCGGCGGCGCGGCTGGCGCGGCTGCTGGCCTGGATCAGGCGCTGGAACAGGGCGCTGACCGACAGGAAGGTCGGCGGCTGGAGCGAGGAGGCCTTGCCGATCAGCGCCGCGGCGTCGCCGCCCGGGCGCTCGGTGGTGAACAGGGTCATGCCGCCCAGCTTGCTGGCCCGCAGCACCGGCTCGCCCAGTTCGTTCTTGTAGATGGTGTCGCCGCGCGGCCCGGCCTCGGGCGACAGCACCCAGACCTCGGAGCGGTTCTCGAACTTCATCAGCGGCTGGGGCGCGCCCCGGTCGAGGATGAAGGCGTCGCCGGTTTCGGACACATAGCGGGCGACGGGCGGAGCGGGCGCCTTGCGCTGCTCCGAACCGCCGCGATTGCCGAAGAGCGCGTCCTTCAGGCTGTGGCCCGTTTGCGCGTTCGCCGCGCCGGCGCCGGCCACCAGGGCGAACGCCAGCAGGATTGCGTAGCCCCCTGGCCCCGTGGTCGCCGCCGATTGACTCTTCATGCCTGAGGTCATGCCCACCGACTGGGGCGAATCTTGGACGCTGAAGACCTTGTTACCGCCACGCAATTCCTCGGAGGACATCCTGCAAGGCTTGAAAGACTTTCCCCGCTGGCCGGAACTTCCAACCGGCGGGGAGTCTTCGTCAAGTCGTCCTGTCCTTTTGGCGCGCCCTGTGGCCATTAGGTCGCGCCTCGGCGGCTCCTAGGCCGCCATGTACTGGCCGCCGTTGAGGGTCAGGGTGGCGCCGGTCACGAAGCCGGCCCGTTCGCCGGCCAGGAACGAGACCATGTCGGCGATCTCCTCGCCCTTGCCCAGGCGCCCCACCGGAATGCCGGCGATGATCGAGGCCAGCACGGCCTCGGGCACGGCGGAGACCATCTCGGTGTCGATATAGCCGGGGCAAATGACGTTGACGGTCACGCCCTTCTTGGCGTTCTCGAGCGCCAGCGCCTTGGTGAAGCCGATCAGCCCGGCCTTGGCGGCCGAATAGTTGGTCTGGCCCATCTGGCCCTTCTGGCCGTTGATCGAGCTGATGTTGATGATCCGGCCCCAGCCCTTGTCGCGCATGCCCTCGATGACCGGCCGGGTCATGTTGAAGGCCGAGTCCATGTTAACCCGGATCACTTCGGACCACTGCTCGTAGGTCATCTTGTGCAGCATGCCGTCTCGGGTGATGCCGGCGTTGTTGACCAGCACCTCGATGGGGCCGAGCTCGGCCTCGACCGTCTTGACGGCGGCGGCGCAGTCGTCGAACGAGCCGACATTGCCCTTGACCACCATCACGCCCAGCTCCTTGGCGCAGGCCGCGGCGGCTTCCTCATTGCCGGAATAGCCGGCCGCCACCTTCATGCCGTCGGAGACCAATCGCTCGCAGATCGCTCGACCGATGCCCCGGGTGCCGCCGGTCACGAACGCAACTCTCGCCATGTGTCTCTCCCGCTGAAGGTTTCTTATCGTTGCACGCGAGCGCCATGCGGGAACAAGCCCCCATGGCGCTCGTCATCAAGATTTCGCCGAACACCCAATCAAAACAAGTGTCAGACGGCCTCCCCTAGGCCGGTCGTCAGACCGCTTCGATGCACATGGCCACGCCCATGCCGCCGCCGATGCACAACGTCGCCAGGCCCTTCTTGGCTCCCGAGCGCTTCATCTCGTGGACCAGGGTGGTGAGAATGCGCGCGCCCGAGGCGCCGATCGGGTGACCGATGGCGATGGCCCCGCCGTTGACATTGACCTTGGCCGGATCGAGGCCCAGCTCGCCCACCACGCACAGCGACTGGGCGGCGAAGGCCTCGTTGCTCTCGATCAGGTCGAGGTCGGAGACCTTCCAGCCGGCCTTTTCCAGGGCCTTCTTCGAGGCCGGGATCGGGCCGGTGCCCATGATCTCGGGCTCGACGCCGGCATTGGCCCACGAGGCGATGCGGGCCAGCGGGGTCAGGCCGCGCTTCTTGGCTTCGTCGGCGCTCATCAGCACCAGGGCGGCGGCGCCGTCATTGAGACCCGAGGCGTTGGCGGCGGTGACCGTGCCGTCCTTGAGGAAGGCGGGCTTGAGGCCCGAGATGGCCTCCAGGGTCACGCCGTGGCGGATGAACTCGTCGTCCTTGACCACCGTGTCGCCCTTGCGGCCCTTGATGGTCACCGGGACGATCTCGTCGGCGAACTTGCCGGCCTTCTGGGCGGCCTCGGCCTTGTTCTGGCTGGCGACGGCGAACTTGTCCTGGGCCTCGCGGGTGATCTGCCAGCGGGCGGCGATGTTCTCGGCGGTCTGGCCCATGTGGTAGCCGTGGAAGGCGTCCCACAGGCCGTCCTTGATCATGGTGTCGACGAACGACAGGTCGCCCATCTTCTGGCCGTTGCGCAGGGCCTGGGCGTGCGGAGCCTGGCTCATGCTCTCCTGGCCGCCCACCACCACGATGTTGGCGTCGCCGGCGGTGATCTGCTGGGCGCCCAGGGCCACGGCGCGCAGGCCAGACCCGCACAGCTGGTTGAGGCTCCAGGCCGGGCTCTCGACCGGGATCCCGGCATTGACCGAGGCCTGACGGGCCGGGCCCTGGCCGCCGGCGGCCTGCAGCACCTGGCCCAGGATCACTTCGTCGACATCGGCGGGGGTGATGCCGGCGCGCTCGACGGCGGCCTGGATCGCCAGCTTGCCCAGCTCATGGGCCGGCAGGCTGGACAGCGCGCCGAGGAACGAGCCGACCGGGGTGCGGGCGGCGGAAACGATGACGATGTCGCTCATGGCGAGGAAACTCCCGAGACGTGTTTCCGGGCGCTTCGCGAGCGCGGCGCCCATGATTTTGCGGTGCGGTATCACCATGCCCAAACCGGCGAGGTTCGTCACGGCCGCATTTTCACGGGATGTTGCTCGCTCCTGGCGTCAGTGGCACTGGCGCCCTGCCTTTGCATTAGCGATAGTGCGATGCGAAAAGGCGGAGACAACGCTGTCCTAGGGAACGAAATGTCCGAGAACAACGAAAACGGCGAAACGGCTCAACCCCGGACGCCAGGTGAAAAGGGCGCCGGTCAAAAGGTCGTCATCAAGAAGTACGCCAACCGTCGCCTCTACAATACCGCGTCTTCTTCCTACGTCACGCTCGAGCACCTGTCGGACATGGTCAAGGAAGGCGTCGACTTCGTGGTCTACGACGCCAAGACCAATGACGACATCACCCGCTCGGTGCTGACCCAGATCATCTTCGAAGAGGAAAACCGGGGCGGCGGGCAGAACCTGCTGCCGATCCAGTTCCTCCGCCAACTGATCGGTTTCTACGGCAATTCCATGCAGGCCTTCCTGCCCAGCTATCTGGAAATGTCGCTGGAGAGCTTCACCAAGCAGCAGGAGCGCATGCGCACCCAGTTTTCGGGCGTGACGCCCGGCCTGGGCGGCGTGACCAAGGGCCTGGCCGGCATCGGGGTCTACGAGGACCAGATCCGCCAGAACATGGCGCTGTTCGACCGGGCCATGAAGATGTTCTCGCCGTTCGCCTATGCCCGCCCCGAGGACGCGCCCGGCGCGGCCCAGCCCGAACCGCCCCCGCCCGCCCCGCCGGCCCAGCAACCCAGCGAGGACTCCCTGGCCGACCTCAAGCGCCAGCTGGAAGCCATGCAGGCGCAGATCGAGAAGCTGGCGACCAAACCTTAGCGGTTAGAGCCGCGCCTACGATTGGGGACACGCGCATGCGCGTGTCCCCAGCCAGCCCACGGCGGCGGATAAGAATGCGCTAACCACGCCGGCTGACCGGTCCTTAACCGTCGTGATCCACAACTCTTCACCATGAACGGCCCGATCGATCCCCTCCAGCGCGTCCAAGCCGCCCGCCGGGCGCTGCCCGCGCCGCGTGATACTGACCGCCCGGAAGCGGACGGCGACGAGGACGTGACCTTCGTGCGTGACGAACAGCCGGCGCCTCCGCCGCCTCGTCGGGGCGCCTTCGCCACCTTCGCGGCTCACATCATGGGTCAAACCGGCCAGAAGCGCGGGCTGCGCGGTGGGCAGGAAGTGCTCGACAACGCGCGTTCGACCTATCTCGGCACGGAATATTCCGGCCCGGCGGACCGCCGCCCCCGGACGGGCCTGATCAAGAAGACCGAGATCTAGGCCTTCAGCGCCACGGAGCGAATTCCTCGTCCTTCGACAAGCTCAGGATGAGGAATTCGAATGCCGACTTCGCAAAAGTAGCCCTCATCCTGAGCTTGTCGAAGGACGAGGGCGGTCCACAGACCTAGCCTTTTAACCGGGCAATTTCCGCCTCGAGCGCGGCGACCCGGGCCTCCAGCGCCGCCACCTTCTGCTCCAGAGACAGCGATTCCACCGGCAGGGCGGCGGCGTGCGCCCCTATGCCCGCCCGGCGCGCCGCCTCGGCCAGCGAAACGCCCAGAAGCTCGGCGAAGGCGGCGATCTGCGGGGCGGTCAGCTCGCGCTGGTCCTTGTAGGCCAAGGCCAGCTCCTCGCCGGTCATGCCCGCCACGGCGGCCAGCACCGCCCGCGTCAGGCCCCGCTCGGCCAGCCGCGCGTCGTACCAGAGCTGGTCGAAGAAAAGCGCCATGGATGAAAGTTAGCGCGCCGGACCGGGTTGGCGCCAGTCTTGCTTAACTCACGGGTAACCGTCTCGCGAGTTTCCCGATGCTGCTCACCGCCGTCACCCGCTTCTTCGACATCGCCGTCGTCACGCTGATCTTCACGGCGCTGACCTAGGCGTTCTCCAGCAGCATCATCGTGCCCTGCCCGCCATCGGCGCAGATGCTGACGACAGCCTTCTCGCCCTTGGGCCGCGACGCCAGTTCCTTGACCGCCTGGGACAGGATCCGCGCGCCGGTCGCCCCGAACGGGTGGCCGACGGCCAGGCTGCCGCCGGTGGGGTTCATCCGCTCGCGCGGGAATTTGCCCAGGTCGACATCCACCCCCGCCTTGGTCTTGCGGAAGGTCTCGTCCTCCCAGGCGGCGATGTGCGACAGCACCTGGGCGGCGAAGGCCTCGTGGATCTCCCACAGGCCGATGTCGGCATAGTTCAGGCCGTTGCGGGCCAGCATGCGCGGCACGCCATAGGCCGGAGCCATCAGCAGGCCCTCGCTGCGCAGATCGATCGAGGTCACTTCGTAGTCGACGATCTTCACGCGCGGCGTCGCGGCCGGCAGACGCGCCAGGCCCGCTTCGGACGCCACCCAGATCGCCGCCGCCCCATCGGTCAGGGGCGAGGAATTGCCGGCCGTCAGGGTGCCCTGGCCGCTGGTGGTGTCGAAGGCCGGCTTCAGCCGCGCCAGCTTCTCCAGCGTCGAATCCTTGCGTGGGATGGTGTCGCGCTTGACCTCGCCGACCGGGATCACCAGGTCGTCGAAGAAGCCCTCCTCCCAGGCCTTCACCGCGTTCTGGTGGCTCTCGAAGGCGATCTGATCCTGGTCGGCCCGCGCCAGCTTCCATTCCTTGGCGGTGATCTCGGTGTGCTCGCCCATGGAGAGGCCGGTGGTGCGGTTGGCGACCTTGGGGATCCAGAGTTTCAGGTCCGAGGGTTTCAGCCTGGCCAGGTGGGCCAGCTTCTGGCCGACGGTCTTGGCGCCCTGGAAGCCCTTGAGCCAGTCGGAGAAGGCGATGCTGGCCCCGACCTGCACCTTGCTCATGCTCTCGACGCCGCCGACCAGGGCCAAGTCGCGGCCGCGCCCGTCGATGACGCCCGCCGCCTCGATCACTCCGATCATGCTGGTCGAGCAGGCCATGATCGTCGAGAAGGCCGGGATGGTCGGGTCGGCCCCGGCGTCCAGCAGCACCTCGCGGGCGATGTTGCTCCAGGTCAGGTTGGGGATCACCGTCCCCCAGATCGCGAAGTCGGGCCGCGCGCCCTGCTTGAGCATGGCCTGGACGACGGGCACCGACAGGGCGATGGCGTCATAGGCCTTCAGCGGCCCGTCGACCTTGGCGAACGGCGTGCGCAGGCCGGCCGCCAGCCAGATGTCGGGTTTGGACGCCATGATCGTGATCCTCGGGGGAAAGCCGAGATGTCAGCATCGACGGGCTGGGCCGCAAGGGTCTTGTTGATTTTGGCGGTTTAAGTCGCCGACGCCGAGACGCGAAAACCTTGTCCTTCGACAAGCTCAGGATGAGGTTTTCGAATGCCGGAGTCTGAAAATGGTCCTCATCCTGAGCCTGTCGAAGGACGAGGACCACGCACGGCGCTGGCCGCCGCTAGTGATGCCCGTCGGCGAAGTCCACGTCCCGGCGGGCCGAGACGATGGTCACGATGAAGCCGGCCAGCACGTCCAGCAGCACCATCACCGTCAGCAGGAAGAACACCGAGGTCCCAAACGCCGGGGCCAGCAGGAACTCGACCAGGCAGACGATGAACAGCACCATCGACAGCGAGTGGTTGATGATCGCGATCTTGCGGCTGGTCGTCGACTTCAGCAGCTCGACGAACAGCACGATCAGCGAGGCGGCCAGCAGCAGGTCGCCCAGACTGACCACCCACTCGGCCTTCGAGGTCATGTGGATGGTGAACAGCTGCTCGGCCAGGCGGTACTGGGCGGCGTTGGAGGCAAAGCCCCCCGCGAAGGTCAGGACGATGAGGTTGTAGACCAGCACCGGCAGGGCCAGCAGCGGAAACGCGGCGAACATGGTTGGGCTCTCCCCCGAGAGACGCGGACCCGACGTACCGCACGGGCTAGAGGGTTAACCGCTTTCCGCGCCGGGGTGAAGCGCCCTCGCCTGGCAGGGGCGCCGGGCGTGGCCGATCAGCCGATGGCGTAGAACAGCAGGGCCACCGCGCCGAAAATATAGGCCACCCAGGTGCCGATCATGCCCAGCGCCCGGGGGATCGAGGCCCCGCCGCTGTTGGACAGGCCCACCGCATGGATCAGCCGGCCGGCGAACAGCACCAGCCCCACCACGTGAATGGCCAGGGGCGGCGCGCCGACCACCGCCAGGGCCAGGATCACGCCCAGGCCGACGGGGATATATTCGCTGGCGTTGCCGAAGGCGCGGATGGCGCGGGCCAGCTCGGGAATGCCCTCGTCGCCCAGGGCGACCTTGTGCTTCTGCCGCAGGCGCACGACCAGCAGCGACAGGGTCAGCAGGAGCAGGACGTGCAGCCCCACCCACAGGGCGGCGGCGTGTCCGGAGGCGATGGTGTCCATCGGTAGTCACTCGTGAAACTGGTCGAACGTGGGCCGCATAAGGTTCAGCGTTCGCGAGAGCTGGCAAGCCGGATCGTCGGGGAGGCGACTAAGGGCGCTATCGGGGACATGCCCTTGCGGCGTGTCCCCTTCGCGCGCACGGGCCCCTGCTGGGGACACGCCGCAAGGGCATGTCCCCGCTACAGCTCCCGGCCAACCGGATAGAGCTTGTAGTGGTCGTCGTAGTACGGCGTCCGCGCATAGAACCACCCCAGCCGCGCGTCCGGGTCGGCCGCGAACTTCGGGTCCGCCGCCAGCTTGGCCTCGAACTCGGCCTTCAGCGCAGGGTCAGCGGCCAGCATCTTCTCGGCCAGGGGGGCGATGGCGTAGCCCTCGATATACTCCACGCGCTGCAGCACCTCGGGGAACATGCCCCAGGCGAAGAAGCTCTCGTCGCTTTCCGGCTCCAGCAGCAGGGTGACCAGTTCGCCCAGCGGCTGGTCGGTCGAGATCCGCACCGAACCGGCGGGGAAGGTGACCGTGCGGGTCTCGTGGGTCACCGGGCCGGCGGCGATCTCGACATGGCCCTCGCTGGCACGGGCGGCGATCTTCGGGGCGGTGAAGCGGATCATGTCGAGCGACACCGTCTTCGGCGCGGCCAGGGTCTCCATCGCCACGCCGTGGATGCGCAGGCGCTCGATGACGTCGGGCTTGGCCGACGAGATCCAGTAGGCCTTGGCCGGGGTCAGGTCGAGCGCCGGCTCGCTGGTGTAGAGCGGCAGCGACCAGGGCTCGGGATCGGGCTGGCCCAGCCAGCGCACCTCCTGGCGGCCCGAGGCGGGGGAGTCGTAGGTCTCGTACCGCACGCCCAGGAAGCTGACGGTGTGCAGCGGTTTGCCGGCTCCGCCGAAACTGGTCCCGAAATTGGCCTTGACGACCTTGGGCCGCTGGGCGCGGTCCTGCTGCTCGGCGGCCCGCAAGGCGGCGCCGTCCCGGGCCAGGACCTTCAGGGTCTCCTCGAGCAGGACGTATGTACCCAGCACCCGCTGGCGGTAGGGTTTCAGGGAGTGGTTCTCGACCAGCACCGTGGCGATCCGCGCCGCGTCGCCATAGCCGTTGGAATAGCGCAGCGAGGCCGGCGAGGCCCC
>Ga0307515_10022862_pt1 | contig 10998 bp, 6 predicted proteins | sample 17_EM_MG_FD_194513 | JGI IMG/M metagenome (GOLD analysis project Ga0307515, IMG submission 194513) | Populus trichocarpa ectomycorrhiza microbial communities from riparian zone in the Pacific Northwest, United States - 17_EM | ecosystem: Host-associated > Plants > Roots > Unclassified | place...
GTAGTGTTCTCCATTTATTCCTATGTTTTATCTTTATTTTTCCAATATCATTGTTACATCATCATTATATTCATATGTTGATAGTTAGCTTCTCCTACTCCCAATTTTCATACAGTTATAACTGCCTCTGAATTCTTAATCACACTTAAGCTAGACTTGGTACAATGTTGTCATGAGTAAACCTCTCCTTCTTGGTGCAAATACATGATGGGAGATATCCAAAGAGATACTGAGTTATAAATTGAGTGACTGATGAAAGACCAATAGCACATTCTTAGCATTTCCGACACCATCTTAATCCACAATATAGTTCTAACGAACTCAAATGATCATGCCTTTCAGAATTTAAGATGATAGGTGATGCAGAGAATGACTTTACAGGACAATAGGCAATTGTCTTCCTTATAATCTTGTCCAAGCATGCAAGTCATTTGAGCGGGTTTCTAGCAACTTTGCTTTTGCATCTAGCCTTAAAGCCATCAATAGCTGATGTATTTGAATGACAAGACCAAGATTTTTAGGCATAATAAAGAATTATAGAAGTTTGTTTCAGTTTGTTATAATCATGATTGACAAAAGATAAAACTCATATCACACCGTGAGATGATCCGTTACAGCAAGATTGAGTATCTTTGCATTCCTAAGACAAGCTCCAATGAAATGTTAATATTGGATCTTATATTTCTCATCCTCTTCTAGTAAAACTAAAAAGACAGGAAACAAATTTGAGGGGTGTAGCTCAACTGGTCAGGTTCTAGATTTGTTTCCTAGAGATCACCAGTTTAAGTTCCACAAATCTCAAGGCTACTGGAGACTTACATGGTCGTTAACTTCAGGACCCGTGTGATTAGTTGAAGTGCGCGTAAGCTGGTCCGAATACGCATGTTAATAAAAAAAGGGAAACAATTGCCGTTAAATAAAAAAAAACAAATTAAAAAGACATTTTGTCAAAAACAACATTGAGCGGAATGTTCTATAGAATTTTGCTGAACATAATTTCTTTATTGATGTGAACTCCTTTTATAAGGTAACGTACAAGTTGCATGTAATATAAATACAATGACTAGAAGTTTGTTTCAGCTGAAATTATATATTGACAAGGAGTCCTCAGAGGATAGGTATACAACATATGTGAGTTTATTTATCTGCAGCGGATGATTATCATTTGTGTTGTAGATAATCCTTAACACGCTCCCTTAAGATAGGCAGGCTGATGATTAAGCCTATCTTGTTAACCATCTTCTGAAACTTGGTACGAGGAAGAGCTTTAGTGAGGAAGTCAGCAAGTTGGTCATGTGTACTGACATGGGAGACGTTTAAAACACCTTTCTTTACCAGATCGCGAACAAAGTGCAGGTCAATAGCAATGTGTTTCATGCGAGAGTGCATGACTGGATTTTGACTTAGTTAAGTAGCACCATTGTTATCACAATAAATGCTAGGACGTTTGGACGTCTTGATTCCCAGTTCATGGAGTAACGTGCGAATCCATATGAGTTCTGAAGTTGCTGAGGCTAGGGCCCTATATTTAGCCTCTGTGCAAGATCTAACGACTAAATATTGTTTCCTTGTGCTCCATAAGATTAGGTAGTTCCTAAAAAATATGAGATAGGCAGAGGTAGAGTGTATGTTGTTGGATTAGTACCCCAATCTGCATCTGAGTATCCGGAGAGATAAGGATTGACAGAGGGTGTTAATGATATACCATGAGTGATTGTGCCTTTGAGATACCGAAGCACTCATTTTGCTGAAGTCCAGTGAAGTTGACTGGGTTGGTGCATGAATTGAGCAAGTTTATTTACAGCAAAAACGATATCAGGTCGGGTGATGGGTAGGTACTGTAAGGCTCTTATGACACTTCTGTATTGTTTCTGGTCTGCAGGAGGGTGACCATCATTGAGTTGAAGTATTGGTTTGGTGGAAAACGGAGTGTGAATAGGTCTAGCCCCTTCCATGTTAGCTCTCTTGAGGAGGTCTCTGATGTATTTTTGTTGAGATAAGAAGATCCCCTCGCGAGTTTGCTGCACTTCGACCCCAATAAAATAGTGCAGGTCACCAAGATCCTTTAAAGAGACTTGGACACCAAGTTGACGTATTATATCTGACATAACCTGTGAATCATTACCTGTGAGTAGCACATTATCAACATATACTAGCAGAAATAAGATGATATCATTCTTTGAGTAGATGAACAAGGAAGGGTCGGACTTTGATTGCTAGAATCCTAGTGTCAGAAGAAAGAAGTTGAGTTTGTCATACCAGGCACTTGGTGCCTATTTTAAGCCATAGATGGATTTGTGTAGTTTGCAGATGTGTATGGGTACGGTGGAGTTTACAAATCCTAGGGGCTGAATCATGTAAACATCTTCTTGTAGTGATCCATGGAGGAATGCATTATTTACGTTCAGTTGTTTCATACACCAGCGTTGGTTGGATCTGTAGTGACCAGTAGGAGGTAAAGCTATGGCAGTGGATAGACACCATCCTGGTAATCATCGCGAGGTATTGTTGTCCCCGTGTTCCGATCCTTCACAAGAAAATAAAAAGGATGAAAGTCCATGAGCCATTTTTTCTCCTGTGTGTCATTTGTAGCTGCACAATTTGCAGATTTCGGTCGTGATACCTTGCGACATGTCTTAGCTGAGTGCCCTTTGGTGTCGCATAGTTGATAAATCAGTGGAGGGTGACTGGATTTGTCTCTGGGAACGTAGTTGTGTTGGTTGTTACTGGTTTAACGACTGGACTGAAGGTCTCATTGTAATCAAGGTCGAGACGTTGATGATACCCTTTGGCTACCAAACGTGCTTTGTATCGTGATATTGTGCCATCAACATTGTGTTTGATGCGAAAAAGCCACAGACAACCAACAGGGATAATGGATGGGTTGGATGGAACCAGTTCTCAGGTGCCATGTTTAACCAAGACGTTGAACTCTTCAGACATAACCTGTCGCCATTTGTGATCTTTCAGGGTTTGAGAGACACATGTGGGCTCTATAAGCTGTGGGAGGGGGTGTTTTGTGGTGAGGTGGATTTGCTTTGGTTTATAAATGTTGTTCATGGATCTTATTATCATGTTGTGTTGTCGGGTGAGGGGTTGTGAGGATGGTGGTTGTATGACTTACCTGTTTTCTGATGGTACAAGGAGTGGAACCATAATTTGTGTTGGTAGTGCAGGTGGAGGAACAACGGGAGCAGCAGATGTCACTGATGATTGCCTGGGTGGTGTCTGTCCTAAAGGTGGAACTATCGGGATGGTGGAGACAATTGTGGGATTCCCTACATATGGTTGTGATGACATACTAGTGGATGCAGTGTAGGGAAAAATAGTTTCATAAAAAACAACATGTTTTGAGATGTAAAGCCGAGAAGAGTGAATGTCCATGCATTTATATGCGATTTGAGTGCTTGAATAACCAAGGAAAATGCATGGTTTGGACTTTGGTTGCAACTTGTTGTGATTGTAAGGTTTGAGCCATGGAAAACACTGGCACCCAAAGGTGCGAAGTTTGTGATAGTTTGGTTGACGACCAAAAATGCTTTCAAAAGGACTTTTATTGTTTAGAACTGAAGTTGGCATGCGATTAATTAGATAAACCGCAATTTGAAAAGCATGTGTCCAGTATGACACTAGAAGATGTGCTTGATGAAGCAACGTGAGACCTATCTCGACAATGTGACGATGTCTTCGTTCACTTGTCCCATTTTGTTGTGGTGTGTGTGGAGCAGTGGTGAGCATGTTTATGGACTGAGAGGATAGAAACTGACACAAACTTTGATACTCACCGTCATTATCAGAGTATAGATTCTTAATTTGAAAACCAAATTGTTTTTCAACAAATCCTTTTAATTGAATGAATATGGATCGAACATCATTTTCATGATGAATCGGAAATGATCCATAAATAAAGCATAATATCAAAAACCATTAATGGAAGTTGATGCTGCTGGCCCCTATATATCTGCGTAGATGTATTCTAGAAGATGTGTGCTTATAAGTGATGTTTTGGAAAAAGATAATTGATGACTTTTATTGCATTGACAAGCTGAACACAGAGATGATAAAGATTGGCTGGAGCCTAAAACTAGAAGGGAAAAACGACTAATTAGAAAACGACATATTTTGGTGGAGGGATGACCAAGTCGTGTGTGCCAAAGATCAAGGGAAGTTCTTTCACCGACAAGTGCAAGTGCTGGAGGTTTCTTGATTGATGATAGCTATAGCAGTGGATAGACACCATCCTAGCAATCACCGTAAAGTATTGTTGTCCCCGTGTTCCGATCCTTCACAAGAAAATTAAAAGGATGAAATTCTATCTAGACATTATTGGAGCGGGTAAAGTTATGAACAGAGACTAAATTCTTGTGGATGTTGGGAACACATAGAGTATTATGCTGATGAAAAGATTTTGACAATGAGCTCAATGACATAGAGCCGACATGTGTTACTTTCAAACCTGAGCCATCACCAATGACTACTTCATCTGTTCCATCGTATTCAGAGTGGATTGAGAGGTTTGTAAGATCAAAGTTAATGTGATGGGAGGCTGCTGAGTCCATGAGCCATTTTTTCTCCTGTGTGTCATTTGTAGCTGCACAATTTGCAGATTTCAGCCGTGATACCTTGCGACATGTCTTAGCTGAGTGCCCTTTGGTGTCGCATAGTTGACAAATCAGTGGAGGGTGACTGGATTTGTCTCTGGAAACGTATATGCGTTGGTTTGATTTGTAGTAACCAGCAGGAGGATTTGAAGATCGTGCTGGTTTGAAATATCGGTTGTGTTGAGTTGCATTGACATTAGCTACCAATCTGAAGTTGGAAGCATCAATACGTTTGAGATAATTTTCATGACTGATTAATACATCATGGAGTTCTTTAAATGTGAGGGATGTTTCTCTGGTTCATATTGTGGTTGCTATATCGTGAAATTCTTCCCCTATCCCATTGAGAATATATAACGTAATGTCATCTATACAGATAGGAGTATCAATGACAGTGAGTTCATCAACTAGTCTTTTGACAGTGTTGAGATAATCTGAAACTGGCTGGTTTCCTCTTTGTATAAAGGTCAATTCTTCCTTGAGTTGCATGGCACGCGTGCGTGATCAGTTTGCATACAATCATTGTATTTTTACCCATGCATTACGAGCAGTGGTAGAAGTGGTGATTAGTGGCATAATTGGTTCTGAAACAGATGCAAGGATTGCATGAAGGAGCAAGTTATCTTGCCGAAACCAGCGCCAGAGAGCAGGATTTGAATTACCTGCAGAAGATGATCTAGTAGTTGGATCATGTAATGTTTGTGATGGACAAACAATGGTTCCATCAATATATCCTTGTAGGTTGTAGCCTATGAGCAAGGACATTAATTGAGCACGCCAAGAAGGAAAATTCAAGGGTGTTAGTTTCAGGGGAAGTTAAGAACTAGCATTGAAGGTAATGAGATGAGTATCACTATTGCCATGTGTTTCAGAATTTATGACGACAGCGTCTGCAGTTAAGGCCATGTTGGGAAGTCTCATGAGAGAAAAGGTAGGCTCTGATACCATATAGAATTTTGCTAAACATAATTTCTTTATTGACGTGAACTCCTTTTATAAGGTAACGTACAAGTTGCATGTAATATAAATACAATGACTATAAGTTTGTTTCAGCTAAAGTTATATATTGACAACGAGTCTTCAGAGGATAGGTATACAACATACGTGAGTTTACTTATCTGCAGCGGATGATTATCATTTGTTTTGTAGATAATCCTTAACATGTTCAGTGTAACTAGATGAAAGTTCAAATAGTTGCATGCCATAAACTAAATTTCACTATCCAATACAAGAAATACTAAGAAAATAGACCTAACAAGAATTCTATAAGCTAAAACATATGATTAACTTGACTCTTGTGTAAATAATGTCTTTGAGAATAGTCACCACCGGTCTTGTAGCTGGGGTGATGACCAATTAATTATAATTTATCTACAATATCAAAGTAGCAACCCTGCAAGCAAGCTCAACCTGGAATGTAGCGTAAAAAATTATTACCAGCAACTCTTTGAAGCAAACAAAAAACCACACCCTTGCGTGTGTAAAGCAATTAGCATGCCTCGTAGTTTGAACCCAATCTTCACATGGATGTATATTGTAGTCATGCAGGCGGTTCTGATCGATTAGTTATGGACTTGGCACACTAGCTATATGGATAGCTTTGTATGAATATTTATAGATAGGGTTATGCTAAAATAGAGATATAGGGTTCTCCAAGTTGATTAGCCATAAACCCATATTTTTTGGTCCGATAATTGGATCAGACTTATATTTTTTAGGAAATTCTATAAGCATATTTATATACAAAATTAGATTATTACAACTAATTGAGGTCTAGAAGAACATCAAATTAGGCACTAAAGATGCTAGTAATGCTAGTTTTGTTTTGTTTTTTTTTTCCCTTAGATTTTCTAGTTTGTTTAGGACTTTCACTACCAGAAAATCTACGAATACAAATGAAATCACCGAAGAAAATATTTCATTGGTATTTTGGCACGGTATTTACCGACTGAATTGTTCCCATCACCATTTCTGTCAGAATTTATCGACAGAATATTTCTATTGGTAAAAATCGAGGGAATCCTAGTCGGAATAAAAGGAATTTAAAAAAACCAAAAAGCACGATGACATGTAATTTTTTGTGGACGCTTTTACTAATGGAATTACAATTGGATTCAAACATTGAAAGTCGTACAGTGATGCATCACTTATACCAATAAAATTGCCGACGGATTAACAGACAGAAATATTTTATCGGTAATTCCATCAGTAATAGTTAATATATGACCTGGTCGACCCTCTCCTCCCCTATTTCTCCTGCTTCCCCTCTGCAACTAAACAAACCCCCCTCCAATTTTGCAACTAGCAACCCCCCCCACATCAGCCCCCATCTCAACACAACTCATCATTCTTCGACTTTTCTAGTCACAACAACAATTTTATTGCGGAGTTTTCATTTTAAGTAATTTATCATTTTTAAAATTTGAATACAATTTTGAAATGTCAATTTTTTTATTGCATATTTTTGTAGTATATGTATTTTTCTGTGTTTACTTGTTTTATATTTTTTCTCTAACAAACTTGTTTTATATTTTTTCATCTAACAAACTTATTGTATGGATACATGATTTTGTACATGTTATGGTTTGTTTTAGATTTTTTAAAATTTTATTTGTTTATAAATTATTGAAACTTAAGTTGAATTACAGATTTAGATGTTTTGTGATGATATAAATAGTGGCTTGTTTAATGGATCCATTTTATATTTTGTTAATTTTATTGCTGAGTTGTAATTTTCATAAATTAATGTGTACAAATTTATATGTACGTAGATAATTGATAATGAATTAAGAAAAGTAAAACTATAAAGGCAATGTATAAAAAGGACTCCAGTTAGATAAAAAGATCACGACCATATGACAATGTGTTGAACACATGCCTCTACAGAGACTTTGTAGCTAGTAAAATGAACTTTGATAACTATGATAGATTGTCAGACCATAGTAAACATGTTCAAAATGTGAGGAACAATTTAGAATTAGTGGTGCAGGATTTGAAAGCTATAAGCAAGGATTCAACTACTTTTCAGAGGTTTACACGAGTTTAGTATCACAACCTAAAACTAGGTTCCATATCTAGTTTTTTAGACTTGTGTGACAAGTTGATCATTCATTTTAGCATGAGCATTCCTGCTTAGAAGAGTTCAACTAAACTTTTCTCCATTATTCAATTAGAAAACGAGAGCACCAGAGCCTATTTGAAGAAGTTCAATGAAGAGATGTTGAATCTGAAAAATTTGCTAGAACCTGTAGCATTAAAAGCCCTTAGTAGTGGAATACACAATTAATCCTTCTGATAATGACTTTATGCTCTCTCTAAGAGAAATCAAGTCAATGTAAAATAGTTGATAGAGATTCATATTCGAGTTGAAGAATCTAGTGTGTCATGAGAAGAGCATCCTCGCTTCAATAAATGAAGGGAAGTGTCTTCAAGGCCAGATAACATGCATCCTTCTCGAGATGCTCAACCATTTAAGGGTAATACCAGGTCCCAACATTAAATAGACTGGTATTTACAAAATTGATAACTACTGCTTTACACACCATCAGGGTTAAGGTTTTTACAACAATCACATGAAAATGAGTATGTGCAATACCCACCACCCATGATGGGAGATGTAGCAAAAAGAATCAAAAGAAGTACTTCTTATTCTACAAGGATAAGGGGTCATGACACTGGAAAATGTTTTGCTATAAAAAAAAAAGATAAAGAAGCTCATTGCTAAATACTATCTATAATAATTTAAAAAACAGATGAAGTGGAAAGGAGAAGAAGTCGAGCCTTCTCACTAGTCTCTTCCATAAATCAATGTCATTCTCGGAGGAAATTCGATTGGTGGAGATCTAGTAAAAGAAAAAATAATGGTCAGACGCAAACGCACCATGACCCAACATGGAGTTGGGCACAGACGCGTCCCTGACCCAACGTTGAGTTGGACGCGCACGCGTCACGGTCCAACGTGAGGTTGGGCGCAGGCACGTCCCTTAACCAACGTGGAGTCGGGCGCGGGCACATCATGGCCCAACTTAAAATTCTGCGTGGAAAAAACATAACCCCATTTTGGATTATGACTTTAATGTGATAGCCTTTAAATGAGGGAGGTTTTTAGAAAACCATGACCCATCACTAGACTAATGAGCTAATATTAAAACCCAAATAAAAAATAACCCAAAATATGTTAAGTAAACAATACCCAAGTCTAAAAATAATAAAAACAAGGCTGCCGAATTGAAGATATGTGACATCCCATTAATGTTGCCTCAAGTTTAATAGCCCAAAAGATCAATTGCCGAACTCAACTCTTGTATAAATAAACATAGTTGCTTACATAGTGTGTTTGTCAATTAAAGAAGTTGCCCCACACTTTATCTCCTAGGAAATTAATTAATGTAGCTGCTGAAATCAAACCATGAGCTGCTGTCGACTTATGCTAGGAATCCTTGCATATTAAGACACCAATGCTTGCCGCTTACGTGTCCTCGTAAAATAAGGATACTTTGCCACTTAAGTCTCCAATCCTGCGGACTTGCTCTTCTTAAAAACTCAAGGTCGCTGCTGACTTTTGTTTCCTTGTAACATAAGGAAAACTTGACAATGAATAATTCCCCTCTTTGCTTTCTTCCCAAATTACTAAATGCCTTGGCTCCATCGATCAGTCCTTACTTAAGGTATGATTATTATTTGTAGAAGTTTTGAAGGTTGTATTAGTTCAAATATTTTGAATTATCTTATTAAATATATTTAAATTTTTTTAGCTCTTGATCTTATAATGAACCAAAATAACATAGATTGATACGTAGTTTGTTTATGTTAATGAAATTGAAAACACCAGTTATCATGTCATAACTATCAACAAAAAGTTGAAACTACAAATAAAGATTATCACTGCACATAAAATAATTTTCAAACAAAAATGTTTATATCATGTAAGATAAAAGCTACATGATGTTATAGTTATGAAATCAGTCTAGGAGATGTGGATTTGTTGGATCAACTCGTGAATTAACGAGTTAACATAAATATATCCAAAAACAATGTCGTTTAAGAAAAAAAATTTAAAAAAATCTTATGAGTTGTCTTTGATGAATCCTACTTGGATTTGTTCAAGTTAACTCGATCATAAATTAACACCTTTTAGGATATAAAAATTAAAGTATTGTGTTTACCACGTTGATTTTATCAAACTTCTATATCATGATAAAAGTTAAGATATTAGCTATTATATCGTAACTTTCAACAAGAGACTGAATGTACATAAGAAGACAATCACCACATATAAATTTATTATGACGAATGTTTAGTTGATGATTTTCACTACATATCATTATAAGATCAAGATCCTTATTTTTATGTTAATGATGGAGATGATGCTTGATTATATTTCTTTTGCATTAAAACATTTTACTTTCTTAATATTTTAGCATTTTGTTTGTGTTGAATTATTTTAAGTAATTAAAGTTTTATTTAGTCTTAACACTTGACTATTTATAAATTTTTAAACTATGTTTAAATATTTGCATTGTGTTTGTATTGTATAATTTCAAGTTAATTTATCTTTAGATTTAAATTGAAATTATTTATATTGAATTAATATTTTGAATTATACACACACACATCATATACACACATAGAGAGAAAATAAAAGGCTAACCAGAATACAATTAACAACCTTTGTATCAAATGATTATGCATGTGAGATACCATGGTCTCATTTATTTGTTGGGAAATAGTTTTAGTTTGGAAAGTAGTTTCTAAAAAAAAATAGATTCTTGAATAATTGAGTATTTTATAATATGTGGCAATGCATGTCTTGTATTCTAATGTATTTTCTAGCAATATTATTTGAATTAAAGTATTATATATACTAATATATCAAATTAATATATTTTTATATTGTTTATTAATATATCCTAATATATTATTTCCTATATAAATATATTAGTAACTTATTATTTTTTAATAATATTATATTATAAAGAATTTTATTAATATATTATTAAAGTGCTATACCACTTTAGTTTTTTTAGTCTTTTAAAGAAAATGTATTCTGCTCTTTTAAACTAAACAATTATTTCCTCCATCTAAAGGTTTTTTTTTTTACCGAAAGTGAAATCCGGTGATCAGTTTTCTTACAGTTTTTTTTAATAATGTAACCAAATATAAAAAAATCAAGAAAATACTTCACAAAAAAAATATTTTCCAACAAACAATATTTTAATCCATCATCAAGAAATTTTCGAGATGAGCTAACATATAAATTTTCCAACGGTTTTAAAGGTGTACAACTACATTAATCCAGTGTCTTTTGAAGAATATTTGTCTAGTCTAATCCAACCCAGCATGAACCATAGAAAAGATGGAATAGCTATATCCAGTGTCTCATCCCTCTAGTTTTTGT
>Ga0307515_10022863_pt1 | contig 10998 bp, 1 predicted proteins | sample 17_EM_MG_FD_194513 | JGI IMG/M metagenome (GOLD analysis project Ga0307515, IMG submission 194513) | Populus trichocarpa ectomycorrhiza microbial communities from riparian zone in the Pacific Northwest, United States - 17_EM | ecosystem: Host-associated > Plants > Roots > Unclassified | place...
ATCTTATAAATAAACCTCTATTCTATTCTTTATTAAGGAGAGAGCTAGCGCAATAATAACTCACTAACTAGCTCGTTAAATTATAGGAGATTACGTAAGAATCACCTCCTTACTATTATTATTATAACCTTAGATAATAAGCCTTAATTTCTTAAATGGGGCGTTAGTAGCTTTACCTTTAATCTTATTAACTATTTTTAACTTAAAAATGCGAACTTTATTAAACTTAGTAGGGTTATACTTCTTAAATTTAAAGACTCCTCTTATAATAAGACTGTTGATCTCCTACTTATTAAATACTTAGAAAGGAGCTCCTAGGGTTATAATACAACCTTCCTTTTAAAGCTATTTTGCGAGCTTAAAGTCAGCCTTCTCTTTAGCTATTATAAAGGCCATTAATAACTTAACTCTATTCTTAATAGCAGCAATAAATTATTCTTTAAAATTAATAAGATATTAGTAATTTCGTAATCCCTTTAGGCGACCTCTACCGCGTTATAGTTGTGGCGTATCTACTACAATTATATTAGGATTATAGTCGTCTTCTAAAGTACGTTAATTATAGTTCTCTTCTAGGGCATCTTTTAAGGTATCCTATAAAGGCTTAGAATTATTATCTTTATAGTAAGGCTTAATAATAGTTAAACGGAATTAAGTAGGTTTGTAAGGCATTTAAATAGTATAAGTTTAACTATTAATTATAATAAGTTAATATGGGCCTAACCATCCTCCCTTTTTACGCTATACGTATACTTTAGACTAGAGTAGCAGATTAAGCGTAGTTAAGGTATTTAGGCCATTTCTTATTCCTAGTATATTATTAACCTAGCGTATAGCGTAGAGATATTACACCTCCTTTATTGCCTTATAAATAGCCTTAACTTATTATATAACAGAGGGAAATAGTAGAGAATTGTTAGTTATTTAAGGGTAGGCGCTAAAGACTAGTAATATAGGTATAAGTCTATCCGGGCTAGTAGAATTGTTAATAGCTTTAATAGCTATTTATAAGGTAAGTTCTTTACTAGCATCCTTTAGTTCTAAAGAAATAATCTTATATACGCGGTATAATAGTATATAATATTGCTCTACTTTTTTAATACTATTATACGCCTTAACGGGGACTTCCTTAACCTTAATTGCTATTGCCTTTATCTATTATCGGAACTCTATAAATAAGAAGTTCTTTCCTATATTATAGATAATTTAATTAGGGGGTTCTAGGTAGATATTAATCTAGCACAACTAAAGGGTATCCTATGCGTTTTTAGCTAACATATCCTTTAAGAATCGTGCGGCTTAAAAGGAAATTAAAAAGTTAATAACTTAGAGTACTAGCTTACTGCTAAGATATATAACGTCAACAATAATATAAAAGTTAAAGTTGTCATTATCTTTAAGAGTAAACTTAAATTAGCTAGGGGACTTCTAGTTTATTTAGCAGTAATATTAGTACTTTATAAGATGCTTAATTACCTTAACCTTAACTTTATAGCCTACTTACTAAAGAACCCTAAGTAATTAATAAACGGATAAGTGGCCAAAATAATGGTGCAGTTAGCGTAATTCTAACTTAATTAAGTAGCTTTAAGTAATACTCTTTTCTAGTTAATAAAGGAGCAATTAGGGGTAACCCTACTTGCGTATAACAGGCACCTAATTATCTCCCTAAATAAGTATATTCTTAAGGTTATTAAGCCTAATACCTAACTTATTTATATCTTTAATACAAAATAGAAACAGAGTATTTATAGAAATAATATGGAAAGTAATATATCCTAAAGGGGTTTAGACCCTAATTATACTAAAAAAGATTATAGTACCTTTACTAAAGCGAATCGTATATTAGCCTGCCGTTAATTAGTTAATCTAAATAGAGCTATTAAGCTGCTAAAGAGCTTAAACTTAAGGTTCTCCTACTATAGATACTCCTATAGCTTCTATATCCGGCATAATACTATAAAAGACGTACGCTAAATATCTATCGTTAAAGAAAAACGCGGAACTCTCCTTTAGCTTATTAAAGATATCTAATTTCGTAATAAAATAGAGCGTAGATTAATTATTAAGAATAGCGACGGTTTATATGCTATCTACTTTACTATACTTAGTAAAGTATTAGTTAGGGGAGTAGTCCTTAATTTCTATATCCATAAGGAGCTGTTTAATCTTATTAACCTTACCCTTAAGATCTTCTACGCCTTTATATTAAACCAGAAAGCTTTAAAAGTAGGCTATAATAACCTTATAATTTCTAATATTTCTTATACTTTAACGGAACTTGTTATATGCCTCTTTTCGCTTATTAAAGAAGTGTCTAGTTAACTAGCAATTTAGCTTCTTATAAACATAGCACTTTTTTTAGTAATTACTTCGAAATAAACCTCCATAAGGATCTCTATAATTACCTTATAGTTAACGTTAATTATACCCTTTACTATATTTCCTACCACGGCCGCTATATATTCGATTAATCTAGTTATAATTATATTAGTTAAGAACGCTTAATTAGGTAGGGCTTTTAGTATAGAGCTATTAAGATTCTTATATTCGCATTATAGTACTTATAGCAGAGCGTAGCTTAGTATATACTCCTTTAAACGTGTTTACAGGTTTATATAGCACTAAGTTATACTTAGGAACGCTACGGCATGCTAAGATAACCTAGTCCCTTAGGCTATTCTTATTTTAGTAAGTTTCAGTAAATCCGCATTAGATTTTTTAGAGTTTATTAAAGAGTAGTTAAAGGCACTCTAAATAAGTCTTTATTAGGTTAGAAGTAATAACTCTCTAAAATATAGTCTCTCGCTATTTGGATATATAAAGTTAGCAATTTTTATTAGTCTTAAAGTAGGCTTTAGTAAGCTAAAGCATTATATTAAAGCTATAGTTTTTACCCGTAATATAGTCGTAATAAAATGTTACTACTTATCCCTTTAACATAATAGAGAAAGCGTAGTAGTACTAGTGGCATTAAATTTTAACCTTATTACAACAGTTATAGAAAACCTATAGTTTTGCTCTAAGTATATTATACAGTTCTCTTTTAAACTTCTTCTCTTTGTCTAAATATACCTTTATTAAATTCGTGACTTCTTATAGTAAAGGGTTACTGGTTAGCTAGAGTAGAGAAGCTAGAGGCGGTAAAGGTAGAGGACGAGTACCTTTAGGTAAGAGAGTACCTTTAGGTAGAAGAGTAGTGTTCTAGGGGTTTCGTTCTAAATTAAAGTTACCTTTTAAAAAATATAGGTTAGTTTTAGGTTTTTATAGTTAATATATAATCTTAACTTCCGTCTATACTAGTTCTTCTATACTAGTAATAACGGCCTAAATATTGCTAGTAATTGGGTTACCGTTTTTAGTAATATATACCCTATTCCTATAAAGGAAGTCTTAAAAATCCTAAATAATATTAACATTACTAAGTGCCTAGGTGTTAGCGGTCTATCCTATAAAATCCTTCCTAAAATATTCCTACAACTATATATTAGCGTAGTGTTTACTTTAGTAGAATATAATATAGTATAGGAAAAAGCTATTAACTTATTTTATAGTATAAGTTATTATATTAAAGGTAAATTCGTCCCAATTTTTATTAATAAGTTTCGCGTATAAAGCTACCCCTAGTAGTAAGAAGTCTTCCCAGTTATTTAAAGTAGGCGTAGCCATGTTTTTAGAGGGAGGGAAGTGTTATTAGCGTAGGGATTATTATTTAGTACGCGTTTGTGGTGTATATTTGTTATTTAGTACGCATTTATAGTATATATTTGTTGTTTAGTACGCGTTTATAACGTATATATTTGTTGTTTAGTACGCGTTTATAACGTATATTTGCAATTATAGGGCTTAGGACTAGTTCTGGCCTTAAATCGCGAAAACTCGTAAAGCGTGTTATTCTGTATAATAGACGTAAGAATCTGTAATCTTGGAAAGGCTTAGGACTAGTTCTAGCCTTTAAATCCTTAAATTCGTAAAAGAGTTCTATTTAAGGTTTAGGACCAGTTCTAACCTTAAAAGACAGCTTCCTTTAGCATAAGTAGCACTAGTATAGTGGCTTATCTCTTCTTAGTGGAATACCTAGCTGCTCTATAGTATAACAGTGAAGTTAACCACTAATCAGTGTTAGTTACATAAGGTAATATCACGTAGCTACGGTTCGTAGATAGTATGATAATTATTCTTCTTTTTTTTGATAATTCTAAGAAAGGGTAAGGAAGGGCGAGGAGCTTAAGGCTCCTCGCTACGCTAGTGCCGCGGCAATACGTAACTATATAACTATACGTGATATTATTCCCAATATACTATATAGATATTAGTTCTGCTTACCGCCTTAACTAAGCTAATAGTAATTTTCTATCCCGGGGATAGAAAATCCTAATTGGCCTATTTAACAATAAAATTGGTAAAACCCTATACCGCTACCTAATGCCAAAATATAATATATAATAAGTTATAAGTCTTAAATAATATTAAATTATTTAGACCTTTAGCTAAAAGGGGGGGTACTGTAATAGGACTAGCTTAGTTATAATAGGAATGTCTTAGTAAAATACTTAATAAATAAATTCTAACGCTTTAACCAAATTCTTCTAAATTAATTAAATTCTACTAAAGTCCGTTAAAGACCGCGTGCATATATACGCACGCATCGACCACTAAGCCCCTAACTATTTAATTATATAATTCTCTTCTTTACGCAACGTCTTGTTCTTAGCGAGAACTATATACCCTTAGATTTAGATAGAATTTATATTATTCCTTTAAATCTTCCCTAAAGTCTCTCCGCGCCCTTACAATTGCGGTCACCTTAGGTTACCCTTAAGACAACCCCCAAACGCCCCTTAGATGGTCGCCGGTTATATACTAGAGGTATATACCTATAGTATATAGTCTTTATAATCCTAAAGGCCTTACCTCCTTAAGGATTCGTCTCTTTTACTAATCTATCCTATTCTATAATCGTGTCCGTATAGCCCCCTGTCTATAAAGTCCTCTTATAATTATAAAGGCTTTTTAAGACCTAGCCTAAAGAGTAAAAAGCTTAAAGGTAGGAAAGAAGAAAACCAAAAAGGGACTAACTAAATAGTATAAACTATAGTTATAGCTTTAAAAGGTTTGAAATTCCTTTTAAGAACTACGCGTAAAGTTTATAAAACCTCTATTATTACGGCATTTTAACCCAGATTAGCTATTAATAATAATTGCTAATATATTAAATTTTGCCCTTATTAGTATCCTACTATAACCTAATAAGCATCTAGACGCTACCCGGCTCTACTAAAAATTAATAGTATTTTATAGTAAAAAATTCTAGGGGCCTAAAATTAAGTATTATACCCATAATAAGAAATTACTAGCTATAGTTAACTGCTTTAAATAGTGGCAATATTACTTAAGTATGCAAGCTATGCCACTTATATACTCTTAGATTATTATAATTTATACTACTTTATAACTATAAAGGAGCTTATATAATTTAATGTTAAGATTAAATATAAGCTAGGGGGAAATAACCCTACTAATAGACCGTTATAATGGCTAGACTATACTAAAGGCTTTAAAATAAGAGAAGGAAAACAGATAATAGATATCTTACTCCCTATATTATAGAACAAGCTCTAGGTATAGAATACTTAAGCACTTATAGCTTTATATACTAAGTCTTAGGCAGTATAAACCCTATTAGCTTTTACTAACGTTTTAGCTAGTACCTAGTCCGTTACTACTAAGGGTCTAAATATACTTAAATAGGACATCCCTAATATAAGTTCAGAACCTAGTAATATACTACTTTTAATTACTAAGCTATCCCCTTAAACTAATAGCAAATTTATAAAGCAATTAGAACTTAGAGCCCTATAATAACTAAAGGACTTTAACCTCATAGCGGCCTTTTTAATATACGTGTATTAAAGAGTTATAAAATCTATAGTACCATCTAGTCTTATACTTAAAGTAGTATACTAGGCGCTACTATTAGGAACTAGACCTAATAGGCCTATTATATAGATATAGCAAGGTTTAGGTACTATAAGAAGTAAATCTATAATAGAAGATTCTTATAAAGAATTATAATAATTCTTTAGGCGGCCACTATAGTTAAGCTAAAATAGTAGAATTACTTTAGCGTAAATACTATTAGCTAAAGCTTAAGTAAAAAGTAAAGGAGTATATTAGCTATTATAAGAAGTATTAAGTATATAAGATTAGTAGGTATAAACTATAGGGTTTACTTAAATTAGTTCCCCCTACTAGTAAGCTATAGTGATATTACGCTATAGACTTTACTACGGATCTCCCACTATCTAAAGATGGCTAAGGACAAACATATAATTCGGTTCTTATACTTATTAATAGGTTTTTAAAGTATACCTAATACCTTTCTGTTAATAAGACAATTAATATATAAGCACTCGCCAGCCTAATTAAAAAGAAATGCTTTCTTAAAGTAGACTAGCTATACTTTATTATTACTAATAGGGGCAGTATCTTTATAAGCTAGCACTAGTGTTACGAGACTTCCCTATAACACTTTATATACGTCTACCTATTTCCACTAACTTAGTAACTAGAGACTAACTACGAGACTATAACTTACCGCAATCTATAGCAATCTGACGGCAATTTGCCGCATTCTGCTATATTCTACTAAGTTCTACTAAGTTTTACTAAGTTCTACTAAATCCTGCTAAGTTCTGCTAGGACCACCACCTAAATCTTATTCTGCTTTATATACGTATTAACTAAGCAACTAAGTCCACAATATATACCCTTTCTTTCTATTTTCCTACCTTCTTTCCTTACGTAACGTTTTAACTTTATTACATAGTTTATATACGTAGCTTAATAATATCTACTCGTTATATATTATTGTCGCTTATACTTACTCTATAACACTATGTTATATTAAATCTATACTACCTTATCCTATTTAACATGCAGAATAACCTAAAAGCCCCTATATCTACAATTAACTTATATAATATATTTACTAAATAAATTAAGGGCCTGTAATAGGCCTTTATAGATACCCTTACTTAATAAAAGGCTTAACACTAAGAGATAATTAGATCCCTAAGAAAAGAAATTAAAGAGATCCGCCGTAACCCACTATCTACTATACTATCACCCCTACCCGTTCCTACTGGTGTTAACCTATAAGTACTAGATAGAGGAGACGTGTCTAAAACTAGCTCCTTAACCCTAAATTTGCTAATTAGTGCCTTTATAAAAAAGCTAACTAAACGTCTCCCTAATCCTCTCGCCTATTTAGGTAAAAGGAGCGAATTACGCTCCTTCCTTAACCAATTTAAGAATAAGCTAAACGGTAATATTAACCGCTACCCTACCCTTAATAGTTAACTATATTATACTATAAGCCGTTTAATAAGAGACGCCGCGGAAACTGTATACCCGTTTTAGCTAAGTACTATAAAAGAACTAGTTACTATACTAGAAGTATTTTATAGTAACCCTAACCAAATTACAATAATATAAAGGAAACTAAATAAGATAATATATAGCTTTAAGAGCTTCCTATTATACTTTACTAAGTTCCACTACTATATTAAAAAGACTAGATGGAATGAACCCGCCTTAATTAATTGCCTAGTAGAATCCTTAAACTCTAAACTAAAGGCTTCCCTTATAGGAGTTAAGCTACTATATATCCTTAATACCTACGCTAATATTATTAACGGCCTGTATAACAATATACTACGCCTCGCCCTAAAATATACACCTTAATACTTTACTCCTTAACCGCCTAAGACCTGTAAGGACCTAAACGCTATAAATATTAACGCTAGAACCCTCTCCTACGCCCTAAAAGGATCTGTTAAATATAAATAACGTATTAAATATAGCCTTTGTTTTAAATGCAAAAGTAACGCTTATATCTTAAGTTATTGCTCTATCCCCCTACCTAAAATAAATATTTAAATAACTAGTATAGGCGGTATACTGCTGTCCCAATTATATAAAAGGATAACTAGCATAAGCAACCAATCGCTTTCGTTAAGCCCTATTTACTAACCCTAATTATTATCTAATTCCGGTTTAGTATCTAGTAAGTACCACTTATAAGGACGAAGCTACAATTAATACGCTATAAGAACTCCGCCCTAATTGCCTCTAAAAGGAAGGTCTTAGAGCTAAGTCGCTCTTTAGGACGGCTCTGCCTTAGGATCTCATTAAATACTTTAGATATTACGAACTCTAACTCTTAAGACCGTAGCATAACCGTTTACTACCATCTTTAGCAGAATAGTTAATAGGCTAGTGCTTAAGTCCTAATTAATACAGAAGCTAGTAGTATAGGATTTATTAATAAGATCTTTATATAAGATAATGGTTTTACCCTAACCCCCCTTAACTAGCATATTAACGTATTTAGATTTAATAGTAAACGTATAGTCTTTAGCCAAATTACCTATATAGTATACCTAAGACTTTAATACCTAAACTACGAAGAACTAATTAGGCTTTTTATTACCACCTTAGGTCACCTAGTAATCCTTAGATAACCCTAGATAAAGCTTTATAAGGTAACTATTAATTAGGACAACCTTAAGCTTCTATTTACCGCCTTTTACTATAAGCAGAAGTGCCTTACGACTTACTGCTTAGACTTAGAACTAAAATCTAAAAAATTTACTAAAATCCACCCTATACCTGAGAATTCTACCAAATTCCACTAATATAAGACTTCCACCAATATCTATTGAGAATTTGAAAATTTTACTAAACCCTATAAACCGATTCTAACTACTATACCACCCTAAGCTAAGTAGAAGCTTAATACACAAAAATACTAGAAGAACTGGTATTCTACTATAAAAAGGATTCTTAAAGAACCTAAACCTAAATCTAACACCGACTCTATACCTAATACTAAACCTAAAGCTAAATATAAAGCTATATAAGAAACTATAGACAATCTAAATAAGCTTAACACCCTAAATATCCGTATAATGGGAGCTACCCCGCTAGTATAACTTGCCAAAAAACCCAAATATACGATTTTCGCTATTATAATAGCCAATATTAAGAAGGCCTTAGTACTAAAAAAGTACACTAACCCTACCACGAAGGTACTAGTAGAGTATTACCACCGCCTAGATGCATTCTTATAAAAGGAAACTAATAAGCTACTAGAATACCGACTATATAACTATAAGATTATACTTAAAGAAGAAAAGCAGCCTAGATTTAGACCCCTATATAAGATATCCTAAAATAAACTCTAAGTGCTATAAAAGTATTTGGACGAGAACCTAAGCAAAGGATTTATTAGAGTAAGCTTATCGCCTATAGCCGTACTAGTGATCTTCGTTAAGAAACCCAGTAGCGGCTTACACTTCTGTATAGACTAATAAGCTCTTAACGCCATTACTACTAAGAACCGATATCCGATCCTATTAATATAAAAGACGCTAAACTAACTAAGTAAGGCTCGCTACTATATAAAGCTTAATATTATCTCTGCATTTAACCGTCTCCGTATAGTAAAAGGAGATAAATAGCTTACTGCATTTCGTACTCGGTATGGATTATTTAAATACTTAGTAACGCTATTTGGCCTAGTAAATGCCCTAAGCTTGTTTTAATATTACGTAAATAATACCCTACGTCCCTACTTAGATATCTTTAATACCGCTTATATTAACGACATTTTAATATATAGTAATAACCTGACCAAATACTAAAAATACGTTAACCTTATCCTATAAGCCTTACACGGAGCTAGTCTATAATTAGACGTAAATAAATGCGAGTTCTATAAAATAGAAGTCCTATACTTTAGACTTCTTATCTTTATAAACGGCATATAAATAGACCTAAAGAAAGTTAAAGTAATTATAAACTAGTAAGAACCCGAGAACGTTAAAGACGTAAGAGCCTTTATAGGATTTACTAATTTCTACCAACGGTTTATTAATAACTTCTCCGCTCTAGTTTTACCCCTTATAGCCCTAACCTAAAAGGATAAAGCCTTTATCTTTAATAAGGAATGTAAGAAGGCCTTTACTATAACGGGACTAGCCTAGTTATAGTAGGAATGTCTTAGTAAAACACTTAACAAATAAATTCCAACGCTTTAACCAAATTCTGCTAAAATTTACTAAAGTCTATTAAAGACCGCGCGCGTATATAGTAGTAACTCTTTAATTAACGTCTGATACGGATCCTACTGGCCCACGCAGACTACTCCGTCGCCGGGGGGAAAACTTGTAATTTATATAAAGAAAACCCTGCAGTTAGGGGAGGAAAAACCCTATAAGCCACTTTAGTAGGATAAAAAAAACCCGTTTTGCTATGTTTGTCCGTAGCGGCGGCCCTACGGGCCTACAACTACGTCCTAACCTCCTTAGATGTTTAAACTCCTTAGGAACCACTACTTCCTTCTCTAGCTTATCCCAGCTAGGGTTCACTACGTCCTAGCTAGGCCTTGCCAATTAATTGCTGTACTATTGTTTCCTATATCTTAGCCATCCCCTATATGCTATCTCTTGTTTAACCATTGCTATATACGCTATGCTTTCCCCCCCCTAGGGCCTATCGAAGGCGTAAGGGGGATTTATCCGTTCTAACTACCTAATACTAAAGGCGAGTGGGATATATACGTATGTACTCTGGGTATCTTTTATACCTAGGCCCTAGTTACTAGGCCCTCTCTAAGGGTTACTACTCTATTAAGAGGAGATAAGGAAAACCGTAGGTTGTAATCCGGGCTGCTAGGTAGTAGGTAGTAAAACGGTAAGTGACCGCATACTCCGCGGGCGATCGCCCTAAAAGTTAAGAGGGGCTGTATATTTGCTCGTTACTCGTTTATAGTCGCTCGTTCGTTAATATAAGAGGTCGTTAATGCTTTCTGTTAGGGGTTAGGGGATGCTATCAAATACTATGCACCTATGTTGGATCGTACAGGTGCCTTAATAGGAGGATAGTGTGGTAGCTGCTATCGTACGGGGTACCAACGGTGGTGGTTTTCGAGAT
>Ga0307515_10022864_pt1 | contig 10997 bp, 13 predicted proteins | sample 17_EM_MG_FD_194513 | JGI IMG/M metagenome (GOLD analysis project Ga0307515, IMG submission 194513) | Populus trichocarpa ectomycorrhiza microbial communities from riparian zone in the Pacific Northwest, United States - 17_EM | ecosystem: Host-associated > Plants > Roots > Unclassified | place...
CTGTACTCGGTGTCAACTCATGATCATGACATGGAGAGATAGAGAGGGATAACTTAACTTTGTGTTCTGTAATGATGTTAGAGTTGTGGACGAGAAAGAGAGAGATGGGGGATGAAGATGAGAACGATGTGGAGGATACGAGCGGATATCAGAAATCAGGCGTACGACTTGCCTGATTGGGTTCAGAAGACCTCGTATCGGTGTAATTACACGCCGGATCGGGACTCGTACCTGCTGAATTGGGGATGGTCAATAGACTCGCACACAAAATTCTCTTTAGTCCCAGTTTCTCATGTTGATTTCCCCCATCTCCTCTCATCTCTCACATTCTCGTCCACAAGTCTACCATCACCCAAGAACACGAAGTTAAGTCATCGCTCTCTATCTCTCCATGCCATGATCAAGAGTTAACACCGAGTACATCATACACCGAGTACAGCATACACTGAGTACAGCATACATCGAAGTACAGCACACACTGAAGTACAGCATACACCGAGTACTGCATACACCGCGTACTGCATCATCCCAAGATCGACTGTCTCCCGCTCTCATCTCTCGGCAGACCATGTTGTACTCAATTCTCTACATTCCCATAATCACGAGTTAACCAATGAATAGAGTCTCCGCTCCCGTCGCACCTCCCTCCCGATCTACCGCCTCCAGATTGACCGCCTCCAAGTACTCCTTCAATCTCGCTCGATCAGGGCCTCCAAGTGCATCTACAAACCCCCTCGATTACGGCCTCCAATCTCGCTCGATCACGACCTCCAAGTTCATCTCTAAACCCGCTCGATTACGGCCTCCAATCTCGCACGATCACGGCCTCCAAGTGCATCTCTAAACTCACTCGATCACCGCCTCCAAATGTATCTCTAAACTCGCTCGATTATGGCCTCCAAGTGCATCTCCAAACTCGTTTGATCAAAGCCTCCAAGAACATCTTTAAGGAGCGACAGCGGTTGTACAGAGATACAGGGGTAACGGTGGTGGAAAGAGTGATGGGGAGTATATATTCGGCACACCCCGGAGTAGATAGACATCTCATTTCCATCTTATCTTATCATTCAATGAAAATACACTATCTTTCCCAACCTTTTGGTCTCACTCACTCTGTCCGCGATATCATGGATCCACGCAATTGCGTGGGATCCTCAACGTCGGGTAGTATCATATCTTCTCACCCAATTCCTATGCTACTCGAACCAAAACTGCTCTTTTTCATCAATTCCCTTTGGATGTCGCGAGAGGTGCGGTGGAGTGTTGAAGGTGGGCTCTCTGGCTTCTAGCTCCATCGTTTCAACGCAACGGCCTCCAAATGGTGCATCTCTAAAATTTCTCTCAATGGACGTGGCCTGGTGCTCCTTCGATTATGCTCTTGACCGTATGTATATATAGAGAGAGACTTAAATAATCCATGCCATATTATGATGTAGCGAATCTTGTGACTGTAACAAAGATGAATATGATAAGACGAAATGCCTTGTGGTTATGTAAGAACCACTGCTGTGAGAATACGACATCAAGTCTCCCGCAGAGCTGCGAAGCGGTCTCGGCCGCTCAGCAAGTATCCCACAGAACTGCGCAGCGGTCTCAGCTTCTCTGGAAGTCTCCTGCAGATCTGCGCAGAGGTCTCAGAAGCTCCAAAATTTGACAATCCTAGATGGAGCATCCTGGGACCTGAATGCACCTCCATAACTGCAGGTGCTTTCAGGAGCACCTGAGAATGCTTTTGCAAAGTCTGAGAGCACTTTGCTTAGCTCCAGGTGGGTCTGGGAGCGTCTGGAAGTACTGAGAAGCACCGGTGAGGTCACCCGGAGTGTGTGGGAGGATTGGGTGTGGCTACCGGACCGAATTACATTTTGCTGAAGTTCGATAGACTATTCGGTACACTTGGTGGCCATATTCGATCTCGTTCAGTGGCCCAATTCGGTTGTCATATCAGAGTTATTCAGTATCTCGTTCGGAACTGTTTCGGTAGGCGTATCTGCGTTCATTTGGAATCTCGTTTGGAATGCTTTGGTAGCTATATTGCACTGGCTTGGCATGGATCGGGCTGGTTTGACTTATCATCTCTCTTCGGTGCATTTGCATGTCTGCTGGGCGTCCGTCTTATGCTTGGTGGGCTTATCTTCTCAGATCGCGGGGTGCGCTCGCCGGCTCTCCACCGGGTGTGCTTGTTGATCTATCTGTAGGCGTGCTTGCCATCACTTGACTCGGTGCACTAATCGTCGTTCTTTATGGTCATTCTTTATAGTCGTTCTTTATCGTTGTTCGTTATCGTCAGTCTGGTACTTCTTTGCTGCACTTTCGGTATGGTAATTGATTGCGGTAGGGGTTGCGATTCCGGCACGGTCATCCCCCTCCTTTTGAAAGATGTTGTTCCGCCGGCGACTGATCTCATTCAGCTTTGTATGGAATATCGATTAGAAGGGCTTGATTTAGAAATCGATCTTCAGTTGTCAATTGTCATAGTAGTTCCGTAGCTCGGGATCGCCGAGTCCGAGTCGGGATCTCATTTGGGATAGTATTTTCGGTAATATAAATTCGTAACAATTCGGCATTGTATTCGGTATTGTACTCGGCATTGTAATCGGCATTGTAATCTCTGCCATATGGCACTGGATTTGGTCTCTTGAATAGTATTTGGTATTGTACTCGGTATGGCAAGGCCGCCGGTACGTATATCTGTATCTCGGCAGTCAATTGCTAGTCTCGTAGATTAACATTGTCATCGAAAGTAAGTATATTAGATAGGGTAGATTATCACATAACTTCAGATATATCGCCATAGTCAGATTGATTGATTGTCATCCGTCTCTGAGCATTAATGCATCTCTGGGATGTGCATATCGGCGCTCGTAAGTCCAATTCTCATAGTTTCAACGATTGCTGTTTTCATTGATATAGTAGCCTTCCATAGGACCGTCGTCTCTCATATCTGTAGGGGGTTATCCCATTCCGTGTTGGTTCCACTAATTGAGGCGTTCATTCTCTGATTTCATCGTCCCACAGCCTGTATGGTGTACTCGTGCCGGGGCTTCCAATTGTAGTTCATAAGTCATTGGTGCTTCTAGGTGCACTCTTCGCTCCAATTGTGATTCGTCTGTGGGGATAACCTCAGAACTGCAGACCAGCACGGATTCGTACGAACCTCTCCATCTATGTTAGCCAAAGAATCAAAGAAAGGATGGAAGCGGTGGAAGGGAGAATCCAGGAGGCCTTGTCATTAACAGTTTACTCACAAGGTGCCAAGCCCTGCCGTCCAGTCATCCCCTTCGTGTCTCGGCGAGCTGGTAGCAGTCATTCAGGATTCCCATGTGGGCCCCGTTCTGCCGCAACTACCGCCACTGCTCCTTGCTCACTCATTCAGCTTGTGAGGGTTACCACTTCTGCTGGCTCACGATACTGCATCCATAGGTCCCTATACCACAGCTCCCAGCAAACCGGTGCAAACCCCAGGCAGTTAGGTCACATCAGCAACAACTCTAGTTTCCGTCAGAAACACCTGGGTGTTCCGGACGGCTCTGACGGCTCTGACGGAACCTCGTACCCTCTGACGGAGAATTACACGCTACCCATCGCCCAGGCGACGGGTAGCGTTGCATAGCATCAGCACAACGTATTTTAGTCACTGGTCTGAGAGGATGTGGAGTGTAAACTTAGATGCGTCGATTTCAGGAGTATCAGACCCTAGGAGGGCATTCCTGCCGGCCTTCAGAGTGACTGGGAGCGCCGGCGACAAGCCTCGGAGCGCCGACAACAAGCCTGGGTGCACCTGGGAGCGCCGGCGACACACCTGGGAACGCCGGCGACATGTCTGGGAGCACCTCGAATCACAGTCATGTATTCAGTTTGTATTCTCATCTATGTATGTATGTATCTATATAGCTACCCATCTACACACGCTATATCTGGACTGGCTGCGGTCTGGCGAATATATACTCCCCGTCAACCTGTCCACCTCCGTTACCCCTGTATCTCCGTACACCCGCCGTCCCTCATTAACGATGCACTTGGAGGCCGTGATCGAGCGAGTTGAGAGATGCACTTGGAGGCCGTGATCGAGCGAGTTTGGAGATGCACTTTGAGGCCGTGATCGAGCGAGTTTGGAGATGCAATTGGAGGCCATGATCATGCGAACTTGGAGGCCGTAATCGAGCGAGTTTGGAGATGTACTTTGAGGCCGTGATCGTGAACTCAGAGATGCACTGGGAGGCCGTGATTGAGCGAGTTTGGAGATACACTTGGAGGCCGTGATTGAGCGATATTGGACGAGTACTTGGAGGCGGCCGATGGACGGCGCGCCGGGACTCAATTCAGCAGTTAGTTAACTCGCGACCGTGGGAATGTGACAAGGTGACTTTACCTTTGAAGCTCTGATGGAGAACTGGCTGGTGGCGGTTGATCGGTAGGGAGGTACGCCGGAAGCTGAAGCTACATTCAGGGGTCAACTCGGAATCGTGAGAATGAAGGGACGACAGACAATCTTAGCTGTATGCTGTACTCGGTGTATGCTGCACTCAGTGTTAACTCATGATCATGGCATGGAGAGATAGAGAGGGATGGATTAACTTCGTGTTCTGCGATGATGGTAGAGTTGTGGACGAGAAAGAGAGAGATGGGGGATGAGATGAGAACGATATGGAGGATACGAGCGGCTAAGAGAGATCAGGAGTACGACTTGCCTGATTGGGTTTGGAAGACCTCGTATCGGTGTTAATACCCGCCGGATCGGGACTCGTCCCTGCCGTTGTGGGGATGGTAAATTGACTCGCACACGAAATTCTCTTCAGTCCCAGTTTCACATGATGATTTCCCCCATCTCATCTGATCTCTCTCTTTCTTGTGCTCAACTCTACCATCACCTAAGAACACAAAGTTAAGTCATCCCTCTCTATCTCTCCATGCCATGATCATGACTTAACACCGAGTACAGCATACATCCTGTAAAGCATCATCCCAAGATAGACAGTCTCCCGCACCCAGCCAGTTGGCCGCTCCCAGCCAGTTTCCCATCTCTCAGCGGATGTTGTTGTACTCAACTCTCTACATTCCCACAATTACAAGTTAACTAATGAATAGAGTCCCAGCTGCCGTCGTGCCTCCCTCCAAATCGACCGCTTCCAAGTACTCCTCCAATCTCGCTCGATCATAGCCTGCAAGGGCATCTCTATACTCGCTCAATCACGGCCTCCCAGTGCATCTCAGAGTTCACAATCGCGGCCTTAAAGTGCATCTCCCAACTTGCTCGATTCCGGCCTCCAAGTTCGCACGATCACGGCATCCAATTGCATCTCCAAACTCGCTCGATCACGGCCTCCAAGTGCATCTCTTAACTCGCTCGATCACGGCCTCCAAGTACCTTGTTAATGAGCGACGGCGGGTGTACAGAGATACAGGGGTAATGGAGGTGGACTCATCGACGGGGAGTACATATTCGGGAGACGGCGGGGTAGATAGACATCATCTCATCTTCATCTCATCTGGATCCCCACAATTGCGTGGATTCTCATGGCCGGGTAGTATCATATCTTCTCACTTTCTTCGGTGGGCTCTCTTCCTTCTAGCTCCGTTGTTTCACCACAACGGCCTCCAAGTGGTGCATCTCTAGGTTCCCTCAATGGGCGTCTCCAGGTGCTCCTCCGATTATGCTCGACTACCATCTGTGGCCAGACTGACCATATGTATATATATAGAGATACCTAAATAATGCATGCCATATTATGAAGTAGCGAATCTTGTGACTGTAACAAAGACTAATATGATAGATGACATGCCTTGTACTTATGGAACACTAAGAACTACTGCGTTGGGAATACGGCACAAAGTCTCCAGCAGAGCTGCTCTCGAAGTCTCCCACAGACCTGCGCGGATGTCTCACCCGCTCCAAAATTTGACTATCCTAATAGTCAAATCTTGTAGCGTCCTGAATGCACATCCATAACTGCAGGTGCTTTCAGGAGCATCTAAGAATGCTCTTCCAGGGTCTGAGGAAGAAACGGCACAACTGCGATCGGAGGGCGATGTGCAACGCGACGCGTGGTACTGACGCCCGGCCCGGAGTAATCCGCCACCGGGGTGTCTCTGATGGCTCTGACGGAGCGCGTCCACTCTGACGGAGCCATTCCCCCCGGACGGAAATGTTTTTTGCTGATGGAATGCCATGATAACCGCCTTCTGGCTAGCAGTCATCATGCGGTCCCCAAGTTGGTATCCCCGGGAGAGGTATGTCCTACGACGGTCCAGAAGCTTCATTGATGCTTGTGGAGAAGGACTGTCCTCACCGCAATTGTCTCAGTGGCATATCTCGTGCTACAGACATGTTTCCGCCGCACCATAGCATCCACATATCAACTTGCTCTTGGGCAGTCCATAATGGAGGCTGCAAGAGAAGTATATTCTTTGGTTGATGGTAAGACCGGTGCAGTGACCGATCGATGATTACCGGGTTTGAGCCCTAAACCACGGCAGTTTGGTACCACATACATCGAGATGGGCACATCCAGCAGATCTATTTGTAATTCTGAGTCCACTCCATATCACAATAAGGACTGATAATGTATGCCGCTTAATAATAGTGATTTTGCTGGTAAAGATATAAATTGACTGAGTGCCGTGGAATGTGTCTCGGCCTTAAAGATGAAAACTCGTATTACACATATCTCATCGATAGATTGGATCCTCCAATTGGTGTCCTGAAAGTGGTCCCTCTGGAGGTGGTAGTCTCGAATCATAATGTCATCTCCCGTAGCAAATATAGGCAATCTTGGTTGCCTTTCTTGACTCGCACACAGTTATAGTGGTGGTGATGCCGGAAGTCCAGAGCTTATTCGGTCTGTAGGTAATAATAGTCACGTATAGCCTCTGTTGCTGTTAATGTCATTGCAGTCGAAAATCATTGACAGTAGGGGGACTTTGATTGTCTATGATAATTGTGCTCTGAGCGGTCATCGTAGTCACCGTGGTGATCGTAGTCGGTCTGCGGATTTGGGTAGGTCTCGACCGTAAATGCACTCCTCGCTGCGGAATGTATCGCCGCTAGTTTGCTTCTATTGAGCGAAAGCTTCTGATGGTGAAGATGTATCAATCATAGGGTGTCTTCTCAGTAAGTGCACTTCGCTCGTGCAGACGTTCGTGGCAGTAAGAGTGCTTCATTTGTAGACTGTCATCCTCTGTAGGAACGTTTTGTTTCTGGTATTGTCTGTCTCAATAGGCGTGCTTCAATCGTCGGGTGTCATAGTGCGCTTCGCTCATGCAGATGTTCTTGGTAGTAAGAGTACTTCTCTGGTAGGCTGATCCTCGTCCGTGGTGGGCTTCGTTCCTGTGATCCTCTATCACCATAGGCATGATTCTCTTGAGTAGTGTATCGGTAGGTTGGCCGCAGAATGCTTCTGCAATTGGGCTTCTTCGACCTTGCTAGAGCTGTAGGTGTATACGCCAACTGAGATAGGTGCACTTCGATCAATTAGAAGGAATGTAGTCATAAATGTGATTGATCCTGTGCTGGAACTGTGTTGACCAGTCACTCGCCTTTCAACTTCGCCTTTGGTTCCCGGTATTGCCGATTCAGGATTCAGATCACCCGTCTGTTGCAGCATCTCGGGCTGATAATCATGCTCCATTGACTCGTAGGTATTGTACTCGAACTCGATTAGGTCGATTGTGTGTGATTTCTCTTGCTTGCAAGGTCGAATAGTCATGCCTGGTAATTAGTGTTAGCAACGGGTCCGGGTAACCCGCCAGCGGTCCGGGTTTTGACCGGCGGTTCGGTTCGGTTCGGTTCCAGACCCGGCCAAAAACCCGAACCGCGTTTGGCTTGGCGGGTTGTTACCCGGCCCGGACATAGAACCGCGGGTATTTGGCCGGGTTGGAACCATACCGCGGTTCCAAATTTACGGTTCCTACAGCTTTGGCTCCAATTAAGTATTTGAGTTCTGATCGTATTGTGACATGATCAGTACATAGAATGTGCAGTTTTACAAGCTCTTTCACCTCCAGCATTCAGGTTTTGCGATCCGACTGATATTCGGTGAGTGGCTGTGAAAACAGGGCCAAATCTAAGCGACATTCGCAGGTTTTCGATCGTGACTCCACGAATATTGGTCGAATCGTATATCTGAAAGCGGGAGGTGAAAGAGCTTGTAAAACTGCACAATCTATGTACTGATCATGTCACAATACGATCAGAACTCAAATACTTAATTGGAGCCAAAGTTGTGAGGTTGAAATGCCGGGTTTTTGGTGGTAAAACCGGCCCAATTGCAACGGTCCGGGTTTTCGTGTGGTAAAAACCGTTGCAACGGTTCGGTTCCAGTCCCAACCCTAACCCGGAACCGTTCTAGCGGGTTGGAACCGTTGCTAACACTACTGGTAATTCATGAGAATTGTTGTTATTGCCGGTGATGCGCCTCGTGCTCCAATTGGTCTGTGAACTGTACTCCGCTGCTGTCAGGTGGTTCAATTGAATGATGGAATGATCCACGCTCCATGCTTCGCAGTTATGATGCTTAGATATCTTGTTTGGAGGGCAGTATTCTCAATTGTTGACTTCGCGATGTTGTGCGTCGGAAAAAGCGGTAAACTCGCAAAATCCAGTGAGGGAATTGTATCCGTTTACTGAAAAAGCGATATTAGTGTGTACGCCACCGTTCGCCCTCATAGGCATACGTGTGGTAATTATAGGAATACAGTTGCAAACGTGGATGCGAGTGATAGTAGGTGTAGATGTATAGGTAAGAGTATCGCTAGAGATCTATAGCTTGTGGCGAGCCGACTATATAGAATGGCCGTTACCCGGCCCTGGGTCACGTGCCGCCATTACATCCCCGTACAGGTACGGTGGCTGGCGAACCCCCGCACCGTCAGAGAGAGGAGGCAGAACGGAGATATTGCCGCATCATCGGTAGTCCTGTCGTAAAGCGGGACAAGGTGGCACAGCGCTTGGTCAAGAAAGGCATCAAGGCGGCCGGAGTATGGTCCTGAGTCGAAACGTACACGAATGCGGGCCGTGACAGCAGATGTGAGCTTTGCTGTGGATGGGGTCACATCGAGAAAAAATGCAGCAGTAAGCCCACCTGTGGCTACTGCTCAGGTCATCACCGGACAAGCGACCACAGCTGCAATGTGGTGGGGTGCAGGGCAATGCAGGGATCACACTGCGGTCACACCCTGGAGACGTGCCCCAACTGCAAAGGAAATCCTATTGCGTCCAGTAACAGATGTGTGAAGATCACTGAAGCTGCCAGGGCAGCGCGGCAGAGCAGGAAAACAGGACTAGCAGAACAAGTATCCACGATGGGAGTGACTGGGGCCAACAGTGTAGCACTTAGCGCCAGACAGGCGAGGGGTATAAGAGACAATGAAGAGGAGCCAATGGCCGACAAAGAGGCAGATGATCATGCAAGGGAGAAGGAGGGGGTGAAGGGAGAGAGAGAGGTAATAATGGCCGAGACTGCGGGGGAGATTGAGATCGACATGGGAGCCGTCGCCTCAAATGATTAGAGCAGTCCCGCACTATTGCGCCAGGTCCTACTCTTGGACCATGGCAGCGCTGCAGACAGGAGTGGAACGAAAAGCAGATTTGGTAATGTTGCAGGAGCCTCCGGAAGAAAGATGAGGAATTGTAATCAGCCATTCCGCATATCAGATTAGGAAACGGAGGAGAGTGTGAACAGCAGTGTGCAAGGGAGCGGCCTAGCAACTTACAAACAGACAGACCTGAGCAGGGGCGCAAACGACGATGTCATTGTACTGATGACATAAGAAGAGGAGAGAAGATGATGAGGATTATCAATATTTATGATCGAAGAGACGTGCGGACCGGGGAGAGACCAGCGAGCAAGATAAACTGGAGTAGAATCATTCAACAGAGAGAGGGCACAATACTCGCGGGCGACTTCAATGCACACAGCCGCAGGTGGAATCCAAGAAGCAAGGAGCAATGGGATGCGACTTTCTGGGAGGATATTATAGACAAGTACTGACTGGAGATTGGGAATGACGACCAGCCCACTGACCATTGGGCGAGGAATGGTGAGGAAGGTGAGTCAAGAATAGGCCTGACCTTAGCCAGCTGACCAATCATGCGATGGATCATACTGGACAGGAGGCACGCCACAGGCTCTGACCACAAGGTGATCGAATGGGAGTTCAGTGTCGATAAGCAGGAAGAGGCGGACCACGTGCAGGTCATAGGATGGAACTTGGCCACCATGTCAAAAGAGGACGAGAAAGCAGCAGAGAAGCTGTGGATGAAGCTGGAGGGACAGAGAGGTCGCCTAGACAAGGAGCACACAGGGGACGAGGTAGAGCGGGAGGCAGAGTGGTGTCAGAAAACACTGATCAAGGTTCTGGAAGCCAAAGTGAAGTAAAGAAGAATCTGCGCCCGGTCAAAGAGGTGGTGGAACGGTGAGATGAAGCAGAGGAGAAGCGCATTAGGGAGAGAGAGAAGGAGGGGAAGGAGGTCAGAAGCGGCAGCGCACACAAAAGCGGTACTGCAGAGGTCGATTAGCCAGTCTGAGAGCCACATGTGGAACGAATATATGCCGAACCTCAGATGGGGTGATGACTGGCGGGCAGCAAAGTTTGCCAACCCTCGAGCGGGAGCCACTGTGGATGCGTTGACCAACAGATGGGGAAAGCAAGCAAACACAATGGCCAAAAAGGAGAAAATGCTCAGAGCAGAGTTCTTCCCAGGGAACGATGGCGACCAGTACTCCGAGCTACCCCCAGCAGGCAAACATCAGCAACGACCCTAATTTCCGTCTGAAACACCCGGGTGTTCCGGACGGCTCTGATGGCTCTGACGGAACCTCGTACGCTCTGACGGAGAATTACACGCTACCAGTCGCCCAGGTGACGGGTCGCGTTCCATACGTACCTCCTTTACTTTGTGGTGACGTATACGCATCATCAGAACGACACGTGTGTTACACTCTTCGCAGGGGCTGCAGTTATGCTGAAGCCGTTTACACAACGCCTGGCGATCGACGACA
>Ga0307515_10022865_pt1 | contig 10997 bp, 8 predicted proteins | sample 17_EM_MG_FD_194513 | JGI IMG/M metagenome (GOLD analysis project Ga0307515, IMG submission 194513) | Populus trichocarpa ectomycorrhiza microbial communities from riparian zone in the Pacific Northwest, United States - 17_EM | ecosystem: Host-associated > Plants > Roots > Unclassified | place...
AATGTTAAATGACAAAAGCTCAGTTTATTGATATTTTCTTCAAGAGCAAATCAATAAATACACTATTACAATGAATAGAAAAATGAGTCTTGGCCTATAGTAACTTCTCCTCTAGGTTTAGTTTTTTTTTTAAATTTAATATATGTGCGCGTGCACGTGTCAGGAGAGAAGTGATGATAGAGTTTGTCCTATCTAGTATGGATTATAGTTATCAAATCTAGTTTAAGGTTTGACCCATCAAATAACTTGGATAAGTGAGGTATTAAGCCTTGGTTCAAACTCATTCTAAATTAATTAACAAGTCACTAGATTAATTTAGATTGTTTTTTTTAATTAAAACAATATTTTTTAAAAAAAATTAGTATTAAGATGGAAGCATTTAACCAAATAAATTAAATTATAAATAAACTTGCCGAGAAATTTAGGTTTGGTTGTAAAATATTTTTTATTGGATAATCTTGGTTTAGAGTTTGTGTTGTTGCTATTGAATTAATAATAATAATAATAATAATTCGACTCTGAATAAGCTATATAGCAAAAATAAAACGGAAGTGTCTCATTTTCAACACAATTTTTTTGACATATTTTTTCAACACAATTTTTTTGCATACATTGTTTACAATTTCTCTATTATCATGAAAAATCTTAACCGCAAATTAAAATATTTATATATGTATTTAATAAAATAAATTAAAAATTATATATATAATAAATAATAATAAATTTATTAGTTTCACACAAAAATTAAATTGGAAAGTTAAGATAAAACTGTTAGTTTAAATATTTATTTTAGTTTTAAATTGGTTCATAAAATTTTAATTGATCTGAATTAATAAAGTTAAATTTTATTTTGTAAAATTTTATGAAATTAAATTATAATTATTAAATTAAAAAAATATAAATAAAAAAAACAACTTGATAAAAAAAATAATGATATAAATAAATAAATAAAAGTTTGAGCAGGTTAAACATGTTTCCAACTCGTTTTCTTGAATGTTTTTTTTTTTTTTTGATGTATAATATTTAACCTATGATGGCAAAAAAGAAACTAACTAAAACTCAAGGGACTAAAAACTTTTCCAGCAACAAGAGCAAGGTTTTATCACAATGACACAATCTAAGGCTTAAGAAAACTGAGCTTCGCCCATTCATAGCCACTGTAACCCGCCCACCACAGCTGACCAACGCCATATCCACCAACACCTACAATACATTCATCTCTCGCTGTCCTTGAAGAAAAAAGATAAAATTATCGATCTTGTTTCAACTACTTGAAAAGGTTATACATCACCGCATTCAAGCTAGAATCATCGTCCTTTATTTTTTAAAGGGATTTTGATGGAATCTTACAAAAGGGTTTTTGGGTTTTGTAGAGAGGTGTAAATGGAAGCAGCTACAGCAACATTTATTGGATCTTCAATTGGGATCTGTAGACCTGCAAAATCTGTTGCTAGATCGGGTTTTTTAGCTACCATTGGGCAAGATTTTGTGCGTTTTCCTCATAAGGTACTACCGATTAGTCTCTTTTTGGGTTTTGGATAATTTCTCCTTGATTTTATGTATGAATTTTGTGTCCATTGATAATTCATGGATAATCTATGGTATAATGCTAAAAGCTTTAAATTTTTTTCTATGATTCAATTTATTTCTTGCCGTTGCATGCTTAAGAGTGAATGGAGTTTTATGTTTTATGCAAAATATTTGTTATAAGAGATGAATTCCTATGTGTAATTCTGTTGGATTGTTGTTCACAAATGAAGCTTTTAAGACCGTCTTACTTGAAATTTCAGCAAGTTTGTAATTTGTCTGGGTTTCTTTAGGATTATTTAAATTTTACTTTGTTGTTGTTGTTCTAGATGTTATATGGTTGGAAAGCTGGTGTTTGATTCCCTTTTCCTTTTTGTGTTATTTGGATTGCAGCATTGTTCTTCAGTTTCATACTCGAAGCCAGGTCATAGGAGAGTGGCATATGGAAGCAGGAGATGTATGGGAGTGAGAGCATCATTGTCATCGTCTTCAGATTCATCGGGATCAATTGCATCAATTGCTCCACTTCAGCTTGAATCTCCAGTAGGGCAGTTTTTATCTCAGATTTTGATTAGTCACCCGCATCTTGTGCCAGCAGCAGTGGAGCAGCAACTTGAGCAACTTCAAACTGATCGTGATGCTGAGAAACAGAAGGAAGAGCCTTCTGCCACTAGCACTGATTTGGTATTATATAGGTTAGTTTTATGATATTTCTGTATAAATGTGGTTTATAGCTCCGGCCATTGATGCCGAAAGTCGAGTCTAATGATCAGTTTTTGAAATTATTAGGAAAATTGCTGAGGTGAAAGCTAATGAGAGGAGAAAAGCTCTAGAAGAGATTTTGTATGCATTGGTTGTGCAGAAGTTCATGGATGCCAATGTTTCTTTGATATCCACCATGGCCTCCTCTTCCACAGACCCATCTGGTGGAGTGGACACTCGGCCAAGTCAAGATGAGAAGCTTGAGCGACTCCACTCTCCTGAAGCCTATGATATGATTCAGAACCATCTAGCTCTCATTTTGGGAAATCGGATGGGAGATTCTACTGCTGTTGCCCAGATAAACAAACTCAGGGCTGGACAGGTCTATGCAGCTTCTGTGATGTATGGATACTTCCTAAAGCGAGTTGATCAAAGGTTTCAGCTTGAGAAGACAATGAAAATCCTCCCAAATGCTGTGGATGAGGGAGAAACAGATATTCGTAAAGTTGTGTCTTCCCATCCTGAAGCCTTTTCTGATGGTGTTAGTCCTGGAGGACTTGGACATGGATTAAAGGCTTCCCGATTGCGGAATTATGTGATGTCTTTTGATGGGGAAACACTTCAGAGGTATGCAACAATAAGATCGAAAGAGGCTGTTAGCCTTATTGAGAAGCACACTGAGGCCTTGTTTGGAAGACCTGAGATTGTCATAGCACTTCAAGGGACTATTGATTCTTCCAAGGATGAACTAGTCAAGATCAGCTTTGGTGGTTTGAAAAGACTTGTTCTGGAAGCTGTAACTTTTGGTTCTTTCCTCTGGGATGTAGAGAGCTATGTGGATTCAAGATATCACTTTGTTCTGAATTGAATAATGCCCACTTACATGCCTGCCTAAACGAATTTGTAGTAGAGGCACAACTGACCAAATTTAAGTGCTATGTATGAGTGTAAATTTGGTGATAACTATTAAGAAATCTGTGCTAATTTTTCTGTAAATGGTTTTGATGTTCTGTTTTCCTGTCGTGCTCTGCATCTGTGCATTACATCATGGAGTGTTATTCTGTTCAAAGTTTCATCTTTTAACTCGATCTTCTTCTTCTTCTTCTTTTGAATTTCCAGAATTACAATCAATATTTGCATGAATTTTGCACTGCGATGCTTAGAATTATGTCATAAACATGAGTTTGGTCGCAATAAAATAATTGCTAGATTTATATTTTCTTAAAATATAATTTTATTTTTGTATGTAATATAATAGTGTCACGTTGAACTGAAAGCGTACATAATTTATGTTATAAATGCATAACCGAAGAGAACCAAGAATTTAAAGCAAGGTTGGCTTGGATTCACCATGAAATTAAATGAGAAATCGAGAGCGCACTCCTCGAGTTACAGAGATCATCTGGTGGGCAAAATTCATCGAAGAAACTTCGGCCATAAATCAAACTGTATACTTGTAAATATTCCATGGCGGAACCACTATTTAAATGGACTTTTGATGGTTGCTGTGGCCATTCGTTTCATTCAATTTCAAAATTCATTCAGTTTCTTTCTCAACTCTCGTTATGATATGGGTTAGATATTTTGTTTTATAATCTTATAAAAAATATAAAAATACTAGAAAGTGAAAAGTCCAATATATAAAGAATTTTTAAAATATTAAGACTGGGGCAGTTATGTTTAATATGTGAAATTCTTGATATGAAATATTAGCAATTGACAACAACATACAATTCAAATTAAATTAAATTAGAAACTTCAATGTAAATTAATCAAATATTAAAGGCTTGAAATGAAAAAAAAAATCAATAAGACAAAAGATGAAAATGACTCGCAAACCTATAACAGTATTTGTAGCTATGACATAGCTCAAAATGATTTTTTTAAAGAAAAAAAACAAATTTACGACTCGAGGTGACTCGAGTAATTGACCTGACTAGATTTATTAAGTCATGTTAATTTAATAATATGATTAAAAAAATAACAATGAATGATAAATAAAAAGATCTAGATAACTCATGTCATTTTCAAAACTAATGAAAAATCATATAGAAAAAAGAGAGTCAATCTTCAAATAAATCAATTGCTAAAGGATAAAAAAACATAAGTTTTTTTTTAAAAATAATTTAATACCTTACACTGCATTTATGGTATAAATATTTTTTTTCCTAACCTTAAAAAAATGTTAAAATGAATGGAAATGGTGACATACTATATGATATATTTTTAAAAATAAATATCGAGTAATTCCTTTAATTTAATTCCAAAAAATTCTTTAAAAGGAAGCTCAATCTAATAAAAAAAGAAATATAAAAAGACTCGAGATAACCCAACTTATATTTAAAAGCAATGAAAATTCTTATACAAAGAAAAATAATTACAGAGCCCGATATCCAATTAAATCAAATGCTAAATGATGAATTTGAAAAGCATAAGATTAAAAAAAGAAAAAAAACAACAACAAATGAACTCAAACGACTCTCTTAAACCTGAATTAATTTTTCAAATTCACAACCTGTTAAATCCTAGACTTGGAGTCTGTCAAAAAACTCAATTTAAAGTTGAATGATGAAATAAAAAAATTAAAAACCTGCTAAGATTTAAAAATAGCAATAAAAAAAATATGGATAAAATCTGATATGTAAATATAATGAAGGAGGATGAAATTGTAAAATAAAAATCAATTCCAAAAACCATTCAAAATAAAAATAAATAATGATCAAAAGAATAAGGACTAAATCTGAAATAAAAAAAATTAAAGGATCAAATCGAAAATAAAATTCATAAAACTAATTCAAATAAAAAAATAGCAATTAAAAGAATATAAACCAAATTCTATGAGAAAAAAACTTGAAGGGTTGTTGTGAAATATTATAAGGACAAACACAAAAATAAAAAAAAAATAATAAAAAAAAGTCAATCTCCACCAAAATATTTAGAATGAAGTCACACAAGCCATATGGAGAGATAACCCTTGACATTGCAAATAAAAAAACATCAAGGAAATTGGTTTTTCACCCACTATATGAAGATGACGGAGTGCCAGCAGGTTTGTCTTTTTATATTATTTGTATATTAATCAAATTACCAAATCAATCTTGAAAACACCCAACAATAAAAAAAAAACTAATATAAAATTACCAACATGCCCCCAAAGCAAAGTCGAAGACCTTTTAATTCCTAGGGCAATCAAATGAAAATTCTAAAAAATGGCCCTAAACTGTTTTTATTTTATTCTTTAAAGGGTAACCAAGAATTTTCACTGTGCAAAAAACTGTGAAAAGATTGAGACATCCCCAAACAAATATAAAATAACAAATAAATCTAGTGAAAATACTGTGCTACCTCTAAAAGAAAGGCTTAAGCGTTTTCCCATGAGTTTAGGTTCTTTTAATAAAATATAAAAAATTATGAAAAAATATAATTTTAATCTAAAATAAATCAAGGCTGATGTATAATAGTTTTCCCATAGGTTTAGGTTTTTTTAATAAAACATATAGACGTCATCAATAAAAACACAAAACCCCACTTTTATCATTGTTAGTGAGTGTTTTTGATAATATTATATACAAGGGTAGTCTAATTATATTTGTTTAATTTAAAAATTTATATTAATTTCAGATGCAAACTGTATTTTTTTAAAAATAAAAATGAAAATAAAATAAAAAATAATTAAATTATAAAGTAAAAATAAATATGTTGTTAAAATAGATTGATAATGAAAATGTATTTTGGTTAACAACTTAAAAATATTTATTATAGTAAAATAAAATAAAAATGTTAACATGTATAGTTATTAAATCTTATTTGGTTAGCATTAAAAAGATTCATAATGGATTAAGTTTTTAATTTAATTAAATTAGATATTAATTCAATAAAACCTTTAAATTTTCTTAAAAGAAAATATAAAAATACCGTTATAATAAAAATAATTGATTCTAATCCACGCGTTGTCCAATTATTTAATAATTCATGCTTAATCCTCAAGTGGGGGTCTGACAAGATACATGTTTGAATGTTCCGTCATCACTCTCTCTCTCTCTTTCTGCTTCCTTACAAGTCAACGCTATACATCTACACTAGCAACAGTTGCGTTTGTCTGGGTTGAACGGAAAACTAGCATTTGTTCAACAACATGATGGCGGAGAAGATATTACCGGTGACTTTATTCGTCTCCGTTTTGTTAGTCTTGAGTGTGGACCAGGCTAGTTCAGATGAATCAGATCATCGGTACAGACAAGGAGACCAGGTTCCCTTCTACGTTAACAAAGTCGGACCCTTTCACAATCCTAGGTAAAACTAGTGAATTCTTGTTCAATTGCTTTCTTTTTCTTGTTTTCATAGCTAATACTTTTTTTAAAAAAATTTCCAGCGAAACCTACCGTTATTTTGATCTTCCGTATTGCTTGCCAGGTTAGAGTCCCTCCCTCCAATGACACTCTTTTTTCTTTTTTTCTTTTTTTTATCTGATTTGGTTTTGTTTGTAGATAGTGCGAAGGAGAAAAGGCTGTCTCTTGGTGAAGTACTGAATGGCGATCGTTTGGTAAGTGGGCCTTTCCCTATTGAATTTCTACGCGAAAGAAAATCTGTACCTGTTTGCAAGAAGAAGTTATCAAAGGAAGATGTTGCCAAGTTTCGAGCTGTTGTTCATGAGGACTATTATTATCAAATGTATTTTGATGACTTGCCCACCTGGGTGTTCTTGGGGATGGTTGATAAGAGGCAACAAAGATACTACCTGTTCAATCATATCCATTTAAATATTTATTACAATAAGGATCGTGTGATTGAGATTACGTCTCACACGCATACGAATGCGGTGGTGGAACTTACTGAGGATAAAGAGGTAGATGTGGAGTTTCTGTCTACAGTGGAGTGGAATGAAACAGATTTCCCTTTTGAGAAGAGGATGACTAAGTACTCTCAGTCATCTTCGTTGCCTCGTCATTTAGAGATCCATCGGAATTCCGTTATAAATTCATGCATGGCAGTTCTTCTTCTTGCTGGATTTCTTGCCGCAATCTTGCGAATCCTTAACAATGACTCTGTCAAGTAAGAATTGTGTTTTTGGTTGATTATATCCATTTCAGTAAGTGTGTTCAGTCTTCCAATGTCCTAGGGTGTGTATGTATGGCTTTTCTTTGTTCAATGGTACTTTCTGTTTTGATTTAGATATGCTAATGACGAGGAATTAGCCGCAGATCAGGAAGAGACTGGTTGGAAATGCATTCATGGAGATGTATTTAGGTATCCCAAGCACAAGTCTCTGTTTGCAGCCTGCCTCGGTTCCGGAACCCAGCTATTGACTCTGTAAGTGATTTGTTCGTCCCTTACTGTTATTATTGCTTCTGAAAAGATTGACATGCTTTCTTTGTGCCTTGCAGCACGGTCTTCATTTTTATTTTGGCACTCGTAGGAGTGTTTTATCCATACAACCGGGGGGCTTTACTCACCGCATTGGTTGTCTTATATGCTCTCACATCAGGAATTGCAGGATACACAGCAACCTCATTTTACTGTCAGCTTGGAGGAACAAACTGGGTATTTGCTCATGGACTTTCTTAGCAGGGATGGGTTTGGTGAAAGAAATAATTTTTCTAACTCTACTACTTGAGGTTGTATGTTAATTTTATCTTTATTTGTGGCAGGTTAGAAATCTATTGTTGACAGGATGTCTCTTCTGTGGACCTCTCTTCCTCACATTTTGCTTCCTGAATGCTGTTGCAGTTGCTTATACTGCCACTGCAGCTCTTCCTCTTGGCACGATTGTTGTGATAGCTCTTATATGGACACTTGTATCATCTCCTTTGCTCGTTTTAGGTGGAATTATTGGGAAGAATAGCAAGGCTGAGTTCCAAGCTCCTTGTCGCACCGCCGAATATCCCAGAGAGATTCCACCATTGCGATGGTATCGGCAAACAATTCCTCAAATGGCAATTGCGGGATTTCTGCCATTCATTCTTATACAGACCGAACTTTACTACATCTTTGCTAGTGTGTGGGGTCACAGGATTTATACCTTTTACAGCTTCTTGTTCATCATCTTTATTACTCTTCTGATAGTCACTGCTTTAATTACGGCCACATTGACCCATTTACAACTTGCTGCTGAGGACCACAGATGGTGGTGGAGGTATGCATATAGCTGTAATTTATCCAACGTCTAAGCAATTTCCTGATCCATAGCTTCGTTTCATATTGCATATAAATTCATATCTAAATGCTGCAGATTACTTCATATCTTGGAGATTGTGGGCTTGGGTTTTAATACCAAAAAAAAAAAAAAAGTCGGAGTTTCTGAGCTTTGGCTATTGATGTTAATGAAGGTGGTTGATCAGAGTAAATTCTTATCATCTATAGATGAATTAAAACCAAATGGAAGAGCAGACATTTGTTATAGAATAATGTTTTTACCAATTCTTCGTTGGTCCACCTTGAATGGATGTTAACTGCAGTTTTCTGCCTGATATCCGAGAGTCGGAGGATTGATATATTTGCTTTATTTGGTGACAGGTCTTTTCTCTGTGGCGGATCAACTGGCTTATTTATATATGCCTACTGCTTTTATTACTACTACGCACTCTCAGATATGTCTGGTTTCATGCAAACCTCCTTCATATTTGGGTACATGGCTTGCATCTCTTTTGGCTGCTTCCTTATGCTGGGCACTGTAGGTTATCTTGCAGCTTTGCGTTTTGTCCGGCATGTATATGGTTCAATCAAGTGTGAGTAGCCTGTGAGCCCTCGTCGGAGCAACTCTAATCCAGGTGCTAAATGGAGATCCAAAAATAAAATAAAAAAGTAATATTCGACTTTTCTTTGCATGTTTTTCATACTTAAGAGAAAGCTAAACAAAATGTTATTTTACCATCTCTCTTATAAAAATGCTATTACTACACATCTTGCAAAAAAATACCAAAACACATTCATTGTAATACTGTTTTTTTTTTTCAATAATTTTTTCCTTTGATTTTTTTTAAATTCTATATTTTTTTAGTTTGTTTTCTGATCTTATAATCTATATTATGATTTATATTATGGGTTTATCGAGTTTTCTTAGGTTGATTCACGTCGTTTTTTTTTTGTTTTTTTTTAATTTCATCTTTTAATATTAGATTGATTAAGAATTTTTCGAGTTGTTTTTAAATTCTCTAAGTCAATCAGGTCATATTGAGTTATTAAAATAATTAGGTATAAAATATATTAAAATATAATTGACTCTTCTAAATAATTTTTTTATCATTGAAGTACATGAGAGCAAAAAAATTATATTTACACTATTTTAAAAAGTAATTTAGCCCTTATAAATAGTATTCCCCTTTAAGATGCTCTCAAAGATCATAGCACTATGTTGAGATGTTTCCTAGTAATTATTATCTAGTGTATTTTACAAGGAAGTTAATACAGCTCGACGATATTATTTTTTAAAGTGTTTTTTATTTGTAAATATATTAAAATAATTCTTTTAATATTTTTTAAAATTTATTTTTGATATTAATACATTAAAATGATACAAAAATATTAAAAAATTATTAAAACAAAAAAAAATTAAATTTTAATAAAAAAACAGGTTACATCTCAATACTAAACATGTACTTAGTACCTTGATTCCAAAGACTTATGTCATATAATAATTTGGGTTGTTTTTTTTTTTGGGAGAGTTTGTAATACTTTGTGGACACCACTTCAGAATAATTTATTTACTCTCAAGTAAAGTTATTTAACCTATCATAAGGTTTGAGTATGAGTTAAGATAAAAAAAAATTAAATAATATCGTTGTAAATTTTTAAAAATAAACTCAAGCTGGTTTTTAACTGGTAGCTTGAATTTAAGTTGGTTAACTTTTATTTAATTTTATTTGCAACTTGACCTAGGTTAGGTTTTGATATGTTAGACCAGTTTAATCTTTTTATCTATTGTCTTGTCCTTGTGCTGAATATGTTGTCTCTCAATTTAATTTGTTTGTGCTGAATATGTTGCTCTCAATCCAGTATCTGTTGTCTTTCTGGAACCAAAAGCTTTACAGTCTTGAAATTGAATTTATTTGCACATTAATTTGATAATCTAATATAATTTTTATATTTATAATAAAATATTAAATTATATAATTGAATTCAATTACAATATTTTAAATCTCTGTAAAATTGAATTGAATTAATATAATTTTTATGTTTATAATAAAATTCTAAATCATATAATTGAATTCAATTATAATATTTGAAATACCTATAAAATTGAATTGAATTAACCATCATAACTGTTTTATTTTTAATTCATATTTTTCCATAAATAATTAGTGAGAAGCATGTTATAAGAGCGAAATGAGTTGAGCATATATAAAGAAGTATCAGATATTAGAATCTTGTTACCGGAAAGTGTGAGCTGTTCAAACACCGAGCAAGCTGTTGAAACAGGAGCATTATACAGCACTGGAATTCCGGTGGCCGGGTTGCTTCCAAAACCTCCTCCGGCTCATCTAGGAACATGGCTTAGTGACAGGCCAGTACTTAAGAGTTTTTAAAAAATTCCAAACATAAGAATTGATTTAATTATTAAAATTAAATTCAATTTCAAGAGTTTTAAATAGCATGTTAAGGTTTCTCTTTTTCTAAAAATAAATAAATAAACCACACCAGGTCATATATATTGGAAAACATTTATGAGTCATTAAAATTTAAATTTAAGAAATTCATTTCTAATTATTTTTATTGGGGTAACTACAAAATAGTCCCCTACCTATTTGGTGTTTCATAGGCCAGTCCCTAAC
>Ga0307515_10022866_pt1 | contig 10997 bp, 1 predicted proteins | sample 17_EM_MG_FD_194513 | JGI IMG/M metagenome (GOLD analysis project Ga0307515, IMG submission 194513) | Populus trichocarpa ectomycorrhiza microbial communities from riparian zone in the Pacific Northwest, United States - 17_EM | ecosystem: Host-associated > Plants > Roots > Unclassified | place...
ATCTTATTACCAACACCTTCCTCATGTATTTATATCACTTGATTTCCATAGAATTACAATTAAGTCGTTCTTGCAATTCTTCCACACTGCAAAGCTTACATAAGACTATAGCCACTAGCCAAGCCTTATAATTTAGCTATTAAAAGGCTAACCCTTAGACTAAGTCACCTTTAAGGGTTAAAACCATATAGGGAGGAGAATAAAAGGATTAGATCTATACTACTAGATTAGTTAAACCTTATTTTAAGCTAGCTACTACTTAACCTTAGAATAGTAAATAGTAATAGAAATACCATCCTTATTTAGACCTACCTCTTCTTACCGCATAACCTACTCCTATAAGTTCTCATTAAAATAGTGTGGGAGGGTACGACCACTCTCAGATAGGAAAGTCACAGTGCTGTCTGTTTGTCGGTCGGTCGGTCGGTCGGTCGGTCGGTCGGTCGGTCGGTCGGTCGTAATTAGTCAGTAGAACAGTCAGTAAGAAAGAAAGAAAAGAGTGTATTTCCGGTAACTGGTAGGGTCGTGATATATATATAATAGAGGGAAGAAGGAAGGAAGCCAAAGGCTCTATAAATATAGGAAAATGCTAAGATAGTAGGCGACATCTAATCTACACCACCACAATAGTAAGCCTTATTAATACTAGTAGTGTAATACTAGCGTTTATAAATAAAGACTTACTTATAAAAAAGTATAATATTATAATAAAAAGACTCCTAGTCCTAAAACTACTCCGCTTTACTAATAGACCCCCATCCGGGTTTATTACCTACTACTTTACAGCAATAATAATAATTAGCCACTATATAGAATCTATACACTTCTACATTATAAAGTTATCACCCTCTATACTAGTAATTCTTAGAATACCCTAGCTTAAAAAGCATAACCTAAGGGCAGACTTCCCTGCCCTAGAGCTTAAGTTTAACTTTAATTACTATGCCTATAACTATCTTCTATAGTATATTCCCAACTATAACCAATTAGTACCACGTAGACGCATTTCACGGCTAACGCTTAGATACTATTAGCTGATAGTAAAAGAGGTACCTAATACTAGTAAGCTAATATATATAGTAAACCAAGCAGAGATTCTAAAAGACTAAACTATTGCCCTATCCCCTAAAAAATAAACACCGCTAGAACTATAAGTCCCCTATATATACCCGCTTAACCTAAGTTAGCTAATAAGACACCTAACCCTAAGTTATTTGCTATACGCATATACAACCACACGTATAATAGCTAAGGGCATTATAACTAAGACTAAAACCAGAGCAATTAAGACCTCCTCCCTATAACGCCTAACCTTACACCCGTCCCCTACGCGTACTATATAGGGCCGCCGCCTTATTTCCGCCCCCTTATTTTTATAACTTCTTTAAAATAAACCTAAAAATAAAGTCTAAGTTTCTACACTAAAAGATAGTTAATACTAATATTAAGAAATTTCTAAAAGGTAAACTAGGATTAACCTATAAAGACATTTTATAACGCTTACTAAAAGGGTTTCGCGAATATATTAAATACTTTCTCCCTAAGAATATAGATAAGCTGCCCCCTTACTAACTATAGGACTATAAAATTAAGATTATACCTGGAAAGCAGGCCCTATATTATAAAAATAGACTACTCTTACCTACTAAACTTAGTTATATAAAGAAGTGGATTAATAAGATACTAGATAAGGGTTTTATCCGCGAATTAACCTTACTAGCCACTATACTACTCCTTCTTACTATAAAACCTAGCGGCGGTGTATAAATCTACTATAACTACTAAGGCCTAAATATAGTTACTATTAAGAATTAGTATCTATTACTACTAGTCCGCAAGACACTTAACGCACTCTATAATGCTAAGTACTTTACTAAGCTTAATATAATTACTATATTTAACTAGATCCAGATTACGAAAGGCCATAAATAGCTTATAGCATTTATTACCCAGTTTAGGCTCTATAAAATATTAGTTATACTATTCGGCCTCTATAACACACCCACTATATTTTAAAACTATATTAACTATATTCTATATAACACCCTTAATAACTACTACACTGCGTATCTTAATAATGTCCTTATTTTCTTAAAAATACGCGCTAAGTATATAAAATATATAAATAAAATTATCTAGAGACTTAGTAATGCTAAACTCTAGATTAATATTAATAAGTTTAAGTTTTATACTACCAAAACAAAATACCTTAGCTTAATTATTTTAACTAACGGTATAACTATAGACCCTAAAAAAGTGCAGGCCTTATAGAAATAGAAGAACCTAACATTAGTTAAGGAACTATAGCAATTTCTTAGCTTTGCGAACTTCTACTAACAATTTATCTAAGGATACTCTAAGGTAGTTAAGCCCATAACTAGGCTACTAAAGAAGAGCATTAGCTAGTTATGGGGCCCTAACTAAATACAGGCGTTCTAGACCCTAAAAATAGTATTTACTACAGCACCGGTTCTAGCATATTATAACTATATAAAAAGACTATAGTAGAGACAGATGCCTTAAACTGGGCTTTAGGTAAAGTACTCTATTAAGCCAATAAAAGTAATAAGCTTAAGCCAGTCGCATTCTTCTCTACTAAGTACTCAGCCCCTAAATATAACTATAAAATATACAATAAGGAGCTCCTAGTAATTGTTAAGGCACTAAAAAAATAGCGCCCTAAATTATAAGGAACTAAGTAGCTATTTAAAATTATTACGGACTATAAAAACCTTTAAACCTTTATAATAATAAAACAATTAAACTAGCGCTAAGTCCGCTAGGCTAAGTTCCTTTCCTAATTTAACTTTATTATTACCTATAGGCCTAGCACTAAAGCTATAATCCTAAACGCTCTTAGCCACCTCCTAGGCGTTATACCTACTAATACTAATAATAAATATCTACGACACTAAGACCGCGTTGTTTTACTATTAAAGAAAGTTAACCCTACTATCCTAGAAGAGCTACTAAGCGAATCCTAAGACTAGAGCATTAAAGACTTTATTATAGTAATAGACCCAAAGCCTAAGAAAAAAACCCTTAAAGAGCTTATTAAGAATACCTATATAGAAAATAAACTCGCTAGAAATATATTAGCTGCGCTACGCAAATAGGAAGACTATAAAGTACACTATTAGCCTAAGCAGATTAGGAAGCTGCTCCGCTATAATAAATCCAAATATTTAATTATTAATGGCCTAATCTACTATAGGAATTAAGTATTTATCCCTAATTCACCTAAACTCTAACTAGAAGTTGTATACTATATATATAGTTTAGGCCCTATAGGTTACCTAGGCCGCGTTAAGACACTAAACCTCCTTAACTAAATGTATTAGTAGCTAGGTATTTTACAGTTTATAGCTACCTTTATAAAAGACTACGTTTTTTACTTTTATATAAAAACCCTATACTTAGTACCGCCCGGTTTCCTAAAACTACTAAAACTACTAGTTTACCCATAAACCGATACCTCTATTAGCTACATTATTAACCTACCTAAGTGCCTTTATAACGGCAAAACATATAAATATATCTTTATTGTTATTAACCGCCTAATAAAGATAAGATACTTTATTTCTATTACTAGCCTAAATACTAAGAAGCTTATTAAAGCATTTATTTACACTATCTATAAGTTACACAGCGCTCTAAATACTATTATTTTTAATAGAGGCTCTTTATTCGTTTTTAACTTCTAGCATTACCTAAACTAGCGCCTAAAGGTAACCCTAAGCCCTAGTTTTATATAGCACCCTAAAATAAATAGTTAAACCAAGATTATTAATACAGCAATAAATAAGTACCTACACGCCTTTATAAGCTTCACCTAAGATAACTAAGTAGATTAGCTCTCCCTTACTAAGTTTGCTATAAATAACTAAGTTAATAAGACTACGGGAATCTTACCGTTCTTTACCAACTATAGCTATAACCTACGTCTGGGTATTAAACCAGCAGGCCCCTAGCCATTAGCCCTATCTATATACGTAAAGAAGAAGTACCTATAAGCTAATACTATTACTAACCGCTTTAAGCGCATCTTAACCCAACTTAAAGCCCTAGCTTATATCTCCCAATAATACTATAAAGATAACGCTAATATAAAACGAGGCGAAGGTATAATATTTAAAAAGGATAATATAGTTATAGTTAGCTTTAAAAATATAAAGACTAACCGGCCTAAGAGGAAGTAGAATAATAACTAGGACGGACCCTAGCCTATCCTAACTACCTATAAAGGAATAGTTATAGTTAACCTCCTAAACTATATCCGTATTAATAAGTTTTTCTATACTTTAAAAGTCCGCCTCTAGTTCCCTAAAGAGATCTCTAGTTAAGTATATATTAATAAAAAGGAATATTGTAATATTATAGGTAGGATAGCTAAAAGGGATAATAACGGCAATATTACAGACAGATGGGAATTTAAAAAGATCCCTAATAAATAAATAAGCACGGCTTAACATATTATATTAAGTGGAAGTATTATAATAAGGAAACCTAAAAACCTAAGAAATCCCTAAAAGGGTGCGAGCGCGTACTACTAAAGTTTTATAAATAATATCCTAAAAAGCTAGGACCCCTAGACTAGGTATAAAATAAGAAAAAGTTATACTAAAACCATAGCCGACCATAAAGATAATTTATAGTAGTTAAGATCTTATAGAACTTTAACCGCTAGTTAACGTTATCTAATTAGTTAGTTTTTTGCCAAGAAGCGCTATATAGCGGCGGTATAGAGTTCTACTAACTTGATTTGTTAAACTAACTAATTAGGATTTTCTATGCCCGGCATAGAAAATCGCTATTAGCTTGGTTAAAAGCGGTAAATAAAAGTAATATCTTTATAGTAAAAATAAGTTACTTATTCGGTTTAGGGGCTAAACCTTCTAAAGAAGAGAGTACTGTTACGGCACTAACCTAACGCATACTATTTTATACTATTTTATACTATATTATACTATTTCCTATTATTAGCTAGCCCACTACTAGCGCATTAGTGGCTGGCCCTACTATTTATATACAATACCCCCTTTCACCTTCTTCTCCTCTTTATACTATAACGTAGTTATTTAGTCTACTTTATTATAGCACCGTAATACTAGGGCCCCTTTATAGTTTATTTAGGCGTATCTTAATACACTTTATAATATTAGAGTTACGTTTATTTTACGCCCTTTATATTATAGCGGCTTTAATATATAGTTATAGGGGGGATATATTAGCTTTCTTCTTAAGTAGTGCTATAGCCGTTTGCTTATACCCGCCTATTATACTTTAAAGGTAGGCTATTTAAACCTTTTAGAGTAGTTTAAGGAGCGATTTAGGGGGGCCTTTTTTAGTTTCTCTAATGGCCTAAATACTGGACCTATATATTATGGTTAGCTGGATAATTACTATATATAGTAGGCGTAATCTTTAGAAGTATAAACCCTATATAGAATTAACGATCCTAGATAATGCGATATACTATACTTAGCCCTTATAGGCCGCTTACGCCGTATATACGCTCTATTAGAGCTTACTATCTACCTATACTCCTAGTACCCTTAAGCCCTAAACTAGTTAACCCCTAAAGCTTTAGATATAAATTATATACTAAAGATCTATAGATTAGTTGCGTTTTCTTATAAAATAGATTAGCTAGTATTTCTCTAGTAAGAATTAAACTCTATATTATCTTGCCTATTTTATATAGGTATTATAGGCTTTCTCTAGTATTTTATAATTCTCTATATATAATGAAGCCTTATAGGAAACACTACGGTAGACTTATTAATGGGCTAGGTATATAGGTATAGAATAGTTAATAACATAAATATAACTAGTGGAGTAGTTACCTAATAGATTAACTCTAATTATATTCTAAAATTTACTACAAAAAGAGAACTATCTAGGTAGGAACTATAGTCCTTTAAATACATAATACTACGCCTAAGAAATACTAAGTATATAAGGTATATAAGTAGATCTTACAGATCTTATAGATTAATAGATCTCCTCTTATAACTTATTATATAACTTAGCTTACCCCTTATCCTATAGTTTAACTAGTTCTAGCACCTCTTGTGCTTCCACTACTAGTCCGTTTATATCTCTCCTTAGTAGTGCTACTACTGCTAATATAAGGTCCGTAACACCATCCCCCTCCTTTTTATCTTCCCCTTTGAAGATATCTTATATCTCTAAGTCGTCTACTAAAGGTATGGCATTCCCGTCTTTAATTTAATAGCCTTTATTATTACTTATTATGCTTAAGGCAATTTCTTCCTTATTTACCGATTGTTGTAATCGCGTAGTGCTTAAGATCCTTTCTCTTAGTAAAGTTATACCGTCTTATTCTCATTATATAGAGAAGAAGTTAGTATATATTACAATCACGGCTCCGTCTAGTTACCAACCTTCTTTCTATACTAAGTGTATAAAATTAAACATAAGGTTATCTTGTAATGTTTAATCCGTTTCTAACGCTAAGTATATATATTTTATTAGTCTTTAAAGTCTCTAATTTCCTTATCTAATCTACTATAGGGTCCCGTGTTTAATCCGAGGCTAAAAAGCTTAAGGCCTCTTTTATTACGGCTTATAATAAACTCTATTGTTTCTCTAAAGAGTTTGCTCGTCTCCTAGAAGCCTAGCGTTACGCGTTTAAGCTTTATTAGACTACGTTTACTTAGTTAATCCGTCTTAAAAAGGGTTGTAAAAAGGTGCGCTTTAAAGAGTACCGCCTTATAGAGTAAGGTCTCTATAAACTTAAGGCTAAGGAGGCTAAAAGGGATTCTAATTAAGATAAGGCAGAAACAACTAATATACTAGTAGTGGATCCCCTAGATAATCCGGCTTGTCTATTACCCTTAACTAATCCTTTTATCTTTAGCTCCTTCTTAATATTACCTAACCCGTTTTTTTAATACTCCTATACATTTCCTATAGCGTTCCTTAAATTCTATAATAGCTCTTAGGTAGTTTTATTATAATTTATCTACTTAACCTTATACCATATTTTATTATTAATGTCCTTATAACTAACGATCTTTAAAACTTGCTATTTATCTTCTTTTTATTCTCTGTATATATCTGCTTTATAAACTAGTAGCTTAATATTCCTATATACTAGTTTTAGTATTGCGATATACTATATAGAGTAAATCTTTATTTTAGCTAGTAGGTTTAACTTAAATATAATTAATAAAATCCTCTATATAAATTTAAAAGGTCCTAGCCTAACGTAGTTTAACTTCTTACTTAGTTATTGTTGGGAATAAAGGCAAGTGGTCACTATATGAGGCATATTGCCACCATATATAGCAAGTTGCCGTTACGTGCGGCAAGTTGCCGTCACGTGCCGCCGCGGCACTAGCGTGGTAAGGAACCTTAAGTTCCTCACCCCTTTCTTTAAGAATTAACAAGAAGAATAATAACTATCATACTATCTACGAACTGTAGCTATGTGATATTACCTTATATAACCAACACTAATTAGTAATTAACTTTACTATTATACTATAGAGTAGCTAGGTATTTTACTAAGAAGAAACAAGCTACTATACCAGTGCTACTCGTGCTAAAGGAAGCTGTCTTTTAAGGTTAAAACTGGTTCTAAACCTTAAATAGAACTCTTTTACGAATCTAAGGATTTAAAGGCCAGAACTGGTCCTAAGCCTTTCTAAGATTACGGATTCTTGCGTCTATTACGCAGAACAATATACTTTACGAGTCTTCGCGATTTAAGGCTAGAACTGGTCCTAAGCCCTATAATCGCAAATATACATCACAAACGCGTACTAAACGACAAATATACACCACGAACGCGTACTAAATAACAATCCCTACACTAATAACACTTCCCTCCCTCCAAAAACATGGCTACGCCTACTTTAAATAACTGGGAAGACTTCTTACTACTAGGGGTAGCTTTATATGCGAAACTTATTAATAAAAATTGGGACGAATTTACCTTTAATATAATAACTTATACCATAAAATAAGTTAATGGCTTTCTCCTATACCATATTATATTCTACTAAAGTAGATACTATACTAATGTATAGCTATGGGAATATTTTAGGGAGGATTTTATAGGATGGACCGCTAACACCTAGGCACTTAGCAATATTGATATTGTTTAGGATTTTTAAGACTTCCTCTATAGGAATAGGGTATATATTACTAAAAACGGTAACCTAATTACTAGTAATATTTAGGCCGTTATTACTAGTATAGAAGAACCAGTATAGATAGAAGCTAAGATTATACGTTAACTACGGAAACCTAGAACCAACCTATATTCTTTAAAAGGTAACTTTAATTTGGAATAAAACCCCTAGAACGCTACTCTTCTACCTAAAGGTACTCTCCTACCTAGAGGTACTTATTCTCTACCTCTACCGCCTTTAGCTTCTCTACTCTAGCTAACCGGTAACCCTTTATTATAAGAAGTTATAAATCTAATAAAGGTATATTTAGATAAAGAGAAGAAGTTTAGAGGAGAACTGTATAATATACTTAAAGTAAAACTATAGGTCTTCTATAACTATTGCAACAAGGTTAAAATTTAATGCCACTAGTACTACTACGCTTTCTCTATTATATTAAAGGGACGGGCAGTAATATTCTATTACGACTATATTATAGGTAAAAACTATAGCTTTAATATAATGCTTTAGCTTATTAGAGCCTACTTTAAGACTAATAAGAATTGTTAACTTTATATATCTAAATAGCGAGAGACTATATTCTAGAGAGTTATTGCTTTTAACTTAATAAAGACTTATTTAGAGTACCTTTAACTACTCTTTAATAAACTCTAGAAAATCTAACGCGGACTTACTAAAACTTACTAAAATAAAAACAGCCTAAGGGACTAGGTTATCTTAGTATGCTATAACATTCCTAAGTGTAACTTGGCGCTATATAAACCTATAGATACGTTTAAAGGAGTATATACCGAGCTACGCTCCGCTATAGGTACTGCGATATAAATATAAGAATCTTAATAGCTCTATACCAAAAGCCCTACCTAACTAAACGTTCCTGACTAACACGATTATAACTAGACTAATTAAATATATAGCGGCCGTGGTAGGGAATATAGTAAAGGGTATAATTAACGTTAACTATAAGGTAATTATAGAGGTCCTTATGGAGGTTTATTTTAAAGTAATTACTAAAAAAAGTGCTATATTTATAAGAAGCTAAATTGCTAGTTAACTAGACACTCCTTTAATAAGCGAAAAGAGGCATATAATAAGTTCCGTTAAAATATAAAAAATGTTAGAAATTATAAGGTTACTACGGCCTATTTCTAAAGCTTCCTAGTTTAATACAAAGGCGTAAAAGATCTTAAGGGTAAGGTTAATAAGGTCGAACAGCTCCTTATAGATATAGAAATTAAGGACTACTCCCCTAACTAATACTTTACTAAGTATAGTGAGGTAGATAGTATATAAACTATTGCTATTCTTAATAATTAATCTACGCTCCAGTCTATTATAAAATTAGATATCTTTAATAAGCTAAAGGAGAGTTCCGCGTTTTCCTTTAATAATAAATACTTGGCGTACGTCTTCTATAGTATTATACCGGATACTGGAGCCATAGGAGTATCTATAGTAGGAGAACCTTAAGTTTAAGCCCTTTAGCAGCTTAATAGCTCTATTTAGATTAACTATTTAACGGCAGGCTAATACATAATTTATTTTAGTAAAGGTACTATAATCTTTCTTAGCATAATTAGGGTTTAAACCCCCTTAGGGTATATTACTTTTTATATTATTTCTATAAACACTCCGTTTCTATTTTGCATTAAAGATATAGATAAATTAGGTATTAGGCTTAATAACCTTAAGAATATACTTATTTAGGGAGATAATTAGGTGCCCGTTGTACGCAAGTAGAGTTACCTTTAGTTGCTCCTTTATTAACTAGAAAAGAGTGTTACTTAGAGCTACTTAACTAAGTTGGAATTACGCTAACTATACTGTTGTTTTAGCTACCTATCCGTTTATTAATTGCTTAGGGTTCTTTAGTAAGTAGGCTATAAAGTTAAGGTTAAGGTAATTAAGCATTTTATAAAATACTACTATTACTGCTAAATAAATCAGAGGTCCCCTAGCCGATTTAAGTTCACCTTTAAAGATAACTATAACTTTAACTTCTGTATTATCGTTAACGTTATATATTTTAGCGGTAAGCTAGTACTCTAAGTTATTAACTTCTTAACCTCCTTCTAAGCCGCACGATTCTTAAAGGATATATTAGCTAGGAATGTATAGGATACCCTTTAATTATATTAGATTAATATTTACCTAGAACCCCCTAATTAAATCGTCTATAATATAGGAAAGAACTTCTTATCTATAAAGTTCTAATAATAGATAAAGGCAATAGCAATTAAGGTTAAGGAAGTCCCTGTTAAGGCGTATAATAGTATTAAAAAAGTAAAGCAATATTATACGCCATTACGCCGCGTATATAAGATTATCTCTTTAGAATTAAAGGACGCTAGTAAAGAACTTACCTTATAAATGGCTATTAAAGCTATTAATAATTCCGCTGGCCTGGATAGACTCGTACCTACGTTGCTAGTCTTTAGCGCCTACCCTTAAATAACTAATGATTCTCTACTATTTCCCTTTATTGTGTAATAAGCTGAGGCTATTTATAAGGTAATAAAGGAGGTGTAACGTCTCTACGCTATACGCTAGGTTAATAACGCACTAGGAATAAAAAATGGCCTAAATACCTTAACTACGCTTAATCTGCTACTCTAGTCTAAAGTACGCGTATAGCGTGAAAAGGGAGAATAGTTAGGCCTATATTAACTTATTATAATTAATAGTTAAACTTATACTATTTAGATGCCTTACGGACCCACTTAATTCCGTTTAACTATTATTAAGCCTTACTATAAAGATAATAATTCCGAGCCTTTATAGGATGCCCTAAAAAATACCCTAGAAGAGAACCACAATTAATATGCTCTAGAAGAT
>Ga0307515_10022867_pt1 | contig 10996 bp, 10 predicted proteins | sample 17_EM_MG_FD_194513 | JGI IMG/M metagenome (GOLD analysis project Ga0307515, IMG submission 194513) | Populus trichocarpa ectomycorrhiza microbial communities from riparian zone in the Pacific Northwest, United States - 17_EM | ecosystem: Host-associated > Plants > Roots > Unclassified | place...
TCCGGGTTCAAGACTTCACCAAGGTTTCGTGGGATAAAGCTCTTCAAGAATACCGAGTCCTCCGTCGCCTTGTGGGCATGGGCTTCCTCCTCCAATGCAGAAGGCTTACTGTCGTCTTCCGCCTCCATATCGGGAATCTCGAGCCATTGCTTCAACGTGTTCGCCCCGCTGTTCGCCTCGATATCGTTGCTAGTTACGAAATCAAACGCTCTCCGAAGGTTTAGGCACCTCACGCCATATGACCCAAAGAAGTCTCCTACGTTCTTGAGATCTTTACGCAGGAACTCGAAAGCAGCAGGGTGGTCATGTTCGACTGACTGCGATACGTCAATGATCCAGAGTTGTTGTTGATGGTACAAGATGTTGTACTCGCTGAGATCAGCGTGCACCAATTTGCAATCGTGATAGATTTTGCGGATGGTGAGCACGAGGTCGAGGTAAAGATCTTCGTATTTCTCGGCTGGAATCTTGGCATCTTTTAGGCGAGGCGATGCCCTGTGGAAGACACCTAAGTCGTCGACATGAATAGTACGGTGTTTGTACTAACCAGCCGTCCTGATCACCAAGAAAAGTCATCACAAGGACATTTTCCCGTACTTCGATGGCTTCTGGGCACCTGATCCCTGCTGTTTGCAGACGCTTGAGGTTTCGCATTTCCTTCTCAGCCCAGAGCCTCACCATTTTCCTGGGATTATGGCGGCTGTACCCACGTCTAAACCGAAACTCTCCGGTGACATATCGATCGCGATCCTTGAATATCAGAATGGAGGTCTTGTAGATTTTGATCGCCAAGTGAATCGACTCCGGTGTTAGTGCATGGTAAACATTCGCCTAAGGAGTCTTCTGATCAACGGGTGATAGAACGTAAGGATTGAGATACCTCCTTTCCTGTACTTATGCAACCATTAATCTCCTTGACCACACCTCTTCCAATCATTTTGAAGAGAATGATCCTTGTCCGCGGATCGAGCACCTGCTCGGTAGTTGCGCGATCTGACTTGTCTTTCTGGTTCGCTGTAGCACTCCGCCCCTTGCGATTCACGCCGACACCTAGATATGGCTGTTCGATTTGGGCGATTCTTGACGAATACTTGGAGAGGCGAGTAAGCTGATCTGAGAGTCTCTTATCAAGATTTTCATTTTGTGCTTCTTTCTGGATAGTAGAAGGCTTGGACGCCCGTGGTCGATTGATAGCAGGAAGCGCAACCGCGGAAGCCCCTGAACTGACATGTGACCAGTAATTCAGCGGAACTTGACCGGATGTTACTGCATTATGCTGTTTAAGTCGGTTATACTGTTTGGTGAAGTCTGAGTATAAATTCCAACTTCAGTATCAGAAGAGCACAGCGAGATCGTGCTCCAAAACCGCACCTCTTTCTGCAAGTTCCCAGTCCTCATCATCGGCACCACCATCTTGGGTGGCCTGCTCCCTCTCATCCTCTGAATCGAGGTCGTCTCCGATCTCCTCGTCTTCACACTCGCTCCAGGCAAGATCAGGGTCATCTACGTGGGTTGTTGCGTCCAGATCATTGTCAAAACCCCTGTTGAGATCTTCTGGACCATCTTCAACGCGTCCGCCTTCCATGGAGGCAGAGTGGTCGTGGCCAAACAACAGAAAGTTAGTTTGCCTCATACTCGGGCTGCTCATAAGCGGACAGGCAGTGGCCTCTAACTCATACTTGGCTTTTTACCGCGTGTCTACGATTTTGTGATGTCGGCTATATGTCTGTAGGAATGTCAAACTATATTCGTTCCACCAACTGATGAGTGATTCGTATTGCAACGGCATGTCAACGCTTTATGATTCATTGAATTGTAAATCATGACCATTGCAACACCTTATGCCTGCAGAACCCTGCGCGTGCCCGCAGCTAACACTATGACGCGCTTGGACCTTCCCATATCCACTTATCCATCCATCGCCGGACATCCCGACAAATTTCTTGTGGAATTCATGCCAGTAATTCTCTCTCTCACCTCGGGAGACGGGAGATCCTCCCATTCCTCCAAGTATCATGGTATTATATCTTACTCCTGCCTGAGAATAAACCGGCTGTCTAACATGGTATTGCGACTGGTATTATAGGCCCGGATTCTATGAACGCACAGGATCATTGAGTCAGAGGGTGTTCAACGTTCGATTGGATTAAACAGCGAGGCTTCGACACGTACGGTGGACGTGTGGAAGCTGAGTATTACTTTATACTGATTTACGAGACAGTATGTATACACATAGATGGAGGAGCAAGGCAACGCGGATTTCATACTTTCGATATGCCCCCTGGTATAGCGCTCCATCAATACCTTATTACCAGCAATGATAGCGATTTTTCTGAAACAGCCAAGACACCATTCGAAGCCCCCTTGGCTTCCGAAGTCAGGCTACCCACTGAAGCAAAATCTACAAGCACTTGATAGAAACGTAAACAGGACATAGTTGAGAAACCGGTGAACCATGTAGCATTAGACTAGCAATTCTGGTAGGTTGTCAGACACCACCTTTTCCAGGACCAGCTCCAAGCTTCAACGCATCGGCAGCTTGCGCAAGCACCCGACCAGCAGAGTAATCCAAGGGCTTTTCTTCCTTCTTCCCTGTCCACCATATCCATGTAAATGACGCTCCGAGGATGACAAGGGTGAGCGGAAGGGTGCAAGCAATATAAATCTTGCCTTGGCGAGAGAGCTCGATCTGCTCTTGATCAAGATTTAAGAAACCCATGCTGAAGACCGTCTGGAAAAGTAAAGATTAGGTAAGTGGTGAATTCCAGAATCCAGGATCGGGCATACAGAAACGAAAGTAGCCGGAAGAAAAACGAGAGTAACGATGGTGATTGCCTTCATGACTTCGCTGTCACGCTTGGAATCATATGCAAGAACAGCCATCGACTGTGCTTGGCGTGCACTTTGCACTGCCTGTTCTTTCAGCTGTTATGTTGGCGTTTTGTTCAACCATCCGGATATTAGTGTAGTTCAGCAGCTGTAATATTATTTAATATACCACCCAATGAAATGCGGATGGATAACCGGTACCAAGTTCAAATATCGGTCATACCGACTGACAATATTGTCAAGAAGATGACTTGTCGCCTCGCAGCTCTTCTTTTGCTCGGTGAATAGTGCACCCAATGACTCACTGAGGTTGGGATCGAGACTAAGCAGGGACCATATTTGTTGAAAATATTGTTCCAGTGATACGAGTGCATGCTTAAATGCGATAAAATCGCCCCTCATCACATCCACACATCCAGCATAAACTTCGGCACTCCGGACACGAGCATTGTGGTCAGTAGCACCGTCCAAACTTCTTGATGCCATTTGCTGTTGGAAGGAAGTGGTAAGCTCATCTAGTACAAGTATAAATAGAGGATGCCGCGTTATACTCCATTATTTGCCATTTCATCCAAGCACCCTGCAGTTACTACAAAGCATTCCTGGATCACAATGAAGCACTCGAGTAGTAGTTGAATGATCTCCTCAAGCGGGATGGATGTTCCAGACAATTGCCTGAGGTGTTGAATCATGGTCAAATGTAATTGATTTAGGTCTGTGGTGACAATTGTAGTTTGTTGAGTCTTTGAATTGTATGAGAAGTATAGCTTTGGGTTGCAAAAGCGAAATGTATCTCCAATGGCCCCCTTCATATGCGATAAATACGGCTCTGAAAGCAAGAGCAAGCCATCTTCAGAGGGCATCCAATAAATTCGGAAAGACATCCACCCGTCTTGAACCAATTGTCAGCATTACACAAAAAGAAAATTTGTGGAGCACTTGCGGAAGACAAGATTTCCATGACGAGAGTCAGTGAAAGAATGAAAAGATGAAGTAGGGTCTGGAAGAAGTGTTGTCCATGCAGCAAGGGGCGCTTCGCAGGCGGAGAAGATGCGCCGAGTATAGGTCGAGGAGATTGCTGGGAGACTACTCTGGGAGGATGCAAATCTGTAGTTGATCAGATTATAGCGGTATCTGATGCAGAACCACCACCCCTCACTCACAGTAGTCTGATACATCCCTCAGAGTGCGGTCCCTGATGAAAAGTAAGAGATGAGCAACAACAAAGCCTAATACCCACTTCAAACCGAGTAGCCAGCTCCGGTTCCGTGATGTGCCCGACGAACATTTCTAGACAAACTATTATATATTCAGATTCACGATGATAGACATCGGACTCACCCTGACCTGTTGAAGAAAACTCAGCAACATGGAAGACCTTTTCTTCCATTCGTGACATTTCGTCGCGCCTTTGTTCGAAAAGCTGAAAGGCCCCCAAGGTCCGCTGCATTGCGGGGTAGGGCACAAATGGTCCAAGTCGACCAGTTGGCCATGACTGGAAGTCCGTAGGATCACCATTCGATTCGCGTTTAGTTGAGGCAGGATTTGAGTTATCTCTTGATTTATATTTATATTTAGGCGCTCCCTTGGGAGAGGACGGATGATGATCACCTTCAACCCTGGATGTAACAATCAATATGTTAATGTTTCTATCTTCCGTTGGTTGGGTAGTCGCATACACGATCACACTGGACATATTCCAGTTCGAACGGGTTCAATGGCGGCAGTGGCGGGAGCCATTCTTTAGGTAAAGCGGGGTCTGCTTTATATCGAACAAGAGGGCATCGGCGCCCGTTCAGGTACATGAGGCAGGTACATGATTTGAAAACAATATGACAGCTTAGAGAAGTTAAGGACACCTGTTGAAGGCTGTGGTGTTGTTTTTGAAATCGGATAAAACGGCTGGTATGGCAGAGTACAGTGTGCCACGGAAACGGACACTCAAACGCACAGGGTTGGTGTAGCGTTGCTGGATGCTGGCGATTGTGTGATCTGTGCGGTGTTGGTCAAGCATCACATGCAACGCTTCGGGTACATAAGGCCGGTCTCGGTCCTAGATGTTGTATCTTTACGTATTTGTAGCGGGCCTCAACTCTGCTCAGATTATCGCTCTCGCGAAATCACTGGATGCCAGGCCGGGCCGAGACCAAATGGTGGGAATAATATGCAAGCAGCACGCTCAACCGTTGTCACATTTATTCGACTTGTATAGTCCCTAGAAATTGGCCTTAATACCCGTTTAGGGTCCAGTTTATGAGGAGCATTCGGAAGGCTTCTAGCGAGCCAGGGGGTTGTATTCAACTCAGGGAATGTCGCGGTTTGGGGCACCGCCACAAAACCCGTGGTGGAGTGGTTTTAGACCGCGACCGCGAGCTAAATCCTAAACCGTCATGTAAATAAAAAACGAATTGGGTGTGAATATTGTGATTGTGGAGTCGAGAGCATCTAGAAATAGCATTCACCCACAAAAACTCGTTCGCGGTTTTTCTCACATCTTGACCTGTGACATCTTCCTTCAATTGCATCCCTGGCATTGGCGCCGAATGTGCAAGGAAATGAGTTTCGCCATATGTACGATGCTTTTTCACCTGTGGATGGGCTTGCAGGGCTCGTGGTCATCCACGACGACCACTTGAACCGCAATGGGGCTTCACGGCAAGCCCATACTGGGCCTCGTTGTTTTGGCCTCTGGTCATCTCAACTCCCTGTATTTGCTTATTAGGTGACCCCAAAGGTGCTCTCGTCCCCCTCAGTGCTGTTACCATCACCCAATCCTACAAGCAATCCCTTGTTGTGGTGGTCGTCTGATACTGTCAAGGCCCGGTATCCCAGACTCCATCAGATGGCTTTAGACTTTTGACAATCCCTGGTGTGTCCCCATTGTGTTCAATCAGACCCATTGCTCATTCTCGATCTCTAGCAACTGCAGTTAGTGTTGAAAGGGAGTTCAGTCGTGCACCGCATGTCATGCCATACACTAGAAACCGATTGAGTGCACTCTCTATGCGCTCCCTCATGTGTGTTGGCAAATGGGCAGAGTTGTTGGGCTGGATTTCCCCCGAGCTTTCTTGGGAAAAGTTGTGCAATGTCGGATCCTGCCGGCTTTGAAGGTGCAGAGTCAGAACCAGAGGATGTTCCAGCATCCCTTTATGAGAAACCGATCCGCCGGAGCCAATGTCTGCAGCAACAGACTCAGGGCGAGGGCAATGACAGATTGAGGGCAACGACAAACTTAGGGTAACATGTATTCAGTTATGGCATGTAGATATGAATATTATTTAATTGATTCTAGATGTGAGAAACCGCGCGGTGTAACCGCCAACCGCTGCGGTTTTTTCGGCGGTTTTAAACCGTACCGTCACCGTACCATTCCCTGTATTCAACGCCCGGCCCTCTCTCGGCGTTACCACTTGGAGCTGTCACAGTACAGCAGACCACATGAAGGCATCAAGTAGTAGGTATTCTGGTGGATTAGTACGCTGGCGACGTCTGCAGGGCCAACAGGCATTCCGGCCCCGGCCTCTCCTCAGCTCGCTTCGTTCTACCGCCCCATGCAGAGTCTTCCTATATACCAACTACTCCTATCCATGTACTGTTATTGTCTTTTTTGATTAATTTCCGGACCACCTTGCCGACCTTGCATGCCCGAGAGCCCTACCCGTAACACCGCACGATCGTATGTCGGCGGTATAAGCACTGAATCCTGACATTGCAGTACGGTCGATTGGCAATAGAATTTCGATTATATTCAACCTTTCCTGGCCTGTTGGAAATGACTCTTCCACTGACCGGCGGGTATTTGGGTAGTGGCAATGCACCCTCGAGCTCGATTCGGGCCCTAGTCTGGCCTCCCTTTTCTCTCCCTACATGGTCCCCAGAGCAACCAGCTGTTCTTAACAGAGGTAACATATACCTAAGCATGAGGATAGAACGGACGTGGGGTAGCAAACAGCTTAAGGACAATTGCTTCTGCAGTGATTGGCGACCTTAGCGCAGGCGAATGAGTGGTTCAATTGCGGACGAGAACGGACGAGAACGACAACCACCACCACAAAAGGACGGAACGCCATTTGTGGGTATGTCCACAACCAAATCCTGTAGACATTCTCGACTTATGTGTCACTTGGCGAATCATTCACATCTTGGGGTTTGCACGGAGGCCCGCAGGGCGTTTGGAACTCTGTCTCGAGACGAGCGTGAGCGCAAGCGCCCAAGGTTGCAATCCACTGCACCATGTCCCTTCTCGCTATGAAAATGAAACACGGTAGCCCACCTGTCTTATCCTGCTCAGGTACATTGCACTCATCTCCTCTTATAGAGCAAGAGTCCCCTCTTCCTGGAAGTCCACGAGGTAAGCCGGTGCCCAGATTACACTCTCAGGATATTTCTCATACACCCGAAAGAAGAACCGAAGACCATGAAGACTGCCTGGGAATACTACAATGAAGGTACGTAGGCAGCTATACCGCTACCCGTTGTTTGATACGAGAAACCCCAGGAATGGAGATCATCGACCGCGAACGCGAACGAGACTGGCTTGAACAAATGGACACGATCCTGATTTTCGTATGTTCTACCTGATTTCGCATTTTGGTTCCGTTGATTGGTTTTGCAGGCTGCGTTATTCGCAGGTTTCTTGAGTGCTTTCCTCATCGCACTTCTCGGTCGCCTCGAACCAGACCCCATGAGTATCATACAGGATGTCCTAATTTACCAAACGCAAATGATGCGTAATTCGAGCCTTGGACCATATGTCCCGCCCGATTTCTCCCCTCCAGCTTACATTGTTATCGTCAATGCTCTCTTCTACGCCAGTCTGGGCATTATGCTCCTTGCCGCATTTATTGCCATGCTCATCAAAAGCTGGGTACGCGAATTTGACCGCGGCTTGCGTGCGATGTCGATCCCAGAGCAGAGAGCGAAAACCCGTGAATTCCGTTACCTGGGGATGAGGCGCTGGAAGCTCCCAGAGATGGTCGCAGTACTACCACTGCTCATCCAGATATCCCTTTTTCTGTTTTCCATAGGCCTTGCCTTGTTTCTTTTTCACATCAGTAAACCCTCGTTTGCTGTCACCACAGCGATCTTTGGCGTCGGAATCCTCTATTACACCATGACCACGTTCATATCTATTTTTGCTACTTCTTCGCCCTTTCACTCTCCTCTTTCGCGTGTCTTGGCCGTGGTGTACCGACATGCGCATGCGAATTTCTGTCCATGCACTGATGATTTCTTATCAGAAGCTATGGATACTACCCCACCAACAATTCTGGGTCATGTCCGCCGGGAAACCCAGGTTATCCTTCAAAAATCGCGCCCTTATCTCGAGACAGACTTTGTACATCCGATCGCAACAACAAGAATGGACGAAGTTCAGCTCTCTACGGCCGCTTCGGCCTTGCAGAGAGTTCATGAGAGTGCCCCGAATTCTCAACACAGTGAAGCACTACAGTGGTCTGTGTGGCGGGTTGCCGGTAGTGCCACACTCCAGATCCCACCATTATTCGACCTGCCTTCCTGGATTCTGGACAGAAGGAATGATGAAGAGTACTTCTCGCGCCTCCCTCCGGCCATGCTCGTGGCATTGGTTGCGGTTTGGTTGCGTGCACTTCGCACAACGGCCATGGGACGTATCGCCGTGGTGAGGGATGTCCTCCAGCGTGTGGATAACCCAAATGCTCCCTGGCCTCAACTTGTAATTGCGGTTTTCGATCGCCTCCTCGATATTTGGGTCCCCAGTTATAATATCAAAACTGTGGTGCAAACGCAGTCCAGTGATATCACGAACATGATACGAAGGAATGAGCTGCCCAGAGAGGAGTCTTTATGGCTTCTAAGCACGCTCTCAGAGCTCTGTAGCGAGGGGTGGTTACCGCGGCAGGAACCCTTCTTGATTGGGATATGTTCAGCATTGCTCTTGGGTGAAGCATCTAAATGGGATTATTTCAATTCCCCCGACATTGTATTACTTGAAAATGTCGTCACACTCGCCGCCGTATCATGTTGTCCAGGTAGAGGCAACCGACCACACATTCTCACCAGTAGTCGTGAACACCCATGGTTACTCCTGAATATTCGGAATCCCACTCTTATCGGCACCTTGTTTGAAGGCACCCCTTCCGAGCTTCACAAGGAGCTCATCTCCCTTCTCTTCCTGGTCGTCTATGCCCTGATATATCGAGATTCATATCGCTTAGCAGCTCATTATTTCACTACCATCACAACAAACGGTGATTTACCCCTCTTTACCTCTGCCCTCACTGCAATTGCGCCAGTCATGAAAGATGCGGGACTCTCCGCCATTGGCAGGATGCTCGTGGCGCCTCAGACACAAGAAATAACATCCATCATTATTGATTCTATGTTCTATAAACAACGCACTGTTCAGGAAGACCTGCTCAGAAACTATGACCTTGCGCTTGGAGCTAATGAGAAACCAGACCCAAACATTTTAGCCATCCTGCTCATGCTTTCCAAGCACCTTCCTTCAGATACAATAGAGGAACTGCAGGGCCTGAATCTAGAATTGAAGAATCCCTGGTTGAGGCTTGTTGCGAGAGTGGTTGCCCGACTGAAAATTCCTGATGGATCTGATGTTCCAATGGGGTTATTTTATGACCACCGAGTTCACAATATGATTGCAGCTATGTCCCTTCTGCGATATACGAGACGAAAGGTCACGCAGTATACCGAGTCCCTCCTACTGGCGTCATTCCTGGAATCTCGGGAGCACGCCATTTCCTCTATATCGCTGGAGTGCTACATGAAGACCGCAGTATCCCATCCTGATTCCTTAGCGCCGTCCTGTTACCTCTCCCGCGCTGTACGTGCCGCGTTTAATCTCATGTTACCTGATCATCAACTATGGATGGGGTGGGAGATTCTACGAATATTTGTCAACGGGTATGATAACCTTCCAGTGGAATGGCGATGAACGTTCGCTGAAGGGTTCTTCACCCTGTCGCGCCAGCAGCTGCCATTATCACCAGGGGACACGGAGACTAACACACCAGAGAAAGAGCTTAGGAAGATTATTACATGGGAATATTTCCACGAGAAGGAACGAGAAGCCCGGTTCACAGATACAGACTGCAGTGGACTGGATTGGATGGTTATGGCATGGTCGCTTCATCTATCGCAACAGTCAGGGACAAATAGAAAGGATTCGGGGCAAGGAGCAGCACAAGCAGGGGGCTCAAGTGCATCCATAATTAACGTGGAATTCGTCCTCCAGGCTCTCTGCAAGCTTCTTGAAGCGGCTCAATATCACCACCTCATCCCAATCATTCCCAAACTCTGCGAGTTTGTCCATTGGTTTGATAGTACTGAGCTTCCTGAATATCACTACACGATCTCCGCACGGGTAGAGGATGCAGTTCGTAGGCACCGGGAATTCCGCCTGTTTCATAAGTTTCATAAGTTCCATTGTATGTGGTACATATAGGCAAAACTTTGAGCTTCGGTATTGTCCATTTTGCCGTCTCAATTTTGTCAGAAACGCTCACACAACATGTACTGCTTCCGTCTCTAATATTTCGGCAGCGTGAGCTGTTAGAGGCCCTCAGATCTGCGAAAGGACATAAACAGAGGTACCTGTGGAAAGCCATACCGGTACCTTGTGCTGGTTACCGGTTTGCGCAGTGCAGGGACCTGGTATTCACCCGGTGCCTCTGCTGGTGAGTACCACCTGACCCGGGGACTGGTATATCACCATGTCATGGTATTGGTAACCGGTTTGCATGGCTAACACGAAAGGTTACCTCTTTTTTGGTTGTACATACTTAAATTAATAATAGAAAATGAAAGAAATTATATCCATTCCTGATGACTCTACACGCCACACGAAATACTGAAATCGTCCTCCGATTCATATTCCGGCTCTTGAATGTCATAAATATTAATCTGTAGTGGTCCCATACTGCGATTGACGATTCCCCACCATTTCCCCATCTTCACATGACCAATCACACAGTCAATTGTTGCCACACTGAATGCACGAACCAATCCCATGTCGCCATCCTTGTACTGGGTTAGGGTTTTGCACCTCGGGCAACCACTTTTCGACACCTAAGAGGGGTACGTTCTCTTTGTGCATAAGACCCCTTCGAGGGGTCAACCGCGCGCGTTCCCACGGCCGACTCTGTCCCAAATGAGGCGTGCGCGGCTT
>Ga0307515_10022868_pt1 | contig 10995 bp, 10 predicted proteins | sample 17_EM_MG_FD_194513 | JGI IMG/M metagenome (GOLD analysis project Ga0307515, IMG submission 194513) | Populus trichocarpa ectomycorrhiza microbial communities from riparian zone in the Pacific Northwest, United States - 17_EM | ecosystem: Host-associated > Plants > Roots > Unclassified | place...
GCTCTGGTCATGCTCATTTTCAAGATCCGGCAGGGAGCGTGTCGCTGCTGTTTTTGCGCCTAAAGGCTGCCCAATCTCTTGAATGGATGTTTGCAGCCAATCGGAAGAGGAATGACTCAAGATGCAAAGCTAAAAATAGTCCAAGCTCCGTTGATGCTCATTCTCAGAATGGGGCAGTGATCATGTTGCTGTCTCTTTTGCCTACAAAAGCTGCCAATACGCCGGATATGGATAACAGCGACCAAATTACTGTTCAATAACCGTACTTACAAGACCACAAATTGTTGAAGCTCCGTCGATGCTCTTTTTAATGTATTGTCTGTCCAACATCTGCTGCCATTGTTAATCATTTTCATCATGATTTGAACTTATTGGTTGTCTTTCTGGCAGATAGAGACTCGGCCATGTGGCAAAGCCGAGCACAGTAATATTGTTGCACTGTTCGCTCTCAAACAAGTAACATTTATATATCTTGCCAAAAGATTCATTGCGCCTGCTATACATCTGGTGATGAACTGATATTCACAAGCTACTGCTCACCATTTGCCCAAAATATATCTCTAACTGAAACTCTCGGTCAAGCTACACTAAGAAGCTGATGAAACAATGACGCATTCTGTCCTACTTTATCTTGATTCCCTTATTCCTTCTCGTTTCCATTGCATTGAACGTCACCAACACCTTTTCAGCCTGTCTCTTCAACTTCCGTGTTGGCCAAATCGATCTGGGAACATTTGGTGCGGCACTCACAACCAGCTGCTCTGGGCATTCCGGGTCCTGGATGCCATTGTCATGCTCTATATCAGATTCAACGTCTGCCGCGAAATCGTCTTCACTGTCATTTGGATTATCCAAGTCACCATTCCTGTCAAGCCAATTTTAGGTGTCCAAAATGTTTAGAAGTGCACTATCCTCAACACTTTCAACTGGATGGCAGTTGATTTGTCTGATTCGGCGGACATTTACTATTTGAGGTTGTCCTCCAGGGAGGTCCTTGCAGACAAAGCTGGTGCCAATGGTGATCTTTCTGACAATTTAAATGCAGCCACACCATCATGTTGAGAGAGTGACCGGGATGCTTTGACGATCTCTTCCATATCTGAAACGTATCCTACACCCGTCATCTGCACGTTGTGAGCGTGGGATTCTTTCTCTCTTGCACGTCGGTCTTGGCTGCCCTGCCACATCTCCAAAAAGTCGTGGTCATTCGCCATTCTGTGCGATTTTCTTTCCTCTGCCACTTTCTTCATTTCTGAGTCATTTTCTGTGTTTGTCATATCCAATGCTGGGTCATCGCCTGCCAACATCCTGTTATGGGCTTGGGCAACCTGCCGTACAGTGTCTTTTTCGCGAATGGTCTCACCTGTGGGTTTTGACTGCCTCCAGCCCATAACATCTCGCCCCAGGGACAAGGTGGCCTCCGCTCCCACACCCTGTGGTATGATAGACAAAATGTCACATGCCCCATTGCAGGGATTGGTGTACTTTGAGTGTGTTTCCTCCTGTTGGCGCCACCAGTCGGTTATGTCTGGTATCTTAAATGTACTGCTAATCTCCAGTGGGTCTAAGTGGTAATCATTCAGATTTGGATTAATTTGCCCCCAGTTCTTTGTGGCTCCAGGTGGTCAATTCAATTAGAGCCTGACGGCGATCAATGAGGGTGCTGTGTGATCGCTTCATCCGGGTGTCATTTCAGCCACATCATTAGGTGTCAGGTATTTTTCATCATTGCTGGACACATCATATGGATGGATGAATGATTGACCAGATTCTGAATCCATTGCGGATGGGATGAGATTGTTGCTCTGTAAACTTTCGGGTTTATTGACCGGCACACCTCCATGTTTGGCACAGTATTCATTATGTACATACTTCAGAAAGGCCTTCTGGTATTGTGTCGAATAGGATGTCTTGTCCTCAGGAGTAATATGCTTTCCCATGTCCACCTACCTGAACAATCGCAACTTCCGGAAAGGATCGAGGATATGTGCAGAAATGACAAGCATACCCATCGGTGGAGTCACTTCAGCATAATATTTGGACCGCTTCTGTCGCACCAACTTCACACAAGGAACAAGTCTTCCTTCCATCGAGTCTTCTGCTTTGCCAAAGCTCGCATGACACGATCCATATGATGGAACATGTCATTGTAGACTGTGATATCGTGATACAATGTGACTGTATACCTCTTCAACATCCACAGGTTCCAATATCGGAATGGCCTGAAAACTTCGATGATGTACTTGACAATGGTCAATTGATCCAGTGTCGTGAAGCGTGGCCGGTAATCACTGAATTTTGGATTTTGGAACCACTGGTGGGTGTATTCTCGTATTTGGCATGCTCGCCCAAGCAACTCTAGTGTTGAGTTCCAAAGTCTCTTGACATCCAAAATAGGCAGTACTGCGATGCGGACCTTGGCTTTTTGACAGTCAATGAACTCGTTTCGACGACCAGGTGTCAGCGTAATCAATATAGCAAGCATTCTCTGCTATATGAAGGTCAGCTTCAAAAATTTCAAAATATCTTGGAATGCGTACTTTCTCAATTATGTTTGCTTAACCAGGTCTCATGGCTGACACCTTGTTGATTCGAGCATTGCCCTCTTTTGGAAGTCTTTGACTCCTCCCAATGTCTAGGCTTTCATTCTCTCCAAATTGCTGATTCCACTCATGGGCTTCCCAAGACTTGGTGCGGCCTTTAACACCCAGACTACTCACGAATGCACATGAAGCCAGTTGTACAACATGCGCCATGCATGGTATGTGGTTCCTCAATGCTGGCCTCTCGATTCCGGAGGCCTCAAGTTTTGATTGCAACTTGTGAGTCATCCAGTAATTTGAGGAAGCATTATCAGACTTAATTACTAGCAATCGGCTGTCAATCGGCTGTTGGTAAGCTCAAAACAATCAAGCATGTCCTTCAAATGTACGGCTCGCATCGCTCCAGTATGTTGGCCCTTGACCCATCATCATTAATTAGCCTTCGAAAATGGAGAACGATAGGCAACCAGCCTTATCGTATCTGAGTTGTACTTTACGCAATGACAAATTTTGAACTATATAGTAAGCAATTACCGATGTTATGGCTTGTTTTGTTGTCGATGTCGATCCGTCCAATGGTACACTCACTTTATTTCATGATGGCAATTGCTTCTTAATTGCATCCACAGTCAGTGCGTATTCCTTCTGGCAAAGTTTGCTTATGGTCGTGGCAGACAGCAGCACTAGGTCACTTCATAATGCATTTTATGACAGTTGTAGCTCGAGATTAGATGTAGGGTTCCATGGACTATGAGCCGAAATGAATCGTAACATGCAGTAGAAATTTCACATGCCTTGGTGAAATTCGGACGTTTCAAAGTCCTTGGCTGCCAGTTTAGAATGTTTTGTCTGTCATTTCAGTCAATATGGATTGACCTGGATGTCAAATATCATTTTCCTCTGCGAACTCACTACTGTAATTCCTCGACTTCCATGCCTCGTTATCATGGCCAAAGCTCTCTCATCGACCATCGAACTACTCAATTCAGTAACTTCAGACTCTGTTAATTCGATTAACTTTGCAATGTGAGCTTTTGCCAGCAAGTGTTTCCCCATTGAGCTGGTTCCATGTTCTGATGGATGGTGACGAACATGATGACAAATGACATATATCATTCCAGGGCTGCCAGTCTCCTCAATTCCATGGTGCAAATAAAATCGCCATGAAGATGCAAGTCTAGATTTATACCCAGCAATAGGACACTTCGAGCATACATTCATTGGATCCAACCAAGCATTGAAGACGATTTGTAAAGTTCGCCGGCTAAAATCACGAACAAAGACCAATTCATTTTTGAATGAGATCTCAACATCTATCGATGAGGTATATAAAGATTTTGAATCTGACACGGCAGTGGTGTTAACAATGGTTCTGAACTGTCACTTCGGGTCCGGGTCTGGGTCCGGACTGAACCGTTGCCAAATTGGCGGTCCGGGGTGTCAATGAACCCGAACCGTCAACTCGGGTAAAGTTCGATGGTAAACTCTCAACCCGTCTGCATTGGGCAGGTTGTCAGCAGGTTGCCCAGCGGGTCCATCCATAGATTCATATTAGGCTCTTGTGTTTGGAGTTTGTTGATAGTATGTTATCAAAATCGCGTTTTCAACAACCACTGATACACTTTTGCATGCTTTGCAGCTTGCAATATCGATTAATTTGGAATCTGTGTTTTACCTTTGATAAATTGTATTTTTGCCTTTCAGGGTGGTCAATAATTCCGTTATGAACGTGAAGATCCGCGCGATGCCTTGATTACCAAATATGCTACATCTAAAATATTTGGCCCTCCGTTGACACTCATTTTCATGATGCGACAGGGAGCATGTCGCTGGTGTTTTTGCCAGTAAAGGCTGCCAATATTTGATGAACGGATGTCTGCAACCAATCGGAACTTAAATTACTCAAGATGGGAAGCTGAAAATTGCTGATGCTCTGTTGACGCATATTCTCAGGATGCAGCAGGGAGCATGTCGCTGTTGATTGTGCCAGTAAAGGCTGCCAATATTTGATGAATGGATGTCTGCAACCAATCGGAACATAAACTACCCGAGATGCAAAGCTAATAATCATTGAAGCTCCGCTGACGCGCATCGTCAGGATGCGGCAGGGAGCATGTCGCTGTGGTTATTCCCAGTAAAGGCTGCCAATTTCTGATTAATGAATGTCTGCAAGCAATCGGAACATAAAATATCCAAGATGCGAAATTGAAAATCGTTGACGCTCTGTTGATGCTCATTCTGAGAATGGGGCAGTGACCGTATTGCTGTCTCTTTTGCCTATAAACGCTGCCAATACAGTGGTTATGCATAACAGTGACCAAATTACTGTGTAATTACCATAATTACAAAACCACAAATCGTTGACGCTCCGTTGACGCTCATTTTATTGCATTGTCCATTCAACATCTGCTGCCATTGATAATAGTTTTCATCATGATTTGAACTTATTGGTAGTCTTACTGACAGTTTGAGATGTGGCCCTGTGGCAAAGCCAAGTGCAGTAACATTCTTGCACTGTTCACTCTCACCCAACTGAAATTGAAGTATCTTGCCAAAATCTTCCTTGCACCTGCTATACATCTGTTTATCAACCGATATTCACAAGCTACTGCTCACAATTCGCCCATAATTTAGGTCTAACTAAAACTCCTGGTCAAGATACATACCGCAGCTAGTGAAATATTGACGCATTCTGTCCTACTTTTTCCCCACTTCTTTATTCGTCCTCCTTTCGATTGCATTGACCATCATCAACATCTCATCAGCCTGTCTCTCTAACTTCCGTGTAGGCTGAATCAATCCGGAAGCATTTGGCGTGGCACTCGCTTCCTGCTGCTCTGGACATTCCGGAACCCCGATGCGATTGTCGTGCTCTATACCAGATTCAACGTCCGCCGCGCATCGTCTTCGCTGTCATTTGGATTATCTAAGTCCCCATTCGAGTTAAGCAAATCTCAAGTGTCCGAAATGCTGTCAGGTACGCTATTCTCATCACTTCTGACTGGATGATGGTTGAATCTTCGGATTGTGTGGATGTTTCATATTTGAGTTCGTCCTCCAGGGAGGTACTTTGTAGACAAAGGTGGTGGCAAAGGAGATCTTCATGACAATTTAAATGCAGCCTGTCCATGATGTTGAAACAGTGACCACGATGCTTTGACGATCTCTTCCATGTCCGAAATGTATCCGATGGCAGTCATCTGCTTGTTTTGAGTGCAAGATTCTTTCTGGGTAGCACAAAGGTTTTGGCTGCCCTGCCACATCTCCACAAGGTAGTGAACCTTGGCCATTCTGTGCAATGTCCTTTCCTCTGCCTCTTTCTTCATGTGTGAGTCGTTTTCAGTGTTTGTTGTATCCAATTCTGGGTCAGCACCTACCAAAATCCTGTTATTTGCTCGAGAAAACTTCCTTACAACGACTTTGTCGCACAGGGTCGTGCCTGTGGTCTTCGACTGCCTCCAGCCGATAACATCTCGGACAAGAGAAACACTGGCCTCCACTCTGACACCATGTGGTATGATATATAATATGTCGCATGCCACATTGGAAAGATCGGCGTACTTTGAGTGCGTTTCCTCCTGTTGACGCCACCAGTTGGTGATGTCCAGTTACCAAAATGTACCGCTAATCTCAATTGGGTTGGAGTGGTACTCATTGAGATTTGAATTCATTTGCCCCCAGTTGTTTGGTGCTTCAGGCGGCGAATTCAAATAGAGCCTGGCGGCGGTCAATCGACGTGCTGCGTGATCGCTTCATCCGGGTGACGTCTCACCCACATTGTTATGCATCATGTATTCTTCTTCATCGCTTGACAAATCATATCGATCAAAGGATGATTGACAGGATCCTGAAGCTGTTGCAGAGGGGGTGAGATTGCTCCTCAGTAAGCTTTAGTGCTTATTGACCGGAACATGTCGATGTTTGGCACAGTATTCATTCTCCACATACTGCAGAAAGGCTTCTTGGTATTGGGTAGTATGGAATGTCTCGTGCTCAGGATTAATATCCAGTCCCTTGTCGGACTTTCTAAATGATCGCAACTTCCAAAAAGGATTGAGGATATGTGCAGAAATGAGTAGCATGCCTGCCGTTGGAGGCACTTCAACGTAGTATTTGGACAGCTTCTGTTGAGGTAACTTCACAGCGAAGAACAAGTCTCCCTTCCATGCAGTCTTCTTCTTGGTCAAAGCTCGCATTACGCTGTCCAGGTGATCAAACATGTCATTGTACACTGTGATAATGTGATGCAATGTGACTGTATGCCTCTACGACATCCAAAGGGTCCAATATCAAAATGGCCTCAATACTTCCATGACATTCTTTACAATGGTCCATTCATCTTGAGTTGTGGAAAGTGGCCGGTATTCAGTGTAATTTGGATTCGGGAGACACTCCCGTGTGAATTCCCGTAAGCGGTAGGTGCGCTCTTGCAACCCTGATGTTGAATTCCAAAATGTCTTCACTTCCATAATCAGTAGTACCGTGATGCGAACATTGGCTTTTTGACAGCCAATGAACTCATTTCGACGACCAGGTGTTAGAGTAATCAATACCACAAGCTTTCACTGCTACATGAAGGTCAATTGCAGGACTTTCAAAATATCACAAAATACGTACTTTCTCAATTATCTTTGCTAAACCTGGTTTCATGGCCAATACCTTATTGATTCTAGTGTTGCGCTCTTTTCGAAGTCTTTGACTCTTCCCATTGTCTATGCTTTCATTCACTCCAAATTGCTGATCGTGCTCATGGGCTTTGCGAGACTTGGTGCGGCCTTTTACACCCAGACTGCTCATGAATGCACCCAACGCCAGCTGTATGACATGCGCCATGCATAGTATGTGGTTCCTCAAAGCAGGCCACTTGATTGCAGAGGCCTCAAGTGTTGATTGCAGCACGCGTGTCATCGAGTAATTTGAGGAAGCATTATCAGTCGTAATACCAAGCAAACAGCTGTCGATATGCTCAAAACGACCACCTGCATCCTTCCAATCTACAGCTAGGCTGGCCCCAGCATGTTGGCCCTTCATCTATCATCCTTTCTTAGCTTTCGAAACAGGAGAAGAACAGGCGATCAACCTCATTGAAAGCAAGTTGAACATCACGCAATGCCCAATTTCGATCCATATAGTAACCAATGACCGACGATATGGGTAGTATGTTCAGTGATGTCCATCCGTCCAAAGCTGAACTATCTTTATTTCGTGATGGCAATTGTTTCTTAATTGCATCCACAGTCAGTGCATATACCCTCCGGGATATGTCGCTTAGGATCGTAGTGGACGGCAGCACTAGGTCATCGCACAATGCCTTATATGACTGTCATAGCTTGAGATTTGATATAGCCTTCCATGGAATATGAGGTGAAACAAATCCTAACATGAGGTAGCAATTCCACATGTCTTGGTGAAATTCGGAAGTTTCATAATCCTCAACTGCCAGTTTGAAATGTTTGGTGTGTCATTTCGATCAATATGGATCAATCTGGATGGCAAAATCTTCCTCTGCGAACTTACTATTGTTATTCCTCAACTTCCTTGCCTCTTCAGGATGGCCAAAGCTGTTTCATCAACCGTTGAACTAGTCAAGTCGGTATCCTCTGACTCTGTCAATTCGTTCACCTTCGCGATGTGAGGTTTTGCCAGCAAGTGTTTCCCCATTGAGCTGGTCCCATGTTCTGATGGATGGCGAAGAACTTGATGGAAATGATACCAATGACGCCTGGGCTGCCGGTCTCCTCAATTCTGTAGTGTAGATAGAATCGCCAAGAAGGCGCATGTCTAGAAGTATTACAAGCAATAGACCGCTTCGAGTGTACATTCATTGAAGCCCACCAAGCATCGAAGATGATTTGCAAAGTCAGGTCTCTCAAATCACGAATAGTGACACGTTCATTGTTGGAAGAGATCATAACCTTGAGCTATGAGGTGTTCAAAGACTTTGAATTCAACATGGCGGTAGGATTTAGACAGCTGGGTATTCCGACTTGAAAGACTGCCGAAAATGATGATACAGTAATTCAGACTGTGGGTTCTTAAATATTGACTCTACAGCTACAAGCAAAGAAATCAGATCAGTGAGACATTGCATGCATATTTGTGAAGTTGTATACAGGGACATATTGGAAAGACTGACTGCGTAAAACTCAATTCAGTAACAATGCGATGCAGTCCATGGCTGTGTAGCTGACTGAGCCCCCACAAAAATTGTTGACACTTGGTGGGCGCTCAATTGTAGGTGGCTGATGTGATATCGTCACTAGCATTTTTGCACGTACAGGCAGCTGATCAGTTGATGGTGGGATCACGTCATTCCATAGCCCTTAAATTATCCAAGATGCATGACCAACAATCATTGACATTCCGTTGACACTCATTTTTAGGAGGTGGTTGCGATATCGTCACTTGCATTTTGGCCCATAGAGGCGGCCGATGCATTGATTATGGGTCAACGGCAATGCACAGCGCTTCAGGTGTCCATGATGCAAGACCAAAAATTGTTGACTATCTGTTGACGGTCATTTTCAGGAGGTGGTAGCGATATTGTTTGTAGCATTTCTGCCCAGCAAGGCAGCTGATGAGTTGATTATGGGTTAATGCCATTCTGTAGCCCTTCGATTGTCCAAGATGCAAGACCAAATATCGTTAACGCTCCGTTAATGCTCAGTTTTAGGAGGTGGTAGCAATCTTGTCCGTAGCATTTTCCCCCATGAAGTTGGCTGATACCTTGAGTATGGGTTAACGTCGATGCACAGCACTTTGAGTGTCCATGATGCACAACCAAAAATCGTTGAGGCTCCGTTGATGCTCATTTTCAGGAGGTGGTAGCGATATTGTCTGTAGCACTTTTGCCCATAGAGGCAGCCGAGACTATGATTATGGGTTGATGCAGTTGCATAGCCCTTCCATTATCAATGTTGCATGGCCAAATATTGTTGATGCTATGTTGACGCTCATTCTTAGGTGGTAGCGACATCGTCACTAGCATTTTGGCCAATACAGGCGGTGGAAGCATTGATTATGAATTGACGCCGATGCACAGCGCTTTGAGTGTCCATGATGCAAAACCTAACATCATTGAAGCTCCGTTGACGCTCATTTTTAGGAGGTGGTAGCAATATGGTCACTGCGATTTCTACCCATAAAGGCGGCCAACACTTCTATTATAGCCTAATGTCGTTGCACAGCTGTTTGATTATCCAAAATGCAAGTACAAAAATCGTTGACGCTTGGTGGATGCTCATTTTTAGGAGATAGTAGCAATGTCAACGCTAGCATTTTTGGCTATAAAGGCGGCCAATACTTTGATTATGTGTCACAGCAACAATGTCTTTGTTTGATTATCAGACTCACAAGATCAAAAATCCTTGACACATCATTGACGCTCATTTCCAGGATGGGTCAACCAGCGTGTCACTATCCTTTTCACCTATAAAAACCGCCAATACAATCACTTTGGAAGGATGTGACTATGCAGCCGTTTGTTTGGCGAAAATGTATGACGAGAAATCATTGACCCTCCGTTGACGCTCAACCTACTGACATACTAACAGTCAGTGGATGCTCAACAATTGTATGTAAAAATGAATATAGTCGTCATTGGCAGCCAATAAATCGTTTCTATGTATAAACATTTGCATCCAAAAGCTTCCAAGCCTCACAATTCATGATGCACCACTAGACACGTTATCTGAGTGATGAATGACATAGGCCTATCACATTCGAGCGCGTTCGGCCGGCAATTAACCACATATCAATCCGTGCACTTGTTTTTGACATAATTAGACCGATTTTCTCACCTTTCCTCATCCAGCTCAATCTCCACGATTTTGAAGACCTACCATATGCAAATTTCAAAATCTCGAACATGTGCACCAGGTCTGTGCAGAGAGTTATGCAGGTTGATGCATGATCGTATGCAGCATGACGGTTGCCATTCATTCCGCTTGGCATTGCGCATTGACCGCTGCATCTATGACTTGTATGACATCACTGAGTTATATTGTGTTAGTGAGATTCAGATGTAATTCAGTTTTAATTGTCTAACTTAACAGTAACGGGCAGGATGATATCACGTTCATTGGTTGTCAGTCAAGGAGATTTGAAGTCTAGAACATTGGCTTGGCCTATCCAACCCTTGCACATGCATAGACGAATTATCACGTTTCACAATTTGGTCACTGAACTCAAGTTATAGCTGACACGTAGCAAAATAGGTACAGGTATTGCATTTCAAATTCATACATTGTCTCAAATGCCCATTGGCCTATTCATTCCTCTGGCGACGCAGGAGCCATCACCTAGTCTTTGTCCCGATCCGATTTCCATATGGTAATTAGCTTGGGACGCGATATGCAGGGGTTAAAGGTTATGGGTTCAACATGGATTGATTTCTTAATCAGTGACCAATCTGGCATTGGGGGGGGGGTGGGAGGTACGGAATCCGTTCGTG
>Ga0307515_10022869_pt1 | contig 10995 bp, 15 predicted proteins | sample 17_EM_MG_FD_194513 | JGI IMG/M metagenome (GOLD analysis project Ga0307515, IMG submission 194513) | Populus trichocarpa ectomycorrhiza microbial communities from riparian zone in the Pacific Northwest, United States - 17_EM | ecosystem: Host-associated > Plants > Roots > Unclassified | place...
TTACACCTCTACTCAAGTTGGTACTTACGAAGCAAGAAGGCAAATACACTCATTTCTTCTCCGCCCATTCGTCTGCTGCCAAATCCCTCCTTCCCCGCGTAGCTGCAACACTCGACTTTCCTGCTGTGTCGGATATCATATCCATATCCCACGACGAGCCTTCAGATACCACCACATTCACTCGGCCCATTTACGCAGGGAATGCGATCGCGACCGTTCGCGCAAACGCCGATATCAAGCTTAAAGTCATAACCGTCCGTAGCACTGCGTTTACGCCTCTTTCTGGTCAAGCAGAACATGAGGTTAACGTCGAGGAAGTTGCGCCTGTCGAGCTCTCTGATGCGGAAAAGGTTACAGAGCATCTCAAGACCGAAGTCTCCAAGTCGGACCGACCAGATTTGGGAGCGGCAAAGCGCGTTGTTTCTGGTGGACGAGCGTTGAAGAACAAAGAGACATTCAACGCGACCCTCGAGCCTCTTGCTGAGGTTCTCGGCGCTGCAGTTGGCGCAAGTCGTGCGGCTGTCGATGCGGGGTATGCGGACAACTCGCTGCAAGTTGGTCAGACAGGCAAGATCGTTGCCCCTGAACTGTATATCGCCATTGGGATTTCCGGTGCGATCCAGCACTTGGCGGGTATGAAAGATTCAAAGATGATTGTTGCTATCAACAAGGTGCGCGATGTCACTTATTTGGGATTAAGATACTGATGGGGTGTCTAGGATCCTGACGCGCCGATATTCCAGGTCGCGGACGTCGGGATCGTGGGAGACCTTTACGATATCGTTCCGCAGCTTGTAGAGAAGCTTAAGCACTAGCAGCGCAATAGTAAAGAAGAATATACACCGTAAGGACACTCCTTTGGATCACGCAGCAAGCAGCGTCGCAGTTCAATTTGGTACGATGGTTTGAGGCTAAAACTCTTAACGGGCACATTAGTCAGAATGACGATGTGCTTGTAAGTCATGAGTCGTGAGTTCCTCGTCCAAAGAACGAGTGTACTACTAAGCGAACACCCGTACGCCCAGCGTGTCCGCATCCTGTTCTTTGTACTCTTTCGCTGCAGGATTGAACACACTTATGCCATGCCCTGGTCCCAGCGACAGCCTATGTGGACCAAAAGTCGACCTCACCGATCCTTCTCCTGCATCTTTTCAGAATCCTTAATCCTTCTTGAATTTATTGCTAACCTCTTCTCGGCCGCAAACTTGTACACAAACGACCCAGTTCAGCGGGCTCCGCTCCTTCATTGGTACATTGATACATTCTCGAACAAGTCCGTACGCCCGTGGTTCGCATTCCTCTGGGGGAGCGCCGACGACGGTGGAAAGGCCATTTTTGAAGCTCAGTCGGCCCATGATTCAAAAGACCAGGACTGAGTTTGAAGCATATAGGTGTCTCCCCGCTCCAGGAACTCTTCGCCAAACAAAACAGGAACCATACTTCTTGATGAGCAGTTCAGTGTAGCGGACGCTGCTGTCGCTCCAATCTTACAACGCTTCACGGCCATGCTCAAGGACGGTATAGACAGCTACAAAGCAGGGGAGAGGGGAACCCTTCTCAAAGGCGTTCTTTAAGATAGGTTCGCTGCTTATCTTGAAGCGCTCCTAAGCCGAGAAAGCGTGGAAGAGACCTTTCCTGTAGTGTGTACCTCTTTCGTTTGTGCCCATTCAATTTCATTCATCAACAGTTAACGATCACGTTGTTTCGTATTATCGGAAGCAGTTGGGTGAAGCTAAAGAGTCGTATCTCCAGTAGTGGCAACCATCTTACTTGAGGAATAAACGCCGCCACAACAGAAGGTAATGACGGTGATCACTTTATTGCGCCCACTTGTGTATTGAAGACATGTGGGGTTTGTTTACTGAGTCGCCCGTTAGTCAAATACATCACGAACCCAAACTGTGTGGGTCAGTAAAGGCGCTACTTTGCCCTTGAAACACCACGTCCCTCATGGCGTCCTACTCAAAACAAATCGAACAATCGTAAATCCGTGTAAAGCTGGAAGCGTTACAAAGAGCAGAGCAGATGCTCAATAACCGTGATCCTACCCCAATCATTGCGCAAAGAGGTGTCCGAGAACCTGCGTGCAAAAGGGGGAAAATCGGCCGAATACAAAGGACAAATCCTTAAGAACTCCCCAGGTTTTGTCGAAATGTACCGCTCATCGTCTAAGGTGGCTTTCCGGGCTGTAAATGCCCTCCATAACCGTACCATATCGCCTCGAGTAGTTACAGCGCGCCTTGCGCGTTGTGCTTCGACCTCAACACCCAGCCCAGCGGCAGAAGTGCTTTCCAAACCCCCTCGCATTATCGAGGATTCCACCTCAGCCCTCGACTACAAATCCTCGCATCGAAGAGCTCGCCCTCCACCTCTTCCGACCGCCGATGCCCTCCGACCACTGTCCGCTGAGGAAGCAGTCACGAATATCCTGTATAATACGCCACCACCGAGCTCTGAACCGTACAAAAAGTAAATTCGATGACAATTCATAATCCTGACACGCTCACATTTTCCCTTAGACGCATCTTGAACTGCCTCGTTCAAAACGAGCCCGGAGTTTTATCGAGAGTGTCGGGTATCCTTGCTGGAAGAGGTTTTAACATCGACTCTTTGGTCGTATGTCGAACGGAGATCCGTGATCTCAGCCGAATGTGTATCGTCATAAGTGGTCAAGAAGGAGTCGTCGAACAGGCAAGGCGGCAGCTTGAAGATATTGTGAGCGATGAGACAGTCCACCATTCAACTAACTTCAACTTGTAAAGGTTCCAGTATGGGCTGTCTTGGACTATACAGAGACCCGGACAATCTCCCGCGAGTTACTCCTCGTCAAGGTGTCCATCCTCGGACCAGAGTACTTACATGACCAACTCCTGGGAGGACCCTCGCATGACCCACAACCAGTCCAGCAAACGCCCCTTGAAAATGAGGAGCACCACCACGACAGCAAACTGCTCGATCGAGAAGTCCTCTTGGCCCAGTCCTTCGAGCGTAGTGGTCAATCTGACAAGCCCACGGGTACCGCTCCTCCTGCACCATCGCCACCTCCCCAACTTACTTCGACCCCTCCGGCCAACCACACCCCCGCAAATGAACTAGCACCGCTGACAGCGTCTCAACTCCTACAGCTGAAGCACGGGAACCTCGCTGCTATTAACACTCTTTCCGCCCAGTTCGGTGGGAAGATCGTCGACGTGAGCGAGAATAGCATCATCGTAGAATTGTCGGCGAAGAGCCACCGTGTGGAGGCATTCCTCAGCTTGCTTCGACCATTTGGTATCCTAGAGTCTGCTCGAACAGGTGCGTGCCAATGTTATTATCAAAGACTGTCCTTTTCTCATGTATTACTCCTCTAGGCGTCATGGTTATGGCCAGGACTCCGATTTCAGCATTCGGTGAGGAGGAAACGACCGACGAGGAAGGTTCGGTGGATGCTAGCCTCCTCCCTCCTGGTTGAACTCATCGTCAATCGCCTAAAATGACCTTCAGGCCATTGTCCGTCAATGTTCTGTGTTCTGTCTCTCATTCTAGTGGGATATCTGGGGGTCTTTCTGACAATGTAACCAGAGATCACGAGTAACTGAACACCAGGTCGATGCGACGTTATAAGGGTCCATTTGTCAGTTCCGTACGATATTGATACACCCCAATGAAGCAAGATAAATTAAGCCACGCCCGAGCATCCCTTCTCCAATCCAGGTGAACGAACACTCTCGACCCACCCATTTAATGACTTCAAGAACCTTCGGCACCTGCACTACCACCCATGACCCCCTGAGTCCACTCTGACAAAGTCCACCCGAATCCCTGAGGCTTGATGAGGGTATAAATACTAATCCTCTCTCTAGCATGGACGATCATAGTTAGATCTCCCTGTCGTTCGACCTTCGTCACAGCAGAGAGTCTGAGCTCATCCTGTATGCTAGTTTTCTTCTTCCCACCACTTGAACTTTCCTTGATGCATAGCAGTCGTGCGAGTCCCTTATCGTTTGACGTCGAACAGGTCAGAATGAGCAGTCGACGCTTTGTACTAGCCGGCAGGAGAGGAGAACGTTTGACCCGGGTTGTCACTTGCGCGGTTTGGACGACCTGTTCGTTGTGGTGCAGCAACGGTGATCTAAAAAGGATCGCAGGATGAGCACCTTGGTCCATCTCACCCACTATGGAGTTTAGGAGGAGCGAGCACGGACTCACCCATTGGCGAGGTGCCATTCCGCCGAGGATGACGAGGAATTGGCGTCCATGTTCAGCCCCTTCATCCCGCGCACAAGCTCAAACGTCTTCAAAACCGACGTGTTCCCACTCCCACTTGCAGCACTTATCCATGGTCCGTGCTGTCCCTCTGAGCTCGAATAGCTCCCCACCGAGTTGCTCTCCCCCGCTGTCGATGCATGCGCCTGCGAAGTGATCATGTGCAGAGGAAGCGCCCCATCCCGCCTTAAACCATCCAAACTCGACTTTGGTACCGACTCCGGTGCCCCCGCGTTTCCAGCGGCTGGGACGGCGTCTTCGTCTCTTGTAACCCGCACGCCTACCACCTCGGGAACTATCTGCTGCACGAGATGGTCTGGGGGTGGCTCGTCCATCTCGTCTTCTTCCCCGTCCGCATCTCCTCCGGCCCAGTTTGCCCAGCCCACGCCTTGTTGCCGCGCGTTCGGATCGGGCGGGGGGCGCTTGTACAGGCCCGCCTCAAGCGTAGGGGGTGGCGCGGTCCATAACGCCTTCCAGTCAGTGATAGACGCGAAGAACAGGTGGTTTTTGGTGTCTGGTGCGGTCGGTCGCTTCGTCGGGTCGTTTACCTGATGGAGAAACGTGTATGAGATGGACTGCTAGGTCGAGATTGGGGAGAGGGGTTTACGAGTAGTTTTTCGATCAGATCCTGTTCTATAGGATCGAACCCTTCGGGGAAGGTGTATTCCCCTTTCTGGATTTTCTGAAAGATGAGGTAGTCGGTAGGTTCTTTGAAGGGTAGTCGACCAGCGAGTAAGTAAAAGGATATGCACGCGAAGGCCCACACGTCAGATCTAGAAATTCAGTACATCAGTTCAAGCATCTGAAGTCGCTCAAGTACCCACGGTTTCCCAGTTTCGGTGCGGGCGAGAAGTTCAGGTGCAGTGTAATGGGCAGTTCCAACAAACGATCCAGCACGTTTCTGTCCATTCTCTGTTGAGAACTCGATTAGAGGGCGAATACAGGATTCGCGCAGATTACCGACCATTCGCAGGGTTAGGCGCATTTAGATCCTTTGCACTCCCAAAGTCGCTGATCTTTATTCGCATAGAGTCGTCGAGGAGAATGTTCTCAGGTTTGAGGTCTCTATCCACCCATGTCAGGTTGACGAAACAGCCAGAGTGAGAGGCCGTACCGATGGACGACGTCCATTGAGTGCAAGAAGCACACCGCATCCAGAATGGTACTAGCGTAGTATCTCGTGCATTCGAGGTTGAAAGAACCCAGTCGCAGTAGACATTCAAGCAGGTCTCCATTGCGAGCGAATTGCAGGACAAAATCTAAAGCCATATGGGTTCACTATTCACCCCAGATTAAGTTGAGTACTTACACAGAGATGAGGCATCTTGAAAGGCGGAATAGAGACGGATTACCCCAGGGTGGCTTCCAGCGCCCAGCTTAGTGAGGCAGGCCCGTTCCGAGTTTGCGTATTGGACCTTCTTCTCCCTCTGCAGGTGCCTTTTGTCTAGCATTTTGATGGCATACACTTGTTGATTTGTGATAGAGGTTGCTTCGAACACCTGGATCAGGAGAAGACAAAAATTGAGCAGTTGAATGGACATTCTGGAATGTATAATGCATACAGTAGAGTAAGCACCCTCGCCTATCACTCTCCCAAAGACGTAGTTCTGTGGCGTGTTCAGCCCACTGGGTTGCCGGCTGTGTGTTGGCTTTCCATTGGGACTGGTAGACCGAGCTGAGGCTGGCTGGGAAGATGATGCTACTTTTGAAGGACTAGAATGGCGTGTCCCGAGCATTGGCGCGCTCGTAGTAGCGGTCGCGATAGATGTGCCGGGAAGCCCGCCACCCGGAGCACCCACAATTGCACCGTTACTGGCGACGTTGAGGTACTCTAGGTTCATTACACTCTGTCTTGGTGTTGTGGGGGAGCTGGTTGGAAGTTCTGGTACGTTTCGCGCTTGTGGACCAGTGTACGTTCTTATCGGGCGCGGACGGGTGGGCGGTTGGATTAGAGACGCAGAGGAAGAGGAGGAAGCAGATGATGCTGAAGTTGTAGAGATAACCGACGCATTTCGCGAGAGCTCAGAGCTCGACGGAGCGTTGACGATGATTTTGGTTAAGGGTTTGGACATCCACAAAGTCCAGCTTCTTACGGATTTCTGCGAATTTCTGCGAATTTCCCGTGGTCACAACGAAGGGCGAGTCGCGGTCCAAGTCATTCATCAAGTTGGCTCCCAACCACCTCAAAGGTTAATCGGACAATCTCGGAAACTTCACCAGAAAGGAACTCTGACCCAATATATTAACTATCACTGAGAAGAGGGTTTCATCGAATTCGAACCGTTGGAAATAGCGTCAGGCAGGATGCCACAGCCAAGAGCGTGCGAGAACCGCCCAACCATCCTGTAGTGTTTCTGGAGGGGATACACTGGCGATGCGATTCACGACATGTCCTGCTATGCTGCTGAGTTCCAGCGTTCACCCCGAGTGCACCATGGGCCGGAGGGTACGTCAGAGGGAGGCGACCATTCGCCTCACCTATTTCAATATTGGTGAAGGGGGGCAATACAACAGAGGCAAATACTCTCACGCCTACTGCCAGACGCGATCCGTACTGGGCCCATGAGGGTTTGCTCAGTTTCTCTTCAATTTCCCTCGATTGCTCCAACGCACATTAGCCCTACTCCTTACAGTCGTTCAAATATACGAAACAGTATTTGAAGAACCTTGACAAGAGATCTCTTGAGCAGGAATCTCATCGCCTATGGATAGAATCCTTACACTTGTTCGTCAAACAAACGTACGAGAGTGTGCGGGAACCGATTGAGAAGGGAAGTAAAATATAGATGCCTTGAAGATCGGGGGAACCTTCCCAGCTATTCAGCGATGCGCGTCTACAGGCGCATCCCAAATTTGTGCTGAGGTTCGCGAAGCAGGAGATGCATTCATCGGGCCGCTTTTCCGGATAGCGGGTTGTGTATTGTTGAAGAGTGCTATCTGCTTCTCTGTACGTTCGGATGGTCTTGCTAAAAAAAAATTCTAATGGCGAGAGGAGTGGGTTGGCTTTCAACCGGTGAATCCGCGACAATGTAATGGAGGTTATGTAGCTGCATAATGCGCCGCTTTATAGATGCACGACATTCAGACTCGAATATACATCGCAGCCACACCCAAACCCTCTCTGTTTGCTCGATCGACCAGTTTATTCATCGGGAACCTCGATGTCGCCAGAGTTGATTTGGTCAATAACGTCGTGTGGTGGCTGGCCGTCGATTGTGCACCCGACCGATTGTGCAGTCCCCAGAATCTCCTTCACAGTGCCCGCAAAGGTCTTGGCAAGTGAGCGAGGGCGCATGATACGGGCAATGTTGAGAATTTCGTCAAGTGGAACATTTCCAGTGTGCTTAATGTTCTTCTCCTTCTTCCGGTCACGCGGAGGCTCTGAAAGAAACGGATTAGCAGCGTTGACGGGGGAAGTCATGTAAATGTAATTGCGACGTACCCTTGAGAGCACGAATGACTAAGGAGGATGCAGAGGGAACGACGGCAACGGTTGCTTGTCGGTTTTGGATGGTGAGTTGGACAGTTATCCGTAGTCCCTTCCAGTCGCCAGTTGCCTTGGCAATATCTTCACCGACCTTCTTAGGTGCCTGTGAGGGGCGGTGGAGACACTGTAAGCAGCGATCGAGGAGTCCCGGATAGACGCACCAAACCCAAGGGACCGACTTTGGGAGCAAGAGAAGCACCCGCTGCGACTTCACCACCAGTGGCTCTCAGGTAGATTATCTTGACTTCATTGGGGTCCTGTAGGTTGTGGTAGAGGCCAGTATGATTTAGATCGAGTCCAGCCGAACGCAAAATTGGAATTTTTCGAGGGAGATGCGGTCAGAACAGATGGGAAGGTGGTTTCTAGCACTTCAACGTACGAATTTCGGGGCCATTTTTGGAGGGGGAGAAAGGTGGAGAAAGGGTTGACCTCGAGGATAAAGTTAGTGAGGATGGGCGGCCAAACAGGAACAAATTTTGCCGCAAGTGCGGGATAAACGAATAGAAACCCAGGATTATAGTCCTAAGTACAATTGCTAGAGGCATTGCTCCCACTTGAAGAGGGAAGGTTGGCCGCAGACGAGCGGGGTTTCAAAACCAGCCCAGAGACCCTCTTGGGATAAAGGTGCACGTGATGTGTGAGCTCCTTGAATCAGCAAGTAAGTAGGGAGCCTCTTGTCAAACAAGGGGTATATTCTATAAGATAACTCAGCACTCTGGCTTCTCTGGCACTATTTGTGTTTGTACAGGCCTTGGAGCCGTTTGCTTCCCGGTCAAACTCGGACCATTGGCAAGAGTTCTTCCTTCTAAATCTTCTTGCAAAGACACGCATCGTAGAGTGCCATTTTCAAGAAATGTCAGCCCAACCTGAGGCACCAACATCAGCAGGTCCTCCTACTGCCCCTTCTGCACCTCCAACGCGTTCAGAAGAAGTAAACACTTCTTCACCGCCCAATCTCCTTGGGACTTTAGGCGCTTTTACGCGCCTGAGCATCCCCGCGAATGGGAGATTCATGCACCCCCTCGCCCCAGAGCCATCAGCTCCATCGTCCGCTCCACCAGTTGCCATTGGTCAAATCCCAAATCACAACCAGTCGACGCTTGATCTTGTCAAGCGATTTATTAGTCTCCTCCCAGAAATTTTGTACAGCCTGAATGTGGCGTCCACTTACCCCGTAAACGACGCCCGAGTGCTCTCTCTCTACAAGGAAGGCTCTCAGCAGGAGCACATCACCCTTAAAGTGAGACCAACGACGCCCTCGAACCCTCTCGTTTCTCTAACTCTAATCCAGCTCCTTTATAACAGAGCTCCGCGACCGCCTTGCATGCCTACCACACTCTGATGAAGTACCACGAGCCAGCTCGCGCAAGCAATAGCTTCACATCCTCACTCTTCGGTGCAGATGTCCCTCTAACGCGGCCTGAATTGGCGACATATGTTTTGAACAATCTCGAGCAATGGGCAAAGGTGTGCGGGATGCAGTTCTTCCAGGATGATAATTCAGTCCCGGGAAGGTCAGCCGTATCCTTGACGGGCAAGATTATCCTCGTCGACTTCGAATTTGCTCGGCCCACTGCGATCAAAGTACCCACAGCGTCAACACCGGTCCCTTTTACTCCTCGTACACCCGCTCCAATTGATTGGGAAACCGCTGCAGCCATGTTCTCCGACCCACCTATTTCGTTGGTATCCGCCAAAGTCTCGGTTGGCGAGGAGGAATCGGGACAACCTTCAGACTCAAAGCACTCGGAAGAGGTCCTCCGAGTGCTGGGACAGCTGGGAACCCCCAATTTACTTTTGTTCGAGAAAATGGCGAAATATGTGGCACTACTCTGCGACGTCGCTCTGGAGGAGATTGATGGAAGGGAGGTGGAAAAGGCAGCAGGGGAGTGCATCACAGCCCTCAGGGGTCTTGTCACGCTTGACGAACTTGCCGCTTCTGAAAACGGAGAGATGGGCGAATCGCATGAAGGACAGAGGTGGCTCCAGGAGACTCGCCTTGCGGGTGGTGAGGTGTTAAACTTGGCTCAAATGGAGGCAAAAGTCGTTGCGAGGTATTCAGTTCCTCGTATTTGAGACATTTAGACGACTCACCACGTTTCGTTTGCAGTGACATCTCGGAGTCGGTGGCCCCTCTCGACATTCTGCTCCTTCGTGGTCACCCTCTCCCCTTCCCATTCCTCGACTCCGTTTCTCTGTCTTTCTTGGTCCACCTCCCAGCCCGGGCATACCTCACTATTATCCGTTCTCCTGCGCATCAGGCGGAGATGCTCACCGATTCAGATTTTGACATAACACCTACAACACTCCGCTCACTGTTGCGCCATCGACATGCTCGCCACGCGCTAGCAATCGTCTGCGCCTCCCTTCGATATCAGCCGTCTCAAGCTCAAGGAATAGTGGATGAGAGTATGAAGCTCCCTCCATTCCTTTCGATGCTCCCTGGGATATCCTCGGACGTCCCTCAGCATTTTTTCCCACGAACGACCTCCCGTAATGGCAAATGGGTCCTGGAATGGGACACAGGGGAGGGGGAAGGAAGAAGTATGATTATGAGTCACTCAAGGATGGCAAGGATCGCTCTTGCCCTCGGGCATAGCAGCCTTGTGGGACCTGATAGCGCGATGCAGGATGTTCTCGCTGGGGATGAAGCTGCGCCTGGACCCGGATTGGGGTCCGTCATTGGACCGAGTTGGGTTGATTTACTCGTATGTCGAATCTCCTTCGATCTAAATGTTTAGCACTGAGTTATGCTGGTCGTCTAGTTCGATCCAAATGGGATGCAACGTCATCGGACGTTCTCGTCAACTCACGACGGAGGAAAGGAAGGCCAGCCAATTCTCCTCAATACGCTGCAGAATATGAACGAGCCTGGACTCGCTCTCGGCCCAGTAGAAGTGGAGAATATACATGAAGTCTGGGCAGTTCTGGAGGTTCGATCACGGAATCCTTGTAACTCGACAGTGCTCTGATCACCACACAGGTTATCAAAGAGCAGGCATGGTTTAACGATATTATCCTCCGACTTGGCAACTTCAAGCCAGCAGCGATGGAACACAACCTACTCGACCCAGACCTCTCCTATGATGTGCTACAGAATACGACTTATGCACCTTCCCAGTTACGCGTATCGTACTCCCTTGTCACTGACCCTGAAGGTCGGCCAGGGTTACGGTTACAGTTTGGACGGCCTCCGGCCCCTGCGCCGTCAATGGAGGTCGAGGAAGAGACGCTCCCTGGTCTTGGGGATATTCTCCCTG
>Ga0307515_10022870_pt1 | contig 10995 bp, 11 predicted proteins | sample 17_EM_MG_FD_194513 | JGI IMG/M metagenome (GOLD analysis project Ga0307515, IMG submission 194513) | Populus trichocarpa ectomycorrhiza microbial communities from riparian zone in the Pacific Northwest, United States - 17_EM | ecosystem: Host-associated > Plants > Roots > Unclassified | place...
GTAGCCGTTGACGTTGATTGCAATTGCCTATATATCTACGCGGTGTCTGAGCCTTCTTTGTCTCTGTACTAAAACGGATCTACAGATCACACGATGTATGTTTGTGCCTCGTTTATTGTCCGCCTTGGAGATACACGAAAACCTGAAGGCGAGGAGATATACTCGTGTTTCTTGGCTGCTCGCATCGATTCTGGGGTTTGCGACCTGCCTCTTCGCATCTGGCACGCGCCGCCGTCATGAAGCAATCGCAACTGCCGATGTTCCGATTCGTCCCTCTCTGGCCACCACCGTGACCCCGGCCCTGGGTCGCTTTCGCCTGCTGAGAGCCTTGGGACCGGCGGAGGTACACAACCCGCAAAGGGAACAATACCGGCGGATTGCGAAAAACGAAAAGCACGTTAGCCCGATTAGGGAATTATCCCTTTCGTCAATTCGCCCGAGCTGTTCCAGGCCCCGGTCACGACAAACGAACAACAAAAGGGATGACTACCACGCTCGGACGAACATTTGTGTCGATTTGGCTTAGAGCGAAAGGAATGTTTTTCAAGATAAGCTAGAGGTCAGACACTGGGCAAGTACGTGGACAGTGTGGGCCCTTCGTGGAAAATAATTGGGTGGTTGCTGAACACTCTTTCCTTAGGTCTTGGACCGCCGTGGCCCTGAAGGGTATTCGAGCCGCTTTCATTTCCAAGGTGGACCACGGGGGCAACCTTTTCAGTGGCCCGTGCTCGGTCCACCAGCCTGTAGGCGCCACGGGAACCTCTCACAAACGACATCCCTTTGTGTTTAGGCCCGCTTCCGTGCAGGGTGTTTCAAACCCGAAACGCGGAACCGGATTAGACCACGGTCGCATTTCCCTGGCTCGGACATGTCCCCCTCGCCTCCCGTTGTAAAACACCGGATGAATGCCTTGATTAGGCCCGCGCCCACGCCCAGTCTGTGCAAATGATGCGCTTTTGGATCTCCGGATTAAAGGAGGACGACTCCGCGAGATCGATATCTACGTTTCCGAGATCTTTTGTCTCCCGTGGCCATGGCGTTATTCGTTGTGCCGTGAGCGCATTTGCCACCGTGGCCATGGAGGTCGATGCCATGGTCTTTGATCTGACACTTGATATATGCTCGATCAAGCCTGGTTTCTCTTTCGGATTTGGCAGGACTTTGTTGTCTTTGCGTATAAGTATAATCCAACTCTCTCTCCCCTTCGTCCGCTCCGATTCTTCTCCCTCCACTACTCTCTCCGCTTCATCGCTTTGGCCCCTGCCCCCTCTTCCTCGCGACCGGACCTTTCGTTTACGGATCCCTCGTAAGCTCGGGACCAGTCATCCGGACCTTGCCACGCTAGCGGAAATTAAACCCCGCACTTTGCCGGTCACTCCACCAGTTCAACTTTTCAGCGCCACAATCGCGCTAACGCGCAAGTTGAACGTTGAACTATCTCTCCCTCCCCCTCCCCTTCGACTTTCCACCCCTTCGAAGCCATGTCGCGTTTCCACCCCGCCTCTCTCGTCGATCCTCTTGATCATTCACGAGAACTTTTGGATTTCCTCGAGCTTGATGCTCAGAACCGTTGCATTATTGGTAAGTTATCAGATCTGCGCAGTGCCCCTCGTCTGTACATTCGTCTAACGTTCGCGTCGTAGATCACATCGTCTACACGACCACGGATGTGGCCGCCTACGCTCTTAATCTCGACCCCACCGATAAAATGCGCTCGAGCCTTCTTTCCCTATCAGATAGGATACACAGCAAGTATTGTGGCTTCAGTCAGTTCGTCTCGAATATCATTCGAAGAAGCCAGACGTGTACCTCGACGATCCTCGTCGCGTTGCTTTACTTGAAGAGGGCAAAGCTTCAGCTGGATGTTCCCCCTTTGGACTGGATCCTGCACAGACTGTTCCTCGGCGCGTTGATCCTCGCCACAAAGGTTCGCCACATCTCGCGTTCTTTCGCGATTATACGCGATTACTGATCTTCCTTTCATTCATTCGCGTTCTGCACCTCAGTATACCCTCGATTCTCCCCACCACAATGGTGATTGGGCGGACATCACCGGTACCTTCGGTCGCCGGGACATTGGAAAAATGGAGCTCCAGATGTTCGAAATCCTCGATATGAAGCTGTCCTTCACCGAGGAAGACTTGAAGCAACTTTGCCTCGAGATCCTCCCCGTGCACCCGATCGAGCTTGCGTGCCCCACGCAACCAAAACCATCGTATACTTCTTCCAGGTTGAAGAACTCTCGCTCGCGCTCCCCCGACATGGCAGATTCGCGTAAGCGGAGGAGGGCCAAGTTCATCGTCGAGGAAGACGAGAGCGACAATGAGTCCGAGTCCGAGTTCGAGCTTGACCAGTCGCACTACAAGTCTGAACTCGAGGATTCCTACATCTACCCTTCACCACCACACCTCTCTCGTTCCGTTTCTTCCTCATCCTCTACCTCTTCTGTCATCACACCCCCGGAGGAATCCTCATCCAAGTTGGTTCGCTCTCGTGCTGCCGTGGACCTCTACGCTGGGTTTAACTCTCGGCAATCTTCGTATTCGCCTCGGACCCTGTTCTCTCCTACCATTGAGGTCCCCATGGTCGATGCTCATAACACCGTGGAGAATTTCAGAAAGTCCTCGGCTACTGGCTGGCGGTTCTCCCAGTGGCTCAGGTCTTCGCCATGGACCGCGGCCAAGCGATCGTGGTGACTGCATTCCACTGTATCCCCTCACTGTTCATATCTGTATGCTTAATCTCGTCTGCATTCTGCTGTATATGGTCCCCCTGTTATCCCTATGCTCTCTTTTCTTTTCGATTCTTTTAATTCTTTCGTCACCATGCTGGGTCCCTGATAGGTGTGGCCCCCGGTGCCAGATACCTTTTGAGCTTGCTGCGATTTATCATACAACCATTACCAAAGTCCCCAAGTGTACCATTCCCTAACCACATACCGGACAATCGTTGCCGCCTGTTGTGTCTAGTTGCCCGTTAAAATCTGTATTTGTTAGTGCATTGTGCTACGCACACTAAACGCCCAGAGATTAATACTTAATCGTAACTGTGTCCTGTACGCTTCCGGATGATCTGATTCGCTTGACCTGCATTGTTTCGACGAATTGGGATAGAGGGCGGGAAATGGTCACGTGGGTGGCCCCCAGCCAATCGACTGTCACTGTGATTCGAGATGAGCGCGAGCCGTTGGTTGGCTTTGTTTACTTCCGCCTCTCTCCTCCGTGGGTCAGCTGCTTTGGATCCTTGGACACACGGCCACGGCCACATCAGACCTTTCTGTCTTTGTTTCTAAACAACCGTGGCCAAATAAATCCCACGATTTGGATATATAAACGACACCTGTGAGTGGACGGAGGTGCTCAAATCCACACCAAACATTCTTTTCTCAGTCTGCTGGACAGAAAATCACTCGACTAGACCCACAACCCCGCTATCATCCAAATGTCGGGCACACCGCCTTCTGCCAGGAAGAGACCCCAGTGTCATAGCTGTGGTACCCTGATGGCTGGACACCGAAGAGTTAACGGCAGATGTGTATGTCCCAACGAAGACGACACAAGCAATAACAACACCGAAATAACTACCCCCTCCCCGCGACGCTCCGCGCGTATCAACTCTCGGGAACAGCTAACACCTCCGCTACCACCGCCTTCGACGCGTCCGGGGCCAAGTAATTGGGACCCACCCTCACGTTCCAGGAGTGCCAAGCGCGAACGTACGGTGTCCCCAGCCCCGACCGTCATGAGCGAAGAATATTGCAAGACAGAAGATGACTCGTACTACACCGAGAACGATTTCATCGGATCGCCGGCCACACCCCAACAACGTACCTCAAAGATCGGACCCACGAGCTCATTACGCACGTTCGCCCGAAATGTGCGATTGAACACACCTCTCGCCAGTATCTTCACTGCTCCCAGATCCGACATCGAAGAGGTCCAGCAGGAGGCGGGAAGACATGGACTGTATTCCGGAACGGTGTACAAGCCGAGGAAGATCAAGGAAGAGGAGAGTCAGCGATGGGTGGTTATGGGCCGCGATCCGGACGCTGTGGATCGGCTGGTCGATTATCAGAGGAAGGATGTCGCTCGTCAGCTGGGGCTGGAGTCTCGAACTAGCACGCCTGTACCCGTGCCCGGGGCGGGTGCGATTGCGCCTCCGATAAACGTTACGTGTAGTGGCCCGGGCTTATGGAGGATCTTTGTTACTCTCGTGCTGGCGGGTTTTTTGGGGGCAATGGTGCTTTTTTACATGGTTGTCTATCTTTAGCGTTTCTTGACATACTTCGCAGCTGTATTCTTAGTCTATTAGCCTCTCGTTAGTAGGATGTTATGTATCTAGGGTGCATATGACCAGCCCGAGAGCGGTGCGTCACGCGTCGCCTATAACATGAGGATGATCACCGGTCATCATTTCCGCACCGCGAACACTTGTCTTGACTCACCGAGCATCCTGGTGCTCCCTCCTAACCGGGAGTCAGGGACTCCTCGATAAAGATGGCCGACCATAGACACCCAAAGAGAAAATATCCCTCCCTTAAACTCTCAACTGACTCCATCCCTCCACAGCCGCCCCTCTACTCCTCGCCACCCCGGACCACCGCCGCCTGGAACCGCTTCGAACAAGAGCCACCCTTCGCTGACAAACCGCCAGATTATCCGGAATCTTCTGAAGAGGCAGACGCTGACGAATCCGACCAGGACCTCTCTATATATAAGCAGCGGCAGACCTCGCCGCAAATCTATGTGTCTCCCTTCCAGTCCTCACCTCGAAAGACCCGAAGGTTCCCTCACCAACATCACTCTCCGTCTCCTTTGACGTCTCCCCGGAAGAGACTTTACGCAAGAAACTCGCCCCTACAACGCACGGCGACAGGTAGTGACACCTACCTCGATTCTTTGTTGGCCCGCAGCGTACACGCGCTCGAAATCTCCAACACCCTCTTACAGTCCTCTCTCGCCACAAAGTCTTCTATGAACGCCGTGTTGTCCACGGATTCGCCCGTAGAAGATAGTTTGGAAGAAACCGCTACCGGATTATCAAGACGGGTCATGAAGAGCAAAGATATGCAGAAGAACTGGACGGATGATTTGGAGGAGATCGGGAAGCGGGTCGATAGCCTGTTTGGTGACCAGACGGAGGCGGAAGGTGGTCCTAGCCCGGGGAACAGGCAGGAGTTGCGGATTCCACTTAAGATACCAATTCCGGACGCCACCAGCCCTATCAGCCAAAGCTTGCCTAGCTCATCGAGGTTGCCGTCAGCGCTGGCGGAGCGCCGGCGTGCCCATCATTCACCCCCCTTGACGGTCGTAACCCCGACTATGGAAGGCCAATTGAATTACTTGGCCCATGACCGCAGCCACTTCGTTGCCCCCCCGCCCCGAGCCCTGACGGTATACATCGGATCTGACGATACCGACCCGGATGCGATAAAATTGCCCCCCACTCTCGGCATCAGATCGCCACCGCAGCCGGTTCACCCTCACTTGTTTCAATCTGCGACCCCATCTGTTTCGTCCTCGCCTGCTTCGTCGAGACGGACGAGTTTCAGTAATGGACAGAGTGGGGAGACTCGCACTCCAGAATTGTCCCCTGCGGTCCGGGCATATGATATTCTGTCGTCATATGTGACACCGCAACGTGCATCTAGCAGTATCACACCGAGTTTATCCTTTGGTTCGAACACTTCCCCGATAAGCGTAAAGCGGAACCGGGCCAGCCCTACGCGCTCGGATAGCACGAACGCGTCCACTACGCCAAAGATATCAAGAGGGAGATCTTTGACTCCTCTAAGGACGATCCGGCCGGGCTCTCAGTCGAATTCACCAGTTCTTTCATCAAAACCACTGACACCGCCGATCGAGGAGCTGCACTCCACTAATAGTTCTTCGGAGAGCGATGCGCAGACGAACTTCGCCGTGACGTCATTGAGGAAGATCTTTATGGATGACCAGGCGCTGGCTATCGAGAGAGAGAAACAGCTCTCGGCTTCGAGGTCGTGTATGTGTAATCTTATTTCTAATAAAGTTCCGGGGATCTCATTTACTTCCATAGTGTCGACTTCCACCTCGGGTTCGAGGATGCGTCCACCACCACAACTATTGGCTCTTCCCATCTTGCCGGAAGCCAGCACCTCCCACGCTACAGCTTCTGTTACAAGACTTCTGACCAAAAGCAAGCACTCTTCGTCAACCAGACCACCCTCTCCTCCCCGACAATCTTCCTTACGATCACCTTTGCTTCGACCTTCTCCCTTGCCTCCTGCGAAAAACTCTCCTGGCCCGTCTCCCTCGCCCTCGCTGCTCAACATCCCAAGCTTTTTCGCCGGCGGTTCTGGAGGGTCAAGTAACGGTAGCGGGCGAAGCACACCTAATCGTGTGAGCTTCGCCGCGTTACCTGAATCCTACGCGGACTCCAAACCCGGTGGACCTGATAAGCAGTTTAACAAGGAGAGGAGGCGGAAACGAAAGAAGTCCGGTAGTCGAACACCATCCGATGTTCTGGATACTGACAGTGACGAGGGGGGAGGGTCGGGTTGGTGGGCGGGTTGGTTGCTCTCTGGGAATAACGCAGGAGGCACGGGATTGAGGTTTGACCACGAGGCAAGGGTTGAGGAGAGGGTTGCGAGGTGGGGTATCCGACCAAGTCCGATGTGAGGCTTAAAGGATCTGCCTGCTGCTTGCGCCCGCTCGACCTTCTATTCAACTACTCCAGCTATTTCTTTTCTCTCGCTTTTCTTTCCTCGCTTTTATGCCGTTATGTTGCTCTCCGTGACTGCTTTTCCACTCTTTCGAAGATTTCACTGGCCGATGAAGATGACTACAAGTACGACCGTTGCTCCCCTCAGATACGACCCGTCTTCCCTTTCCCCTCGCATATCCCAAACAGGTCGCATTCCTCGTTTTCTTTTCCACTCTCCAACCCTCGTTTACGGAACCCTCTTGCGGATAGACCATGCATATACACCCGACGCGCTACACCCCTCCCTTCACTTGTCCAAGTAGATTCCGATAACACACGAGTCATGGTTTACGGCTTTACGTAGCTACCTGCAGTTTCTTACCTCGTTTTCGTTTGCAATTATGACTGAGACCACCGTTTTTAGGATGTAGATTTTATGGAATTAGGTGGAAATATTCAGATGGGTAGTCCCGTTCGGTTTTCGTTGTTCCTGGCTCGATTCACTCTGTTGTAAAAATTTGTACGTGTTAGATCCTCCTGTGTTTATTTTTTAATCCCCATCGAGCACGTTGGCCCATTTCTTACTAGAAGCGCTGAAAGGACAGGCGCAATCTGAGAGGTCCCGGAGTCACGGCTGGGTCCGAGAAAGCCGGGAGAATCGGATTTTTGCCTTTTAATCGAAAGTGGTCAAGTAGACGATGGAGGTACTTGGATTGGGTACCGGTAGTCGAGACATCTGATCGACAGTTGAAACGTTGAGGCTCAACCTTTTCCTCCCAGTCCTACTCCGCCCACCTACTGGGTCACTCAGACTCAGAGACCCCGCTGGACAGCCATGACCATAGTTACCACGCCATCTCCCCTCCCCGTTCTTGATTCTCCCCGGATCGAGGAACTGAGATTGAGGGAGAGACCTCACTGCCGCAGCGCCTACCATACGATACTCCAAGCAGAACAACATGCCGTCGGTCGCCGGATACCTTCTTATTGAGTTCCATGCTCAGTCCGATTTCTTCGGTGACAGAGCCCGTGTGTTAATATTCAATCGTCACCCGGGTCACGTCGCTACCTCGGGACACTAGTGGTGATGAACACAGTGTCGTCTTCGAGGCTGGTAGACTGTTCCGTGACAAATTTATCCGGCTGTGTACGTTCGACCGGTTCTCCTATGTTGCTTTACACTCGCGGTTGTTCTCAAGTTCGAACATGCACTCCCTTGTACCTCCCACCCTTCGCGTCCTTTTTTTGACGCGCTGGAGGATATGACTGGGGGCTCAATGGAGGCCACCGGCAAAGACTACAGGACCTCTAGGGGGAATGTGTACATCGCTCCACACTGTCCATTCTTTGCCCTGTTCCTCATGTTCGATCAGGCCCTTGCTCATGATGGCTTTCGGTGCATAATTACTGGTATGTTTAATTCGGGTTCACTCTAAAAGAGTGCGGCCCTGCGGGACATGGCGAAACGCGGTGGCGCCAACGGAGTTGTGGTTCGCCCATGTCACATTTTGAGCGAGTCGACGACCCAAGGCACTGACCCGACGGGGATCAGTGGAGACGGCACATTGGTAAAGCGTTGAGCCCTTCATTCCCCTCACGAATCATTCAGACGCATTATACTGCCCGCGCCATGGTCCTGCTGGAGGATTTCGGATTCTCACATTTCACCAAGGCTTTCAAAACACCGGGAGGCGTTCACCAAGTATGGAATCTGCTCTCATTCGAGCCCAATCTTCACTTGAAATTCGACGAGTTGGATCTGTGGTTCGAACGTACTAGCCAGGTGTGCCACCCGGAGACTCGTCAGCCACGTTGACTGACCACATGTGCAGCCAAACCGCTACAAAGTATGCGTGTTCTACGAGTCTGACGAGAGATACATCCGCCGTAATTTTGTCGGTCCCAAAGATCATGTTGACGGCGCGCCTATGGTTATTGAGCTCGCTTCAAATTCTCGGGAGGCTCCGCCGTCTGATCCCCAGTTGCTTGCCCTTCATGCAACGTGTGCTCGGGTTGCTCACATGTCTGGCGCCGCTGAATTTTTTGACCAGCTACAGCGGGATGTGGAAGAGACAAATGTCCTAGCTTTCGACGGATCATCTGCTGGCCTACTCAGCAACCTTATATCCCCTTTTGCTGTGATTCATGGGGCTGGGTGATAGAGTCAATTTGGACTTTTCCAAATTCTTACTGTTAGATACACTGGATGTATAGAGCTTCTCAAGAGAAGTCGTTTATTTACTTATATATAAAGCACCGGTATGGAGTTGATCGGAGATTAGAATCAGAATGAACTAAAAGCGTCGACTTGGCCATCCCGCCTACCATACTTCGGGGTCTTGACGGTTTCCTTTGTTTACCCCAGTCGACAACAGCCCAAGTTTTTCTCACGATTACAACGCCTGGGAATGATGTCACCGCCCCAGTGACTCTTGATCACTGGGACCAGGACAGCATCCCAGGAGTCGGTCCTGTGTAATTAACGTTTATAAATTACAACTGTTTGCGTTTCGAGGATGCAGCCCCGGTTTTTTGTTTACCTTTTGAATGGCATTGGGGCCCCGGCATCCCGGCACGGCGATCGACGCAGGACCCAGGTCTCCTGGACAGAGCGCATCCCACTATCAGACCACCTACGAAAATCAACGACATATTCCTGGCATGGATCGGGGGTCGTTGACGGCCCCATAGACCGAGAACTGAACAGGAGAATCGAGCTCCCACCCTACCTGAGGTCGATGTCGAACAAGCTGGCGGATATCCCAATGCCGGGGTGCCGGACCCCATTACCGTCAAAAGGTAAACAAAAGGTTGGGGCTGTATCCTATGTAGGAGCCATCCTTACAACTACGAGACGTGAGTCTGCGAGCTTTTGCGCCGTGTGGTGTGGATGTGCGCCACGACGGATCTTGCGCATGTCCGTAAATGGCCGTGCATCATTGTCCCCCCCGCGGATACCTTTCTTAGGTTAGCGAGTACCTTCAGGGGGTAACGGGCCGTCCATGCTAGGCTATCCATGGTCAGGGGGACGAGTCTGGCGGCGGCCATGGCGAGCCAAGTTCCACCGATATAAAATCCTCGAGAGGGACCCCTTGTGTACTTTTAACCTGCTCCCTCATCTCACGATCGTCACAGCGCTCATGAAGTTCAGATTTTACAAACGCGTGGCTCATTTGGCAGAGAATCCTCTGATACAGCTAGTCAATTATGAAGTTATCATTCTCATGGACGACTCCATTAGTATGGGTGGCACGCGTTGGAAGCAAGTATGGGATATGTTTCTGTCTACCGTCACGGGGGTTTGCGCTGATTTTTTTGTGTATCAGGCGAAGAAAGTTATGAAAAAAGTGGTTAAAGAAGCGGCCAAGTACGATCAGGATGGTATTGAGATCGAATTTCTGAATAGCGAGGTGAAGTCGAAGCATACCAAGGTGCGTCCACGTTATCGTGAGCTCTTGAGGTTGTGGCCTGATTTTGGTGCTAGACGAAGGAGGAAGTTAAAGATCTGTTCGAGAATGTCAAACCGTCGGGGGCAACTCCACTTGGTCCCCGTCTGAATGACCTCTGCAAGAAATATATCAAGGACTTTAAGGAGGGACCGAAAAACCAAAAGCGTTGCCTTATCATCGCAATCACAGATGGCGAACCGAGTGAGTCGATCTGCTTCGCTTGAGGCACCAAAAGGTCTCTAGTGTCACAGCCTTGCTCACCCTTTCGAACCTCAGCTAGTAAGCAAGCCGTCAAGGATGCGATCAAGGAGGCGGCTAAAGACTTGGACAAATTGGCTGCTCCCGTTACTCAGGTTTTTATTAAAATCTCCCTCTCCTTGCCCCCGCCGGAAACTGAAGCAGACATCCTAGCTTGGAATACAATTTGTCCAGATCGGAAACGACATAGGTGCAACGATATTTCTGACGGAACTCGACAAAAATCTAAAGGGTGATGGGGAAGGTCAAGTGGGGCGTGTAAGTCCGGTTTCACTCACCCATACCCCGCGAAACGAATTAATCGAGTTCTGCAGGATATCGTCGATACTACGCCCTATTCTGGCTCTGACCTTACTCCCGGGCAACTATTGAAGATTCTTGCGGGAGCCATCAACAAGAAGGTGGACCGTTCGGACGAGCCAGCGAGTGGGCGCTCCCTGTAACAATCGTGTACATCTGGAATATACCGTTTCATCGCATCGGCGTACTAGAGTGTACGGCGGAACGCCATAATTGGTGAACGTTCGATTTAAATTCCACCTCCGGATTTGCGCGGCGATACCGTAACCCAAATCGTCAAAGCACAAGCACGTGACGGACTGGTCAC
>Ga0307515_10022871_pt1 | contig 10995 bp, 9 predicted proteins | sample 17_EM_MG_FD_194513 | JGI IMG/M metagenome (GOLD analysis project Ga0307515, IMG submission 194513) | Populus trichocarpa ectomycorrhiza microbial communities from riparian zone in the Pacific Northwest, United States - 17_EM | ecosystem: Host-associated > Plants > Roots > Unclassified | place...
CTGGTACAGCGCCCGGCCCGACTACGTCGAGCGCATGACGACACGCGGCAGCCGCTACCTCTTCCACATCGTCGACGAGGTCGAGAAGCGCGGCATGCCTGCCGAACTGGCCCTGCTGCCCTTCATCGAGAGCGCCTTCGTCACGCACGCCGTGTCCAGCGCCAAGGCCACCGGCATGTGGCAGTTCATGCCCGCCACGGGCCGCGACTTCGACCTCAAGCAAAACATCTTCCGCGACGACCGCCGCGACGTGCTGGCCTCCACCCGCGCCGCGCTCGACTACCTCGGCCGCCTGCACAAGCAGTTCGGCGACTGGCACCTGGCACTGGCCGCCTACAACTGGGGCCAGGGCAATGTGAGCAAGGCCATCGCGCGCAACCAGAAGCTCGGCTTGCCGACTGACTACGCCAGCCTGAAGATGCCGGACGAGACGCGCTACTACGTGCCCAAGCTGCAGGCCGTGAAGAACATCGTCCTCCACCCCGACCGCTACGCGCTGGCCCTGCCGACGGTGGCCAACCATCCCTATTTCCTGAGCGTGAAGATCGAGCGCGACATCGACGTGGCCCTGGCCGCTGAACTGGCCGGCATCACGCTGGAGACCTTCCAGCAGTTCAACCCGCAGATGAACAAGCCGGTCATCCTGGCCGCCGCCACCTCGCAGGTGCTGCTGCCCTATGACCAGGCCAGCGCCTTTGCCGAGAACCTGGCCCGCCATGGCGGCCCGCTGGCCACCTGGACGGCCTGGGTCGTGCCCAAGACCATGAGCCCGTCCGAAGCTGCCAGGCGCACCGGCATGGCCGAGTCGGCGCTGCGCGAGATCAACCGCATTCCGCCCAAGATGGTCGTCAAGGCCGGCTCCACGCTGCTGGTGCCGCGCGGCGCGCATGTGCACGACGACGTCTCCGAACGCCTGGCCGACAGTGCCAGCCTCAACCTCGCGCCCGACGCACCGCCGCTGCGTCGCGTGAGCCTCAAGGCTGGCAAGGCCGACACCGTCAGCACCATCGCGGCCCGCTACAAGGTTCGCACCGAGCAGGTGGCGCAGTGGAACAAGGTCGGCAGCTCGGCCCGCTTCAAGCCGGGACAGGCGGTCGTCGTCTACACGGCCTTCCAGCCGTCGGTGGCCAAGGCCACGGTGGCCGCACGCCCGGTCGCCAAGGGCAAGACCACGAAGACTGCCGCAGCCCGCGCCACCAAGCCAGCCGCACCGCGCACCCTCGCCAAGGACCGCGGCAGCAAGGGCCGCAACAACGTGATTGCGTCGGCGGCGCCCTAGATGAAGAAGAGCGCGACGCAGGCCGCCACGCCCGCGCACCACAGCAGCGAACGCAGCGTGGCCTGGTCCGCCAGGTAAAGCGCGATGTAAGCCAGGCGCGCGGCAATGAAGCCCAGCGCCAGCGCATCCACCGTGGCCTGCGCGGCCTGGTGCTGGTGGGCTACGAACAGCCCCGCGAGGAAGAGCGGCAAGGCCTCCCAGCTGTTGCCCTGGGCCGCGTTGGCGCGCGCCTGCCAGCCATCCAGCCGGGCCAGCCACTCGCGCGGCTGGTGGTTGTCGAAGCCGCCGTCGCGGCGACGCTTGCCAAACCCCTTGGACTTCGCCAGCCAGGAGCAGCCCAGAGGCAGGGCGCAGGCGACGAGCAGGCAGAGTTGGGCAATGGTCATCGGGGTTTCTTTCAACGCCTGTCGGTCAGCGCATGGGCGATGGTGCCCAGGTCCACGTATTCGAGCTCACTGCCCACCGGCACGCCGCGGGCAAGCCGCGTTGACTTGATGCCGCGCGCCTTGAGCGCCTCGGCCAGCACATGCGCGGTAGCCTCGCCCTCGGCGGTGAAGCTGGTGGCCAGGATGACTTCCTCGACACCCTCCTCCGCCGCGCGCGCCAGCAGCTCGGCCGCGCCGATCTTGCGCGTGCCTATGCCGTCCAGCGGCGAGAGCCGGCCCAGCAGCACGAAGTAGTAGCCACGGTAGGACGCGGTGCGCTCCAGCGCGGCCTGGTCGGCCGGCGTCTCGACGACGCAGAGCAGCCGCGCGTCGCGCTCGGCGTCCGCACAGACGCCGCAGATCGGCGCCTCACTGAAGGTGTGGCAGCGCTCGCAATGCTTGATGTTCTCGCCCGCCGCCGTCAGCGCGTCGGCCAGGCGCGGCATGGCCAGCCGGTCATGCTGCAGCAGGTGGTAGGCCATGCGCTGGGCCGACTTCTGGCCCACGCCGGGCAAGCGCTTGAGCGCCTCAATCAACGACTCTAGAGCGTTCAAACCGAAGCCGCGCCGGCAAAAAACGATCGCCGCCGCAGGCGCGATCTCATCAAGCGGCAGCCGTGGAACTGGCTTTGCCAGGCCACTGGCTGCGCCCCCTTGAGGGGGAGGCGCGAAGCGCCTCGGGGGTGGGTCATCAGAACGGGAACTTCATGCCGGGAGGCATCGGCATGCCTTGCGTCAGCTTGCCCATCTTCTCGGAGCTGGTGGCCTCGGCGCGGCGGGCCGCGTCGTTGAAGGCGGCAGCGACGAGGTCTTCCAGCATGTCCTTGTCATCGGCCAGCAGGCTGGGATCGATGGTGACGCGGCGGACTTCGTTCTTGCAGGTCATGACGACCTTGACGAGGCCGGCGCCGCTCTGGCCCTCGACCTCGATGTTGGCGAGCTCGTCCTGCGCCTTCTTCAGGTTGTCCTGCATCGCCTGGGCCTGCTTCATCAGACCGGCGAGTTGGCCTTTCATCATGGTGTGTTCCTTAAGTGGTGATCAGAGGTTGGACCGAGCCCGGCAGGATGCGTGCCGAGGGGAACTGGGCCAGCAAGGTGCGCGTCATCGGGTGCTGCACAGCGAGGTCTTCGGCCGCGCGCTGCTGCGCCTCGGCACGAGCGGTCGTGCGCAGCGCAATGGAGTCTTCGGCAACGCCGGCTTCAACGTCGAGTCGGGCATCCAGCGCCGCTTCGAGCTTGGCGACGAGGGTGGGCTGGCGCAGCGATTCGCGCTCGACGCGCAGCGTCCAGACCTCGCGGCCATCGGCGGTCGCGCAGGCCAGCGCCTGGGCCTGGCGGGCCAGCTCGCCGGTCATGCCGGGCAGGTTGAGCGTGGCGATGCGATCGGCCCAGCGCGCGCCTTCGGGCGTTTCGACCAGCACGGCGCGGCGTGGGGCATCGGTTTCGCGGGCAGCCGGTGCTGCGGCCGGTGCGTCGTCGGCTTCCATCCACGGCGGTGGCGCGTCGTCGGGCGGCGGGCCGTCGAGGTCCATGTCGTCTTCGGCCATGGCCCCATGCTCGACGGGCTTGGGCCGCAGGCGGTCGCTGAAGCTCGGCGCGGCCGGCTCGGCCGCCCGGTGCGGCGCAGCGACCGGCGCCGGTGCGAAGGCCTTGGGCGCAGCGACTGGCGCAGCAACCGGGGCCGCCGCAGGAGCAGCTACCGGGGCGACAACCGGGGCGGCCACCGCAACCGGCGGCGCCATCCTGGGCAGCGGCACCGCCACCACGGCCTTGGCCACCGAGGGCGGCCGCACCAGCGCCGCAGCTTTCACCGGCCTGGGGCTCGTGCCGACGGGACGAAAGGCGAGCATGCGCAGCAACACCATCAACAGGCCGGCGTATTCGTCCGGCGCCAGATGCAGCTCGGCCCGGCCATGCAAGGCCATGCTGTACATCAACTGGATCTCGTCGGCCGGCAGCGCAGCGGCCAGGCGGCGGATCTCGGCGGTCTCGTTGTCGGCATCGTCCAGCGCCGTCGGCGCCGCCTGTGCCAACGCCATCTGCTGGAACAGCGTTGCCAGGTCCTCCAGCGTGCCGGCGGCCGACAGGCCCGCGCCGCGCAGCGCATCGGCCTGCGCGACGACCGCCTCGCCGCTGGCCGCCGCCAGCGCATCGACGATGGCCACGACATGGCCGCGATCCACGCTGCCCAGCATCTGTCGCACGCCGGCCTCGGTCAGGCTGCCGGCGCCGAAGGCAATCGCCTGGTCGGTCAGCGACAGCCCGTCGCGCATCGAGCCGCGCGCTGCACGCGACAGCAGCCGCAGCGCGCCCGGCTCGGCCGGCACGCTCTCCGCGCCCAGCACATTGCCCAGGTGCATCTGTACATCCGCCGCCGCCATCGGCCGCAGGTTGAACTGCAGGCAGCGCGACAGCACGGTGACCGGCACCTTCTGCGGGTCGGTCGTGGCGAGCACGAACTTGAGGTAGTCGGGCGGCTCCTCCAGCGTCTTCAACATCGCGTTGAAGGCCGTGTTCGACAGCATGTGCACTTCGTCGATCATGTAAACCTTGAAGCGCCCGACGACCGGCTTGTAGACGGCCTGGTCCAGCAGCTGCGAGATCTCCTCGACCCCGCGGTTGGACGCCGCGTCCAGCTCCACGTAGTCGACGAAGCGGCCCGAGTCGATGTCCCGGCAGGCGTGGCAGACGCCACAGGGCTGGGCCGTGATGCCACCCGAGCCGTCCGGCCCGACGCAGTTCAGGCTCTTGGCCAGGATGCGCGACACCGTCGTCTTGCCGACGCCGCGGGTGCCGGTGAACAGGTAGGCGTGGTGCAGGCGGCCCTGTGTCAATGCATTGGCGAGGGCCTGCACGACGTGTTCCTGGCCGACAAGCTGCTCGAAACTCTGCGGACGGTATTTGCGGGCCAGGACCTGGTAACTCATCCTTGAGATTCTAGGCGTCGATAATCCCGCCCCATGACCTCGCAAGCCCCCCTCACCTACGACCAAGCCGGCGTCAACTACGACCTGATCGACCCGCTGAAGATCACGGCCCAGCGCGCCGCCGCCGCCACCGCCTCCCACCTCGCCGGCCACGGCTTCACCGAAGTGAAGGCCTCGCGCGGCGAATCGGCCTATGTTGTGGACGTGGGGCCGTTCTACCTGGCCTCCATCGTCGAATGCCTGGGCACCAAGACGCTCGTGGCCGACGAGATGGCCAAGCTGACGGGCAAGAGTTTCTTTGCCGGCATCGCCCAGGACACCATCGCGATGGCCGTCAACGACCTGATCACTGTCGGCGCCACGCCGCTGATCGTGCAGGCCTACTGGGCCGCCGGCGGCAGCGACTGGTTCGGCGACGCCCAGCGCTCACAGGCCCTCGTGGCCGGCTGGAAGGCCGCCTGCGACACCTGCCAGGTCGCCTGGGGCGGCGGCGAGACGCCCGCGCTGGCCGGCATCGTCGAAGACGGTCGCATCGACCTGGCCGCCTCTTGCACCGGCCTCATCAATCCCAAGGAACGCCTGTCGGTCGGCGACAAGCTCGGTGCCGGCGACGCCATCGTGCTGCTGGCCTCCAGCGGCATCCATGCCAACGGTCTGAGCCTGGCCCGCAAGCTCGCCGAGCGCCTGCCCAAGGGCTATCTGACCGAGATCGAACCAGGCCTGACGTATGGCGAGGCGCTGCTCGCGCCCACGGCGCTGTACTCGCCCGTGACCGAGGCGCTGTGGAAGGCCGGCATCGCACCCCACTACTGCGCCAACATCACCGGCCACGGCTGGCGCAAGCTGCTGCGCCACCCCAGCCAGCTGACCTACCGCATCCACACTGTGCCGCCCAAGACGGCGATCCTGGAGTTCATCCAGCAGCAGGCGGGACAGGACGACCGCGAGGCCTACTCCACGCTCAACATGGGCGCTGGTTTCGCCATCTTCGTGAAGGCGGAAGACGCCGAGCGCACCGCCCAGGTTGCCCGCGACTGCGGCATCGAGGCCTGGGTGGCCGGCACCGTCGAAGCGGGCGAGAAGCAGTTGCTGATCGAACCGCTGGGCATCCGCTTCAGCGAAGACGACCTGGCCCTGCGCTGAAATGTCGCTTGCATGCGCGTCGGCAACCGGGCGTGATGCCCCTCGAGCCGAGCGCCGGGCCGCTCCCAAGCCGGCCCGCCATGGCGATGTGCTTGCGGCTCGATGCCGCAAGCATCGCCGTCCCCTCGGGGGACCGGCCAAGGTACTCCTTGGACGAGGGGCTCCATGACGTGGTTCTACACGCAGATGGTCCAGTGGCATGTGCTGCTGGCCTGGTGCAGCGTGGGCCTGTTCTTCATCCGAGGCGCGATCTTCCAGTTCGGCTCGCCGCGCCAGCAGGAAATCGCCAAGGACGCGCGCCTGCTGGTGCTCGTCTTCGGCGTCAACGCCTGCCTCGTGGTCACCGGCCTGAGCCTGTGGGGCGCCATCGGCTACAGCCCGGTGCGCGACTGGTGGCTGGGCGTCAAGCTCATCGCCCTCATCGGCTACGTCGTCTGCGGCCACTGGGCCATGAGCCGCGCGAGCCTGCATCTGCTGGGCTATGTCACGGCGCTGGCGCTACTGGCGCTGGCGATGGACCTTTCGATCAATCGACAGTTCCTGCCCGGTTAGAATCTCGCTCGACGGGCCTCCCCGCATGGAAGCGCGCCCAACCGGGTCAGGTGGGGAACCAAGCAGCCCTAAGCGTTGCAACCAGTGCCGGGGTCAGGCTCGTCACCCGTTTCCACCGCCCGCTTTCTGAATCAATAACTTAAGTCGATTCAACGACTTAGCGGCGGTCTTTGTGTCCCCCTGGTGTGTCACTTTAGCAATCTCATGAGTGCAAAAGCGATGCCCCAAAAGGAAACCGGCGTACACCGCCGAAATGGGTCCGTGAGCTGGCAGCTACGGATCAAAGCCCCGACCGACCTTGCCCACCTGTATCCGCCCAGCGGCGTTGCCTGGCGCGAGTCCTTGAACACGTCGGACCTGGGGGTCGCCAACTCACTGGCCCTGGCAAAGCGTGCCGCGCTGGCAAAGAGGTTCGCCGAGCAGCGGACTGAGATGAAGGCGCAGAAGGTGCCGAGCTTCACGGCGCAGCTTGCCCAAGAGCTGGCTGCACGGGTTGCCGCAACGGCGCTGGCGGTAGACGAACGCTTGCGGAGCGACCCGGAGACCGCGCAAATCACGCTGGCCCCTGTGGCTCTGGCAGTCGCTCAGGCGAGCCGGAGTGCATTGACCATCGGGAGGAGCCTGCCCGCCCTTCCGCATGGCTTCACGGAGGCTGTAGACCCATGGATGGGCATGCCTGCCGATGTGGCCAAGCTGCTCGCCAGCCTCAACGAGTCAGCCAATGCTGCTGCGGCTGAAGACTGGGCAAGCCAACGGGTCCTTGCCGTGCTGCCGCTGGCGCAGGCAGAAGCCCGCCGGATGGGGTTCACCTTTGACCGGACCACACCCGGGGCCCTTGAGGCCCTCCGCGAGTGCCTGAAGAGCTACCGCACGGCGCGTGCAGGCATCTCAGCGCGTGACCGGGGCGAAGTCGTGGAGACGCCGGCCGTGGCCCAGGCACCCCGCACGCTGGCCGCCGCCAAGGGCCTGACGCTCCGGGACGTGTTCATCCCTTGGAAGGCCGCAGGAGGGCGCGGCCGAGACGCCGAGCGGTCCTCCGAGTTGGCAATCGACCGCTTCGAGGAATGGGCGAAGCGCGCTGTTCCCCTGCACGAAATCACACGGGCGATGGGCCACGAGTTCAAAGGCTCGCTGCTGGCGCTGGTCGAGAAGGGTGAGCTGTCCAGCAAGACCGCCAGCGACCGAATGATTGCCCTGCGCACGCTGCTGAAGTTCGCGGCGGAGGAACTGGAGCTACTGCCGCGCCACCCGTGGAAGGGCAAGTCGCTGGACATTCAGCACACCACTGAGACACCCCGTTTTCCTTACCTGCCGGAGCACATGCAGGCGCTGTCCGCGTTGCCGTTGTTCACGGCCTACGAGCTGCCAAGGGACTGGAAGGCGGGCAAGGATGCTGCCTACTGGCTGCCCCTGCTGGCGATGTACAGCGGGGCCACCGTGTCCGAGCTGGTTCAGATGGCAGTCGCTGACATCCAGGTCCACGGCGCCAACGACTACCGCATGCGCATCACCGGCAAAGGTGAAGGCCAGTCCAAGCTCAAGGCAGACCAACGCGAGCGAACTGTCCCGCTGCACCCGGAACTGATCCGCCTCGGGCTCCTGGACTACTGGCAAGCCGTCAAGCAGGCCGGGCGGGTCAGGCTGTGGCCTGCTGTGCCTTTGCACCCCACCAAGGGCGGAACGTACTTTTCCAACTGGTGGGGTGCCTTCCGGAAGCCGAACGGCCTCGAACTGTTCCCGGACTTCCACTCGCTCAGGCACTCGGCGCGGTCCACGATGGCCGAGCGTGCATCGGTTGACCCCAAAGTGCTGGACTTGATCACTGGGCACAAAACGGGTGGCAGCGCGGGCAGCGTGGTCTACACGACCGGCTCAGAAGCAGCGAAGCGGCGCGCGGTTGAGTCCATCCAGTATGAGGGGCTGACGCTGCCGCGAGCCTTCCCGCCAAGCGCGTGGACGGTGCCTCCGACCTACGTGCCGCCAGATCAGCGCAAATAGCCCGAGGCACTTCGAGCAGCGCGCGTGATGGCTGGATCTCCCTGCCTGACAACCGACCCAGAAGCGATTGATGCCTAGAACGGGATGTCGTCGTCCATGTCATCGAATTGCTTTGCCGCTGCGCGCAGTTGACTCGGCAGCGGCATCGCCCTAGGAAGCACGTCATCCTCGTGGCGCAGAAAAGCATCGATGCCGCTCGGAGTGGCCGAGTAAGCAAAGTGAACCCACTCTTGGTCAGATTGAACACTTCGTTGAACGTATCCCATCCTCTCCAATTTGGTCACGCTGAGCGCAACAGCGCTGTCGGGGAGATTGCGACTTTGGACGGAGTTGGACAGCTGATGAAACGGAATCCCGTCAGGCGTATTCACATGCGTTTCAACGCATTTACCAAGGACGCGCAAGTCAAGGCTGGAGAGGTTGTAGACGGTCGGGTTGGCAACCGCTGGCGGGCGCTCCGAGTTGACGGCCTGAACTTGGCTTGAGCGATCCACGGGGCCAAGCTCTTTGATCCGGTCCTTGATCTGCTTGCAAGCATGGTTCAGCGCAGAACCTAAATCGTTGTCCGGCCGCGCAGCGTCATAGTCAGCGGCAGTGATTCCGAGGAGGTCGGACGGCAGGTGCATCTCTGCGCCACGCGGACGGACGATGTAGCTACGCTCTTTACCAAGCGCACCGATAAACAGCCCCAACTCAAACAGCACGTTATCTCGGACTACTGGCTGCGCCTCGTTGCGGATGGTCGCAACATCGTCAGGGGTAAAGACAAACACCGCGAAGTCAACAACGGAAGACTTCTTGACTAGATCGTCGAGGGTGTTGGAGCCCAGCCTGAAGGTCCCCGCAGGCCACATGGTCGGGTACGACACATGATCCAAGTTCGAGTTAATCGACTCAGCAACGGGCAGCCCCTCGGCAGACGAGGCAATGAAGACGCTCGGTTTACTCACACTCGGACCCTCCCGTGTTTATCTTGTGGTCGCCGAGAAATTGTAGTGAGCGGGTAGGCACGAGCGCCGCCCCGGCCTTACGGCGAAAAAACGTCAGCGCCCCTTGTCAGTGATCGGCATATACCGGCCACGCCAGGATCGGCATATACCGGCCACCTGAGCCGGTAGGCGGCGCATCTCAGGATCGGCGTTTACCGGCCAGGCCAGGATCGGCATATACCGGCCACTTCGTGATCGGCATTTACCGGCCACGGTCCGGCCCCCCGAAGGGCGTCTCGCGTCTTCAAACCACCCCCACCACTACCGTCTGAGCTTTTTGCTCGGAGGGCTGCCAGTGGGACGCAGAAGGATCGAGATGTTCCAGTTCCGACAAGTGCTCGTGCGGCTGCGCGCGGGCGACACGGCGCGTGAGATCGCGCGCAGCGGCCTGCTGGGCCGTGACAAGCTCACCGAGCTGACGCGCCTGGCGCAGGCGCAAGGCTGCCTTGACCCCGGCTGCGAGCTGCCCGACGACGAGACTATCGTCACCGCGAAACTACTTGCTTGCCAGCTCCAGCCCACCGTCACGCGGTATGACCACCAGGCCATACAGGCTTGCCACCGCCTGCGCAAAGGCCTCGTTATCTCCGGTCCGAAACGAGCCACTGACACGCAGCGCCTTCAGCGCCTGCGAATCGGCGAGCGTGATCGGCACCCTGCTGTAGCGGTTCATGTCAGCGATGGCGTCGGGCAGCGTGACGTCGTCGAACATGGCGAAGCCACGCTGCCAGGCGAGGAGTTGGTCGAGCTTCGGGCGGTCTACGCGCGCATGCACTGGTGCCTGGCGCGCAGTGCCGGGCGACTGGCCCACACGCAAGCGCTCGCCCGGTGCCATGACCACAGGCGCGTTGAGCGCGCTCTGCACGGCGCCTGCCGAGCGCTGCACGATCACTTGCCCTTCGATCAGCGTGACGCCGAAAGCTTCACTCGCCGCCTCCCGCGGCGGCGTGGATCGAACCAGGAAGGCCGTTCCCGTGGCGACAACCTGGGCATCGGAAACGCTCACGACGAAGGGCCGGCCAGCGTCTTTCGCCACCTCGAACAGCGCTTCGCCGTGTTTGACCGTCACGGTCCGCTGCGAGTCGGTCAGCCGGACGCTAGCCTCGGTCGACGTGTTCAGCGTCATGCGGGTGCCGTCGGCCAGGACGATCAACCGCTGTTCACCCACGCCGGTGCTGTATGTGTCACCCGGCCAAAGGATAAGGGCAAACACCACGGCGACGCACAGGGTCGTGAGCGCCAGTGCCGCGCGTCCAGCGCGGCTGCCCCAGGAGCTGGCATGGGATGGTGGATCGGTCACTGCTGCTTGGATCTGCGCCCGGGTCAGGCCGCCCACCTCCTGCCACGTGTCCGTGCAGCGCTCGAAGGCCAGGCGGTGTGCCGCCGACTGGGCCTGCCAGGCCAGGCATTCGCGCTCCATCGCCCGCGACCGGTCAGGCCCGTGCAGCCGAGTTACCCACACGGCAGCCTCAGCCAAGATCTCGCGCGTCACGAGCGGCTTGTCACTTGCCCCCTGTGCTCCGGGGGCGTTCAACGGTTGCACAGCTACCAGCCTTCCATCCACTCGGTCAGCCGAAGTGTCGCCTTGGCAAGATGTTGATGCACAGTCGTGACGCTGATGCCGTAGCGCTTCGCGATCTCGGCATGGGGCAAGCCGTCGATCCGATTCGCCACAAAGATCTC
>Ga0307515_10022872_pt1 | contig 10995 bp, 11 predicted proteins | sample 17_EM_MG_FD_194513 | JGI IMG/M metagenome (GOLD analysis project Ga0307515, IMG submission 194513) | Populus trichocarpa ectomycorrhiza microbial communities from riparian zone in the Pacific Northwest, United States - 17_EM | ecosystem: Host-associated > Plants > Roots > Unclassified | place...
ACGAGGCGGCGATCGGGCCCGCTGGTCCCCGCGACCTGGAGGTGGCCCGCGCCGAGCGTCTCCTGCGGCGCGCGGCGCTGGCGCAGCTCGTCGAGCGCCAGCCGGGTCGCGATGGTCAGGAGCCAGCTCGACAGCCGGCCGGACGCCGCGCGGTCGAAGCCGGCGAGAGCGCGGAACGCCCGCAGGAACGTCTCCTGCGCCAGGTCCTCGACGAGATCACGGCGAGCGACCGGCGACAGCATGCGCGACAGCAGCGCGAACACCGGCCGCTGGTAGCGCTCGACCAGCGCGCGCCAGGCGGGCTCCTCGCCGCGCTGGGCGCGGGCGAGCGTCACGTCGTCGAGCTCGGCGCGGCGGAGCTCGGGGTTTGCGACCAGCACCAGGGGCACGTTCTGTACACGGAAGTCTGCGCCCAAAAGTTCCCGCGATGGTTCGATGCCGGGAAACCCGAAGAGATCCGGCCATTCGCACGACGCGCGTCGATCTCGGATGCACCCTGTCGTCGGCTGGTCCGTTCCACGCGCGCTCGCGAGAAGCCCGCAGTGTGGTCGGTGCACGCGTGGTCGGTGGACGCGCGGTCAGTGGACGCGCGGTCGGTGGACGCGCGGTCGGTGGACGCGCGGTCGGTGGCAGGCGGTCGCCGCAGGCGGTCGCGGGGGCGCGGCATGCGGGGGCGCGGCATGCGGGGGCGCGGCATGCGGGGGCGCGGCATGCGGGGGCGCGGCATGCGGGGGCGCGGCATGCGGGGGCGGGTTGCACTGCACGCTCGAGCTACATGAACGGCATGCTCCACAGCCGGGTAACGTGAGCTGTCTGCTATGCAGTCGTGCATGGCAGGAGTACGCACCCTGGCGAGAGTAGCTTTGTTGTGATTTGCGCTTGCCGGATCAATCGCTGATTCGTAGGTTGTCCGGAGACATTGCTATTCGCGCGTTACTCGTGATCTGGAGTTGAAATGCGGATGATGCGGATCTTGTTGCGAGTCGGACTGGTGTTGCTGTGTCTGCTCGCGGCGGGAGTGGCGTTCGTGTGGTGGTATGATCACGTCGGGCAGCGTCCCGACCCCGAGTTCGACACGCGCGTGGCATCGCCGGCCTATCCCGCGGGATCGAGCAGCCGGCACCCCAGGGTCCTGCTCGACGGAGCCCACCGCAACTTCCACACCGCGGCCGGCCGCTACAAGCCATTCGTCGAGCTCTTGATCAGCGACGGCTACGCGGTATCGGAGAACCAGCGCGAGTTCACCGCGCAGGCGCTGGACGGCGCCGACGTGCTGGTGATCGCCAACGCGATGGGACCCGGCGAGCACGAGGGCCGGCCGGCGTTCACGCCCGAGGAGGATGCCGCCGTGGCCGCATGGGTCCGCCGGGGCGGTGCGCTGCTGCTGATCGCCGATCACGCCCCGTTCGGCTCGGCGGCGGCGCGGCTCGCCGGGCAGCTCGGCGTCACGATGCACCTGCGCTACGCACGCGACGACGAGTTCCACGACGGCTGGGACAACGAGCGCCTCGAGTTCTCGCGCGCCAACGGCCTGCTCGCCGACCATGTGATCACCCGTGGTCGCTCGGCGGGCGAGGTCGTGAACCGGGTGGTGACGTTCACCGGGCAGTCGCTGTCGGGGCCTGCCGATGCGCTACCCTTGCTCCGGCTGAGCGACGACGCGTACGACTGGGAATCGCGCAAGGTGCGGTTCCCCGCCAAGGGGCACGTCCAGGCGCTGGCGCTCGGCGCCGGCGACGGCCGCGTCGTGGTCTCCGGCGAGGCGGCGCTGTTCACCGCGCAGGTCGATCCGCTGGGCCGAAAATTCGGCATGAACCGCGCCGACACCGACGACCGCCAGCTGCTGCTCAACATCCTGCACTGGTTGAGCCGGGCGATGTAGCGACCGCGCGTCAGGTCGCGGCCAGCGCGGGCTGGGTGCGGCGCGCGCCGCGCGCGATGCCGAGCGCGAACACGGCGGCGACCAGGCACAGCATCCCGGACGACATGAACGCGTAGCGGTAGTCGCCGAGCTCGGAGCGCACGAGGCCGGCGCCGAGCGCGGCGGTGGCGGCGCCGACCTGGTGCGCGGCGACGACCCAGCCGAACACGATCGGCGCGTCGCGCTGGCCGAACGCGTCGGTCGCCAGCCTCACCGTCGGCGGCACGGTCGCGATCCAGTCCAGGCCGTAGAACACGGTGAACACCGAGAGCCCGGACTGCTCGAGCAGCGCGCGCGGCAGGAAGATCAGCGACAGGCCGCGCAGGCCGTAGTACGTGAACAACAGCCAGCGATTGTCGATCCGATCGGACAGCCAGCCCGAGCCGGTGGTGCCGACCAGATCGAAGATCCCCATGGTGGCGATCATCCCGGCGGCGGTGACCTCGGGGATGCCGTGATCGATGCAGGCGGAGATGAAGTGGGTCTGGATCAGGCCGTTGGTGCTGGCGCCGCAGACGAAGAACGTGCCGGCGAGCAGCCAGAAGTCGCGGGTGCGCGCGGCGCGGCGCAGGACCTGGAACGCGAGGGTCAACGCGCTACCGGGAGGCCGGCGGGCGGGCGGCGGCTCGTCGGGCCTGGCGCCGTACGCCACCAGGCCGAGGTCGGACGGGTGCTCGCGGATCAGCAGCAGCGCGAACGGCACCATGACGAGCGCGGCGGCGCCGACGGCGACGAGCGCCCAGCGCCAGCCGGGGCCGGCGGCGAGCCGCGCGAGGATCGGCACGAACACCAGCTGGCCGGTGGCGGTGGCCGCGGTCAGCGCGCCGAGCACCAGGCCGCGCCGGTGGCTGAACCAGCGGGTCGCGACCACCGCGCCCAGGACGTTGGCGGTCATCCCGGTGCCGAAGCCGACGACCACGCCCCACAGCACGATCAGCTGCCATGGCTCGCGGATCTGTGTGGCGACGAGGATCGCTGCCGCGAGCAGGGTCATGGCCAGCGCGACCATGCGCCGGATCCCGAGGCGCTCGGCGATCGCCGCGCAGAACGGGCCGGTCAGGCCGTAGAGCAACAGGCTGATCGAGATCGCCAGCGAGATCGTCGCCCGCGACCAGCCGAGGTCCCGCTCGAGCGGCACCATGAGCACGCCGGGGGTCGCGCGGATCGCGGCACCGACGAGGAGGATCACGAAGGTTCCTCCGGCCATGATCCAGCCGTAGTGCAACCGCCTGGGCATGGCTTGATATACTGCGGTCGTGCACGAGGCGCCGGTGCATGGCCGCGTGTTCGGGCGCCCGCGGGGTCAGCTGTGCCGCCGCCGACGCGGGTGCGGCCGGCTCAGCGCCAGACCGGATCGCCGAGCGTGACGCGCAGCGGCTCGGGCAGGGCGCGGTCGGCGGCGATCGGCAGCAGTACGACCCGCAGGGCGAGCTGACCATCGCCGCGCGCCAGCGACTTCCTCGCCGCCTCGGGGACGGTGAGCGCGAAGCTGCCGGGCTGGGTCGCCGGATACGGCGTGACGCTGCCGATGGTCTCCTCGATCGCCGCCGCGCCCGCGGCGCTCCACACCACGCTCGCGCCGAGCGAGAACGCCTGCGACGACGGGTTGTCGATCGCGGCGATCGCGAGGGTCAGCGTGGCCGGCGCGGCGGCGACCGCCGGGAGCGCGATGTCCTGCCGCGGGGCGCTGGCGGTGAGGGTGACGTGCATCGTCGGGCCCGGGTGATGCCCCGGATCGCCGGGATCGCGCGGATCCGGCGACCGGGTGTCGGCCGCGCAGGCGATCAGGGCGAGCAGGAGTCCGGCGAGCTTCATGGCTGGGGTTCGATCAGGTCCTTGGCGAGGCGGAGCTCGGTGGTGGTCACGGTCAGGTCGCGGGTCCGGGGCTGGCGGCCCGGGAACGGGACCAGGACCAGCGCGAGCTCGATCGTACCACCATCGATGCGGAGGCGCTTGAGCGCGTCGGCGATGTCGAGCACGAAGTTGCCGCCGCCGGCGTGGTCGTGGTTGCCGCCGCCGTGGTGGAAGAACGCGAACGCGCCGGCGAAGTGCGGATCCTCGGCCGGCGTGTCGATCGACGCGTCGGGCTTGTTGATGAACACCCGGACCGAGAAGTCCTCGGTGTGATCGAGCGACGCGCCGTCGAACGCCAGCAGCGTGCGGTCGCCGGTGCGCAGCACCTGCGGATCCACGGCGATCCGGATCGCCGTGGGCTTGTCGATCGTGGCGGCGACCGGCTGCGGCGCGGCGAACCGCTTCTGGATATCGAGCCTGATCTTGGCGCCGGCCTTGGCCTTGCGCGAGCCCGCCTCCTGCGCCGCCCTGGTGTCCGGGGCCGGTGTGCCCGAGCCCGCGGCGCCGGGGCCGACGTCGTCGTAGCGGTACGAGAACACCGGAAACAGCAGCGTGGTTGCCACGGTCACCGTGACCGGGTTGCCGTTCTCGTCGCAGAACTCGGTGAACTCGCGGTTGAGCCAGGCAGCGTTGTTGGTATTCAAGCGGTTGAGGTCGAAGTTCCAGTTGACCCAGCAGCGCTCGATCATGTTGTGGTGCAGCCAGAAGATCGGATCGAGCGGTGACATGAACGCTCCCATGTCGCCGCCGATGAAGCCGTGGACGTAGTTGTGCGGCGTGCCCTCGAGCCGGCCGTAGCGGGGCGGGAACGTGTCGTGCTGCGGCTCGGCGGCGCCGATCGCGTACGAGCCGAAGGTCTCGAAGTTGGTCTCGCCGAGGATCGAGGTCACGACCGGCCCGCCGACGTTGGCCGACGCCGCGGTGCTCGCCGCGGTGGCGTTGCGGTTGCCATCGAGCAGCGCGCCGCTCCAGAATGGCGCCGGGATGCTCGGCGTCTGCGACCAGTTCCAGTACGGCAGCGCAAAGTCTGCCATCCCGCTCAGCTTGCGACAGATCCGCTCGAAGTACAGCAGATACGCGCGGTGCCACGGCAAGAATAGCCAGTTGCCGTGCGGGCAGAAGTTATTGTGGATCTGGGCCTGCCGGGTCCAGTTCCGCGGATCGCTCATCGGCAGCGCCTTCATCTGCGTGATCGCCGAGCGGTACGCCTCGAGGATCGGATGGTTCGACGCCAGCGTGGTGACGCTGCGTCGGACTGGCCGGTTGGCAATCGCTTCCTTGCACGACTGCAGCGTGGTCGCGCAGCCGCCGAGCATCGCCCACCCCGCGCCGCCCAGCAGCGTACCCAGGCACTCCCGTCGATCTTGCTTCATGTCGATTCGCCCCCCGCTGAGAGACGCAGCGCGAGCGGATTCTTCCCGGATATGTCGAGTCAAGTCAGCCGCGGTACGTGTCGTCCTGCTCGATCTTCGATACCACCCAGTCGAACTCGCCGGCGGTGACATGCGCGCCGCAGTGCTCGCACTCGCCGGACTGCGCGATCTGGAGTGGCGCGCCGCAGTTGCTGCACGCCGGGGCGGCGACCGGCGCACCCTTGCGGCCCTGGGCGCGGATCAGCGTCCAGTACTCGCTGTACGGCCGCTCGCGGTGCTTCGAGCCCCGGACCAGCGCGCCGGTCTCGCCGCGGACCACGAAGTCCTTGCCCGTCGCCCACAGCCGGATCGCGATCGCGTCGTAGTAGCGATCGCGGGTGATCCGGGCGAGCGCGGTGTGCGTGATCCGCATGTCGGTGAGCACGTTGCGCAGCCCCTGCTGCTGGTAGGCCTCGACCCAGTACGACAGATAGTCGTAGAGCCCGTCGGATACCAGGCCGCGGACCGGCCCGAGGTCGTTGGTCGACCAGGCGACGTTGAGCTGGCTGTAGATCATGGCCAGTCGCGCGTCGAGCGCCGCGTCGGTGATCTGCGGGTCATCGCGGGTCAGCTGGAGCCACGCGGCGTCGACGTCGGGCTGACGGTAGGTCGGCAGCTCGGTGCCGCGCTCGGCGACCTCGGTGGTGAGCGTCGGCGGCCGCTCGTCCGACGACACCAGCGCGGCCTGCTCGACCACCCAGTCGAACCGGCCGTTGTCGACCGCCTGGCCGCACGACGCGCACACCTGGGTCCCTGTCTGCGCCGCTTGCCATGGCGCGCCGCAGTTGGGGCACGGGAACGTGCGGGTGGCGCCCGGCGGCTTGCTCGTGACCGCGGCGTCGCGGCCGAACAGCCAGCGCTCGACCGTGTAGTAGGTGTGCGCGGCGGTCTCGAGGTTGGCCTCGTACTCGAGGCCGATCCGCACCCGGCCGCCGGCCGCGGCGCCGGGCAGCTCGACGCGGTAGGTGCGCAGCGCGCCGACCACGACCTGGACCACCGGCGCGCCGGCCGGGGTGCGCGCGGCGAGCTGGGCGCGCGCGGCCTCGGCGACGTACGGCGCCACGGTCGCGAGCGCGTCCGCGGTGTGGCGCGCGCGGTGCGCCGTCGAGAACAGCCGGAACGCGAAGTCCTCGAACACGATCGGCGAGAACGCCGGATCGAGCCGCCGGACCTCGGACAGCTCGATCGTCTGGTGGAGCTCGACCGGCGGGCCGCTGTCCCAGTCCTTGTTCTGCTGCCGGCGGTAGGCGCCGTAGATCAGGTAGCCGACCACGATGGCGAGGATCGGCAGGCCGATGCTCGGGTACCAGAAGATCAGCCGGACGAGCCAGTACAGCAGCTCGAAGATCACGGCGCCGCCGCCGCCACCGTCGCCGCTGCTGTGGCCGCCGCCGCCCGAGAAGCTGTCGCCACCGCCGGGCCGGGCCGCGGCGACGCCGGCGAGGCCGAGCGCGGCGAACCCGGCGAGCCAGGCGAGCCGCTGCCGCGTCACCGCGCGCCTCGCTCCAGGTCGCTGTCGACCTCGTCGGGCAGCTCGTTGACGTCGTCGCCGCGCCGGGGCAACCCGGTCGCCAGCCCCGGGGCGAGCCGCCCGAGCTCGCGGGCGACAGCCGCGCCGCCGTCGGCCATCGCCGCGGTGAGCGTGCGGGTGGCGTCCACGCCGGCGTCGCCGGCCAGCAAGCGCTCGATCCCGGTGTCGGCGACCAGCACGACCTCGCGCTCGAGCCAGGCGATGTAGACCAGCACGCCGGTGCGGTCGCGGGTGCGGTGGACGCCGCGCTCGACGAACGCGGCCCGCGCCGCGCGGAGCACCGCGGCGTGGCGCAGCCGCCGCGGCGAGAGCAGCCGCTTGACCCCGGGCAGGAGCTCGACCAGCGCGCCCGCGATGCCACCGACGACGAACGGATCGACCAGGATCGAGGTCAGCGAGAACTCGTAGGCGCCGAACAGCATCGCGGCGAGCCCGCCGGCGGCCGCGGCCACGCCGATCGCGACGTTGGCGTGCAGGTACGGCGCCGAGCGCCGCCGCACCGCGACGACGACCTCGGCGGCCGAGGCGCCTTCGATCGCCTCGATCGCGGTGGCAAACGCGGCGCGCGCCGCAGCATCGAGGAACTTGGTGGCCACGCCGCGGATGTACCACGCCGATCGAGCCCGCTCATGCCCGGGCTCGCGAGATCGCGTTCGAAGCCCAGCTGCGCAGCGTGACCCGCGTCCCGGCGCCGACCGTCGACTCGATCTCGAACTCGTCGACCAGGCGACGGGCGCCCGGGAGACCGAAGCCGAGGCTGCCGGTGGTGGAGAACCCGTCCTGCATCGCCTGGTCGAGATCGGCGATGCCCGGCCCCGCGTCGATCGCGGTCACGACGACGCCGCGGCCGTGCGCCTCGGTCTGCGCTGCGATCAGGATCTCACCGTCGCCGGCGTGAACGACGATGTTTCGCGCGAGCTCGCTGACCGCGGTCGCGAGCGCCTGGGACGCGGCCTCGGACAGCCCCTGCCGCGCGGCCAGCTCGCGCGTGCGCTGGCGTGCGATCATCACGTCGGACTCGCCGGACACGCGCACCCGGAGCTCCGCGCCGCCGGGATCCATGACTTATCGCCGGCCGCCCAGCGTGAAGTAGAACGTCGATCCGCCATCGACCACGCTCTCGGCCCAGACGCGGCCGTCGTGGCGCTGGACGACGCGCTGCACCGTCGCCAGCCCGATCCCGGTGCCCTCGAACTCGCTCGCCGTGTGCAGGCGCTGGAACGGCGAGAACAGCTTCGATGCCATCGTCATGTCGAAACCCGCGCCGTTGTCGCGCACGAAGTAGGTCGGCGGCCCGTCGCGGTCGACCCGCCCGAACCGGATCTCGGCGTGCGGTCGCTTCGACGTGAACTTCCAGGCGTTGCCGATCAGGTTCTCGAGCACCACCGTGAGCAGCGTCGCGTCGCCGGCGTCGCGGAGGTTGTCGTCGACGATGAACGACACGTCGCGGTGCGGCGCCGACGCTCGCAGCCAGTCGGCGACCTGGCGCGCGAGCGCGGTCAGGTTCACGTCGACGCGGTGCATCTCGGCGCGAGTGACCCGCGCGAGCGACAATAGATTATCGATCAGCTCGGCCATGTGCTGCGCGGCCTCGCGGATCCGCACGAGGTGCCGCGTGGCCTCGGGCCCGAGGACCTCGGCGCAGTCCTCCAGCACGAACTGGCTGAACGCATCGATGCTGCGCAGCGGGGCGCGGAGATCATGTGACACGGAATAGCTGAACGACTCGAGCTCTCCGTTGGCGATCTCGACCGCCTCCTTCTGCTGCCGCAGCGACTCGTTGAGCCGCTGGAGCTCCTCGTTCGCGGCGCGATAGCCGCGAAACGACATCTCGAACGGCGACAGCAGCTCGGTGAAGAACTCGGTGGCCGTGCGCCCGAGCCGCAGCTGCTCGGCGGGCGACGCGGCGACGACCAGCACGCCGAGCGCCGCCTGGTGGAGGTTCGCCATGTCGAGCACACCCAGGCCCTTGAACATGGCCTGTCTCCCGAGCTCGTACGCGCTGCTGAGCGCGTCTTCATTTCCCGTCTTGAGATAGGCCCCGAGCGCCGTGACGTACACCCCGCCGAAGCCGTCGAGCTGATCGGTCATGACCGACCTCCGAGATAGCGAGCGACCACGACGTGCGCATCATCGGATCCCTTGGCGAACCGCGCGAGCAGCAGATCCGCGAGCAGCTGCGGATCCTCGTCGACCGACAGGTTCGCGGTGAAGCCGCTGCTGATCCCGTCGGTGGCCATGATCAGGGTGTCGCCGGGCGAGATGTCGAGCGTGTTCGCGCGCAGCGACGGGACCTTGTAGCCCACGACGCCGCCGCGGTTGGCGATGCCCTCGGTGCGCCTTCCGTCGCTGCGGACGACGACTCCATCGACGTTGCCGATCCCGAGCCAGGTCATCGAGGCCTGCGCGACGCAGAACGACGCCAGGCTCATGACCGTGCCGCGCGTCTTGCGCAGCGCCGCGTGGCAGCGCTCCACGAGCACCGTCACCGGATCACCGGGGTGGGTCTCGAGCACCAGCGCCGCCGCGTTCGCTGCCACGGCCGCCTCGGGACCATGCCCGAGGCCGTCCATCAGCGCGACCAGGGCGCCGCCGGGGAACACGGCGACCACGTGCAGGTCACCGGACTCGGTCTCCAGCGCGCGACCGGCCCAGCCCCACGCGACCACCGCGTGCTCGTCGCGTCGGGCCTCGGTCATCGCAGCCATTTCCTCATCGTGATCGTCGTGCCCCTGCCTGGGCTCGAGATCAGCTCGAACTCGTCCATGACCCGCTTCGCGCCCGGGAGCCCCACGCCCAGGCTCTTCCCCGTGGAGTAGCCGTCGCGCATCGCGAGCTCGATGTCGGGGATGCCGGGTCCTTCGTCCCGGGCGATGATCTGGACGCCGCGACGCCCGCCGTCCTGCAGCTGGCACAGCGTCACCGTGCCGCGCTGCGCGTAGGCGATGATGTTGCGGGCGATCTCCGAGATCGCGAGCGCGATCATCGTCTGGTCGGTGCTCGAGAACCCGGTCATCGCCGCGAGCTCGCGACCCTTCTGCCGCGCGGTCACGATGTCCGCGTCGCGCTCGACGGCGACGCTCGCTTCACCCGCCACGGCGACCACCTCGCTCGGTGACGCTCGCGATGTACGCGATCCCGTCCTCCAGATCCAGCGCGGTCGCGATGCCGTCCAGCCCCAGCCCGAGCTGCACCATCGCGAACGCGACATCGGGCTGGATGCCCACCACCACGGTGCTGGCACCGCGCAGCTTGGTCGTGTATGCGATCGAGCGCAGGGTGCGCGTCGCGAACGAGTCGAGCACGTCGAGCGCCGTGACGTCGACGATCACGCCCCGGCTGCGAAACCGCCCGACCCGGTCGGCGAGCGCGTCGCGGAGCTCGACCAGGTCGGCGTCCGAGAGCGCGGCCTGGATCGACGCGATCAGCAGGTCGCCCTGCTTGAGAACCGGCACCGCCACGGCCGTCAGCTCATTCCCGGGGAAGGCGCCGCTCCTGGCTCCGCCAGGACGACGCGGTATCCGAGGATCCGCTCGGCCTCCTCGAGGCCGCCCTGTAGATCGCCGACCGTGTTGAGCTTGGTCAGCTCGATGCCCAGCGCGACGAGGGACTGCGCGACCTCCGAGGACAGGCCGGTCACGATCACGTTGGCGCCCATCAACCGGGCCGCCGACACGGTCTGCAGCAGGTGATTGGCGACCCGGGAGTCGATGCTCGCAACGCCGGTGACGTCCATGACCACGACCTTCGCCCGGTTCACCCGGATCGCGCGCAGCAGGTTCTCGGTGATGAACCGCGCGCGATAGGTATCGATCACGCCGATGATGGGGAGCAGGAGCAGCCGCCCGCGGATCTGGAGCACCGGGGTCGACAGCTCGCGGATCGCTTCCTGCTGCTGCCGGATGATGCGCTCGCGCTCGTACACGAGGGTGTCGACGATCAGGGCGATGTCGAAGAACGCGACCTTCTTGAGCGACATGAAGTTCTCGAAGCCCTCGATCGGAGCGTGTTCGAAGTGCTTCATCACCGCGTTCCCGATGGTCTTGAGCAGGTGGTGAAACGCGCCGAGGAACACCCGGGCATCGAGTCCGACCTTGGCGTACAGCACGCCGAGCTCGAGGCGCTGCTCGACGTAGGCGAGCCCGTACTCGCCCTGCACCATCGCGACCAGGTGCTCGCGCTTGAGCTGGCGCGCCCGGTCGAGAGCGGAGCGGTTCGACAGCAGCGCGCGCGCCTCGTCGAGCCCTGCGAGATGGTGGAAGAACGTCGCCAGGTAC
>Ga0307515_10022873_pt1 | contig 10994 bp, 14 predicted proteins | sample 17_EM_MG_FD_194513 | JGI IMG/M metagenome (GOLD analysis project Ga0307515, IMG submission 194513) | Populus trichocarpa ectomycorrhiza microbial communities from riparian zone in the Pacific Northwest, United States - 17_EM | ecosystem: Host-associated > Plants > Roots > Unclassified | place...
ACGACAGGAAGGAGGTGTTGAGTGGTGAAGTGAGTCGACTCACCCACGTAGAGCTGTTCAATTGTCCCAATGTAGCGGCCGGGGTGATGAAGCAGTTGAGGGAGTTCAGAGGTGTTGAGCACACCGTGCTCCCTCAAGTACGGAAACACGACAAATTCACTCAACCCCCCGCAGTTCCGTGCCTTCCTCCCAGCCCTCCCACACCGCGGCCGCGAGTGGTACGGGAAGGTTTACCACGCCACCCCCAACCACTGGGAGCGGAAGAGTGTGTGATTGGTGACAAGTCTTCGCCGGAAGAGGCGGCCGTTCAGGACGTGGCGCCGGCATATTCTGAACTGGCACCCCCGGGGTCCCAGCATTTAGAAGCACCCGTATCTCAAGCTCAAGATGAAGTAAAGATTCCAGATGAAGTGGCACTGGTTCCAAGGCTAGAGAAGCCGAAGACCGTTCAGGCAAATGAGGCTCCCCTCCCTTCCCCACCTCCTGAGGCTCCCCTCCCTTCTCCACCTCCTCTCCAAGGGCGACAACCACTCCGCCCACATACATCAATTAGGAGGCAACGGTGGTGCTTGTAGGATGTGCCAAGCTCGTAAGTACTCCATACGTCTGCCGTGCGTGTCCACCGTTTTGTCCAATTGTTGGAGGCGCGGTTGTATAACCTCCGTTCCATGTGCACCGCTCTACCACGACCTATCATGGTTACGCGGGTTCCCATAACACGGACTTTCTTCATTCCATTATCTCACACCTTTGCATGTATAACTACGGCCCATAGTTACGAATATGATGCAGATTTCTAGGCCATTATACCTCCCCTTATATTCACAGACCGAAACCAATGCTTCAGACCATCCTAGGAGTCAGGTGTATCAAAGATCGCCTTGCGTGCATAGCACCACGCGAACACCAGGAGGTGCGCGATGTTGAAATGCTGCATCGTAGTTACTGGTTTCCTCTTGTGTTAGGATCTTGGTGGACAGAGGTGGAGGCTTCCCCGGCAGTATCGCTACCGGCCGTCGATCTCGATCCAAAGCAGGCGTGAAGGGCCATATGATCTGTCCAGATCGATAGTATCATTATACGCTAATACTGGAATTATAGGGCCATTGGGAGGAGCCCAAGTGTATAATTTGAAGAGAGCTCTCATATCATCCTTTGACAAGACTGGCTCTGGAAGGGCCCAAAGGTATTCCTATTCGGTTCTTTAGCCTCCTGTCGTGGTTTATCGGAGCAAACAAACCGTAGCGAGGGAAAGGCGGTCGCTATAGGCAAGGTTTGAAATGCTTGTACGATCGCTTTCCTCCACGCCTGTCCACGCTTGCTCGACCTCATTCAGCACAGTCCAAGATTTATCTGACTTACATGGGAGTGAGTTAGTCATTCAATCTATGTGCATATGACCTACTATGTGGATACCAGAATATGCTGTAGTCTCAGCTTGGAAGGAATCCAAAAGATATTCTAAAATAGGAGGAATTATCTTCAGGTTTCCAACAGTACAGGCTCTAGTGGGCACCCAAATAGAATTGTTTGGCCACTGGAAGAGCGCGACTTAGATAGAGTATTTTGATAGTAGATTGGTGAAAACAGGTTTAGTGATAGGTGACATGCAAACCCGATGGCCTCCATGGGACAATTTGCATCAACAAGAGGTTTGATATTCTTGGCCGATGCCCAGAGTGGTGATCGAGTAGCCCTACCATCGATAAATGAGGACGACATGTGGCGGTGGCGGCCACCAGCAGCAGAGCCATGCAGGCAGTTCACTGGCACTCACAGAACGTGGAGGGCGTCGCATCGCTAACGCAGGTACATCGAGCTCGAAGAGAATGAGGAGTGTACAATACGTGCTTTAACCTTACGGTGAGGAAGAGCGCGCATCTGGTATCGATCCATCACTACATTATATTTTTCACCTATACTTACAACATGGATATTGTGGGTGGTGTGGAGATGCAGGTTGTTAGACAAACCTGTCGTAAATACGAGGTCATGCACATAAGGGATGCATTGTACCTCGGCGCGAAGATGTCAGCCCGTGTGCATTGACCAGTGACGCGCACACCGTCTTAGGGTTGGTGGTACCTCATTAACTGTGATTGCAGGTATCTTTGCGATGATGGATGTAGGACAAAACCCAGATAGTCCATGATGGCACGTTGGCTTTGACGCACCAGGAATTCAGACTTACTCTTTATCAGACGCCTAACGATTCCTTATCTCTTGACGGACTACAAGTTGCGAACAGGGCCGATATATATTGGTGTCGGAACTTGGAGATTCCGGTTGCTTTGGGCTTCGAGCTCCTGTGCCTGGATACCGGATGGACAGTAATAGAAGGGCTTCAGGTTTCGCTTTGAATTCCTGCGTGCTTGGCAAATTTGTGACAATTGGCGCCGACCTCCCACATTGATCCCACCCACCGCACTCAACTAGCACTCCGGCCAAGCACCAACGTCTATCCTTCCCATTGATGGCCGAACCAAGGCCCATTTTTCCCCTCGTCGGTGAGGAGACTGCGCGCCTCAAGTGGTTTGACGCATTCATGTGCAGAAGGTGCCCAGTCCTCTTGCTACCTCCCTTGCGTGACTCCTACTAAATCGGCATCAGAGTGGAAATGGAGCAACAGACGTATGCTCACGGCAACACAGTTCATGGACCTGTCACTGATTGTCCAGAAAGGATTTCAGGCCTTCAAGCGTTGCTTAAAGAGGCACCTCCTTTACCCAAACGTAAGCTATTGTGGCACTGTGCGCTCGAGAAGCTTGTGGATGGTACTCGAGAAGGTTCGAATCCAATGGTAGAAGATTGAAGTCAGAAACTAAAATCAACAGCAGAACTGCACACTCGAGTGGAAGAGCTGGAGAGACTGAAAGATCAAATGCAAGCCGTGGGAATTTCCATCGCCAAGGCCGTGAGAGACAGGACCTTAATTAGTTCTAAATTTTGACACTGATCCCTTTCCATCAGGAAATGTGTATTCGTGACCTAAGTATTGAATTTGAAAAACTCGATTCAGCAGAGAGTGTTGACTCTGCTCAAACTCTCACGACGACTTCACACGAAGATTGGCTTGGCATCAAATCTGTCGATGTCAGAGTCCAAAAAGGCCTATCCAATTTGTTGTCTTCGACCGCTCAGAGAGAAAAGCTGGAAGATAAGCAAACACGAAAATCAATTGAAGCATTTGAGAGGTATTACAAAGAAGGTGAGCATGAGCAAGGAAACGTGACCACCAGGTCGACCTGATTCAGATTTTCTAGATTTGAAATATCGTCGTATAGTACATCAGCAGCGACAAAGCCAACGACAATTTCTCGACTCAATCCTGGACAGAATTCAGGTCAAACCAGTCTCGTTCGTCTCGCTCTTGATTGACTTCCAAAAACAGGAATATGGGACCACGTATTGGACTGCTGTGCGTAACGTAGGCACGGCGATGGAGTTATTTGCAAACTACCTTCGGTATGCCTAATGCCATTGGCACCAGAAGGCCTGACGACTGATTTCATTGGCAGGAATATATCAAGCGCTTGTAATTCTTCCGGATCAGCACTCTGGGCATCGGCCAAGAATATCAAGCCACTTGTTGATGCAAACTGCCACACGGAGGCCATCGAGTTTGCAAATCACCGTTCACCAATCCTATTTTCGCGAATCTACTATCAAAATCCTGGATCTAAGTCGCGCTCTTCCAGTGGCCAAACAATTCTATTTGGGTGCCCACTAGAGCTTTGCACTGTTGGAAACCTGAAGAAAATTCCTCCTATTTTAGAATATCTTTTGGATTCCCTTCGTGCTGAACCTGGATCATATTTTGGTAAAACCACGGTAGGTCAAAATCACATAAATTGTACGACTAACTCACTCCATTGTAAGTCAGATAAATGCTGGGCTATGGTGAATAGGATTGAACAAGCATGGACAAATGCAGAGGAACGCGATCGCGCCATCATTTCAAACCTTGCCCAAGGCGACCGCCAGTCCCTCATTACGGTTTGTCTGCTCCCATACACGATCACAGAGAGCTGAAATACCCTACAGGAATACCTTTGGGCCCTTCCAAGGCCAGTATTGTCAAAAGATGATATGGAATCTCTGTACGAAGTATACCCTTGGGCCGCTCCCAGGAGTCTTACGATTCTAGAATTACCAACTCGTGATACTGTCGCTCTGGACAGCTCATGCGGCCTGCTTTGGAGCACTTGGAGCAAGGACCCCATCAAAGCAGCTGTTTTAGGGGCCATGGTTTCCGTTCAAGTAAGGTTAAAATGTGGTTGGCCTTTTTTGAATAGTATATCCGGGGCTCTGACTCAACAACCGGTGTGTTTCTTTCATTCCGATTCATTGAGTGGAGGAGTACATTACTAAAAAAATACTCCAGGGCTCTTTCGGTAGTATTGAGCATTTTTTCTCTTTCCTGTCCAGACATCCAGACATCCGTAGGGCACCTGGTGACAGGATCCTAGAGGATATATATATGGAGCGAGTTCGCCGAAAGCGGGTCGGAGGTGTGTTATGGTCGGAGAGACCGGGCTGGACAGGGGTTTCCTAGTGCTACCGACAATAGCCGCAACGACCGATGGAGGATGAAGAGGACGCGGGAATCAGACAGAGGGAGGAGGTTGGTCGCAGACCAAAGTTGATTATCCGATTAGGTTCTACCTGTACCCACAGCTACATGCTTATATAGAAACCTACATGAAGAGGGGCCGGAAGGTACAGGGCGAAAGGGAGGTGGTGAAATCTTTCCGATCGCAAATGAACGAGAGGAATCGGAAGGGAAACACAAAGCATTACAGGAACGAGAATGAAGAGAACAAGTGAAAAGGAACTAAACTAATCAACTAGCTCGGGTCGAGGGGAGTGAGGAGGAGCGGGAGTGGTTGGGAAGTGGTGGGCGGAGGGGAGCGAACACGCAGGGGGCGCGGAATCTCTCGATCCTAGAGCGCTGTGACGATGGGTCCCTGCTGGACCGCATGATGTCGGGTCAAAGGACGGGCCGAGCGAAGCTGGAGGGCCGGCGGCGAGCTAGAAGCTTTGTGAACCACCTGACCGGGATCACGCCATAACAGAGGTGGTTGGATCTAACAAACATTTAAATAAATAGACTATTGGCAAGAACATATAGCAGTAAACGTGATGGGAAAGCACAAATTTTGACACAGTTTAAGAGGAAAACCAGTTCCTGGGGGGTGCCATTTCATAGTGTCTCATGTTGTGCTATTATATGCATAGCGATCTTTGATAGTTCTTGTAGAACTGGCACAGCGAGTGAGCGGGCGGAAGAACCGTAAGGATCTTTCGCCCCCTCGCAAGCTGCGCCCTATGTACATAGCGAGGGTGGCACGGGCCACATGTAGCATACAAATGAATGGAACAAATGAAAAGTATACAAAATAGGCAGGCCGACCGTCTGACCAGTAGCGCGCCTGCATCGCTGCCGGGCGGCAACAACCATCGCAGCCAACAGTTCTGGCTTCTGGGGTGGTCTGGAGTATTTTGATGATGTCAATATGGTAACTTTGTGGACATAGAAGATTCTGAATTGCGCTTTGAGATTATTTGTGACTGTAATTTCTCAAGTGTGAAGAGACAATTATTAGGTTTGTCAATCGTCTGTTGTGATATTTCCCATTCCTTTGCACCCAAGGTTTGACATTATGGTCTTAGAAGTGACCCCGAGTAGTTATCATGCATTCCAGGTTGAGACCAAGAGCAGAGAGACAGGAACCCACGAGGGTTGAATACCATCATACCATAATCAGCACATCCATGTAGGCACAATAGCACGGCGGCTATGAGAGGACCCATGCCCACTCGAAAGGGTGAATAGAACTCAAGATCGACGGGAAGACAAAAAGGCAGATGGCCAACAGAAATGAGCAGCGGACAATCAGAGGGAAAGGAGTCCAAGTAAAGCAGTAGGCTACACGTGGTAAAATGGAGTTCGAGCTTGAGGATCCAATAGAGATCGGGGGGAGGTTGGGCCATAGTATAATGGAAATGCGAGAGGAGGTGAAATGGAGGGACGGGCAGGAACTAGTGGAGGGGCGTACATAGTCTATGACTACGGGAACTAGCTACGAGGCGTAGGTACGATCGGCAGGCAACAGACAACAGGCATGTTGCGCGGAGCGATCTATCACAGAAAGATAAAAAGGACGTGATGAGAAAATGATAATTTCAGTGGATGGTCGATTAGTTGTGGCGAGACATTGTTGTTCAGATGGCTAGGGCCAGGGATTTGCGATTTGATTGATAACAGGTAGTGAGCCTAAAGCGATCAAAAGTATCGAAAACCAGACCAAGTTGAATAGTGTGTGACATCAGAGAGGGTCACGCCGAGGGGAACCAATTGAGTACCTGATGGCGGCGAAATATCTCCGAACCAGAACAAGCTGAAGTGGAAGCAAACCTGTCCATATACTGCCATTCATTTATAGATCTTCTGCATCGTTTCCTTCAATGTGTAAAGCACCAATCGACTCGAAACAAGGGGCTTCAGTCCCATTTACAAACCAAAACTATCATACAAATATTCGGTACGGCTTAAGCGAATCACTTTCCATGAATCGGTGCAATGCCAATGCTCCGAACGTCTTTTTCGAACGTCGAGTACTCTCGCTCTCGCTCTCGTCAATTACCCATTCCCTCGCTGCTGCGCCAACTCGATTTCCAACACATTCAGCGTCTTGTACATCGACGCATACTCGATGAAGATGTGGGCAGTTGGGGGACAACGCTCTGATGACGAATTCGACGGCTTGGAAAGGTGGACATCGTCCATCGACGCGACCAGGGAAAATAAGGGGGTTGTACTGGGTTCCAGGGAGAACCTTACAATTCCCCTTGAATACCCGAAGGGCGTGAAAGGGCGTTAAGCGGGCAAGAATCGCTTCAAAGCGCTACCAGGATTATTGTTAGGCAACACTATCGTTGATACTCACTTGACTTACACAAATGGTAATATGAAGGTGGAGTGATTTCAGGGATTCAACGCATATGCCAGCGAGGGAAACCAAGATTCTATCCTCTTCTTGCCCGTATGCAGCGATCTCGAGTTTACGCAGCGGCTTCTGGTTTTTTCTCAATCCCTCCTCAATTATGGGGATCAATTCCCGCTCTTCGTCCATGGTAGTTCCATGTCCAAATAAATTACGACAACACAGGGAGGCGACTGTATTATTGGGTAAAAGGATGCGACAAACTTGATAAGAGGCTTCAAGAGAGTTATATTTCGGAGGCTTTGAAACGCCGTCGAACAAGATTTCAGGGACCACCCTCATTGTCGGCGAAAGGATTAGTTTGTCAAGAGGTCCCAATTGTCGGAGAAATTTGGAGAGAGTAGAGGGGGGGATCCTACTGATTCCCATTAGCGATTCGTAGAGTTGTAGTATTTGTAGAGAGTCAAATTTGACTTGTAGAAGCCGGTCGATTAGATCAAGAAGCTGTGAGGCAAGGTTAAGATGGCGAAGGTGACGAGAAGAGGCTGATATGATATGGTATATATTATTCGCTTGTATTCTGGCTACATCTCCACATGACCTGATTTCTCGTGTTGCGGCAAAAGCAACGATGTGGAGCTCGAGAGCGGAAACTAGCGTCACATCGATGGACAGTTGACAGCGTGTGATAGAAAGTTCAACATCTCTTCTTGTGGCCAGGTCGATCAGGGCTAGAAGAAATGTATTATCGAGAGAAAGATCGGCGAGCCAAAGGCGGCGTAGATTGGGAAACGGAAGCGATAGCATGTACGGTGTGACAGTGCACGCCGGGAATTCTCGTTTTTTCTCGAAACGACGAGTGTAGGTGCTTGAGCGGTGCTCGCCAGCGATTGTCACTCTGTGCACCTGGCATAAGATGGTTTCGTTGGTCGCAAGGCTTTTGAGGCGAAATAGTGTCTCCTGGTCATCGTAGGCGGCTGGACGGGTGAACTTGAGAGTACGGAAGAGAAATGGAAGGGTGATTGCACGGAGCCGGTAAGAAACCAAAGAGAGACTCTTGAGATCGACATGCAGTAGATTTGCAACGATTGTACTGATCATTTCGATTGGAAGTCGATCAAGCATTTTGTAGGCCAGAGACCGGAGACGCTGGGACCAAGCCAGGTGCATTGGTTGGCCACCACCACCACCACCACTCGACACAAGAACAAGACACAAGGCGACGAGCACGCAAGATGTAGTAACTCATCACCCAGCTGGACTCTTGCGGCGTCAAATACAGCGCGACAGTTGACGTTGACGTTAGGAGCGCTTTCCAAACTCGATATAAAAAGCACAGGACACCTTTGCAGGACGGCTTTGCGGGACTATCGATACCTTCTCCTATGTCTCGACTTGTCAAGAAAGCTCTTCACTCGTTCTCGCGCGAGAAATTACCTCCGGCTGAGAAGAGTTTCGTGCCACCACCCGCAATGGCAGTGCCAATCACTCCACTCACAGGCGACCCCGTCACTCTGGCTATTATCGGTGGGGGTCAACGTGGAAAGGCAAGTATACCGTTTGCACATCAGCCGAGCAGGTCGAGCAGTCACTAACTCTCCTCGGACAGGTGTTCGCAAACTTTGTTCCCACTCATTCTCACTACTGCAAGATAGTTGCGGTGGCGGAGCCTCGTCCCCAAACCCGTCAGGCGTTTGTCAAGACGTACGATGTTCCCGCCGAGAACGTCTTCGCATCACATACAGAACTCCTCGCTGCATCGGACGCTCTCACCAGGCAAGGGAAGCCAAGGATCGCAATGGCAGTCATCATTTGCGTCCAAGACCGGATGCATGCCGAATTCACGATCGAGTTTGCGCGACGCGGATTTCATGTGCTCTGCGAAAAGCCCCTGGGAGTAGACGTACAGGAGTGTATCACGGTTGCAGAAGAGGTCGAGAAGGCGGGGATTGTTTTCGCCCTGGGACACAGTAAGCAAGAGACCCGCCTCGAATTCAAGTCCATGACTGATAGCATCGCCAGATTTTCCCTATTCCACATACGCGTCTTCCTTGACTAGCCTCATTCACTCAGGTCGACTTGGACGTCTGCTCAACATTACACACCTCGAACCAATCGGATACTACCACTTTGCCCATTCATATGTGCGAGGGCACTGGAAAGCTGAAGACACCTCTGCCCCTATCGTGCTCACAAAGTCCTCACATGACATCGATATCTTCTGCAAGTGGTTGTGGCCATTGGTACCTTCAAAGGTCTCCAGTTTCGCAGGGTTGGGTCACTTTAGGAAGGAACGAAAGCCTGAAGGCGCTGAGGGTGTGAAACGGTGTTTAGAGTGCCCTGGACATATCGAGTCTCGGTGCGAGTACAGCGCGAAGAAGAGTGTGTCCTCGTTCGTTCGCCTCAGTTTCATCTTTCTTGCAGACTAATACTTATTTTGGCAGTCTACCTCTCACCTGTCCAAGGCGGTCACTCGGGCTGGCCTGGTAATCTTATCGTCGATGGGACACCGACGGTCGAAAGCATAACGAAGGCCCTAGAAGAGACCAACTACGGTGGCTGCGTTTACGAATCGACCAACGACGTCCCTGATAACCAAACCATCTCCATTCAGTTTACAGCCCCTTGTTCATCCACTCTCTCTTCTACTAATCTTCGTCTACCACCAATGAACCCGACTGTCAACTTCACGATCGTCGCACACACATCCTCAATCTGTATGCGCCAAACCCGTCTCCACTTCGAACATGGAGAAGTCATAGGCGACATGTCCACGTATACTATTTCCGATTTTCGTAACCCTGGTCGCGGTACGCAACGGGTTGTACCCAGATACGTCCGCGGGGGTCATGGCGGAGGCGATGCAGGGTTGATGCGGGCTTGGTTGAAGGCAGTAAGAGAGAAGGAGGGAATGGAATGGGCGCCCATTGACCAACCTGGCTGGGACGACTTCCACCCCGAGGAGGAAGGCGGTGAGGTCGTACCTGGGGAGAGGGATCATGGTCCACTTGGGTACTCAAGTGGTGTGAAAGACCAGCTGCGAGTCTTTTTGACTGGGTTTGCAATTGAGGAAGCGAGGAGGAAAGGAATGGTCATTGACTGCGAGGAGTTCACAAGTCGGGCGTTGGACACGTACCGGACCGGGAAGGGCATTGACCCGGCGGCTCGACCGAAAGTAGCAATTGAGCTCGAGCGGGAGTCAAAACCTTGACGGATCCTCCACTACGGACGAGCGTAATTACTCCAATGCATACCCCAGTCCAGGTGGTTTTGAATGAAACTTCACTGTCTTTGCCTTCTTATCCGTCGCCAATACCGTGTCCCTAAAGGGCACTGTCGCCACTGCCCCTGAGCATTGGCCGGCCGATCGAGGAAGGGTTCTCCGTTTGGGAAGTCGTCAGGGAGGTGGATGTCACGTATGGAAATCCCAATGGCGTCCTTCACTAGTTCCTCGGTTTTCCTTTCTACTGCGTATCGAACGAATGCGCATGGGGCCACTCTACTGATACACTTCAGCACCAGCTGCCGTCGCTCTTTATACCAAAATATGCAGTGCTGGCGCTGCCGCTAGTCCGGCCTGCACGTGTATTGATCTCAAATCGGTCACACATCATAGATGTCCTTGTATGAGACCTACCTGCTCCCAAGCTTTATAAATGGGTTTGAGTTCTGGGAAGTATAACTAGTCAGGTCCGTTGTATGTCCTGCGTCATTGATAATGTAATGGTGCAAGGTACGTCTTGCATCAAAGGCCGCACAGCAACTGAGGGACAAGCCAGGCATTTCGGCCCAATCTGTGTGGTCTCATCTCCCGATTCAATAACCGCAGAAGGGAAGAATGGGGTGTATTATACTGAGACAGCACTAGGGTTCTCCATGCACGACCTAAACAATACAAGAGGGCAACCAAGCGACCGACTGTCCATCATAGTAAGAACAGGGTACCGTGTATCAAATAAGACTAGTGAAAGGTTGGGGTCGACGTCTGAATCGAAGCTTGGCGTCGACATTTGGCAATGTCGCACCTTGAAACTTCAAGTCCGGGGG
>Ga0307515_10022874_pt1 | contig 10994 bp, 3 predicted proteins | sample 17_EM_MG_FD_194513 | JGI IMG/M metagenome (GOLD analysis project Ga0307515, IMG submission 194513) | Populus trichocarpa ectomycorrhiza microbial communities from riparian zone in the Pacific Northwest, United States - 17_EM | ecosystem: Host-associated > Plants > Roots > Unclassified | place...
GTAATTTAATTACCTTCGCACTGTTCATGCACGCGTGAAGTTGCTTCACGCATGCATCCTTCTTTTGCCCAGCCGGGTCACTGGCTTGGGCTAGTGACCGGGCCGGGCTGGCTGGGTCTAGCCCAGCCCATATGGGCTGAGCTGGGCCCAGCCCAAAAAAATAAAAAATAAAAAATATGTCTATGCATAAATAAAAAATAATAGATATTTATTGGTTTATTCACTGACGCCATAGTCATGAATAAAAATGTTGATTTAAATTTATTTTATTTTAGCTACATAAAAAATAAAAAATATGTGTATGCATAAAAATAAATTTTATTTTTATTTTTATTCACTGACGCTAGAGTCGGGAATAAAAATATGGATTTAAATTTATTTTGTTTTATAACTACGTAATATTTACCAACGCCAGAATTGGAAGTATCCGTAGAATATTCACTGACGCCACAATCAGGAATATTATAAGCAAATCATTATGGCAAAAAAAAATTAATAAACATTTAGCAATTTAAGACAAAACCAGCAATGCAGTTTGCTTCAGGCAGAACGTTTAAGGGGTGATAATATCTTTCTTTTTACGTAACCAGTCCCGAACCATAGAATCTATGTTGACCAGTTAGGGTTCCTAGTGATCATAATACTAGGTGGCGATTCCTTAAACAAGACCATTCCCCATCAAAGAATAGGATGCCAGAAATCCATTCTTTCCAAGAAAAGTTTAAGGTCGTCGCGATGTCAGGTGCGACAACGTTGATCAAATCCAAACGTACTCACAACATCAAGAAAAATATTTCAAACACAAAAACAAGTAACAAATATAAACATTTCTTCAATTCAAGTATCTGATAGTCAACATTGAATGATATGAGCTGGAAGTGGGTCATTTGATCCAAGGTTGAGATCTTGGAATAAATGAATACACCACCATAAACACAAACAAATATGAAAAAGATAAAATATGTACTTGTCAATTCAAATATTTGATAGTCAACATCTAAAAATATAAGCTGAGAACAGATCATCTAATCTTAGTTTGAGTTCTCAAAATAAATGATAATTTATACACAACAACAAACACGTAAACATCAAAATGACAAAAAACATGTATTTACCAATTCAAATGTCCAATAATCAACATTCAAGGATAGGATCCAATAATGAGTCATTTTATTTGGGGTTGAGTTCTCGAAATAGATGACAGTTAATTCATCATAACAAATACAAACAAACATGATAACAATAAAAATGTTTTTCGTCAGTTCAAATACTTGATAATTAACATCTAATGATAGGAGTCGGTCAAGGTTCATCTAATCCTAGGTTGAATTGTTGAAGTAAATGACAACAAATACACAACACAACTTGAAAACAAACGTAAGATGTAAAACATAAAATTGATTGAAAATCTATATTTTAGCATAAACATCGCTACAAATAAACAAATATACACGCATTAGATTTCCACACCGTGACCAAACCATTATACCTCGGATAAACCGGTTGCAACCAATCCTCCTAACCCTAATACAAGGTATTGATTCCAACCAAGGTTGTTAAAATCGCGATTTTAACACAACACGGAAAATACAAAACAAACTCGGATCGTAAAAACGAATCGTAAAATCGTAAGGAATTTTAAAATACATTAAAAAAAAATTCATGCTTCAAATAAAAATTCATACATAGTTCAAGCATCTTAAAACAAATATGCATAAAAATTACTGCATAACATAATTAATATAGAAATACTAACAATAGTTATGTACCTGAATTGGAGCCGATTATACATATATTCCTGCAATTAGCCAATTGAAAATGTGATATGTCGATGATTAGATCAAAGGCTCCAAGCAATGAGAATCAAATAAAAACCAAAAAAAAAAATTACCGGTATTCAATTTTTCATAATTTTAAGGTCAAAACAAATAAAAGACTATATAAAGAACACCCAAAGAAAACATTATTTTTTAACAAAATAATGACCAGAAACATAAAATTGACTCGGTAGACTAAATAAACAAAAATTTAAGAGAAAACAAAAATTGTGAGACTTTGCCATCAATTAAGCCCAAAATAAAAATAAAATAAAACTTTACCGTTGCATCAGTTTTATTCTCAGCAACCAACAGAGTATAACAAAAACGTTAGATGCATGTGGATATTAAACGCTCAAGACATGGAAATTTAACCAATTACACCAAAAAAAAAAAAAACAAGAACAAGAATTGGCCTTCAAAGTCAAACAAGAAACAAACAACATGTCCGCACTTTATAAAAAAAATCCCAAGATGATAAAACTTAGAAACAAACCTCGTAGATGCCATTAATGAGATAACCAAAGAAGAATCCGGAAGAGCAAATAAGAAACTGTTGCCATTTAGATAAAAAAAACCATAATTTCTTTTCTATGAATGGCATAAGAGTCTGTGATTTTTTATAGATATGCTTCGAATATAGCTAGATTGGTGAACTTTGAGGAATATAAATTGTATGGAATGAAGAGTCATGAATGTCATGTGTTTATGCAAACACTCATTCCAATTACATATAGAGATTTATTTCTAAAAAAAAAATATGATGCACTTACAAAGATTAATTATTTTTTTAGAGATGTTTCCTCAAACAAGTTGCGTTTATAACATATGAAGTAGCTTGAAAGGAACATCATTAAAACAATCTATAAATTTTAGATGATTTTCTCTTCCTTCTTCATTAACTTAATGGAGCATTTGCCTATACATATAGCATATAAAGCATAACTTAGAAGTCTTGTGATGTCTATATGGATGTATCCTTTCGAGAGATTAGGGATTACATGCATCCTAATTTAGTATTGTGTTTTTTAAAACTTTCAGTCATTCAATCTATATATGTTTATCTTAAGGCAAACACTTGTTCAACCTTAAGAAAAAAAGTTAAAAATAAAATATATGTTAAAGGCTTCAATGTGTGAGGCTTATACTATTAAAGAGATTTTAACATTTATGTCATATATATTATTCTGAACCCTATATGAGAAAAAGAATCAATTGCGTTCCAATACATGATGATGGTGGTGAATTACTTTCTAATGAGAATTTATCAATATTTTCCCATCTTGGTTGACTATTGTCGAATAATGCAATTTCGATAAATTTTTTTAACAAACATCAAATTTAGATAATCATATAATTATGTGCTATTTAACTATGATGAATTGAGACATTTTATTAATTAATTCAAGTTTATAATTTTTGAAAAGATAAATGATTTTCTCATGTATTCTCATTTATGATAAATGATCACTAACTTCCTTATAAGAAACATTGTAGTGTTTTGTTATTTCAAAATTCACATCTCACTAAAGCTATAATTTCTCAAATACAAGATGAACAATTCACCACGTGGTTTAAAACAAAAATATATAATAATTTTTCATTGTAACAAAAATTCATTGACTTTTATTTTTTTTCTCAATCATAAATGGTTGTTATTTGTAACCAGGTGTACAATATAGGAGGCAATGCTAAAAGTTTGAAATTACTATCTCTAGGTCCTGAAAGAAAGATTCAATGTTATAATGGGTATTTCATCAATAGATATATCTTTTATATTGAAGATTATAGAGAAGATGGAAATACCTATAATAGTGGTGTTTGTGTTAAGGAGTCAATTTTTAATGAATTTGAAGTTGATTATTATAGCAAGTTAGAAAAATGTCATTCAATTACAATATCATATGGCATAAAATACAATTGTTTTTATTTAAATGCTATTCGTATGATACGTATAGAGAAATTAGGATAGATCATCACCATGGTTTGGTTGAAATCAATAAAAGAGATAGACTTAGCAACATCAATTATGTTTTTGTATTTTCCAAACAATACCAACAAGTGTATTACACATACACTCAATACTTAGAAATGATCGTAATAGAGTTGATTGGTTGTTTGTTATGAAAACCAAACTTAAGAGTCATTCCAAGTTGTTCATGATAGTAATGATGAAGTAACTATGGGATAAGATGTATTTCAACTAAATGAGTTAGTTGATCCATATCGAGTCACTTCATTTACTCATATTGATATTAACAAGCTAAACAATATATTGAGTACTAGTGGAAATACAGAAAATTATAGACATGAAAATGATGCAAATAAAGGAAGATGAAGATGATGAGGATTTAGATTAAACAGTGGATCTGAAATGATTTTAGGTGTAAAACAACATTATGCATTTAACATATTTATTGTCATTGTATAATGTATTTTAACTTTATACATTTATCAAACGTTTATTATGGTGATTGTGGTTTTAATGTGTTATGAATACACATGTTGTTGCTGCATAATTAGGTTCGATACGGATTATATCCAATATATAAGAAAATAAATTACTATAAATTTACCAACAGAATACCTAACAAAATATAAAATCATCGGAGAATTATAGATAGTTTGGAAAAGAATTCAGGAATGTAAAACAACACACGGATTCTTTGACAGATTATTTTACGTCGGTGATATTAAATATCGATACACTCACTAACAGACAACAATATCATTGGAGAATTATATAGAAGAATGAAGTAATTTTATTATCTAAAAGTTTTACTAATGGAATATAAAATCATCAGATAATTATATAGTATTTAGGGAAGAATTCAGGGGATTGGATTCATCAATGGATATATACCGACAAATGAAAAGTTATTGGTGAATTTGGGGGTTTTCGAAAGAGTTCTGAAATGTTTAAATGTTCGACAGAGTCACTAACGATATCAAATTCCCATCGTTAAAGCTATTGGTAAAGTGTAGACATGGTTTATTGTCAATAGATAAACCAACATAAATTTATTTCGGTGATTTTAAACCTAGATATGTTGAGGCAATCCCTAGTTGTTCCACATTTCATCTCCTCCCTCTAAATCCTCTCTCTCTCTCACTTTAACAATAATAGTCACTAGCGCTATCTCTTCTCCAGTAAGTTGTTTCTCTCTCCTTTAGAAGACATTTTCTCTCTCATTGAAGTTTGATTTCTTTTAAGCTCTTAAACTCTACTGTTGACATGCTATCATTTTGTTATGAATCTTTCTTCAATTATAATGGTGTTTCCTCACTTATTTTTGTTTGAAATTGAAAAATTCCTAATTTGAGGGAAGTTAAGGTTTATGCCAATTTTGGATTTTATGTGAATTTATTATCTAAATAGACTACATAAAGAATTTTTTTAATAATTTTATTTATTGATTTTCACATATGATGATGATTTTTTAATAATTTAGTTAGTTAGTTGAATAAAATAATTTTATTTTTGAGTAACATACATAGATTATGTCATGTGGAATGAATTTGACCTCTCATTATGTATGTATGGTATCTTTTTGTTTTGTTTTTTTTGGTTCAGAGGTATTTGATTCATGTTATTATGTTGTTTTTAGTTAATGCTCTAAAATATAAATAAACAAGTATAGAAAAAATAAAAATATTTTTTTATTATAGATATGTAGACATAAAATAAATGTATTTGAAATAGTTTTTGAGTGAAATTTATATTTTTAAAATTAAAAAAATACAAGAAACATGTCCCCATGCTTTCTTTATCCATGTCTTGAATATTCTAGGTTAGAAACCAAGTAAAAAGAATGAGCATTAACCAAAATTCTTTCCTTATAATTGTTTTTTAGATCGTGAGCCCATAGAAATAAATGGTAGTGTTTCTATATCTCCCAACCCCACATGGCCGCCAATAAATTTGCATCTCAAACACTTATATCTCTTTGGTTGCCTGCATTTTTTTTTTCAATTTTGAGCAAGGTCCTGTATAGAGAAGGTGCTGTCGAAACTTATAAATAGATAAATGCAATAAATTAAAAAACCATAAATCATAGATTGAGAATATAATTGAATATTCTTAATTATTTAGTTATATTATTTAGATGTTGAGGAATCATTTAGGGTCGAAACGGAGTGCTTTTGCATCTTCAAGTAGTAGTGCTCCTAATCTTGCGGTGTATTTAGGACCCGATCATGAAAAGACACCTGATACACATTCTAACGATGCAAGCTTGTCGACTACGAGTCACAAATCTAGCAATCCATTTGACAGAGACCCATATTCTGGCAAGTTAATAGCGGATTAAAAGTTAAATTTATGCATGTAAGAAAAACATTTTAATTCAAATATACAATTATATTAATGATTACATGTTTATATAATCAACCACTAATTAATTGATTTTCATATTCATAAATATGGAAGCTAAGTAAACGATAAGATCGATTATGAAATAATCGATGTAAGTTCTATTGTTTCAATAGAGCCAACGTAAAAGGCATCCTGAATGGATGCCCGTGGTTGAGGTTTGGTGGGGGAAGTTTAAGGTTAGTAAATATATAATTAATACTTGTTTTTATTAATAAAAGATGTTTTTAAATTTATAAACTAATTAGGGTGGCATGGCAAGTTTGGAAAAATCACAATGTAACTAGGTAAGTTTTAATATGTGAAGTTTAGATTTTTTTTATTAAATTGTAATTTTTTTTTGTTATATATATAGTTCTTTTATGAACTTTTGAACCAAGTTGCATGATTTGTGGTATGATGTGCACTCTTATGCTAGAAGATATACCGAGTTAGATGACTTTGAGAACTGGAAGAATTATAGACTTCCCCACATCACTAGGAGCAATTAGAAGAGATATCTAAAGTTATTCACGCTGGAGGGTTTTAGGAGGCGTTCACAGATTTAATCATCGAACAAAAACAAAGAGACTCACACGGTCCCATAAACAAGCATGCCAGTGAGTCGCTTCCTTTTACTAACCATGCAAAACGCCTAGTAAGTAAGCCTATTTTAATTTTGAGTATTTTTCTTAAAGTAATGGTTATTATTTGTGATAATGTTTAACTAGAGATTTATTTTGGAGGCTACACAACTTGGACACAAGCCAATTTCGATGGAGTTATACATGGAAACAGATATACAAAGGGAGGATACACATAATGAGGAGAAATAATTTGTGGACAACTGAGCTGAGGAGTTTATTATAAGTCACCTTTTAAACCTTTTATACATTGTTTGGACTAATATTTTTTTATTCATATCTTTGACTTGTTTATTTTGTTGTGTACGAACAATATAATGCCAACATGCGTGCCAAACATGGAGAGGACCCTTCAACCTATTTAGAATACGATTCAGAGTTGTGGTTCAAGGCTGGAGTAATCGGTGGACCCAATAGGAATCGGGTTTATAGTATCTCTATAGCTACAGCCTGAGATATGAGGTTAGGTGATAAGTACTTAAAAATGTATTTTTATTAAGGTTCTATATTATCATATTGCACTTAAAGTATTATTAAATTCTGTAACTTAAACATGTTTTATAATAACAAGTCTAATAATATAAGATATTTTTAATTTATAGTAAATGCTTGATTTTAAATTTAGGTTTGTAAAATATGCATATCTCACAATTTAGAGGACCGATTGATGTGTTTGATTATTGAAATTGAGTAGATAAAGAGAGGTCTAAACTTAGAGAATAAATTCTAGTTGGGTTGGTTCAATTCAAACTGGTACGTCATTTGGTTTTTGGGTTATAACTGAAGTTGTGGACATTGGAGTTAGGTGTGGTTTAACTTAATGGAAAGCTAAGATATATGCCTAAAACATTAATGAAGAGTTTAAGACTCAATACTGCCATTTTAAAATTTAAATTTTAGCAATAAAAGAGAAATTTAAATTTGTCTATCAGCCCATAAACTATTTAGTGTTCATCCCATTCATTTTTGTTGGAAAGTTGAGACAAATACCTACAACTTTTATGAAGACCATTTGTTCAAATTATGATTCTATTAATGATGTTTTGTCTAGCCACCAAATCAATAGTTCTAAATTTTAGCCAATAAACGAAGACATTTACCATACATTTAGACATCTTGGTTTTTATATCAAGATCTATGCTCTTGCTTTTTTTCTTTGTATTTTTGCAATGTCCAAGTTTTATTTCATGTTATATTCTCATTAATATTTTGTTTATGCTTATAATTTCCTTTATTATACTTAGTTAATTTATATAATAGCTATGTTCTTATCTCATTTATTTATTTATTTTTCTTTTAAATCAAGTTTAGTTAAGCTCATTTTTTCCAAGGTGAAAAGGTTACACTAATGGTGTAATAATAAGTATAGTACAAACTCAACATGAACTTTAAAGTTTAAATTCAAGAAAGTTTGTTGTTAACATGTATTATAATTGTTATCTTAATCAATTTTAATACTCCGTTTGTTAAGTAGTTAGGCTATATTCCTGATGTACGATCATTGACACAACAAATACTTGATTCTTTTATAGTCTACTGTATGGATAACCGACACATATGCTAAGAAAGGATCTTGATTTATTGTTAACATAAGTTAGCTCCATGAATACATGACAATATTTACAAGTATTGACGTTACTCAAAAAAGGTAATTAATATGATCACGTTAATAAATTAAAACGAGCCATAAATAATAAATCATCCAATTGGAACCTTCTTTGTTTGTGATTTTCAGTTGAGTAATAGAAAGAGTTTGGACTACACTTATTTGACATACCATTAGTTGAGTAAAGAAACAGAGTTTGGACTACACTTATCTGATTGGACCATTCTTGTTTGTGATTTAACCTTGACAATTGTTTTATCTTTGTTAAATCTTTATATTAATATTACATCTTTTAGATTTCTTTAACTGTGTTTCTTTTATTTTTTGTGGTTTTGTATAATTAACTTATTTGTGGATCGATCTTGGTCTTGCTGGGTTATTTAATACTCTAACACTCCTGCACTTGAAAAAAAAGCATCAATTATTTGATCGTATCATCAGGTTGTAGCGTCTCGACTATAAACACCTCACAATTCAGTGCAAGTCAACCATCATTAGTCGTTGAGGAGTTGGTTGAACAATGAATTGGTGCTGAAATGAAGGCAAAGTATGAAGAACAAAAAAGGTAGCAATGAGAGGAGATTATTGCATACATGTCCGGTCATTATCCTCCCTCTTATGGACTTCCCGAGATTTTCCTCCCCCCTCTACGTCTATTTGCAACCTCTTGTTAATTAATGTTTATAAGTATTTGTAATTTATTTTTACAGTTAAATTAATAATATTAAATGTATTATTCAAGTTAAATTAGTTGTTTAACTATTTAATATCAAATTGTTTTGATAGCATTAAAAACAATACTACACCATCGATAGAATCATTAACGGACATAAACTGTATTGGTTATTCTGTCGGTAAAATATGGTAATTTTTCTTGAATAATTACAGAAAATTACTAAGTTTTTTTATATAGACCAACAGAATCACTGATAAAATATGGTTGTCAATAATTTTATTGGGTATCTATTAGAAAAATAAGATGTATTACTAACATGTTATCTATCAAAAGTCCATCAATAATATTTTATCTACTGATATACCAACAAAAACGGATCTTCGTATATTTTTATAATTGATAATAATATTTTGTCCATGATTTTATTGGGTATCTATTAGAAAAATGAAATTAATTACTCACATGTTATCTGTCAAAAGTCCACCAATAATATTTTACCACCACAAACTGATCATCACATATTTTTATCATCTATAATAATATTTTGTCGGCCAGTGATTAAATTAATAATTAAAATACAACGGATATGAAATCATCTACGTGATTCTATCTAATGACACGATTCCATCGGATTGCAAGTCAGAGAGAACATTAATTAACATGTCCTATATGCAATAAATATATAAATACAAAGCGGAAGACTCAATTATTAAATTCAATAGTCTAATGCCCTTGTACTGTGAGATGACTTGATTTGGTTGCTTTATTTCTTACAAATAAACACACGGTTTAAAACCATCTACATTTTTATTTGATGTTTGTGAATTCTTATTTTATGTATTGTAATAGATTGAGAATTATAAAATTAATTAATGATTATGATAATTGATTTCCTTGTGATTAAATATTATTAGGATATATTTTATTAACTTTTTTGATTTTTTTTATTTGATAATAAATCCAAAACTCAATTTTATGTATCCAAATAATACAATATGTCTAAGCTAACTTTTGGTGTCATAGCTACAATGGGTCCATATATAATGAAAAATAATGGCTTTTTATAGTTTTTTTTATTACCGACATACTTAGTTTTTCTTACAAATATATTATAGAAAATGATAAACTAGCTTTTAACATGAATATTTAATTTTGTTTTTACTATAGAATATAATTTATATTATTATTTAATGTGTTTATTTAAGTGATTTTTAATTTAATTAGAGAATGAATTGGTAAGAATTGAACTCGTGATTATTTTGTTATCTAAATTATAATACTATTTTAAAAAGAATTATTTTAACCAAAAAATTTCAATACACATAAGTAAATATAACCTAACAATTAAATTAGAGTGATTGAAAAGAATGATATTTTTCTTTTGATACGAATATTTGGGAGTGTGGTAGCGGTTACTTTTCAAATTATTTTTCATCTAAAAATATATCAAAATAATTTTTTTTATTTTTAAAAAATTATTTATGACATCAGCACATCAAAGCGATTTGAGAACATAAAAAAAAACTTAAATCAAAATTTTTTTTGAAATTTTGTGGAACGCGGTTTCCACCGCGTTCCTGAACGGTGTCTAAATGCATGTATTTAACAAGTATACTTGATTGAAAAATATATTTCGACTCAATTCTCCTCTCCTACTAGTCTTGGGGTGCTAGCTCGCGATCCTCTTTGCTTTTAAAGAAGGACTGTGGTATCAGTTAGAATCTACAAGTTAAAACCTAAAAAATATGCAAAATCTTGACTCAATTTTGTAATAAACCAGACATGGTAGCTTCTTGTGACTCTTCTTTGAGTCAAAAGTTTAAAAAACAAGTTAAATTAACTTGAAAAAGTCATACAAAAAATAACCATAAAATACTTAACAAGTAGAGTTTGATTTAAT
>Ga0307515_10022876_pt1 | contig 10993 bp, 12 predicted proteins | sample 17_EM_MG_FD_194513 | JGI IMG/M metagenome (GOLD analysis project Ga0307515, IMG submission 194513) | Populus trichocarpa ectomycorrhiza microbial communities from riparian zone in the Pacific Northwest, United States - 17_EM | ecosystem: Host-associated > Plants > Roots > Unclassified | place...
GGGCAAGAGAAGGTGCGATGGACCAGTACAAGATCCCATTTCCGTCGGCGTGGGTCGGCCAGTGCGAGTGCAGGATACAAGGTGATTGAATTTTCGCAACTGCGCGGCGAAATTCAATTACCTCGTGTCCTATACTCACCTGAGGGAATACCCCGATCACATCCCAAATACAAAAAGTGCCGAAAGGCGAGGGGTAGTGCGCTTCCGGAAACCAAGCGGCCACCTCACAGAAGCACCCAAATTTTGTAGGAGAAAACGGTGAGAAAAAACGGGCGTTCATAAGTGGCCGGGAGTTTTCCTGATTCCTCGCACTGCCATGGCCGATCCGGTAGGATCGGCTGGCATGGCAGTGCGATTATAGGACACGAGCTCTCGGCCGGAAATGACAGTTTGATAGCCTAGGCCGGTTTGAGGAATCAAAGACGTGACAGCAGGTCGCCGGGAAGGAATATCACACGATTTCCGTCAATGGATCCGCCATGGCAGTGCGAGTGTGGTGATTAGATTTTTCCGCGCGCGCGACGGCAGGTCGTGAATGGACACGGCACAATTTCCGTCGGTGTGGAGTGACAATTTCCAGCGCTCGCTCCCTCGGCGCAATCCCACTATCCCGAGATCGATCCTGAGTCAGAACCGAGGAAGGCTTTCTCAACATCTCTACGAGGAGTTCTGGGTCTCTGGCCTTCTGCGCCGTCGCTGGCAGGTGGGGGAGGGAACTCCGTTCGGTGTTCTACATTATCTGACCCTCGCTACATCACCCAAAGTAGACGTCTATACAATTTTGTTGATGCTAAGCAGTCGTTACCTTGCTCGCAAGGTCTGCTCACCCATGGATAAAGCTTCCCGGTTTAGTGAACACTGTAGTATCCCCACATTTTTTGGTGTGGTTATCCCCTCGCGTTTTCCAATAGTTACCGGGACAGATGGTACACTCCGAGATGTTCGTACTAGTGTACTTTCAACTTAGCATTCAGCGTGGGGTTCGGGTCGATGTTTACAAATTGTCGACCCAGAATCTTCCGAGCCCGCCCTGGAGTGCACATGTCCTCCCGCGTTGCGTCCTCGTTCTTTCACTGTAGCACGTTCCACAAACCACGCCACATTTGTTTTGGCTTAAACTCGTTCGCACCAGTCCTCGTTGAGTTCCAAAAGCGTGAGAGAAAGTCAACAACTTAGTGCTATACATCTTCTCCGCAGTGAGAATCTGAGCATGATTAAATTCCGAGCGCTCTTTGAGTTTGATAAGCGATGGGCTAGACGGCGGAAATGAAGTGAAAAGGGTGACCAGATCCTGTGCTTATCTGCTACTCTTATTGACCGCCAAAACGTCTATCTCGTGCCCCGGGGTGTGCGGGGTGCAACTTACTGCCAGTTCGGGCCAGATAATTAAGTTACATACCCCTCTAGCCACCCTCCACACTGCCTCATTCTCCCGTTCATATCGATATCCGTCCCAGCGGAGGTCAATCAGGAAAGGGAAAAGGTTAGAATAAGAAGGTTGCAACCAACGAGCATCGGGATATTGTGCGTGGAAGGTAAGGATACTAATAGGCTACCGACCGGTTTCTCGTGATCGAAAGGACCGGGATCGTCATCTCCAGAGGTAAAGATTCGAGATCACGGCAGGGACCGATGCCACGCATCAAGTGTTTACGATGACAATATAGGCCACTAGCAGTATATTGTACGGGGGAGGGGACTTTGTGTGATGAAATCTAGATAGGGGCTGCGTTTTCTCAAAATGTCATTTACGAGGGTAACCTACGGTAGGCGGGATGGCCACAGCCGAAATTCCGCGCGAGACTAGCGGCTAAGTGAATATCAGGTCACGTGACACACCGAGCCACCGCCACTACCACTGAAGGGGCTTTTGGCCGCATTTTTGGGCCTCCGCGTCCAATTTCTATCATTAACGTGCTCAGTTTTGGGCTGCGTTGCCTTGGGGTCTCTAAATTTGCGGACTGTGAGCTGAGCTATACTCTCCCCCCCAAGTGCTTTCTCGGCACCGATCGGAAGAATTGACCGAGTTCGAATTCGACGCTTACACCCGTGCCGAGCCTCGCTATGACATACCCCGATAGGGGACTCAAAAACTCCTGGGGCGTGTCATGGGATCTAACCGTCCTTAGAACCTCGTTCTGTTCAAACAAGTAAACAGGTGCACAGCCATCCGCGTTTATGATGTATGATCATTCATTGTCGCGATCAACACCAATTACCAGGCCGGTGAACCTTCGGTGGGCTATTTGGTCAATACAATCATATTGCTGACTTCCCACGGGCTCATGGCATTGGTGCTGGGCAGTTGTGGTTAAAAGCAGGCTGATCAATTATAGAGCCCCTTAACTATTCTAAATGACATACGACGTGAACTTCGCGCTGTGTGTGACGATCGTGAAACACTATGACGGTCGATGTGCACTAAAAATAAATCGCATCACAAGTACGTAAGTCGCGTGCACATACCCCATCTTGCACGTTGCACACGCCTCTCGCGCATCGCATATGCCTCCTGTTCATCGCACAAGCACCCAGATTTCCCCTGGGAGGGGTTTTCCGCCCCGGGCTGGACAGAGCCAGGAGCAGGGGATCTACGGTGATGGTTTTTAAATTATTTAGAGGTAGTTTCGAGACAGTATTTCTACTTTTCCGCTCGTCGGAAGGGCCACGGAATTACCCGGGATGGGTGCTTAAAGATGTCCCACCCGGACCCACTATAGGCTTCGGGTAAACGTTGATATCGACGCCAACTGTCGTGGCGTACGTATGTCAGATCGCTACAGGCCTCTTGTAAAAACGACACGTTCAGTCGTCCCACTGTCGTTGTCGCATGCTTGTAATTATTGGTTCTTTGAGTTAAGATCCTTAAAATGAGTTTTAGCTAGGTGGTACTGCGCGGCTACTGAATATTGAACACGTAGCCACACCGGGCGGTGGCCGGTGACCCGTTAAGTCTCACCGGGTACTCTCACTGGAGGGTGTCGGACGCCACAACGATGGTTGTGCCCTTCGAGCTGGCACCAGGCTCGGTCACAATGCCTCCGGCGGGTCCGGAGGCGGATGGAAGTGATCGGATCGCGGACTCCCCTCGGGTGATCCCGTGGCCCTTCCGACGAGCGGAAGAGTAGAAATACTGTCTCGAAACTACCTCTAAATAATTTAAAAACCATCACCGTAGATCCCTTGCTCCTGGCTCTGTCCAGCCCGGGGCGGAAAACCCCTCCCAAGGGAAATCTGGGTGTTTGTGCGATGAACAGGAGGCATATACGATGCGCGAGAGGCATGTGCGACGTGCGAGATGGGGCATGTGCGCGCGACTTATGTACTTGTGATGCGATTTATTTTTAGTGCACTCGGCCGTCATAATTTAGAGATTAGAGATAGTTTCGAGGGTAACACTGCCATTTTTCTGGCGGTCAGAAGGGCCGCGGGATTACCCGGGACTAGCGCTTAAATATTTCCCACCCTGGACCCACCTTAGTAAACCTGCCTCGGGGAATAAACATTGTTATCGACGCTGGCTTTCGTGGCTTAAGCACCTTTCCAGGCCACTTCTATGAAGACAAATATGGCAGGTTGTCCAACCGCAACATCGATTATTAAGCTTGAGCCCTGGCTACTAACTTAGTTACTGAACATGCAGGGTGTTTGAAGCCGGGCAGTCAGTGCATCAGCAAACGTCGTAGTTACTTATTCACTTATTTGCGCTTTTTCTGCGCTTATTTTTCCTGGATTACTTATCCACGCTTTTTACTTATTTTCAACTTATCCGCACTTTTTACTTATTCCTAACTTCTCACGAACTTATCCCTTAATCAAATATACCAAGTAAATAAACATTGGGGCCTTGGTAGCAGAACGAGTGCTTGAGGAAAAAAAAATAACAGCCGGAGTGGAGACGGACAATGATACCCATCGTTTTTCACTCACTATATAGAGAAGGGGATCATTTGGATGATCTTGGCCGACTCGTGTTTTTCCTTAAAACTCTCCCAACCGAGGTCCTTGGAAAACTGAAGAAGGGTAGTCTCGGATCCTACGAAAGCAAGCTGTTTGGTCCCAGGGTCGGTGTCTTCAAAGGCAGTCGAGTTGATCATGATTGATCGGTTGAGCGGGTGCTTCAGCCAAGGAGAGAGGATGGTATCGATGTTGTCTTGTTCGATAGAAAAATCGTCGGTGTGTTTGCGATTCACTTGGGGTCCATCGGCGGCATCGGCGGCATCGTGTTCCTGGGATTGATCCTGCTCACGATCTGATACATTTGTGTGGGCCTTGGTTGCAGACGAATTTGGCGTGGACCCGAGCGGCCATCCCCACTCTGGCCCCTGCGAGGAAGCGCTCCAAAATTAAGGAAACTGAATGGTGAAACAAATAGACGCGCACCTGGCGATAATTCCTCCCCTTGGCGGTTGCAGGATCATCCGAGTTGTTCGGATTGTCGTAGTATGGGCAATATTGGAGGTCCACTTCGTCCAAAGTTTTCATTCCCAGCGGTCCGCGCAAGTGTTGGTCCGCGAGTCTCAGCGCACCAAGAGCGTGCACCGGGTCAAACAACTCCGGCACCGCAACCATAATGATAGGGAAATTTGACCGGAACTGATAGTCGGACCACTCCCGTCTGGGGCCAGACCCGAACACATACTGACCTCTGGTTTTGTGACGAGAGGAAGATCCGTGGTGGTGATCATTGTCTCTGTCTCGAAGAGCGTTCCCACCCGCAGTAGCCCCCACGACGGCGACCAGACCCGCGTCCCCCTGAGTCTCCAACATTGCCGCGTGAGAAAGGGAGGTTAACGATTGTCCTATGGGTGGTGTTTTGATGTCGTGTCGAGGGGCCACCATGCGCAGAAATGGATGCAGTGAGGCGGTTGGGACATTTGGTTGTGCACCGGGGTTGTCGGGAGCGAGTGAGGTGGGGTACTGGTGGGGTTTTTCCAGTTTCTACACGAGTGGGAGTCATTGTGGTGGGGCGAGGGAAACCGGGACCATGGGCGCTGGTGTACATTCTACACAAAGGTTAGGTGTTAGACGTTAGGCTATTGGACACATCTGGGGATATGTAGTCGCACCTGTGAGTCGGGACAGCTTGAGGTTGCAAATTAGTTTTGCATGAATAACAATTGAACCAGGGTAGTGACGCTTATGGCGTTCTGAGTGAGTGTGCAAGGGGGGGAGTAAGGAGACAAACGGAGAATGCATGGAATCACACAGCGAGCGGGTAGCAACGAGTCCTACATATTACTTATTTTCGGTCTGCGCGGTACTTATTGAGTGCTTATTACTTTCCGTACTTATGCGACTTATTTCCGTACTTTTTTTTGTCACTTATTTTGACCGGATGGACCTGGCTTATTCCTTACCACTTATTGGGTACTTATCCCACTTTTTTCAACTTATTCTCACTTATCCGCGCTTTTTCCGATCAAATAAGTAAAACCGACATTTACTGATGCACCGGTCATGGATCAATGTTTTAGTGTTCAAGCTGAAGTTTTGCCGGGTACTCTCGTTGGAGGGTGTCGAACGTCAGAAAGATGATTATGACCCTTCGAATTTATACTTGGCATCGGTAGGCCGCCGCGCCGGCCGGAAACCGACGGGAGTGATCGGATTACGGACCTCGATAATCCCGCGGCCCTTCCAACCGCCAGAAAAGTGGCAGTGTTACCCTCGAAACTATCTCTAAATAGTAAAAAAGTCAACGCTACGAACCCCCTACTCCCAGCTCTGTCCAGGCCGAGGCGGGGAACCTCTCCCAGGAGAAATTTAGGTATACGTGTGAGGGGAGGGAGGTGTATGTAATGTGCAAGATGGGGTACGCGCGTGTGACTTGCGTGGGCTAACATGTGTGCGATAGGTTTTATTTTTTGTGCACATGGAACGTCATATCAGACTGCCCTCATCAGTGGTAAAAAGACGTTGATGACAACCCCCCATAATTACGAGTTCCTCATGTTCCAACTTCAGCCCAGTAAACCGATCGATGAAAGGCTCCGGATCCCACCCCCCAGCACAGCGGATGAATAGTCTCCCATGCGTGGCGCGAGGAAGGTGAGGGGTAGGATGAATTCCCACTTCAAACTCCACTTCACGAATCTCGAGGTTGTTGATAACATGGAACAAGTTCGTCACCCTCCTCGGGTGTTTCCCTAATCCCGAGGTTCGCACGAGTGGTAACGACAAAAGAGTATGCTGGAAGGCAAGAAGAGGTTCGTATGATGATGATCGGGAATGGTCGGTTCGATGTCCACGAGGCCTTGTGGCCTAGACCTTCACTGGAGGTCGAAGAACCGCGCCAATACCGAGGCTGCCCGGTTCAGGTTCCGTGTGTTGGAATCTAGCACGGCTAGATGAGATCCTCAGATGAATTGCAAGAACTGAGGAGACAAAAGATCGAGATGAGTCGCGATTGTAGTACACGAGACGCGTAAACACGGCCAAACAACAATTGATCGGAGGTGCAAGCGGGGAGCGAGAACGCTAACTCTTAACACCGTGAGCTCAGATGTCGTGTCATCCTCTTCAACTAGCGAATGACATCGGTACTCCCTGCATTTACTCGCCTCGCCTTAACTGAAACTTCAGGCGCTTTAGAGTCTTCTCACACGCGACGACGATACGCCGAGAGTACGTGTCAGACAAGTGGTCCACGTCGATCACGAGTTCTTCGTACTCAACCTCCAGTCCAGTGAACCAATTAGAGAGGGCGATATCGTATTCTTCCTCGGATAGGCAGAAACACAGTTTCCCACGCAGAGGTCTGGACAGAGGAGGGGGGTTCATGTTGTCGTCCTTGAAGAAAAGACTCGACAATTCGAGGTTTCGTAGGTTTGGGAAATAGTCGATAAGCACTATGAACGAGCGCCACGGGAAGGAAACATCGGTGAAAATAAGAGACGAGAGGGCTTGCTGACACGGTGAAAACATCTCTATCCGTTCGGGAATGTCGGAGGAGATGTGCGCTCCGGATAATCTGATGGTGCGAAGTCGACGAAGCGAGGGGAAATAGACGTAGAGGTCTTCGGTGAATCTAGTGAAAGGAGCCAATTCCCAGGGGCCAGAACCTGAGAAGTAGAAAGAGCGGACGTGCCGGAGCAGCTCGGTGTTTGAAGGTGAAATCTTATCCAGCCACGACTGATAGTCCCGCTTTCTGATAACCACGGTTTTGAAGAGGCGTCTTCTGCTGGGGTTTATCCACGATTTCGCGACCAGCGAACAATTTCGTAACGACTGTTGATCCTGTTTGTCACGGGATGTCAGATAACTGAGGATCTCCTCAATCAGTTCCTGAGGAAGGCTCATCCAGAGTTGCGAGGGGTGATGGAGGTTTGGTTCAACTGAATCGGTTGGCGGTCAATGTCAACAAGCGTAAATATGTCGATCACACCGCCGTACTGAAATGTTTCCTCAATCACGAAACGAGCGCAAAAGCTCGAAGTTGCACCACGGTTCGAAAATGACGGTCGCATCGAAGCTAGATGTCCCTTGGTCCTTCCGAACATCAACATGTGCATGATCCTGAGTTGTGTTTCGTCATAATATCCTCGGGAGAGGAACACATGCCAGAGCTGGAATCCACCTTCAACGGGGTCAGAGGCGGGGAGGGAGTAGTTAGGAGGGGGCATGATGTTTCTGAATCCAAATCACTGCTCGCGTCACAGAGAGAACACGTTGGTCACCATAGCTAACGCTTAGGCTCCTCACTATAACCAAAGCTCTGAACCCTGGAAGCTGCCTCGCGGCAGCAACACTCAGACGGGAGACGGATAGGACGAATAGGACGACAGTGTGGGATTCGGGAAAGAGGGAATTGTTACGACTACACAGTATCGATGAGACTATATAGTACAAGAACGAACATACACGTGATGTAGTAATACGGAGTAGGATTACAATGGGAACGAAATGGATCATCGGAGAAGTAATATGTACCGAGGTAGACAGGAAGAGAAATATTACAACTATGGGGACAACCGGTCCTTCTATAGAGCTACCAGTCCTACGTATCGAATGTCAGATTCTCCAACATGATTCCCGATGACCCGGATGAATTTGAACCAGTGATTTCGTCAGCATCGATCGCGACGGCAGGGTACACCGGAGGGGGAACCCAATCAAGTGCGGCAAGGGAAAGGTATTCGAATAGCTGTTGGACGGTTGGTCGATCCGAACTTGACTCGCTCCAGCACGACTGTGCTAACTGCCAAAGTGCGTCGGAAAAGCCCAGAGATTCGGCGTCCAAAGGTCTTTTCGGACGCTCGCCTCTCAGTATAGCGGGCACAGGTGTATAGCCAAACATGCGATGGAATGGACGGAAGCCTGTCAGAACCTGTGGGCCGGGTGAGTGGGGGCCGTTCGTGATGGGTGTGATCAGCCCACCTCGTAGATCACCATTCCGAGTGCATAACAGTCGGACTCGCGAGTTGGTCGGCCGTCAGAACCGAAGCGCGGCGGATCCAGCAGCTCAGGGCTCATCCAACAAAACGTCCCCCCAGGGGAAACAACGGTCTCAGATAGAATGATCTCGCTCAAATCAGCCATGATCATGAGGCCGAAATCGGCAACGCGAGCAGTGCCACTGTTGTCAACGAGAATGTTTGCCTGCTTCAGTCGTCAGCGCAGCGAAAGCATGTCCCGGGGAATATTGGACTTGCCCCTTTAAGATCTCCATGAACGATCCTGAGCCCGTGAAGGTAGGCCACGCCAGACATGACCTCAGAGAGCTACGGTTTATGAATGAATGAGGGGGGGATATGGGGAAACAACAAGCGAATTCACCAATCGTAGACGGTTCGCCCCTGGATTGGACCTTGCGTACTGCATCACATTCCCACTGGGCATCCACTCAGTGAGAATGAGGGGGGCATCCGGGTCTGCTGACACAGAGGCCCCTAACAAAGGCAAGATGTTCGGATGTGACAGATGTTTCCAGCCGACGATCTCTCGACACAATCGCTGGATCAAAGTTGAGTAATGGCGGTGCAAAGGTCGATTAGATATACCCTGAAAGTCTTGTCGGAGTCCCCCTTGTTCTTGAGACGCTTGACGGCCATGGGCAATCCCAAGTATTCGCCCTTGCACACGTCTGCAAGTCCACCGTTGTAGTAATCCCGATCAATGCGTATGAGTTCCCGCCGAAGAATATACGAGGAGGGTATGATGTTACGGGCTTTGCAAATCTTGGAAAGCAACAACAAACTCCGCTGCCGAAATTTGTCATCGAGGTATGACCGTGTAAGGACCTACGTTTGAGGTCCTAAGTTGCCGAGATACACCACACGTAGCACAGTTTACTCACTCGGTCGAGAAAATCAATGAATATTTGAGCTTCGTTCCCCCGGAAGTTCCTAGAGACGCCGATTTTGGCTGGACAGCTCAATAGGGACCGAACTTCTGAAAGACATTCGTCCGAGGTGACATCCATCGAGTATATGTTGGACCAGGACTGTGTATCTGAGGAAGCCAGGTGAGTCAGTGCCAATCTGTCCGTGTTCAGCGCGCAGCCCTAGGCAGAGGAGAGAATAGACCTGATTCACAAAGCATGTTGACGAGTTTTGGCTGCTATTGCCCCGGGTGAGTTACAGCAGGGCCCGCCGGGTGGCCGTGGTTTATATACCGCGAATCAGCATATTCAACTTGAGTCCAACGATCGGGCCGGATCAGGTGACAGGAAGCCTTATTGTCTGACAGTCCGCAGTCGCAGGCGCCCGTGACCAAGTGTGACCTCAGCCAAATCTTTTTGGAGTTTCCGTCACGCTTCTGTCACAACAGACTCTAGATCTTTCCCTCCCCTACCTAATGTTCTCGGTTCGGTTCAGGTTCGGTTCGGCCCTGCCAAATTTTTGGGACTTGGCTGACAGCGGTGCTGTTCAAACCGAACTTCGAGAACATTACCCTACCTTAAGACGAGTTATCTGAACACGCCCATTCCATGGATTCGCGGAGACGACTGCAGACGCCCTGCGGTCAATTCAAGCTGTCAGCCAAGCCGTTGTCGATTATCCCCGCATCATCCGCAGATTGAATGAGGAATGGGCTACCATCGCCCAGAGTGGCGGTGTTCGGTGCGGAGGGGAGCGGGGTCGGGCGGGAGTGGACTGGGAGGCGGAAAAGTGCTACAATCAGGTAGTGCCGTCTGACAAAAGAGTCGGAATCCCGATTCACCAGACGGGTGGTGAAAAAGGCAACTCGAATCGTCCTCCACCGAAAGATGTGGGTCCGGCTCTTATTGTAACGGACAATCACCATCTGTGCAGACGGAACTACGTACCGTGCCACCTGAGGACTCCCGCGGAGGGGGAGGTAGAGTTCAGACCCCGCGAATCAGGTCCCTTGCAACTTGGGGTGTTTCGGACCAAGTCGTACAGACCGACGCTGTCCTACTTGGATTATTTGTCAGATGAAATTCCACGCAATGCAGTGGGGAACAGTTTTTTTACTCGTGTCAAAGACATCTGTATTCGGTAGCCGTAACATCAGGATTGGGTTCTGCTGATAAGGTTGAGCTTCGGGAATTATGGTAATCTTGACGCCGGGCCGGATTTGATAAGTGCCCTGAGGAAGTAATAAGTCCCGTATGACTTTCAGAACATACCTCTGTCGTCTCACCACTTGTGAGACCCAGGTTCATCGGTTCTTACCGCCACCTGCGCGCGATTTCACGTCGTCGGTCTACCTGGTACGTAACCACATGGGCTTAAGTGAGGATGATGCGCGCTCAGACCCGAGGTATGTAGTAACCCAGAGATCATGAGGGGCACGCGTTACACGAACGCTCGAAGGATCCAGCGCCGGGACGCGCGAGAACAACGGGCGCGCGCCGGAGAACCCTCGGCACGTATGTAAGGGATGGTACAGCAACTACCGTGGTCGTAGTACCATCCACTTGCGGTACTGCAGGGCGAATCGAGCTGAGTGGATCGCACTTAAGAAAATGAGGCGAACCCAGAAATATCTCCCATTCCCGGATTCATCGCCCCGCGCTCTACCCCGA
>Ga0307515_10022877_pt1 | contig 10993 bp, 1 predicted proteins | sample 17_EM_MG_FD_194513 | JGI IMG/M metagenome (GOLD analysis project Ga0307515, IMG submission 194513) | Populus trichocarpa ectomycorrhiza microbial communities from riparian zone in the Pacific Northwest, United States - 17_EM | ecosystem: Host-associated > Plants > Roots > Unclassified | place...
TTACGTAATCCCGTAGTCCTTAAGCACTAAAAGGAGAGTATTCCATTACTCGTCCCTACTATAGGAGGCTACCGTACGGAGGCCAAGAAGAGCGTTTATAAGCTTTTCCTAGCTGTTTATAAAATAGCCGCAAATTGTAAAGAGAAGGTAATTATTTAAAAAGGTCTAGATATTGACAGAGAGATAAATACTTATTAGTGTAGACTATAGCCTCTTTTGTACAATATCCTTTTGCAATAGCTATAAGTTATAGATCTTTTTACTAACTATTAAATAGGCTATAGTTATATAGCCGTCTACTTTAGGATTAATTAACTATAGAAGAACATGGAACTCTAGCCACTTAACTATCCAAAATGGTAAGTTTTATACAATAATTAATGTAATAAGGGCCTTATTAATAACTTCCTTATTTAGGACTGCTCGGAGTACTTTTAAATCTAGCTCTTCTGTCTTATTTTAAGATGACGCTTTAAGGTAAAGGTCTTTTAATTAATCCTATATTACTTCTTTCGTATAACTAGTTTCAGGCTTAACTATAATGCTATACTTTAACGCCAAGTAGTTTCGGAAGTTAGAAGTTAACTATATAGCGTATAACTCTGTATAGTGTTTACAATAGAATAAAAGACGGGCTTTTTTATTTTATACGGGCTCATTACTACCTAGTAGACAGGTATGCTCCTAAGTTAAAAGAGCTAAGCGACCTCTTATATTTTTTTATTTAGAGGTATTAATAGAGTCGAGAGCTTCTAATTCCACTTCTAAAGCCATATTTTATACGATAATAAAGAAGAAGAAGGCGACTGAAAATTTATTTGGGGTATACCAAGACTTATCGCGATAAGATTTATCCAAAACAACCCTGCTTACGCTAACGTGCTAAGGAGCCAAGTTTTAAAGATCCATAGGTATCGATTGGTAGAATTAGTATTTACATATTTAAGCAACTATCGCCACTTATATAGAAAATATAAGAAGACAGTAGCATTTAAAAACGCTCCTATTTATAGCTCTTAGGTTATTAGTAGATTGGGAAACTAAGGGACTTAGTATACTTTAGAGTTAGAAGCTATTTTAGTATTTAGAATTACGTAATTTAAATATATTTAGTGGGGAATAAACGGATAATATTAGCCGCCCTAAAAGCTTACTTCTAAGCTATATACTATTAACTGACCTTAGGAATATAGATCTTATAAAAATGGCTCCCTAGTAATAAGTTTTATAGTAACTTAAGCCATTAATTATTTATAAGTGGAGAAATCCTTAAGGTGGCGTTGGTACCCTATAATATCTCCAGCCGCTTAATAAGACGCACGGAATTTAATCTATAAAAGTATAATGTAGAGTATTTAGTAACTAGGGCGAATCCAATTTTACTAATAACTGTAAGTGTCTGTTATAATCCTATATACTATTAAGTAGAAAGAAACGACCTAGGGTTTCTATAGAAATATATAAAAGAAAATCTTAATTCTAGTAGGCAATTTATACTGCGCTTTACACTCTTAATGGCCCTAAGGAGCATTAATAAGATCGCTAAGTATTTTTGTTCTCCTTAACTACCTCTAAAACATCTAGACCTCCTCTCCCAACCGTATTATTAGGCTTCGTGCAGGTTATAACAATATACCTCCACAATTTCCTCCCCCTATAAATAGTGTTAATAAACCACTTCTTAAGGCTAAAAAGCTAAATAAGTAGAAAGGGAAGGTAAGCAATAGTAAAGAATAAACATAGCATTGGCTTAATATTGTGCAATAGGTCTTCTACTTCGATGTTTTTAAAGCCTATATCCTCTAATATTCGCAGTAGAACTTCTTGCTTAAATTTCTTATTTGCTAGTATAGATGCAAAGGTATTAATCTTATCCTAGGTGTCTATAAGGTATTTAAATAGTTATATATAAAAATTAGCTTTAATACCTCTGTTATTAGTGTCTTAACTACTATCTACTATTTTGTCCATAGCTATAGATTCTTTATCACTAAATTTAATATAATTATATTTATATAACGCAACGGACCTCCCTAGTTTAAGTACTCGGTAAAACTGTTATAAGGCTTACTTAGGATTTATTGCGTATATAAGAATCTCTATAGTATAAACTGCATTAATTAAATTGTCCTAGAGCCCGTCTAGATAGTAATAGTCCATCTTTTAGGCAGATACTTACTATTTAAGGTTTTCTGCCTTAATGTTTCTGTTCACCTTAGCGAGGTAATAATTAATAACGTTAATCCCAAAGACACGTAATCCTTTCTTTACTATATATATTGCAACATATCCTACTCCATATCCCGCATTTAGCACTATAGCCCTAGCGCTAAGATTTAGAGAGTTAAATAAATAATCTTCTATAGCCCTAAGGGCCCTAGTAATTAGAAACAGCTATTTAGTTTCTGCTAGATAATAGCTATAGTAATGTGTTCCGCCAAGTATAAGTCTATAGCCTATTTAAGATTCTAGAGAATTAAAATAGCCTTATAAAGAGGGGTTATCTTTAATAGAAGGTGTAATGTTATTAATGTCCGCCATAATGGTAGAATTAAGGTAGAAAGGCGGCTTTCTGATATATAAGCTGGTAGTCCTTTTTTTATTAGCCCTTAAAGACTTAATTAGGGGTTAAGAGGGGCTAAAGAGGACTCCTCTACTAATTTTAGAAGACCCGTTTATAGGCATCTCTAGGGAAAATAGAGTTTTAGAAACCGCGTAATTAATAAGTAATTTTAGTTACTTAAAAGATATCTAGGTAAGACACTACTAATAATAAATGTCTTAAACCTAAGCCTTATCTATAAGGTTAATAGTAGATAAAAGTATTAAAAGGAAAGACGGGAAGTATTAGGTAGAAGAGGTTTCCGCTAATAACGCAGTATCTTAAATATAGTAAGGCTGTACTAGGACTTCTAGAATAAGTTAGTAGGATAGGCGCAGCTCTTTATAGAGAAAGTGTTGCTTATATAGGACTACGGCGGAAGCTTTAAAAGGTTACCCTACTAATTTAAGTCACGAACGGTAGCGAAAGGTATAAATTAATAGGCGGTAAGCTTAATAGGGGCTGGTATAGCAGTTAGCGGAGACGCTTGCAGTATAGAAAGATCTATCTCTTACGGGATTATCGCGTAGACTCCTCTAAAGTTACTAACCTTAGACACTATATATAATAAAAACCCCCTCTATACCTATTAGTTGTATAGACTAGCGTACAGCAAGGGAAGAGGAGCAAGTGGGCTAGCTAATTTGGAGCGTGGATAGGAAAACATTTTTAGCTAAATATAACTTCTTCTATAGATACGTTTTTCTCTATAAAGAAGAAACAATACTATTACTCCGGTTTATCTAGCATCTTAAAAGCTACCTCTCCCCCTATACTATCTGTAACCTTTAGCTTAACTATTAAATATAAAGTATTTAATGCTGATTTAGGATCCTTGTAAGAGCTAGAATTAACTTATATTTTAAAGTCTCTACTAGTATATTTAACTAGCGTCGTGCTATAGAGAAAACCTCCAGGTTAAGGGTCTCTTTTAATTCGCTATATTATAATATTTATTATACGTTAACTATAGACGAATCTGGCGTTTACTGTAACCTAGTGAAATTTAGTAAGTGGCCTAGTTATTAATAGGATTGATTTTACCTAGAATATTATAAATAAGAGGATTATTTTGTATCTTTTTAACTTCTGCTAGTAGATGGATTTTTCTCCGTATAACCTTTTTATAGTAACTTAGTGCCATATTATTAAAAGTATAATTCTAGAATAATTGGATTAATAATCTACCTAATATAACTATTAGGGCACCTCTTAGGTATAAGATAATTCCTAGGCAAATAATTACCGAAAAGTAATTTATAAAGCTTATATAGTACTAAATATAAGCGAGTAATTAAGCTTCTTAGTAACTAGTAATAACCCATTATTATAATAGAAAAAGTAGAGTATTTAAGTATTGGCATATAATTACTAGGTAGGAGTTTCCTAGCTACTTACCTAAGTAAGATTTTAGTAGTAAATTTTAGGGTAACTTGCTTAGGTGGCTGACTCGTCTAAGTAGCTAATGTGTTATTTTGTGGATTACACCTATGCGGCGTGCCTTAGCTTATAGGCATAAAAGAATACGGTATTAATTGGCCAGCCGTAAGATCTCGTCAATTAGTCGGTTTAGCCATACTTAGCTTAAATACACTTCGGCATTCCTAAACCTTTTATAGCGGCTATAAATATCTAAAAGTCCCAATTTTCCGTATTGTGGGTTTAGAATATATACAGGCACACTATAATAATAGAGGAAAAAAATGATAAAAGCGCTTAGAGTAGAAAAGCGTGTATAGACCTAAAAAGAATTCCGTAACGTCTATAACGCAAATCCGTATATTATAAAGAATAAAAGGTATAGAACATAGGATAGCTTGCGTATTAAGTTTATAAAGATTAAAAAGGGGGGATTAAGGGAGAAGAATAAGTTAAGTATAGTAAGAAGTATAGCTACCTAAAGTAGCATAGAATTAAAAAGGGCTCCTTTAACGTTTAGTTCGTCAGGAAAAAATTTACTAGCATTTTTGCAGCATTTGGCGGCATTTGGCGGCCAAATGCGCAATCCGCGCACTGTAACGTGTAGCGTATAGTATCGACTCAGGTACGGCATACTGCCGCATCTAACAACGCGGTGTAGTATACTGCCGCATCTAATAACGCGGTGCAAGCATACTGCCGCATTTAATAACGCGATGTAGCATACTGCCGCATCTAATAACGTAGTGCAGCATACTGCCGCATCTAATAACGCGGTATAAGTATACTGGCGTATCTAATAACGCGGTGCAGCTAATTGCATATTTGCAGCCACCCGGGTAAGTAGTGCCTTTATTTTATTAAGCTCTCTCTATACTTAATGCGTAATTAATATATAATACCCCCCTTGCGCATTCTATATATCTTACTTACTTTAAGCAATAGATAAGCGTTGCTCTTCCCGCGCACTTAATAGTATTTACTTAGTCTGCGCGGTTAGTAGTATTTACCTATTCCGCGCAATTGGTATACTTTACTTAGTCTGCGCAGTTAGTACCCTTTACTTATTCTACGCAGTTAGTGCCCTTTGCTTATTCTACGTAGTTAGTACCCTTTACTTATTCTACGCAGTTAGTGTTTTTTGCTTATTCTACGCGCTTAGCATATACTATATAAAGAACATATTTTGACCTAATAGTAGTATAGTATAACCTTAATACGCCTAATAACACCCTTTAGTTAACCTACTATTTTAAGTTTAATGTTTATATAAGTTCCGCTGCGATAGTAGCATTATACTATTAAACCCCTAATCGTCTTTATTCTCGCCGTTGTTTTCCCTATCTATCCTACTACCTTCTCTACTCTCGTCCTCTTCGTCGCTATTATTTTCCCTATCTATTCCTCTACCTTGTCTACTCTTATCCTCTTTATTAGCAAATTCTAGTATTACCGGTCTATCTCCACTCTATAGGCGGGCCTTTATATCCTCTAGTATAGTATTATCCGTAATATCTATAACCTTAGACTTGCTAGCGAAAGTACACTATAAAATACGGTGATTAATTCCTATTTCCTATTTATTATCACCTTAAATTTATTTAAGGCGCGTTTAGATAGCGTTAATATTATAGTTATATAGCATTAAAATCGTCTTATTAGTATACTGTAAGAAGGAGACCTTATATATAGTTTTAGGGTTTATTCTTGGCGATAAATGCGCTAGGCTACCGTTGTCCTATTATATTATCTTTATTAGCCTATATATAATAATTAAAATAGCGGGATATTATAATATAGAAAATGGTGGTAAAGTGCTATAATATATAGCAAGTATCGCGATATAACGTTGCGATATAATTAATATAATATTGTATATTTATACTTATAATATACGGTTATTAAGTAAACCCGTTATTATACTTAGGATTTAGTTTCTTTAGATCTTTTATAGTATCCTTAAACGGATTATTAATTACTTGTTAAGTCTATAGCATCTTATCTCTAGTTACGTTCTGTATCTTATTAACTTATTATAAAAGTAGCCTATATAGCCTTTTATTATACTTAGGTTAGTAGCTCTTCTAAATATTCCGTAGTTGCTCCCAATTATCTATAATACGCTTTAGTAAGTATAGTAAAAGGCTTCCTATAGATTTACCTATAACTATAGGGTTAGCTTTAAACTTATAAATAACTTATATTCCGCTTCTATAGTCCTTAAGTATATATTAAATTGCTATGTATATAAGCTATATTATATTAGCTATAATAGGCAAGAAAAGGTTAGTATTATTCTTATTAAGGGCGAGTAACCTTAGCCCAGAATTAAAGAACACGCGCTTAATATAATGTATAATAATTAGCGCCCTAAATCTTGTCTCTCTATCCTAGCCTTAGTTAGTTAGGTATAATAAAAGGTAGAATACTAACTAGGCCATCAAGCATAAAGCGGTTATCCTTAAGTAGTTCCGCTACTTTCTTTACTATAGCCTTAGTATTTAGTTTAAGGCAGTAATAGCTTCCGGCAACGGTATTGTATACTATATTTATTATATAATACTGAAATACGCTAAGCTGGTTATATAGCTAGAAAATTGGTTAGTATAGTGTTACTAAATCTAAGGACCGCGAACCTTGCGTGCCGCCGGCCCTGGTAGTATACTTAATACTCTATTTATTGAGTTTCTATAACGGTCTATAATAGCAATTACCTCTTTCTATATCTGCTTTATTAGTGTGTTTAGACCGCTTATATTTATTTCCGGCTAGGGAGAGAGATAGAGCTCTTTAGGTATAGAGCCTATTATTACTTATATAATAAGACGTGTCTAAGTAATACTATATATCTTTATATTAACTAGGCTAAGTAGCTACTTTATATGTTATCCGAAGTTATCCTATAGCGGTTATTTATTTAAATAATATATACGTTTCTTTTAAGTGTAGGTTTTAGATATCTTAGGGTTGCTTAGGGTTTATAGGCTTTTATCTAACGAGAACGGGACTATCCGTTAGGATGACGTTATTAAAATTAACAATAATAGGTTGTACTGTGGCATATTAATAACAGCTTTGCCTTTTAATAGAGATAGTTATAGTATAGAGCCTGATATTATCCCCTTTAAGATCTAGATTATCTTAGAAGCTACTACTTAACTTATAGCGTCTTTATTTACTTTTCTACAGGATAGGTAGAGGATAAGTATATTAGTTTAGTAGAACTATTTAACTTTTGCACGTACCTTATTTCCCTAAAAAATGCTAGATGGTCTAGAGTCTTATACCTAATATACTTTAAACAATAACCTAGTTAACTTTTATAATATAAATTAGGCATTTCTTACTAAGTATATAGAAAGGAGCTTTAACAAACTTATAATAATAAGTTAGGAGGGCGGCCTAACTATCTATTAGGCTTTATAATAGGGCGATTAGATTACCTTACTATAGCATAGGGTCTTACTTTACGTAATATTTTTTTCTATACTATATAGAAGCCTAGTTCCTTGTGATATTTACCTATTCTTAAGGTAAATAGTATAGTGTATAGGATGTAAAGGGTAGCTAGCGCGTAGAGGGCAATACGTAGTAGTGTTATATTCTAGTTTATTATAGTCGCAGTAATCTGCCCCTTTATTGCAATCCAGCGCCGCTAGTTATAACTTACCGCTATTTTAGCTAGGTTATATTTATTTACCGCCTAGTATAAGCCTGTTTCCTTATATATGCATTAACCTATACCCTATTTATTCGCTTAAAGTCTTTATTATATATAATATTATATATATCCTAATCGCTATAGTTATTTATAAAGAAACAGTCTATAACGTTAATATCTATTAGCATAAGTAAGATAGGCCTTGCGATATAGTTAATGTTATATATCTAAACGGCATCTAGCGTGCGTTTCGTCCTGCTATTAGATAGCTTTATACTCTATACTCTAAGTATTCCAGTTTTTATATTAATTTTACCACTATTGCAAACTTAAAGGGTCTCTACTAACGCACCGGTGTATTTTAGGTATTTACCCTTACTATTTAATTGCCTAGTATCCTGGATTATAAGTAGCAGATAAAGCCTCCCTACTTTATTACCATAGAGGCTATTATTTGCCCGCTTATATTCTCGCACTATTACAGCATTATAGCGGGGGGCTTTAGTATTAGCCTATAACGGGGTATATTAAGCAAACACCTTATTAAGCTTCTTAGTATTAGTGGCATCCTTTTTAAAGCGAATATAGTATATAATACTGTAATAGATACTTAAGGGTATCTTTAATACCTAATTGTTATTGGCCTTTAGTCGGTTAACGTCCTAGTTTATTTACTAGATTCTGTTAATCTGCTTATAGCACAGTGTGTCCAAGAGTCAGCGTCGCTGGCAGCGTCGCTGCCAAGAGGCTGATAACGTAAGCAGTCAGCGAGCTTATAGAGTTGTGACAGTCAGTCAGCTATAAAACTGCAGCTAGCTGACAGCTCGCTGCCTTAGTGGTAAGATTTAGTAGTAAGCTGTAGCTTTTGGTAGAAGTTAAAGATATTTAAATCTTCGGCTGAGATCCGGTTAGTTAATTATATACTAAGTAATAAAAAACCTCTAGGAATCTCTCGCTTAGCTATAGTATTCTCGCTTATATAAGTATTTATATACTAAGAAATATTTTAGTGCGTATACAATTACTAAAATTAATTAAATTAGATATTAACTACCCTTAACTATATTATAACTATATATAATTAAAGGGCTATATTTCTAATATAGTTTTTATACTATACTATCTATATTATTTATAAGTAGCTAGTTATATAATAGCTTTATAGTAGTATAATAAAGGGTAGCTATTAAGCTGTTTTATTTTATATATACGGTCGCAAAAATATATATATAAATCTTAGATATACTTATATATTATAATAATATAAAAATAAAGGGTTATACTTTTAATATAGCCTTTATATATTACTATCTATAATTTATATAAATGGCTAGTAGTTTGGTTATATTATAGTAGAGTAGTAGAAGGCTATTTAGACTTTAGGATTTAAGGGAAATCTTTATAGGTTTTATTATAGAGCCTTATCTACTACCTAGAGCTAAGGTATAACTTACTATATAATAATAAGTAACTAAGACTTCTTAAGTTAGAAATATCCTATTTATTGTAACTACTACCTCTTTAAAGAATATTTCGTTATTATATTTATATTTAGTTAAAAGATAAGTAGTAATACTTATTAATTTTAATAAGGACACGTTCTAAGATATTTCCTAGTATATAAATACTTATATAAGCAAGAATAAATAAAGTATTTTCCTTAATATCTCTATTACGCGCTATAATCCAATTCTTTTATATAAAATTTTACTATTTTATTACCTATATAAAATATAAAATACTTTATACGTTAGCTAAGTAGTAGAGTTTCTTCCTCTACTTATTTTTTATTAAATTTATAATCTATATATTACTTAACTTCTTTAGTACCGCGTAGGGTTTATAAATTAACTACTTCCTCCCCTTTTCTAATTAATAATAATAATAGATTAAATAATTAAGATAATTCTATATTATAAGAGCCTCTAGCTAATTAGAACTATAGCTATATATTTCCTATTAATAAGATAATCTAGCAGTTTAATTAACTGTACTAACTCTAGTAGAGCTTAAACTATACCCTAGTTAATAAGCTTAAATATTAATTTTACTAGCTATAAGCTAACTATAGAGGTAGAAAAGCTAGTATAGTAAGATATATTAAAAAGAGCTTTATATTTAATTAAATCTAATATAGAAATAGAGCCTCCGGAGCCTTTACTACTAACTATTCTATTTACCTTTTTAAGCCTCTATAGGTATATAGGACGAGTTTAACTATATTTAAATACTATATTAGATAGATTAGGGCTAAATTTTAATTAGGTAATATTAATATTTGTGTATAGGGGGGTGCTACTAAAAAACCGTAATAAAATACCATAAAGTTTATACTAATTTCCTAATTGGGACAGCTAGCTGACAGCTTGACAGTCAGCGTACGTTATCCAACAGTCAGCGGACAGCGAGCGATCTAATTGACGCAGTCAGTCAGCTATTTTTCTCGAGCTCGCAGCTAAGCTGACTGTTGGACACACTGATAGGAAGGACGGAGGGGCGTTTAGTAGGTATTAGTTAAGCAACGTTAATGTCTATATTATAGCTGCCTAATCTCCCGTTTATAGGCCTCCTCCCGTTTATAAATACTCCCTCCTCTACGCCTTTCTTTCTTCTTCTTTCTTCTTCCTTATAAAAGCTAGAGGCGCTTTAATACCCCTCCCTAGTCTCTACTAAGGGATCTATTAGTTAATATAGCGATATAGATAGTATTAAATAAGGATATAGGTAAGAGAGGAAATAGGAAGGACGGAGGAACCTCTAGTAGGTGTTAGTTAAGCAATATTAATAGCGGTTTTCGTTACCTAAAAATTACGTTACGTAATAATATTTAGGAACGCAAATATATACCCCCGTCCTATACTTACACTACTATTAAATATTCTAGATTTTATACTTAGAGCTACTTATAATAGGCATTCCTAGAAGATCTACCAGTTTAAAGCTTTATAATTAAACGTTGTTAATATTTTATATAGGGGTTATTAATTAAGCTCCGAGGATATAATTTTTAAAGTTTAACACTATACTAATATTATGACCTTCTTATAGTGGCCAAGCCACCCCCAATCTCCTCCCCCTCTTCCCCCCTCCCATTACTCGGCGCCGAGCTATTACGTCATCGCTAAGCTATTGCGTTGTTATACGTCCGAACTAGGTGGGCAATAATATAGTTATTTAATTATATTAGACGTCTCTATATATAGTTATATCTCTTCCTACACGCGTATTTAATCGAGTTAGGGTAGTAGACTTACTTTAATTCCAGCTATACGGCGATTTAGTTATTAGGCATTAAAAATATTTAGTATATA
>Ga0307515_10022878_pt1 | contig 10992 bp, 7 predicted proteins | sample 17_EM_MG_FD_194513 | JGI IMG/M metagenome (GOLD analysis project Ga0307515, IMG submission 194513) | Populus trichocarpa ectomycorrhiza microbial communities from riparian zone in the Pacific Northwest, United States - 17_EM | ecosystem: Host-associated > Plants > Roots > Unclassified | place...
AATTACTTAGTAATCTCAAGTCTAAGGATCACTTACACAACCGTCATATGAGTCTTTCCATAGATATAGGTGATATCTTCATATGAAATTTTCATGCAGATCAGTTCAATATACATGTCTTATGTCAAGCACCTACATATTAGTTTTATGTATCCCTTATACCTCAGCTTATGAGAATAACTATTTCTTTTTATATAAAAAAAAAGAACATAATATATATGTATCATTCTTTACAGCTCTAATAAATCTCTAGTATTTAAGAGAGCATCAATCAGAAATAATGTTTTGATGCAATAGGAATCTCATGATTATAATAACTTTATAATTTTCTTTTCAAAGCATTTCTCTCCTATAAATTTTATCTTAATTTACTCTAGATTTATTAATTTAATATTATATAAATAATAAAGATAAATTAAATTTTTATTAATAATAAATATATATTTACATAAATATAATAATATTATATGTAACAACCGATTTAACAAGATATATTAAACTAACAACAGTGCCCTCACTGCATGCAAGCAGGGATCGGTATCAACTGCAGACGGCATTGCATAGGGTTTCTCCAGGTAAAAAAATAAAAAAGCAGCCATCGTTTTCGAGATGAATTGAAAGTGTTTGAATGAATAAAATCCTGCAAAATATGTCAAACCAATGCTATATCTTTATATCATTAGGGTTCATCGAGAGAAGAATTCTTGCTTGACTTTTTTTCTCCTCTGATCCCAAGTTGATCGCCATCATCTTCCGACTCTGATGTTGATAACCTAAGCAATGAAGTAAAAGTGGAGAAGAGACGTGTAACTAACGATGTTGGACTGTTGGTTGTTCTGAAGCAGCTAGAGATGATCATGTCATTAATCCTGCTGCTTAATTTTGTACGTATATCTTTTCTAGTATACTATTTCCTTGCTTTGCTGTGATTGCAAGTATCATATCGATTTGTAAACCCTGCTGTTGTCAAGAAAAAGTTTGAACAAAATGCTGTCATATCTGCTGTGAGAAATTAAAAGCGGTGCAAGAATTATTTTCATTTATCAAGGATCGATGTCAACGCATGATGGAAAAAACCTCCTGAAACTCCCACAGAATCATGTGAAAAGAAGAGGAGTAATCATGAAGGAAGACATGATCATGCAACAGAACCATTTTAGGCATGCATGCAACTCCTTATCATCACCACTGGTGTGTTCGTGTCTTAATGGTGCTAACCATGAACAGTTAATGTCACTGCTATTTGTAAGCAGTTGCCTCACAGCTGACCCCAGAGGAAACAAGTCAGATCAAGAAGATAACCTGTGTAGGAGAAATAAGGGAGCTTGCTGACACAAACAAGAGCAAGTCTCTATCTTTCTCTTTCTCTTCTTCTGCAGTAGTACTGGCGCCATCGATGAATATTTGAAGTTCCAGGCACATTTTTCTGCGATGCTATAGTTTCATTACCATTTGAACATTGATTTCTAGTACACTGAAAACATCACGATCAACCAGAGCTACAATTTCAATCAAACCTCTTTTTGACCCTTGGTTGAATCTGCCAACCCTTGTGAAGTTGGAACACGAACCTTCGCCATTTTTTCTCTAAGCTTTGACAAAAACCCATGTGAGTGTGCAGTTAACAAATATGAATTGACTGACATGGAATTAGATTAAGACAATTGCTCTTTAACTTCTTGAATATCAACCAGGTGCAATGATGGTACCCACCAACTATATCTCCTGTTGAAACAAATTTCCATTCGAGAAATTCAATGGACTGACGTATGCATGGGGCACATAATGTTTTCCAACTTGGTAATCTTGCAATCAAACAAAAACTAAGCATCCGTATCTTATTTTTTTGTTTCAAAAATATTTTATAAAAATTTTAAATTTTTTTTAAATTTTTTTTATGTAAGTTCAGATAGTTTTTATATGCTGATATTAAAAGTAAATTTTAAAAAATAAAAAAAAATATTTGAATATATTTTCAAATGAAAAAACACTTTAAAAAACAACTGCTACCACAATATCAAATAGGCTCTAAGCAAATATAGATTTGCATGAGCTACAAGAATAGATCCTAGCATGCATACAAAACATGTCTAAAAATTATATTTAAATAAAACTAGATTAGAGTATTTACTTGTCGAAGTTCCTAGAATATAACAAAAATAATATTTTTATTATCGTTAAAGATTAATCTTTTATCTTTAAAGTTTTAAGACTCCTTACTCGGTGTATAATATTTTTTTTTAATAGACCTATCATGATTCCAACAACTCCTTTATGTACTAGCTAGGCGTATTTCTAACCAAGATCCAATAAACTCTATCATGAATTTTGACAAACTCAAAGAAATTGTATTCAATGTCTTGGTACAAAAATGGAATCTAAGCTGTAGATCACAAGGAAATAAAGAAAATGAAAAGAGCTTAGAAAACAAAAGGATTTAAGTTGGAAAAATAGATGAAGAAGAGAGTGAATTCAACAAAACAATCTATCAAAAATAGTGTGGAAAAACCAACCATAAGTCTTTGCTAAAAAGTGTTTGGGATAGAGGTGTAATTGATTGTTTTTAATGGAATCCATATAAAAAGCATGTATTTTTTGCTTTTGTAAGGTGTGGTCTGTGCTTTAAAAAGATTGTACCTTTTAAAAAAATCAATCATACCCTCTAAGCCAAACATACATTAAGTGTTTGTTTGGCACTGCGATAATTTTTGCTTTTCAAGTTGTTTTTTATTTTTAAATGATTTTTTTTTGTGTTTTTTATTGTTTTGATGTTAAAAAAATATTAAAAAATAATATTATTTTGATATATTTTTAAAATTCCAACACATGCATACATGTATGTATACATGGACAAATGAAGCTATATATATATATATATATAATCTTCTTTCTACAAAATGCTTTTTCCCCGAACGAGAAGGAAATTTCTGAATAATTTTGAAATTTTAAAGTTGCATATAAAGATTGACAACGAATGGTGAAACTAATCTGAGCTGCTGAATTTTTGAAATATTCCAGGATGTTCGAAATGTCAAGTTCATCAATGATGTTTTTACCCAAAAACAATGTATTTGCTTTCGAATCAAGACGCTTAAAATTAAGGACAACATTCGAGCATGACTATAGAATATGAAGCCACTGTGCTCTACATGGCATTGTTAAGATCAGGGATGTATGTCTTCTAAGAAGGATCCATGGATATAACTTGCGATGATCCTGTAGCGTCACAAAACCTGCCATGGACAGTGTTGTGGACATCTTTTATCTTGATTAATTGAAGGAGTAATTCAAAGTAAGCCAAGTGGGTGTATGTTGTACATGGTTATATATATATATATATATATATAGCACATCACAGAGAAATAATTTGCAAACTAGTATAGCTTTGAAATTTTTTTAAGGGAAAATAGCATGCTTTGATGGGTTGTTTTACTTCTAGTAGAGTGCAACCTCTTAAAATTTGGTTTTTTTAAGGGTTGTGTTTTTTTTTTTTTTTTGTAAGGCAACCTAGAAGGAAACATTTTAAAAAAAAGTGCAAACCTTAAGAACACACACAAAAAAAAAAAAAAAAGAGGTTATAATAGTGGGACTAGCACAGCCTTTAAGGATTTCTTTAGTGCATCCTTTTGCCAATTTTTTGGAGAAAAAAAAAATCGAAAGTTTTACTATTGAAATTTCAAAATTTCAATAGGTTGCATTAACAAGCATAATTGTAAAACTTGATCTAGAAATCGATCTAAAATAAGACTTAAATTATAAATTAAAAGGGTTATCCAAGTCAATTATCACAAAAAACTTATTTTAAAAAAATCAAAACGATGTTGTTTTTATAAAAAAAAAATCAACAATTTTAGAGTTAGGTTTTGACAAAGTTTTTAATGTTTTTATTAATTTTTTCAATCTGAAACTATTCAAGTTCTTAACTAATGTAGTTTTTAGATTAATCGATGAGTGTTTAATAATAATAATAATAATTATTATTATTATTAAGAGTAAGGTAAACCTCTTAAATATCATCACTTGTTAAAAAAATTTTGTTTTGCTAAAATTTAATATAGTTTGTACGTTTTGGATCGTTTTAATGTGCTGATGTCAAAAATAATTTTTAAAAATTAAAAAAATATTATTAACATACATTTCAGTATAAAAAATTATTTAAAAAGTAATCACTACTATACTATCAACCACCTTTAAAAAAAAAAAAAAAGTACTATACTATCAAGCACCTCTAAAAAGAAGAACTAGAAAGGAAGTCGCAGCAGCTAGATGATGATGAATGAAGGTTTATTATTTTACAGTGAAACTGAAAGCAGCATTAAAGGCTGGAGAAGATGATTAGAAAAGGGACAGTGGTGGGCAAAAGAGCCAAAGCGTCTCTGAGTTTAATGATTAGATTGGAATCTGTGATATGTGAGGAGGGGCCTCGTCAGCGTCTCTTCATGTCTTCCAACCACCCGACCTCATTGCTTCAAAACTCCTTTCAGACAAGAGGTCGACAATGCAGTCTTTACTGGTCACACCAGACATCCATCTTTTTTCCTTTATATGTTATATAATATCTTCAACCTTCAATACCAAATCTAGGCTTTTCTATGTATTAATATATATACACACACACGGGGTGTTTAAAAATATAATTTTTAGTTGTTTTTTTAAATATTTTTTTAAAATATATTAAAATAATATATTTTTTATTTTTTAAAAATTATTTTTAACACCAGCACATTAAAATAATACAAAATACATAAAAAAATATTCAAATTTTTATGAAATATCGTTTGGAACACAGGAGTTGACAAGGGACCCGGTAGATTTAAGGCCTGTTTGAGAGTGTAATGGAGGTGACTTTTTAAAGTGCTTTTATTTTGAAAATGCATCAAAATAATATTTTTTTTATTTTTAAAAATTTTTTTTTGACATCAACATATCAAAACGATTCAAAAACACCCAAATTTTTTTTGAAAAAATTCAAAAGTATGGTTGGACCGTAATGCCAAATAAAGTTCTAAGATCTATACTAGTTTGAGTTTTTTTTTTTAAAGGAAGGAATTCATAATAAAAGGTTGGTTGATTCGTGTCGCAAAACCTTCCTGACTCGATAGCTTAAACTATTAGATCCTTAAAATGTGATTTATATTATTTTTTAACACACCTTTTAAATGAAAACTCTTCAAGCTAGAAACTTGCATAAACTCTAACAATTTATAACACGAGTTGACCCAATAAAACTCGGTCGAAACCCATATATATTTTTATGAGTTTTTTTTAATGATGTTTTTTAACGTTATTAAAAATTAAGTTAATCCTTTCCGCTTGTGATCCGGAACAATTTCAAGGATCGGATTTGATTTAATATATTTTTAAGGTGATTAACAATTTAAACGACATCAAGGATTAAGGTTGATTAAGGAAGATGAGAACTCGCATAAGTTGGATTTGATGAAAAAAACAAAATTGAAAGAAAACGTAACTTCATTCTTTTTTTTTCTTAAAAAGAAAATATTTTCCTCTCTTTATTCATGCAAGTGGGCACCCCACCAATCATTGCTCATTCATCCCATGAGCCCACTAACACATGATCACCTTCAATTCAATAGATTCAACTGCCATGTCTAAAGTTCCTGCCCATCACATCTCATTATAACTTGTCCAAACAATTCCCCAATATTATTCATAGTTACATCATTTTATAAATAGTTTAAGAATTTATTTATGTATGTATTAAGCCCTGCATGACTCTTTGTAGTTTTTAAATACATGAATCTCCAAAATGATACGCAAAAATGATGAGGTACATTGAACCCAAATAAAATTATGAAAAATTAAATAAAAAAAATATTAACAAGTTTCAATTTCACACCACAACATGCAAGAATCTTTACTGGTACTGCGGTATTATAATTAAATAACAATGATTAATGGGAAATGAAAAGCAAAAAAAATTCAAGATATCCAGATTATACCACCAAGTTATAGATCAAGATTATTCTAAATTTATATATATATAAACAATCTAAAAATCAGTACTCTTGTGAATAATTTTACTTATTTAACTGTGATGTGAACGTTATTTTGCACCAAAATGGCATTTCAGCATCACTTTTAATGATATTTTTTGGAAACGCGGTGCAAACCGTGTTTCATAAATATTTAAAAAAATTTCATTAAAAATTAATTTTTTATATGTTTTGGATCATTTTGATGCGCTGATCTCAAAAATAATTTTTTAAAAATGAAAAAAATATCATTTTAATACATTTCGGCACGAAAAGCACTTTGAAAAGCAACCGCAACCACACTCTCAAACGATTTTTATTTGATACTTCTGAATAGTTGTGAAAATGAATCCGTGGTAGAATTCCAACTTAAAGATTAAGGTTCATTTTTTTTTAATGGGAGATTTAAGTTCATATTTAATTGATAGTAAAAGCCATTTTGAACAATAAAGGCTTAAAAGAAAGTAAAAAAAAAAGAAACCATAAGTTGGTGTATCATTAATTAAAAAGAAAAATAAAATATTAGGTAGATAATAAAGAGAATTAAAAATAAAATGTTTTAAAGTCATATAAAGTTTATATATCTATACAATTATATAAATAAATAAAATAAATTATACAAATGTTTTATCATGCATCTCCTTTGAATAGATTATTAAAATATTTTTTTAATTATCTTGAATTTTTTAATTACTTGATTTTTTTATTAACTAGAAAATAATAAAATATTTACCTTAATTATTTTATCATGGTTGATTGAAATTTAGATATTCAATAGGCTTTAATTATAAAATTATAGTAGCCTCTCTGGTCCCAGGTACTAGAACTTAAAACCTTCGAATAGTAAAACCTTAAAATTTTCTTACTCTCAACAACAATTTTACTTTTTCATTTTTTTTTTTTACTACATGACAACTACTCTCTTTCCTTAATGGAAACCACAATTCATCAATGTCTTGCACTTCGAAAACACTCCAATGTATGGGCATAGATCGAGATGCTGAAATTGAAAGAAATTGACTTATTGGCGGGAGTGTTATATATATTGCTTTTTTAAAAAAAAAAAATTTAAAAATTTTTTATTTTAAAAATTTTATTTTTGACATTAACAAATCAAAATAATCTAAAAATACTAAAAAATAAATTTAAAACAAAAATAAATTAAATTCTAATAAAAAATAGATTAAAACTCAATACTAAACAAAATAAATTGAGGTGGTGGTATTTATATACCATGTACTCCTTCTAATGAGCGTTTGAAAAGGGTTTTCATTATCATAGTCTTTAAACATGATACTAGCAAAGTTTTGAGTCATGAATTAAGTGAGTTGATCTAGGTTAACTTAATTATTTTTTATTTTATAAAAATAAAAATGATATTATTTTAAAAAAAATTAAAAAGAAAAATATATAAGTTTTGACTAAGTTTTTTCATTGGCTAACCTGATCGTGGATCAACCCTAATATTTTACTAGGTCATACCATATCAATTCTATTTTTATTTTAAAAAAAAAACTTTGCTTGTTCTAAGTTTTTTTTTTCGTAGATCAATCTGTCAAGTCGTGTAAGGATTTAAAACAATATTCATTATTGTCCAAATTCTATGTGTGTGACTTGCATTAACCAAAAATTGACAATTGACATCTTTGCTTTATTTTTCTTTTTCAAATGGTTAGGTAGCCTTTCTATTTGAACTCAAACTAATATAATCTAAATAAATACACTAAGAATGCAACTCCTAGTGGTTTTGACATATAGACTAGTAATGTGTGCAAGATACTTAAGTTTTAATCAAAATATTAGTGCTTGTCATGTATTGAAAATTAACAATATAAAACAAGATCCTTTTTTTTTGTATAAATTAAAAATAAGATTTTAATATATTAGTAATTCTTTAGAAGAAGAAAAACGCAAGACAAAAGTTTTAAATAAAGAACTACGAAACACAAATATATATATTAGTTATCATAATTGAAACCAATTGCAAATTCATATCATAAGTTATAATGTATGTTTTTTGTCAACATGATAATTTATATAAAAAAAAAGACAAAAGTTTTCTAGTTATAAATCAACTCTAATCAAGAGTTCCTTAAATCATTTAAAATCTTACAATGGTAAAAGAGTTAATTTAAATGATATTTATACTTTTATTATTTCTTAATTAAACCATTTACTAATAAAATTTTGTAAATAATGTAATGCAATTTTATATATTTTTTTAAAATACACAACAATTAAAAATTTAATTAAATATGTATCAAGAATACAAAATACATTATACATGAATAATCTAAAATCATTTTATTCTTGTTCGGCTTTAAATTCAATATAGATAAAATTGATTGCAAGATTAATACAATATTTGAAAATTAAATGAAGATTACAGCAGATGAGTCAAACATTATTTTTAAAATACACAACAACCAGCAATACGTAAAACAAATTCATTTGGTTCATGAACCAAGTCCGAGTTTAGATTGGTTTGGAGCTTGTATTTAGTATTATGATAGTTTTTATGGTTGTGGTTTAAAAAAAAATGGTTTAAGAAAAATAATAAATTATATATATTTTTTTATCAAGATTTCACGTGTGTATGGCATCGTGATTCAACCTGTTTTTTAAATTATTTTTTTGTTTGAAAAGGCATCAAATTGATTTTTAGGTGTATTTTTTAAGGTTTTGATGTGCTGATATAAATTTTTTAAAATTAATTTGAAAAAATATTATTTTAATATATTTTTAATTAAAAATATCATGCATGAACCATTTCAAAAAGATTAACTATATATTTTTAAATTTATAGTTGAGACAAAATACAAATAAAGCCGAAATCCTTAATTGAAAAGCACAGTAGAAGAGATTCTGTGCTGTAACATTGAACATTTGTACATTATATTTAGAAAGCAATTTAACTTTTTAACTAGAACTTGCTCTTGCCTTCTTATGGTGTTAGACGAAGCATAGCATAAAAAGGAGACACCAGCCATTGTTTTGTAACAACAATTTCTTTACCGACCAAAGTTGTTTCTTTTTAATTTTGAGGGGTATAATTCAACTAATCAAGTCTTAGATTTGTTTTTAAAGATCATCAGTTCGAGTCCCACAAATTTCAGGGTCACTGAAAACTTATATAATTGTTAACTTTAGGGTTTGTGAGATTAATCGAGGTACACGTAAGTTGACTCGGACACCCACGTTAAGCAAAAAAAAAAAAATCTTCTCTTTACCTTGCTGCCTCTGTTGCTCCTGAGGTAAGTTGGACCTCCCCTGTGGCTTAGGTACCTTTACTAACCAAGATTTTTTATTTTCAAAAATCTGGGAATAGCTTGATAAAAATTAATACAATATTTTCTTGTTGGTGTTGATTTTTGAATAATTGATAGTATAATAGATTAATTGATGCATGGATTAACTATTAATTTTCCATCTCAATAAATAATCAATAATCCTCTGATTTTCTTTCATGCTAGATTATCAATTCCTTCACTGGTGATTAAAATAGCTATATAAGCATTTATTTTTAGGAAGAAAATCCTTGTTAATATTATTGTCAATTAATCTAAAAAAATACTATTAATTATTTTAAAAATGTTATAGATGATTTGGGGCAAAAATCACCCCGTTTATCATCTAAACAAGCAATCAATAAACTTAAAAGCTTAAATTGTCACCCTTTTTACTATTATTTTAGTTATAATGTTTTTTATTTATTTGCATGATTATTGATTTATTTAATTAAATATTTGTTTAAACTTAAAAAAATATATTGGAAAAACCTATATATTTAATTTATTTTTAAAAAAATATAATTTGCAGCGGAACACGGGCTAAATAGTTAATGATTAACTATGATTTTGTGATTTGAACAAACAATTAATTAAATCTTGGCTTTCACTCAATCTATATTATCAATTTTATGCTTAGTGATTAAATACCCATCATTCATGAATATACATTTTTTTGGCAAAAAATCTATATTACTACTTGTTAAGTATTGTTTATAGTTAATTTTTTGGAAGCTCGTTATATATGGTTTGACCCGCAATCTGCCAGTTAATTGCTAGTTTATAATTTAAATAAACTCGATAAACTTATATATATATATATATATATATATATATATATATATATATAGTTAACAATCAATAAACTTAAACCTTCCATTAATATACTATCTATTGTTTTTTAATTATTTGGAAAGTTGTTGTAAATTTAACCATGATTTTGTGATTTGAATAAACAATTAATATACCTTCAATTTTAATTTCTTTCAATCTAAATTATCAATTTCCTCCTTTGTGATTAATCACTAACCAACATACTTTTCTGGGAAAAAAAAATTCAACTGCCGCCTTTTAATGTTAATTATTGTAAAAAATATTAATATTATTTTTTATTATTTGAAAAGTCGTTATAAATGATTTGGCATGCAATCTACCTCTTAATTATAAATCCATCACTCAAATAGATATTTAATTAACCTAAACTTATATTATTACACTGTTTAATGCTATTATCAATTATTTTATAGTTGTTATAAAATGACTAGGCGGGCCAAAATGTAGATTAACTGCTAGTTTGAGCTAGTAATGCTAATCTCATATAATATTACCATAGAATTAATTTACCAAAAATACTTATAATTATATTTATAAAATTTATAAGTGAAATTCACTTATTTAATAAATGGAATGTATGTCCAATGTTTCATATTTTTAACTGAGATGGTGTAAGTTTTGTGACACTCATTAATCTTTTCTAGAAATAGTTAAAATATTTTTTTTATGTTTAAAATTATATTTAATTTGAAAATTTATTAAATTTTTTTCTTAGTATTTTTTTATGGTTCTAATATGATAATATATATATTTTAAAAAAAAAAGAATTTTTTTTTAAAAAATGCTTTGCACCATATATAGTAACAAACCCATTAAATTAAAAATATAATCTTAGCTTCAATTTAATTCTTTTCTTTTTAATCCTGAAATTAGTT
>Ga0307515_10022879_pt1 | contig 10992 bp, 13 predicted proteins | sample 17_EM_MG_FD_194513 | JGI IMG/M metagenome (GOLD analysis project Ga0307515, IMG submission 194513) | Populus trichocarpa ectomycorrhiza microbial communities from riparian zone in the Pacific Northwest, United States - 17_EM | ecosystem: Host-associated > Plants > Roots > Unclassified | place...
CCACACCCCCCCCCCCCCCCTCATTCATCATACCCATAATGTCACCGATTACAGAGCTAAAGCACCTCTTCACCGGATCTCCCTCGGCGGGTGACCGTCGCTGGGCCTCGTACCCGCCTCTACGCCCGCTCCGGGGCATAATCGTCCTCGCGCTTCTGCTGATAATAATCCAAGCCAGCGGATGGATTTCCTTCACGGTCGCCGCACACGGTCGCTATTACGAATACTTCGACTTCACTAGGTTCTCTCCCACTCTTCCCTAATCCTGCCACCGCTAACCCACCAGCCTCCTTTACATCGTAATCGCATTCATGTTCATAATCTCGGCTGGAATCGACCTGTTGCTATTCTTCCGGCATCACTTACGACCTGTATATGCAGTGTCGATGGCGACGATCTGGACTACAGGCTGGCTGGTGAGCGCCGCAATGGCGTGTCTGCTGGCGTGGATATATATTGGCGATCCATGGAGCATGGAATATGTTGATGATCCTGAGACTAAGCCTGGTGGGGTATGGAGGTTGCAGGGGGTGACGGCTCTGGAAGCTATAATAAGCATTGTTATGATGTAAGTTTTTTTATTCGGATAGAGAGGGAGGAAGGGGTGGCTAATAAGTGAGGAATAGAGCGCTGTATGTTTGGTACTTGGTACTGGCGGTGAAGGTGTTTAGACTTGAGAAGAAGATGAAGAGGGAGAGTATTTCGCTACCGGAACTGGATAAGGCATGAGTTCCTGGTACTGTTTTCTGATGTATGGGGTTTTGGACTGATGGAGCTGGTGGGAGGAGTTTGCTGTATGCGGTTGATAATGATTGATGAGATAGCGACTTAATGCTAAGATGGAAATACGAGGTATTACTCATTTGTCCGTGAGCAACATGCTATGTGACAGGTGAAGCGGTGTATGGCAGCCCGGAGCGGCCTTCCGCTAATGTTGTGACGAGGAGTAAATAGTTCGAGACTTCGTTTCGCTTCGTTTCGTTTCTATTTTGCAAGTTTAGAATCTAATATCAAGTAGAAGGTCTGGAGCAATACTGAGTGGGTCTTGTTTATCGAGTTCGTTTCGTTTCGTTTCGTGTCGAATTTATCTAAATTCATTCATCAAATGGGTACTGATAAAGAGCTCACTGACAGTATTGACTGATACAGTCTTGGAGCTGATCAAAATAGAGTCTGGGGCGGAGAGAGAAGAAGTAGGGAGTGCACGTTCAAAATGTCCAGTGTCATGAAAAATCACTCGAACAATTTGGTCCCCCACATTAGCGAAAACGGCTACCGTAAATATCCCGATTTCTAGCTTAGCTGTTAGTCGAAATTACTTTTGCAGACTGGGGATGAGACAAGAAAATCTGAGTTTATACCGTTTCTAACATTAGCTCGAGACCCACCACTCCGGCCAACATCGAGTGACTAGTAGTTGTCTAACAAGCATTCGACGTCCACCAACCTCCAAAATCCCCGTTTCAACTTGCAGATCTCCAACTGCTTTCGGGGGCAATATCGATATTCTCTTTGAATGTAGGTGTTGAAGACTGGACTTAATAACTTACCTATACTGCTGTAGAACGCCGGGCTTAGATTCGGCTTGCTGTCCAGTATAAAATACAAATTCTTCAGTTGTCCCTCATTAATCAAATCTAACGTCTCATGCAACATGATACACTTATGTACACACCCAACGCCTCTCTTATCACAATGGTATTTAACCAAAAAACGGGGTATTCAAATATACCACTAACCCCCAACGCCGTCTAACCCACACCTACATCCCAACACCCCCAATCTACCCCCAAACGACCTTCTAAACATCAAAAACCTTACAACAACTCCACAAAACCTTATCATCCGGCATCATCTCCTGAACAGTAGGCTTATTAACCACCCTCCAGTCCCACAGCTCCCACACGCCCTCCTCATCCCCCAACTCCTTCAGACTCTTCATAACGTTCTTCGTCAGCGTCTTCATCTGAGACTCCACAATCACAATCCCTCCTCCGACTCCCGCCACATTTTCGGGCGAGAATTTGTCGAAATACTCGACTCCATGTGCGATCAGCCGCTCAAAGATGTGGTCGAATTTCATTAACGTTGGGATGATGTAGACTTTTGCCCCGAGGAGCGGGGAGGTCTCCTCGTCTGTGGTGCGCTTGCGTTTGCTGTTTGAGGGGGTGGGAGTGGGTGACGATGAAGCAGCTGATGTCTGGAGGGCAGTAGTAATTCTGTTGATGGGGACGGGGGTCGACTGTGAGGATGGCAAGGAAGAGAATGAACCGATCTGTGGGTGTTTTAAAGCAGTGAAATATGGCGTTGGCAGGACAACTTTCTTCGCATTGCTTGGGCGAGGCTCTGGAGTTATAAAGCTTGTTTGTGGGAGTGTTGCCAATGGACTCCTCTCTGTTTGCGATCCTGGAGGTGCTTGGGAATTGCGATTCCGGATGGGGCTGAAGTCGGATTTACTTCTTGGAGTTTGGGGTTCCCTATTCATCGAGCCGAGTGTACTTGGTGGTGAAATCTTCGATGGTGAAATCTCCGATACCGTCGCAAAAAGCTCCTTCAAGTTATTGTTGATCTCAACAATGTTCCGTCGTTGCTTTTTGAACAGCGGGGAGATATCTCGTGATCTGAATCCACTGGCGAGACTGCCGTTGTCACTCGGTGTTGCAGAAAAAACGTGCCGATTCCTCTTTGGAAGGACACTGGCCCCGGGAGGCGTAGCTTCACTCCCTGCTGAGCTGCGTGGTGTCTCCACAAGTTGCTTGCCCATATCCCCTCTCTCCAACCTCGCAATCCACATTCTCTCCTCCTGGCTTCCACCCTTATCTATAGCCCGGGCAGCCTCCGCTAAGTCTTGTAGTTCCTCAAATGACAAAGCATCCGTAAATTCCCGGTCCCAGTGGACTTTAGACACCCGGGGATGTCGCGGTGTGAAAAAGGTGCAATCTGTCTGCTTCTCGAAACCTCCGCCTATAATCTCAAAGACGAGTGGGTAACTAAAGATGAGGGTAAGTTTGGTGAGTCGCAATTCACGGGGTGCCTCTATTAGGTCGTAACTTTCTAACGCTATGTTGGGCTATTGACAAAAACTGATGGTTAGATCTTATTAACTGAAAGCATCTAGGGCTTTGGTGAAATACCTCATACTTAACAGCATCAAAATAAGCACAGCGCTGGATATAGTCCAAATCTGATCGGGTGATGCTGTAGGTGACTTCGAATATAACCTTTAACCTGGGCTTTACACCATACTTCTCCACATCGCGTTTGTTGGTCAACACGGCAATATGAAAGGTGTTTAAATCTCCGACTGCAAGACCCATGGCGTATGTGCGTCCACACTCTGCCACCCCACCAACTACAGCAAAGTCCGCGGAGTCTCCAAGGCCCGTTATGTAGTCTTTCTTGAGCTTGATCCAAGCACAGTCGTTTGGAGACCAAAACCCATGTCCACGAGTCGTCTTATCAGGCCTGTCCCCTAGGAGATTAAAATAGGGTGCGTCATGCGCCTTGAGTATGAAGCCTTCCCAGCGGTCTCTGATTCCCCGGGAAAAGTATCTCTTTAATCTCGCAGCGGTTCGTTCGCCTTCTGAGAAATCAAGCTGGATGCTATCGACTATCTCGCAGTAACCACGCTTTGGTGAAACCAAGACTCTGTCGAGGCGGCTTATGCGTTCTGAAAAAGGGTAGTTCAGTAGAGAATTGTCGTCTATTAGGAGTATATCAAAAAGCAACACCATAAGGTGAGAGCATGGAGACGGTCGTGGATCGTTATGACTCCCAATGTATACCCCTGAACGCGTTACATGCCGCCGAATATGGTCAAATGGCATTATTTCCCTCCTTCGAGAACTGTAGACGACCATTTCACCTTCCAAGATACACTTTTCTTTGAATTGACGTTGGGAGGGCTCATCAATCTTTAAGGCCTGTCTGAGAGGATCATGGAGGCCTCTTCGGTCCTCCGTCGATTCCTTGCTACTCTTTGAGAAAATCTTTATCCAGTCATTGCCTTTGCTGAGATCGATGTGGATCTAGCGATCGTCGTTAGCATAGACGTTTAAAGCTGAGTGGAAAGCAGATATTCATTACTGACTTGACAATATTCGCCGTCGTATTTCCTTTCCATCATCATCTTTCTCCCCTTGGCACGTTCAATGGCATGTTTACAGGACCGGGCCTTCACAAATTCGGCTCGCCCGACCTTGACGCCGATTTCTGGTTTAACCAAAGCCACAGACTTCCGTAGCCACTCACGATAGTGTTTTGGACCTGGCTGCGCAATGGGGCAAGCTTTGACTACTTCCTCGCCGCAGATCTGTACGCACGCTCTCATGAGGTTGTCCTGAACTAATAGCATTTTGGGTAGTAGGAAGTGGTATGCTTGAAGAGTTGTGATTTCTATTTATCCCATCAGTATCAACTATCCTAACTTGCAAGTAAGGGTATTCCACACCAGGCATCATGGCCGGTGCAAGACTCTTCAATATGCACCTCGTTACCCATTTTGCTTCGAAAGAGCTAAGCCGGAAGAAAAGAGGTTTCAGCAGCTCCGAAGCCTCCGCAGATTCGCCTTTCCACATTTCCCTCAACTCTTTACTGGTAAACACACAACGTGCCGCTAATTTATCCAAAACCTCATCGAGCTCGTCAACCGTCACAAATCCTCCCTTACTAGTCTCCGCTTGACTCACGACCTTCTGGACCGCTGACCCCAAATCTCCCTCCTTCGTAGATGCTCGGTAATCAATAAGTTCTGTTTCTCGCCGTGTACCAGAAATATGCAAGGCTTTGGTAAGAACCTTGGCTAAACCATCCTCTCGAAGCGAATACACTCTATCTGGACGCAGGTCTGGCAGAAGTGCTGACAGAATAGCAATAAGGGTTTTGGCATTGTAAGCGATTTTGCCGCGATGTTCCTCGAACCATTCGAAGATAGTTTCTCTGACTGTAGTTTGCGTCGATTTCTGTGGTGCTTTGGCCTTCTGTCTTGAAAGAGTTTCGATTTTGCGAAATAGGCTCGCGACCTCCAGGAACGCGATGGGCATGACTCGGGCTATCGTTTCGTGTTTAGGCTGAACTCATGCATGATCCGACGGAGACGGGGATCTGAACAGGTAGTGACAGTGCGACAGCTGGTTCTTCGTTCAGGGATACGGAATCGTGGTGGAAGATTGAGTAAGGCGAAGCGAGTCACGAACATAGAGCGTGATCTCGTGATCTCAAAACATACCTAAACCATGAAGGGACTCCAAGTTGTCCCTGATCGACAGTTCTCTCAGCAAAAGAAACCATGGCCCAGTTCTCGCCACTTTTAATTCCCATGGGCTATTTACCACATAACGGCTGCCAGTTCCACGAGAGGCATTTGATTGAACCCGGTGGCGTGAGAATGCACTCCCGTAAACGCGGCAGAATACGGGATGGGAAATGCTTCCCGTCGCTGAGACAACGGATGTCAACAACCCCAAACAACCGCTATCCCTGCTCAGCCCAACTGCACGACTTTCCTCAAGCACAAAACGTCACTGCCGGCCAGCTCCCTTCGGGAAAGAACTTCATTCCCAACCAGATATAGACACCTAAGACATTACCCGACTAATTTCTTCACTACTACTCTACACCATTCACCTTCACCTTATCTCACATCACGCACCTGCGCCCTAGCTTCTCCGCCGTCATTGTTTATTGTTGATTTGGAGGCTCATAATGTCGAGTGCGGGTGACATACTGGCGGCAAAGTTTCAGGTGTTAGAGCAGCTTGGAAGTAAGTCAATCCTACTATCATTGTATAGAAGCACAGTGAATCTGACGACGTCTCTCTCTCCAGGCGGAAGCTTTGGTACCGTATACAAAGCTATCGAGAAGCAATCCGGAACGATAGTGGCAATAAAGCAGGTATCTTATTTGTTTATTTTTCTGTTATATCGAAGCTCTGACATGTCATTGCGCCTAGATCGACCTCGAGTCTAGCGAAGACGATATACAAGAGATTCAACAAGAGATCCAGGTCCTGAGCACATGTGCTAGTCCATATGTTACTCAGTATTATGGAAGCTTTGTCAAGGGTTTTAAGCTATGGATCAGTAGGTACTACTGTCTTTTGACGAAATTAAGGTTCTGACAGTCGTAGTAATGGAATATCTCGGAGGAGGGTCATGCCACGATTTGGTATGCATAATTTCTCCACCGCGCAGTTTGAGCAATGGACTAATAATGAATCAAGTTGAAACCCGAACCCTTCGATGAGGCCCATATCGCGATCCTCATGAGAGAGTTGTTGCATGGTCTGGATTATCTTCATAGTGAGGGCAAAATTCATCGGGATATCAAAGGTTTGCCTCCGACTCTACAGATCAAAGGCCTAGACTAAGCGACTTATCTAGCTGCGAACGTACTGCTTTCGGCCAACGGCCAAGTCAAACTCGCCGATTTTGGTGTAGCCGCCCAACTCACCGGTCTGAAATCACAGCGCAACACCTTCGTTGGGACACCATACTGGATGGCTCCAGAGGTGATATCTCAAACTATTGGATACGACTACAAGGCAGATATCTGGTCGTTGGGGATTACTGCCATTGAAATGTCACAAGGAAACCCCCCACATTCCGATGTCCATCCAATGAAGGTGTTGTTTCATATTCCCAAAGAACCAGCACCAACCCTGCCGGGCCATGGCTGGAGTAGGGAATTCAAAGACTTCGTCGCCAGATGTTTAGCTAAAGATCCTGCCAAGCGGGCCAGCGCAAAAGAGCTCTTGAGGCATAAGTTCATCAGGAACGCTGGACGAATCGAGGCCTTGCAGGAGTTGATTGAACGCAGGCAAGACTGGGATTCTTTCCAGGAAGAGGAGGGCAACATAGGACAGCTGAAGCTCTATCAGGAGTCGATGTAAGAGGACCCCACGACCCAATCCCGGGCTAATGGTTTGCTGATGGTGATAGGAGAACAATGTCGGATGCGGGATCAGATGAAGGGTGGGACTTCGACACTATTCGCACAAACCCTTATGCGCCATCTGTGTATGGTGCTGAAGGTGGCAACACGTTTAAAAAGGCGACCCAGGGAGCATCTGCAAACATTAGCTCTGCGCTTCACAGCCTCGCCCTGAACTCGGCTCCCAATAGCGACAACATTGATACTCGTGGAAGAAACGTGACAGGGACTGCAAGTAGAGTCAACGGATCTACCCGTAGGCGTACATCCAATGTTTCAACCACCGCTGACCGTCTCATGATGGAACGAGAGCTCCATGAACGGGATGAGGAGTTGTCGCCGATTGTTCCCGACACAAATTATGGCAGGAACGGCTCGACTGTACGGCTGTTCAGAAGGGTGTCCGATAACTCTGACAGAGGTAACTCGTATGGTACTATCTCGGAACAGGATGCTCCTGTTCAAGATGAGAATAGAGCACCTGTGATAGTTCCGTCTACTGAGGAAGGTGCCTTGGGAAGACGGGTGCACTCGGTTGTCATCCAACCCGCTATCGAAAAGGTTAGTACTTACCAAATTATGTCGAAGCACCTGTTTTAGATATTTCTTCCCTCGCATTCATCAGGCTTTCGCTAACTCTGTTGATAGCTGCAACCGCAGAGCACCTCCACTGCCGAACGGGATGCGCTTACCCGTTTGGATGGTGCTTGGAAGGACCTAGACGCAATCAATCCGGAAATGGGATACGTCCTTATTCGCAACCTTATGGAGCGCCTCCAACAGCAGCCTCAGCTCCAATCACTGATCGTTCCTCCACCCCTGCGTAACAAGCCTGCCCCCGAGAACGACAAACCAACTCTATCCGGATCAACCCTGTTTAACCCAATCCCAACCCCAAAGAAGGAAATCACCAGGATCAAGCGTACACAGAGCTTTGCATCGACAGAAGAGTACAATGTTTCGAAACAGGTTGACGATTGTATTGTAGAGGACGAAGAGGTGGCAGGTCCTAAGACCCAGGGTGACCAGCTGGCGGATGTCCTTTACGGAAGGTGGTTGGAGGGACTTCGCATGAGATGGGAAAGTAGGCCTCATTAGATACGAGCTGCCTACCTATGGCTCACTCGTCGCAGCTAGTGCATGCTATGGTCTGGTATTTCCGCAGCTTGGAGCTACGTAGACAACTATTTACAACCTAATTCTTTCCTTTCTGAGTCTTTTTCATACCGGCGTTAGTTGAACAGCGGGAAGGTCTGGTGTTTGGATTTTTTGGCCGGGGGTTTCTTACTACTACTTTCATGATTTTGTCTGCTTTTCTCTTCTCTTTTTTGGGATGTAAAACAGCATTGTTGGAGCGGGAACTGGTTGGGTAGCGTGTTGGGAGTATTGGTATACCACTTGTCCTTGTCTTTTTGGATTGGGGATTGAAGTTGGGCTTGGGCGTCGGTAATGGAGTACGTACAGAAAACTTTGGGTTCACGAGTTCTGAGCGAGTGATAAACCATCGATCGCCTGCCGCCTATAGCACCTGCTTCCTATACCCAAAATTTCAAGTTGCTATATGGCCCTGTTCGATTCTCGTTCTGGCCGAGATTGCTGATGGAGGCTTGGTCTGCCGGTTTTGTTTCTTGGGATTTAACCCTTGCCCTTCATTAACGGCGACCTCTCCAGTTCATCCGTCTGGTAGGTATTCGGTTGCCCACATTACTGACCCTCTCCGCACAGGATAGGTATATGGAGATTCTCTGCTTTGGCGGCGGAAAATGAGCACAGATAGTTAACTTGCCTTGCAGGAATGTCGGCCAGCCCTTCACAAACAATCATGCCAGTCACTTCGATACCTTTACGAACTCCTGATTTCCACCTAGCTCGGGTTTAAAGGCTTTTTCCAAAATTTCATCTCATTTATGATAGAACATGGTTTTGGGCAATTAGTAGGAGTAAAATCTTGAATACCAGGAGCTAAAAGCACCGGAAGACTATCATACAATTTGTGTGTATATCAACGACCAACCCACACAAGAATCCTAGATATGGAGGACCACCCAGCACCACAAACCTCGACGCAGATCTACACATCCCTCCTAAACTGTGCAACACAAACCCGCATACACCGTATCCCCCATCCCACCCCGCCAGCAGCGCATTCACCAACGCCGCCTCTCTGGAGACACCCACAAACTCAAAGAGATCCAGTTTTTCCTGCGCGCCACCGCGTATGGTGGTGTAAAGTAGTCAAAATACCATTTCACAACGTCGTACATGGAATTAGTGGAATTGGGTAAATTCATGTGAATCAACACCCAATTCCATCAATTCCATGCATGACACTGTTAATTTAATGATATTGTAGCATGATGTTGTATATAGCTGACAATGACATGCATGAACTTGTGGAATTTGGTGCTGGTGCACATGAATAAAGACTTTTGGAACCTGATGCACATTAAATACTGAATTTCCTAAATCATGCATTAAAAATAATTTGCAAAATCTAGTATCTGATACACATCAAGTTCTAAAATCCCTAATTTATGTGTATAAACACTGAATTCCACTAGTTGGTAAGTTGGTACATGATGTCGTGGTACTAAGCTGATGTGGTGTATAACTACTGAAATTGGGTGTTGGTGTACACGAAGTTATTAATTGTATGCACAACATCGTTGAAACAGTATTTTGACCACTTTACCGCACCATAACCGTACATCTAGCGGGGTCGTAGCGGCATCATAACCAGAAGATACCACCCGCACGGCTCAAATTTCGGCTCAAATTCTGGGTCTTGATTTGATAGCGGTTCTCGGTCAATGAGGAAGTTGGTCAAAGGCGCAGAGAAGTAGAGATAGGTGGGGTGTTTGTCGGGGGATGATGTGTGGTGGAGGTGCTCGCGCATCTGGGCTTTGATATTGGTGGAATAGTGTGCTAAATAAAAACTCACACGGTGAAACGTCCGTAGAACCTCGATGCTCTGTATAATATGCCCTGAGTTCCTAGAATGATCTAAGGTTAGAATCTAGAACGCTGAAGTGGTAGATATACGGCCATTGGTGTCTGGTAAAAACCACACTATGCTTAAGCTACCAGACCACCCTCTACTATACATTGGAAGGATATCCCTTGGTTGTATTCGACATGTTTAATCGCAAATAGGTGACTCTTCGAACCCACGACCTCTATTTTGCTATTTTGCCTTCCCGTTGCCCGTGATAGAAGTCTATACCAATCCGATAGAACTGCGAACTCCTAGCTCCCAGCGGGAAGAATGTATTCCGGGATTAACAAGGATGTGGAAAATATTTTAGCCCAAATCTATTGTTCTATCGATTTCAATAAGTTCTATAGCACCCCAATAGAGCTGCTTTATAGAAAGAGGGGGAGGGAGGTACTCTATGTTCTGAAATACTCATGTTTCGTCGACCTCTACCTAGCTGCCGGAGTAGGCGAAGAGGCCATTTCGATGTCCCCATCCTTATCAACAACCTGCGCCTCTCCCTCTCCTTTCTTTCCACTTGTCTCAGTATCCCTCTTATTCCAGCCTGGCTTAAAATACCCTTCCTGGCTAATGGAGTGCAACATTGACACCGCCGCCGGCACTTCCCCTTCCTGTCCCTCCCCCTCGTCCTCAGCGTCCCCATCCTCACTAAAACTCTCCCACTCCTCCTCCTCCTCCTCCCCTTCAACACCCGTAGCCACCCCCTTCCCCTTCTTCCTTGTCCTCCTCCTCCTCCTCCTCCCCCCCTGATGATCCGCATCCTCTTCCCCCAACTCTTTACGCTCAATCTGCACCCTCTCCAGCCTCCTCAAAAAGTCGCTCTTCCCCTGCAACTGCTCGGCAAACGGCCACTCCTTCGCCTTCACAATCGCGGGAAGAAAATGCACCCTATCCCGCCCAACAGCAACAACCCTGCCCGTCTCCGGATCCAACAACTTCCGCGTGGCCTCCTCCTCCCTGATCTGCGGCGGCCGCTTCGCATGCGTCCTCCGTCTCCCCCCCACAAACGCGGACGCCAGACTCCCGTCCTTCTCCGAGTAATAATACCCGCCCCCGCTGATCCGGGG
>Ga0307515_10022881_pt1 | contig 10992 bp, 9 predicted proteins | sample 17_EM_MG_FD_194513 | JGI IMG/M metagenome (GOLD analysis project Ga0307515, IMG submission 194513) | Populus trichocarpa ectomycorrhiza microbial communities from riparian zone in the Pacific Northwest, United States - 17_EM | ecosystem: Host-associated > Plants > Roots > Unclassified | place...
GCAGGGCCACGCTGGTGTGGGTCAGGCCGCCCGGGTTGATGAGGATGAAGGCCGTGCCGTCGCTGCGTGCGGCATGGATGCGGTCGATCAGCGCGCCTTCGTGGTTGCTTTGGAAGCACTGCAGGCTGGCGCCTGCATCGGCCGCCAACTGCTTCAATTCAGCTTCGATCATGGGCAGCGTCGTCGCGCCATAGATCTGCGGCTCGCGGGTGCCGAGCAGGTTCAGGTTGGGGCCGTTGAGTACGAGGATGCTCATGGGCGCAAGGGCATGCGTCGTCGCGGAGGGCGGACTTTACGCTTTTTGGCGGCCGTTTCCGAGCGACTGGCAGCAGAAGATGCCAAGCCGCTGAAACCGCGGCCGGCTACAGGTCTCTGGTCCAGCGCTCCAGCTCTGCGGCGCTGGTGATCCCCAGCTTGCGCTGCACGACGGCCCCCTGGCGATTGAACACGGCGGTGAACGGCATGCCGCCCGCGCTGTTGCCGAGCTGACGGCTCAGGTCGGTGCCGTCGAAGCCCGCCAAGCCGATCGTATAGCTGACCGGCGAACGGGCGAGGAATTGTCGTACAGACGTCGGGTTGTCCACGGCAAGCCCCAGTAGTTTGCCGCCGCGGGCGGCGAACGGGCCGCGCGCAAACTGGTCCAGCTCCGGCATTTCCTTGACGCAGGGTGGGCACCAGGTGCCCCAGAAGTTCAGCACCAGCGGCTGGCCGCGCAGGCTGGCCACCACCAGGATCTTGTCGTCGGGCTGCGTGAAGTTCATGCGCCAGAAGGCAAGCGCGGCTTCGTCCGGCACGGCGCCGGTGGCACCGCCGCCGCGCTCTTCGTGCAGCCGCCACGTGACGCCAGCCGCGGCTGCAGCGGCTGCGGCGCCGGCAAAGAGCCAGGTTCGGCGCTTCACGGCGCGGCCTCGGCCATCAGCCGGCGCAGCGCGGCCAGGTCGCCACGCCAGCTGCGGCCGCGGGCGTCGGGTTTCAGCGCGCCGCGCTGATCGTCCAGATCGTGCAGCAGCAGGTGCACGGTGACCATTTCGCCCAGGGCGCGGCTGCGGCTGGCGACCGTCAGCACGTGCAGCGGCTCGGCGCCGGCGCGGTCCTGCGACTGGCTGTCGTATTTGACGCCGGCGTTGATGAGCGCGATCTCGGCGGCTTTCGGGTCGTCGCAGTACAGGTCCAGCAACACGGCCGACAGCCGCGTCGCGGTGCCGCGCCACACGGCGCCCGCAAGGTGCGGGCGGAACTCGGCCAGGCGCTCCATCCAGGCGATCGCCACCTCGCGCAGCGCCTGCAGCTCGGCCGGCTGGGTGTCGGCGCAGAAGAGGCCGATGTGTTCGCGCACCGCGTCTTCGATCTGCTCGTTGCTGGGCAGTTCGGGCCGTCCGCCGAAATCCCGCGCCGCCTTGCGCTTGGCGGCCGCGTACTCCATCCCTTCGTCCACCACCAGGCGGGCGGCGGTGGCTGCGATCTCCAGGGCGGCGCTCACGGTAATTCCACGTCGTTCATGCGGGCCGCGATGGTGCCTGCACGGCCGATCACGTAGCCGGAACCGGGGTTCTTCTCGAAGCGCTTGGGCGCCGGCAGCATCACCGCCAGGCGCGCCGCCTGTTCGGCGGACAGCCGCGCCGCGTCGACGCGGAAGTAGTAACGCGCCGCGGCCTGCGCGCCGAACACACCTTCGCCCCACTCGACGTTGTTGAGGTAGATCTCCAGGATGCGCTGCTTGGACAGCAGCAGCTCCAGGGTCAGCGTCAGCATCAGCTCCTGCGCCTTGCGCACGACGGTGCGCTCCCCGCTCAGGAAGAGGTTCTTGGCCAGCTGCTGGCTGATCGTCGAGCCACCCACCAGCTTGGGCGGGCGGCGCGGGTTGCGCGCGGCGCGCGCCTCGGCCTTCGTGTTCTTGTTCCAGGCCTTCTCGACCGCGTCCCATTCGATGCCGCGGTGTTCGGTGAAGCCCGCGTCTTCGCTGGCGATCACCGCACGCGGCAGCTGCTTGCCCAGCTCGGCGCGGCCGCGCCACTGCTGGGCCCAGGCGATCTGGTGTTTCTCCACCGCCAGCCGCCAGGCCTCGCTGCGCTGGAAGGTGCTGCTCTGCGGGTCGACCACGGTCATCAAGGCGATGCGCGCGACGAACACCAGCTGCAGCGCGAAGGCGCTCAGCAGCAGCAGGGCCAGCAGGCGCAGGACCGTCTTCATCGGCCCGCCGCGATGTCTTCGCGCAGCATCTGCAGCACCGGCGCGGTGGCCGGGCGCACGCCGCGCCAGACGAAGAAGGCTTCGGCCGCCTGTTCGACCAGCATGCCCAGGCCATCGCGCGCCTGCGCGCCGGCGGCGCGCGCCCAGGCCATGAAGGGCTCGGCGGCAGGGCCATACATCAGGTCGAGCGCCAGCGCGCCCGGCGCCAGCACCGTGGGCGGCACCGGCGAGGCCTGGCCCTGCAGGCTGGTGGCGCTGGCGTTGAGCACGATGTCGTAGGCCATGCCGGGGTGATCGAGCGGCACGGCGTCGAGCGCCGCGCCGTGCTCGCGCGCCCAGGCGGCGTGCGCGGCGACCAGCGAACGCGCCTTCTCGGCCGTGCGGTTGGCGACGACGATGCCCTTCGGCCGCCGTTCCAGCAGCGGCCCCAGCACGCCGGCCCCGGCGCCGCCGGCGCCGATCAACAGCACGCGCCGGCCCTCGACCGCCACCGCGGCATTGCGTTCGATGTCGCGCACCAGGCCCACGCCGTCGGTGTTGTCGGCGAACCAGCCTTCGGCGTCGAAGCGCAGCACGTTGCCCGCGCCGGCGCGTTGAGCGCGCTCGCTGCAGCGCGCGGCCAGCTTGGTGGTGTCGAACTTGAACGGCACGGTGACGTTGCAGCCGCGGCCGCCGGCGGCCGCGAAGGCGCGCACCACGGTCTCGAAACCGTCCATCGGGCACAGCAGGCGCTCGTAGGCCACGGCCTCACCGGTGGCGCGCGCGAACGCGGCGTGGATCGCCGGGCTGCGGCTGTGGGCCACGGGGTTGCCGATCACGGCGTAGCGGTCCAGCGTCATGTTCTCAGCGCACGCCGTTGCTCAGCGAGGTTTCAAGGCCGTCTTCGCGCGTGAAGCGAAAACGCGAGGTGACGACGATCTGGTCGGCCTGCGCGCGCATGCCCGCGCTGAAGGCGCCGAAAGGCGAGGCCGCCTGCACGATGGCGATGGCCTGCTGGTCCAGCCGTTTGCTGCGCGAAGGCCGCACGACCTCGGCTTCAACCACGCGGCCGCTGGCATCGACGGTGACGTTCATGATCAGCTCGCCGTAGAGCTTGCGCCCGCCGTACTCGGGGAAGTTGCGCGTGCCGCGCTCTTCGATGCGGCGGCGCAGCGAGTCGTAGTACAGCGCGTAGACCTCTTCGCGCGCCGCCGGGCTGATGTAGCGCTTCTTCGGCCGCGCGTTTTCTTCGTTGACGCGCTTCTCGATCTGCGCCAGCAGGCGCAGCAGCTGCTTGCGCCGGTCTTCCTGCTCGCGCTCGGTGGGCGTGCCGCTTTCGCGCTGCGGGTCGGGCGGCGGCAGCAGCGCCAGTTCGCGCCGCACCTGGGCCAGCAGCTGCTGCTGTTCCTGCTGCAGCTGGTCGATGCGCTTCTTCGCGTCGTCGGCCGAGTCGCCCAGTTGCATCGTCGCGGCGGAAGGCAGCGGCGATGTCGCCCGGCCGGCTTCCGATTCGCCGCCGCCGGCCAGGTTGGCTTGCGCGATGGCCTGGGCTTCGGTCGGCGCTTCGTTGCTGCGCGCGTTGACCAGGATCACTTCGAGCGGCGTGTCCTTGAACGCGCGGTTGAAGGCCTCGGGGTCGGCAAAGCGCACCAGCAGCAACGCGCCGTGCAGGGACACCGAGCCGATCAAGGCCCACTGGAACGCGCTGAGGTCTCGCCAGTGCATGACAACAACGGCGCGCGGCTCAGGCCGCGTCGGCCGCCGGTTCGGCCGCAGCCGGCTCGGCCGCGTCGTCCAGCGTGATGGCGATCTGCAGCGTGGCCGGCGCGTCGCCTTCGTCCTCGTCGGCCTCGGCCGTTTGTTCCGTTGCCGCGACATCGAGGCGGGCCGCCAGCGCGGCATGCAGTTCCAGCGTCAGCAGGTCGACGCCGGCCACACGCGCGCGCACCCGCGCGCCGCGCGGCAGGCTTTCGGTGCCGGGCAGGCGGAACACCAGCGGCAGCGTCTCGGCGCGCACGAGGCCGTCCTTCATCACCGCGGCGTCGAGTTCGGCCACTTCGTTCTGCTGCAGCCAGCGCAACGTCCAGTAGCGTTCGATCTGCTGCTGGAAGCCGTTGTAGGCGGTGTAGGCGGCGTCGAAACCCGAGATCACGCTGAACAGCGCGGCGTCCTTCGGCTTGAAGGGCGCGGCCAGCGCCGCGGTGCGGCCGTGGCGCGCGCAGGCGATGATCTGCCACTGGTTGGCCAGATCCACATAACGCCGCAAAGGGCTGGTGGACCAGGCGTATTGCGCCACGCCCATGCCGGCGTGCGGCAGCGCCTTCGTGCCCATGCGCACCTTGATGCCGGGCAGCAGGCTGGCCTGGCTGCGGTAGATGGCGGGCACGCCATGTTCGGCCAGCCAGCCGCCCCAGCTGCTGTTGGCCAGGATCATCGCCTCAGCGACGATCAGGTCCAGCGGCGCACCGCGCTGGCGGGTGCCGATCTGCACCGGCTCATTGCCATCGGGCTCTCCGCCCAGCGGCTCGCCGCCGTGAGACGTCAGACGGAAGTTGTAGTCGGGCCGGTTGAAGGTCTCGGGCTTGCCGCGCACCTGCTCGCGCCGTGCCTTCAGCGCTTGCGCCAGACGGAAGCAGAACGCGAGTTCGGGCGCGAAGGCGTAGTCGGCCGGCGCGGCGCCGCTGAGCGTGGCTTCGGTGACCACCGCGTCGAGCTTGTCGTGGCGCAGGTTGGCGGCGATCGGCACGCGCTCGAGCCTGGTCTCGTGGCCGCGCACTTCCAGCGTCGCTTCGTCCAGCGTCACGTACAGGCTCACCGCCGGGCAGTCGCGGCCTTCGGCGAGTGTGTAGGCCTGCACCACCTCGTCGGGCAGCATCGTGATCTTGTAGCCCGGCATGTTGACGGTGGACAGGCGCTCGCGCGCCACCTTGTCCAGCGGCGAGTCGGGCAGCAGCGCCAGCCCCGGTGCTGCGATGTGCACGCCGAACACGACGGTGCCGCTGCCCAGGCCCTGCACCGAGAGCGCGTCGTCGATCTCGGTGGTGGCCGAGTCGTCGATCGAAAACGCCTGCACCGCAGCCAGCGGCAAGATGTCCTTGATGGCCGGCGCGGTGAGCGCCGGGCTGAAGCCGTAGCCCTTCGGGAACTGGTCGAACAGGAAACGCCGCCAGTGGAACTGATACGGGCTTTCGATGGCGCCGGCCGCGGTCAGCAGGTCCAGTGGCGCGCGCTGCGCCTGCTTCGCGGCTTCGACCACGGCCTTGTATTCGGGGCCGTTCTTGTCAGGCTTGAACAGGATGCGGTAGAGCTGCTCGCGCACCGGCGCCGGGCAACGGCCTGCCACCAATTCGGCGGCCCATTCGGTGATCTGCGCGGCGATCTGCTTCTTGCGTTCGATCGCCAGCAGCGCGGCCTTCACCGTCTCTTCCGGCGCCTTGCGGAACAGCCCGCGGCCCAGGCGCCGGAAATAGTGCGGCGCGTCGAAGAGGCGCAGCAGCGCAGCGGCCTGCTGTTCGGTGGTGGCGGCGGCGCTGAAGTACTCGCGGGCCAGGTCGCCGAATGCGAAATCGCCTTCGGGGGCGAACTGCCAGGCCAGGTCAAGGTCGATATCGGCCGCCAGCGCCTGCGCAGCACCGAGCAGCGCCGCCGGCGCCGGCTTTTCGAAGCGCAGCATCACGTTGGCGGCCTTGACCTTGACGCGCTTGCCCGACTCCAGCTCCACCTGCAGCGAGCTTTCGGCCTCGGACATCACGCGGCCGGCGTGGAACTTGCCGGCGTCGTCGAACATTGCATACATCAGCGGGATTGTCGCCGTTGCCGGCGCCGGCCCGGTGTCAAACGGTCATGCCTCCGGATACCTCGATCACCGCGCCGTTGATGTAGCTCGCCTCGTCGCTGGCCAGGAAGGCGTAGACGTTGGCAATCTCCTCAGGCCGCGCCAGCCGGCCCAACGGCACCTGCTCCTTCATGTGCTGCAGCACCTTTTCAGGCACGGTGCCGAGGATCGGCGTGTCGACGAAGCCCGGCGCCACCGCGTTGACGCGGATGCCCTTGGGCCCCAGTTCGCGGCTCCAGGTCTTCGTGAAGCCGATGACGCCGAACTTGGCCGCCGCGTAGTTGGTCTGGCCGAAGTTTCCGTAGATGCCGACCACGCTGCTGGCGTTCAGGATCACGCCGCTGCCCTGCGCGATCATCGAATCGGCCACCGCCTGCGCGCAATGGAAGACGCCGCGCAGGTTGACGTCGATCACCGCGTCGAACTGCGCCAGGCTCATCTTCACCAGTCGCGCGTCCTTCGTGATGCCGGCGTTGTTCACCAGCACGTCGATGCGGCCGTGGCGCTCCAGCACCCTGGCCACCATCATGTTGACAGCCACGCGGTCGGTGACGTCGACATCGTGGCGCTCATAGGCTTCGTTGACGCCTTCGGCGCGGCGGTCGCAGCCGATCACGACGGCGCCTTCAGCCGCGAATTTCGCGCAGGTGGCGGCGCCGATACCTTGCGCGGCGCCGGTGACGATGCAGATCTTGTTGTGCAGTCTCATGTCAGGTTCAGGAAGCTCAGGATGTGGGGCAGGTGGGTGTCGAAGTCGCTCAAGGCGTGGTCGCTGCCTTCCAGCAGGCGGATCTGCGCGGCGGCGTAGCGCCCGGCCATCTCCTGCCAGCTCAGCAGTTCGTCGCCCTTGGCGATGACGGCGAAGTAGCGCTCCGGGCGGGTGATCGTCGCCGGCGTCATCACGCGCAGTTCGTCGACGTATTCGGCGCGGAAGAAGAAGCGCTCTTCGGGCGAATGAAAGGCGGTCTGCTCGCCGATGTAAGCCGCCAGGTCGCGCGCCGGGTCGACGGCCGGGTTCATGAGCACCGCCGGCCAGCCGGTGCGGCCGGTGTCTTGGGCCACCACGGTGGCGTAGAAGCCGCCAAGCGAGCTGCCCAGCACCGCGCAGCTGTGCGCCGGCCAGCCGGATATGCCGTCACGCAGCAGCTGCATCGCCTGGCGCGGCGAAGGCGGCAGTTGCGGGCACCACCAGTGAATGCCCGGCCGGTGTTCGGCCAGCCATCCGGCCAGCCGGCGCGCCTTGAACGACTGCGGCGAGGAGCGGAAGCCGTGCAGGTAGAGAAGGTGCGTGGGCGGCAAGGCGGGCGTGGGACGGAGAGTGGGGCAGGGCGGGGGAAGGCCTTCCAGGGAAGTCTAGCGGCCACTCGTCGCACGCCGGGCCATGCTCGTCGCAGCCGATGTCGCGTGCAGCCCACGCGCGGCAGAATCGCCGGCTTCACCTCTTTCAGCCGGGCAACCGCCGCCACGCCATGCGCTCGAATCCTGACCGCCGTCTCCTCGTCAATCCGCTGGCCCTGGCCGCCGCTGCGGCGCTGATAGCCGGTTGCGCCACGCAACAGGCCCCCACCACCACCGCGGCCGCCGCGCCCCCGGCGCCAGCCGCCGCGGCTTCGGCGCCCCCGGGCCAGGTGCCGGGCGCCCGCCCGCCCGAGCCCGGCGCGCCGCGGCCCTTCGCCGATGTCAGCAAGGACGCCAAGCGCAGCGACGGTTTCATCCCGGTGTGGCGCAAGGACGAGAAGGTGTGGCTGGAAGTCGCACCCGCCATGCTGAACAAGCCGCTGCTGTTCAGCATCAACATCGCCCAGTCGGTGGGCGAGCGCGGCCTGTATGGCAGCCAGATGGGCCCCGACTGGATGGTCGAGTTCCGCCGCGTCGGCAACCAGCTGCAGATGATCGCGCTGCAGACCGAATTCCGCGGCCAGCGCGACCCGGCCTCGGCCCGAGCCGTGGCCGAAGGTTTCAGCGAGAGCCTGATCGCTTCCAGCCCGGTGGCCAGCGCCGAACACGCCGAGCGCAAGTCGGTGCTGGTGGACGCCAGCTTCCTGCTCGGCGACATCGCCGGCTACAGCACCGGCCTGGAGCGTGCCTTCCGGCTGCCCTTCGCGCCCGACCGCGCCAACTCCTTCTTCACCACCACGCGTGCCGAGGCAGGCATGACGACGCTGTCCAGCAAGGTGCACTACGGCGTGGCGCGCATTCCGGCGCCGCCGCTGCTGCCGCCCGGTGCGCCCGCCCCGCTGACCCCGCCGCCGCCGCAGGTGACGCCCGACGCGCGCAGCCTCTTCGTCGGCTACGTCTACAACTTCCGCGAGCTGCCGGCCGTGCCGATGGCCGTGCGCCGCGCCGACCCGCGCGTGGGCTACTTCACCGATAGCTTCACGGACCTTTCCGACGACCTGAAGGCGAACCCGCGCACCCACTTCATCACGCGCTGGCGCCTGGAGAAGAAGGATGCGTCCGCGGCGCTGTCCGAGCCCGTGAAGCCGATCACCTGGTGGCTGGACCGCAACATCCCCAAGCGCTACCGCGCCAGCGTCGAAGCCGGCATCCTGGAATGGAACAAGGCGTTCGAACGCATCGGCTACAAGGACGCCATCGTCGTCAAGCAGCAGCCTGACGACGCCGACTTCGACAACATGGACGCCGGCCACGCGTCGATCCGCTGGTTCCTGGGCGCTGACGTCGGTTTCGCGCAAGGCCCGAGCCACTCCGACCCGCGCACCGGCGAAATCCTGGACGCCGACATCCGCATGAGCGACGTGTTCGGCCGCGGTTCGCGCCGCCAGGCCCGCGACGACGTGGCGCTGCCCCTGGGTGACAACCGCATGCCCGCGTGGCGTGCCGGCTTCGACGCGCGCCACGACCGTTCGTCCTTCTGCACCTATGCCGCCGACAGCGTCAACGAGCTGAGCTTCGCGCTCGACCTGCTGGAAGCGCGCGGCGAGCTCGAACCCGACACGCCTGAGACCGAAGCCTTCGTGCAGAACTACATCAAGGACGTGATCACGCACGAGGTCGGCCACACCCTGGGCCTGCGCCACAACTTCAAGGCCAGCACCACGGTCAAGCGCGACCAGCTGCTGGACAAGAACTTCGGCGCGTCCAAGGGCATCTCTGGCTCGGTGATGGACTACAACGCCTTCAACCTGGCGCTGAAGGGCGAACCCAAGGGCGAGGCCAACATGGTGACGCTGGGCGCCTACGACTTCTGGGCCATCGAGTACGGCTACAAGCCGGTCGACAGCGCCAAGGAAGAGGCCGAGCTGAAGACGATCGCCGAACGCAGCCGCAGCGACGCCGGCCTGGCCTTCGCCGACGATGGCGACGCGTTCAACCTGGCCAGCGGCGAAGCCGGCCTCGATCCACTGGTCAACCAGTTCGACCTGGGCGACGACCCGCTGGCCTACGTGAAGCGCCGCGTGACGCTGAGCAAGGAACTGTGGGCGCGTGTGCAGGACCGCCAGCCGCAGGTCGGCGACGACCCGCTGCGCGCGCGCCGCAGCGTGCAGGCCGGTTTCAACCAGCTGGGCCGCTTGCCGGCGATGGCGGCCAAGTTCGTCGGCGGCATGTACACCTCGCACGATCTGCCCGAAGGCGGCAAGCCGACCTTCCGCCCGGTGGAGTCGGCCCGCCAGCGTGAAGCGCTGAACTTCCTGACCGCCGAGCTGTTCAGCACCGACAGCTTCCGCTTCAAGCCCGAGTTCCTGGCTACGCTGTCGCCTGACTACATCGAGTGGGCGCGGGTCGGTCCGCTGTCGGTGCCGCAAGGCGTGCTGACGCTGCAGACCGGCGCGATGGACGGCCTGCTCAGCGCCGGCACCGCACGCCGCCTGCTGGAGCTGCCGAACTACCTGCCGGAGAAGGAGCGCAAGGGCGCGATCTCGCTCAACGAGGTCTACACCACGCTGCAGGGCGCCGTGTGGAGCGAGCTGAAGACCGGCAAGGAGATCGAGCCGATGCGCCGCAGCCTGCAGCGCGAGCACCTGAAGCGCCTGCAAGCGCTGCTGACGCGCCCGTCGCCGGCGCTGCCGGCCGACGCCATCAGCCTGGCACGCCTGCGGGCGGTGGATCTGCAGTCACAGCTGCGCGGCGCGCTGGCCAGGAAGGGCAGCCTGTCGGTGGAGAGCCGCGCGCATCTGGAAGATGCGAACGCGCTGATCACCGAAGCGCTGAAGGCGACGCTGCAGCGCAGCTGAGCGATCGATCAGCTCCTGGCTGCGAGAGCGGTCAGGAGCTTGTCGTGGATGCCGCCGAAGCCGCCGTTGCTCATGCACAGCACGTGGTCGCCGGGGTGCGCGGCTTTCGCGATGGCGGCCACCAGCGTGTCGACATCTTCGGCCACCACGGCTTTCTCGCCCATCGGCAGCAGCGCTTCGCGCGCGCTCCAGCCGTAGTTGCCCTGCAGGCAGAAGGCCAGGTCGGCTTCTTCCAGCGACCACGGCAGCTGCGCCTTCATCGTGCCCAGCTTCATCGTGTTCGAACGCGGCTCGAACGCGGCCAGGATGCGTTGGCCGTGGCCCACCTTGCGGCGCAGCCCGTCGACCGTGGTGCGCATCGCCGTGGGATGGTGCGCGAAGTCGTCGTAGACCTTGATGCCGCGCACTTCGCCGCGCAGTTCCAGCCGGCGGCGCACGTTCTGGAAGCTCGCCAGCGCCGCGCAGGCGGCTTCTGGCGCTACGCCCACGTGCTCGGCAGCGCCGATCGCGGCCAGCGCGTTCATCTGGTTGTGTTCGCCCAGCAGGCCCCATTCGACACGGCCCAGCTTCAGGCTGCCGCGCAGCACGTCGAAGCTCTGCGGGTCGCCGCGTGCGCACAGGCCGCCCGGTTCTTCGCGCTTGGTGCCGAAGCGCTGCACCTCGCTCCAGCAGCCGCGTGCCAGCACGCGCGCCACGGCCGGGTCGCGCGCGTTCACGAGCAGCCGGCCGCTGGTGGGCACGGTGCGCACCAGGTGGTGGAACTGGGTCTCGATGGCCGTCAGGTCCGGGAAG
>Ga0307515_10022882_pt1 | contig 10992 bp, 9 predicted proteins | sample 17_EM_MG_FD_194513 | JGI IMG/M metagenome (GOLD analysis project Ga0307515, IMG submission 194513) | Populus trichocarpa ectomycorrhiza microbial communities from riparian zone in the Pacific Northwest, United States - 17_EM | ecosystem: Host-associated > Plants > Roots > Unclassified | place...
AGATTACATTGAACAAGTTCATGCAGTTGATGGAGGATTCAACGGACAGCCCCAGTGTAAATATGATCCCTTTTCCAACACGTACAATCCCGGATGGAGAGATTATCCAAACCTACGTTATGGGAACTAGCCTCAATAAGGCAATCAAGGCAGACAATTCCATCCCCATGGATTTCAGCCCCAGTAGAATTATCAAGTGAGACAGCCCCCTCCATTCACAAACTCCAATGTTATGGGATCGTCATCTAGTGATGATCTTCATGAGATGATGAAAACTTTGGCTTCTAACACTGTGACCTTGCAACAAAATATCATGTCTTTTCAATAGGAAACAAGGTCAAGTATTCACAACTTGGACAAGCGAATGAGGCAAGTAGCTTCAAGTGTGGGGAAATTGGAAGCACAAATGAATGGAAAATTGCCCTCCCAAGCATTGAATCCAAAAGAGAATGTTAGTGCGAACATGCTGCGAAATGGGAAAGAACTTGAAAGGCAAAAGGTCGAAACAAGTTGAGATGGAGGAAGAAGAAGAGATAGAAACCGAATTGAGTACAAAAAAGAAACACCCTCCTCCTCCACAAACTGAAACAATGACCAACACTCCAAAGGTACTCCTCACTCAATGAATTCCAGTTTTAAAACAATTCCACCCTTTCCTGTGAGTTCTTATAGGTCAAAGAAAGAGGATAAAAAAAAAGAGATTTTAGAGGTTTTCAAGAAAGAACTCAATATTCTTCTGCTTGATGTTATCTAGCAAATTCCCAAGTATGCCAAATTCTTGAAGGAGTTGTGTACTACCAAGAGAGCTTTCAAACTGAAAGGTCATGAAATGGTAAGTATAGGTGAAGTTGTATCCGTTGTTGTTCAAAAGAATATACCTTTAAAGCAAAAAGACCCAGGTGCATTTACTATCCCATGTGTTATTGGTAATGCTAGATTTAAAAGGGCTTTATGTGATTTAGGTGCATCCATTAGCGTTATGCCTAAACATGTTTATGATTCTCTTAGTCTAGAGCCTTTGAATAAAACTAATATTGTAATACAACTTGCGAATCATAGTTTTGTTTACTCACTTAGTGTGATAGAAGTTGTCCTAGTCAAAATTGATAGTTTGGTCATTCCATGCGACTTTTATATTCTTGATATGGAACATGATGTTTGTGATTCATCAAACAACACTCCTATATTGTTTGGGAGACCATTCTTGAAAACTACCAATACAAAGATTGATTGTGGTAAGAATACTTTGTCTATAGAGGTAAGAGATGAAAAAATTGAATTTAATTTTCATGATGCAATGAAATATCCTTATAGCAATGTTTACTCTATCACATGCTATGACCAAGTTGATAAGTGTGTGCAGCAAGTTTGTGATTTTGATTATGAGGATGGATTAAGCATAGCTTTGAGCTATGACTATAATTTTACCAAGATAGAAGAGATGGAAAGGCACATATGTGTTCCCCAAAAGGTGTACGAATCAACATTGGCTTTGCAAGCTTTGCAAACCGTTCCCCATGGTAATGTCTTTGTTGATTTAGTACTTTCACATAAAAAGCTTTTGCCATCTATTTTACAGGCCCCCGAGTTAGAATTGAAACCTTTGCCTAATAATTTGAAGTATGTATTCGTTGGCGACAACAATACACTTCCTGTTATCATAGCAAAAGATTTGACAAGTGCATAAGAGGAAAAACTTATGAAGTTGTTGTGTGATCATAAGATGACCATTGGATGGACTTTAGCCGACATCAAGGGCATTAGTCCCTCCATGTGTATGCATCACATATTATTGGACAATGCAAAACCAATGAGAAAAATGCAAAGGAGGTTGAATCCACCTATGATGGAGGTAGTGAAAGCTGAGATTTTGAAACTATTAGATGCAGGAGTCACTTACCCTATCACAGACAGTAAATGGGTGGCGCCAATCCATGTGGTGCCCAAAAAGATCGGAATCATGTTGGTAAAGAACAAAAATGATGAACTCATTCCTACTCGCATCTCGAGTGGACGGAGAATGTATGTTGATTATAGAAAGCTTAATCTCTCTACATGCGAAGATCGTTTCCCATTACCATTCATAGACCAAATGCTTGAATGTCTGGCAGGTAAGTCTTTTTATTGCTTTCTTGATGGATATAATGGATATAATCAAATTGTTATTAATCCTGAAGATCAAGAAAAGACTACATTTACATGTCCATTTGGTATATATGCATATAGGAGAATGCCCTTTGGTCTCTGTAATGCACCTACAACTTTTCAAAGATGCATGATGAGTATTTTTTCTAACTATGTTGAAAGAATAATTGAGGTTTTTATGGATGATTTCACGGTGTATGGTGATTCTTTTGATAAACGTCTAGAATCTTTGATCTTGAAAAGGTGCATTGAAACTAACCTTGTCTTGAACTATGAAAAGTGTTATTTTATGGTAGAACAAGGAATAGTTCTTGGGCATGTTGTGTCTTCACGTGGATTAGAGGTTGATAAAGCTAAAATAGATGTTATTTCATCATTGCCTTACCCCTTGTGTGTGAAGGAAGTTCGTTCTTTTCTAGGCTATGCAGGTTTCTATCGACTCTTTATCAAAGATTTCTCGAAGATTACATCACCCTTGTGCAAACTATTAGCCAAAGAAGTGGATTTTGTGTTTGATCAAGCATGTAAAGATGCCCATGATGAGCTTAAGAGGCGTGTCACATCTGCCCCTATCATCTAACCACCAAATTGGGATGAGCCTTTTGAGATAATGTGTGATGCGAGTGACTATGCGGTAGGGGCTATACTTGGGCAAAGAATTGGTAAGAATTTGCATGTTATAGCCTATGCTTCCCGCATGTTGGACAGAGTGCAATGCAATTACCATACAACTGAAAAAGAACTTTTTGCAGTGGTATTTTCTCTAGAAAAATTCAGGTCATATTTACTTGGTACAAAAGTTGTTGTTTTTACTAACCATGCAGCTTTGAGGTATTTTTTTGAAGAAAAATGAGTCCAAACCAAGATTGATTAGATGGATCTTGCTTTTACAAGAATTTGATCTTGAGATCAAAGACAAAAAAAGGTGTCGAAAACCATGTGGCTGATCACTTAAGCCGACTAAGGATCGAGAATATACAAACTGAAACAATAAGAGAGACATTCCCCGATGAACAGTTGTATGTGTTACATTCCTCTACAAGACCATGGTATGCTGATTTGGTGAACTATTTAGTTAATAAAGAATTTCCTCCAGGTTTGTCTACATCCCTAAAAAACAAGTTATGAGCTGATGCTAAATATTATTTTTGGAATACCCCTTATCTGTGGAAATTTTGTGTGGATCAAGTAGTTAGGAGGTGTGTACCACATAATGAATTTCATTATATTCTCACTTTTTGTCATTCTCATTCTTGTGGTGGGCATTTTGAAGCAAAAAGAATGGCCTACAAGGTACTTGAAAATAGTTTTTATTGGCCTTCTATTTTAAGGATGCATATCATTTTTGCAAATCATGTGAAAAAATCCAAAGAACAGGTAATATCACTCATAAGAATCAAATGCCTTTAACAAATATTCTTGTAAGTGAAATTTTTTATGTTTGGGGTATTGATTTTATGGGTCCATTTCCTTCTTTTTTTGGCAATCTTTATATCCTTCTTGTTGTTGATTATGTGTCCAAATGGATTGAGGTGAAAGCCACACGAACTAACGATACTAATGTTGTTTTAGATTTTGTCAGGACTCATATATTTGACAGGTTTGGAATCCCTAAAGCTATCATTAGTGATCGTGGCACTCATTTTGCAATCGTTCAATGGAAGCATTGTTACACAAATATCATGTGACTCATCGGACTTCCACAGCATACCATCTTCAAATGAATGGCCAAGCTGAAATTTCAAATCGAGAAATCAAGTCCAATTTGGAGAAGACAGTGCAACCTAATCGGTAAGATTGGAGTCTACGACTTGGTTATGCACTTTGGACTTATCGGACTGCTTACAAATCACCTATAGGAATGTCACCTTATAGGATGATTTACGGGAAAGCATGTCATCTACCGGTGGAGCTTGAACACAGAACTTTTTGGGCCATTAAAAAATGTAACATGGATTATGATGCTGCTGGGATTGCAAGAAAGTTGCAATTGCAAGAGTTGAAAGAGATTTGAAATGAGGCTTATGAGAATGTAAGGATTTACAAAGAAAAGACTAAGAGTCTTCATGACCGAATGATTACAAGAAAAGAGTTTTTCCTGGAAAGTTGCGCTCTCGTTGGATTGGATCCTTTATTATTTCTAATGTTTTTCCTTATGGTACAGTTGAAATTACAAGTTTAGAAACAAACAAAGTGCTCAAGGTCAATGGCATCGCTTGAAACCTTTCTATGAAGGTTGGACGACAGAACTCACCATTTTTGTGGAGTTAGCTGAACCAATCTAAGAAGAATGAGCATGCCACATGCCGAGCCAATGACATAAAATAAAAGCGCTTACTAGGAGGCAACCCAGCACAAAAAGAAAAAAATCATATTTGCTTTCTTTTTCCCTTATCTTTTACTTTTCACATTTTACTTTATTTTTGTCATTCTCTTATATTCCTTTTCTTTTATTTCAACATTGAGGACAATGTTGTGTTTAAAGTGTGGGGGTATTGAGAGAATTTTGGTTTTCTTTGTTGTGTCAAAAAAAAATCTATGTTTGATCTTTTTGAACTCCCATTGGTTTATGAGAATATGAGTATTATGTCTGAGAATTAGTTGAGATAGATGAAGATATAAATCGAAAGAATAAGTGTGCATGCAAGTTTTAACGTTTAATTGGTTTAGGGATTGACTTTGAAAATATGCCATGTTGACTTTATAGTGTTATACCAATGCAAACTTTTGAGCCTTCAACATTATATTCTTTGATTGTGCATTCTTTCAATGATATGTATCTCTAGAACTTGCTTCATATCTTGTTGAGATTACATTCACATTACATGTGTACATGAAGATGATAAAGGCATTAGGAATTTTAACCACTTGAACCAAAAAGCAAACCTAAAGCATAGTACCTTAGTGAGCCCGTTTTGAGCTTGTTTATCTTTTCTTTGATTTACCCATATGTAAACCTTAACTTTTTATATGTTTTCCTTTTCCCCTGGCCAAGGATTAGTAGAGCATGCACTTGTTGATATCTCATGGGTTATGGTTGGAAACCATATGTAAACCTTAACTTTTTATATGTTTTCCTTTTCCCCTGGCCAAGGATTAGTAGAGCATGCACTTGTTGATATCTCATGGGTTATGGTTGGAAATTATGTGAAAAGAAAAAAATGATGCTTGATGAAAAGATGGGCAAAGTTGTCAAAGGTGAAAAAAAAAAAACAAAGTTGCACAAAAAGAGAAAAAGAAAAAGAAAAGTGTTCCTTTGTGTTCTTAAGATTCTGTGTTGATGGAGCTTGAAATCAAAAGAAGTTAAGCATTGGTGCTTAAATATGAAAAATTTGCGTGCCTTGATGAGATATCTTGTTTGAAAAATCAATTTTTTTTAGAATGCTCTACTTCCTTTGGTTTTAGCCTTTTCTTTTCCTTTCTCTTACCTCATCTTAAACTTAGCCCCATTACAACCGAAAAGTAAGACCTTTTGATTCATGCATTGTTTGTAATATGTTAGTAATGGAGATGAGATTGAAGAGCAAGCTTATGGTATAACATATTCATTTATTGAATTTAAGAGATTTAAATACATAAACCTTAAACACAAGAGTGTTGGAGTGTATATCAATGAGAGGACCTATCACTTTGGCATGGCATTGATTTCATTTAAATCCCGACGAGTAATTGAGTTTTGAAGTTTGCATGTAAATAAATTCATGAAAAATTATACTCTTTATCCTTCTTGATTGTATTCTTGTTTATAATGCATGTATTATTGGATATTGATGGGAGATTAGGAGATTAGTCATAGTGATTTGATTTAATTTAATTTCAAGTTTATTTTACCTATCCTTTCTCGAGGACGAGTAAGAGCTAAGTGTGGGGATATTTGATGTAATCATATTATTTGATAGTTTCACCCACATTTACCTAGTGTTTTGCTTATGTTTTATATATATAATGCCTTGATATTCTTTGTTTTATGTTTTGAAGGCACTTTTGGATGAAAGATGGAAAAAGTAAATTGGAGGTAATTGGTAGATTTGAACTTCAGTAGATGTTTTGTACAGAGCGTGAGTTCTAGTTATCAAAATGAAGTGATTCTAGTGGAATTAAAAAGCTAACATCCATACCTTTCTAGAAATCTAAGGCAAGAAAATAAAATAAGGAAGAGCATGGAAATCACAGCCTTCAAAGTCAAATCTCGTAATCTGCCAATGTTGACCTTCGACCATTCCAACTTGAATATCTTGAGCTACAGAAGTCCAATTGATGAAAACTCAATTTTTATGGATTCCTGACTCAAATACATATCAACGCTCCAAATGGAAGCCGAAAAAAATGTCATATGAGGGAGATATGATTTTTCAAAGATGACAATTGAATTCTGCTAACAAACAGGTTTCGTGAAGAAACGAGTCCAAATTACGTTTCGAAGCATCTAAACCGACATCCAAGTTTTTATTTCAGCAATTTATCTCCTCTAAGTCAAAGCTTGAAGATTTTATGCAAGGATATTTCTCTTTTTTAGGAAAATAGTTATTGAAGTACTTAAATGTAAACTGTCGACTTAAGGGAGGAATATTTTGTAAAATAGAGACTAGGGTTCTTAGCATATAAAAAGAAAGAGAGAAGGGAAAGAGAAGGAGATGAGGAGGTGACCAGAAGTAAAGGAACACAAATTCTTTCTCCTATAAACCTGAAATCATGCATTCTTCCATCTTGAGTAGTAGTTGTTCAATAGATATGCAAGGCTAAACTCGTTTTCTTGGTTGCAACGACACAAAGACCTTGGGATTTCAAGAACTGTAAGATTTATTCTCCCATTTATTTTCAGTTTATATTATGAATGAGTATGATTGTTTTCCTATGCATATTTCCTATGAGTGTTCATCATAACTGCTGGAGCAGTCTCTAAGTCGTTATTGTGACAATCTATTGCTAAGTTTGATATCAAAACCGAAGTTGTGGTACATAAACTTGTGAAGCAACTAAGATTAATAATTGTGGCATATCTACATTATTAACCTTAGGGAGGACATTCAAACAAAGCAACACAAGCTGCGAACAGCTTGGTTGTTAAGATTAATGAATTTATCTAGTTCTTTAGGCTGCCATTGAATTAAATTACTAGTGCGGACACTGTGGTTGTTTGTTGGTTATGATTAGTTTTATAGTGGATCTGTTAACTAATCAAGATTAAGAAAAGATAAAAATTCAGAATATAAAATGGAGTTTCGTTTCAAGGATCAATTCTGATTTCCGTAGGTGGATGTGTGCTTGTGACCAAGGTTTGTTTTCTTGATAAATTTCAGTTTCAATTAATTTTGTTTGCTAGTTTAATTTCTGCCTAGTTTAGATCATCACAAATCAACCCCCCCCCAATTGCATAACATACAACATAAAAATCTGATTTGAAACTTCCTCGTGGGATCGACCCCTTACCTACTCTATACTATCTTGTGTGTTTTAAGCTAGGGTAATTAATTTGTGCGATTGCGACATCGCAACATTTTGGTTACTTTTAGTAACTCATCAACTTATTCATGGAGATAATAGCTGCTGTAGAAGGAGTTGAGAAAGGCTTCAAAATAGGAAGGATTAGGAATCCAGTAATAAGTTTCAATGCTATGATAGAGGATGAATTGAAAAAAGGATTCCATTTAGGAAATACATATCAAAAGCATTCCACACCCCAGTATCTTATTCATCCATCTTAGACATTTGCCTATTTTTACATCACTAACTGCTCTTGCACCTTTGTCAAAAAACTGATAAACATTTACCATTCAAATATCACCAATATCTTTTGAACATCAAGTGTATTACCCTAAGTCCATCGGATCCCATACAACCATTATTCCCTATATGGTATAGTCCAAATGAGAAATGTGAATATCATGATGGGATCTTTGGCCACTCAACTGGAAATCATAAGAATTTCAAAATATCAAGTTTTGTAAGTTGATAAGAAAGGGACAAGTTAAGTTTGTGAAAGATAATGTCATCTACAACATTATCATTGGATCATCTTCAGCAATGCAAGTGGTTGGCAAATGTTGTAATCACCCAACAAAAAAAAAAGTAAATCCAGAAATGACTCCACTGTCACTGCCAATTTCTGAGTCGGTAGCAACATAATTTTCGTTGATGATTTTTGAGTCGGCAGCGACACAATTTCATTGTCGATTGCTGAGTTAGTAGTGGCACAATTTCCGTTGCTGATTTCTAAGTCAATAGGGGTTGTGTGCGCTGACGAATCCATGCGTCAACTGTGGAAGCAGTTTCATTGATGATTTCTGAGTCAGCAGCAACTCAATTTTCATTGATGATTTTTTAGTCAACAGGGGTCGTGTGCACTGACGAATCCATGCGTCAGCTATGGAAGCAGTTTCGTTGATGATTTCTTAGTCGGCAGCGATTCAGTTTTCTTTGATGATTTCTAAGTCAACAGGGGTTGTATGCGCTGACAAATCCATGTGTCAGCTGGGGAAGCAGTTTCGTTGATGATTTCTGAGTCAACAGGGGCTGTGTGCATTGACGAATCCATGCGTCAGCTAGGGAAGCAGTTTCGTTGATGATTTCTGAGTTGGCGGCGACTCAGTTTTCGTTGACGATGTAAAACCCAATAAAAATTATTGTTGGACCGGCCTATTCTAGGTGAGAATAATAGAGGACTTGACTAGCCTTATAATAACCTAACAAAGGGATAAGAACAACCTTATCTAATCTTCCAAACACCCCTTGACATTTAAGAGGGGTATAAATGCAACAAAGGAGAGAGAATGGCCTTTTCTCTCCCCAAAAATTGCCAGCCAGCAGCCTTGGCTGCAACAACCTCTCTTCCCAAAGCAAACCCAGCTACATGCATCTCATTGGAACGTGGGAGAAGAAGGGAGGATTAGAGAAAAGTAGAGGTGATCGAAGCCATGGAAGGAGAAGGAGTTTAGACCTCTCCCCAAAAACTAGCTAGCAAACACCACTACAATCGCCACTCCTCCAAGAAGAAAACCTAGCAACCAGCTACATGTACATTCTTTGAGTGTCAGAGAGGAAGTGAGAGTTAGAGAAAAACATAAATGGCCAAAAATTTGAAAGGATGAGGAGTGTAGGAGGCTGGCTGGTGCAGCTGGAGAAGGGAGGAAGAAAACCGAAAGTGCAGGGGAAGAAAAACTATTAAATCCCTTCCTAAAGCTGTAGAAAATGTGAGGTATGAACCAGAACCCTTCTCCCCTGTTCTTGGGACCTTAGGACCAAAAACGAAGAACAAAACCCTAAGAAAATGGCCTAGGATTTTACACTAGCTATGAAGGAAACCTAAACTAAAAAGAGGGATGAAAATGGAGTTGGATGGAAACTTAATTCTAAAACATTTAACAAAGAAAATGGGTAATTTTGAAGGTATAAACTTAGGGGAGGACCGACCATAGTAAAAACTAGACAATATATGAATTTCCTGTGATGAAATGCATATATTAAAACCATGTTAGAGTCCTGGATTCTATTGGAGCTAAAACAAAACCTATGCTTGTGTTTATGATAGAATTTTTGCATATGTGAATGATGAAATTATGTGAAAATGTGTTAGAAAATGTTATGAACAGAATTGTACTATCATTTGAACCTTAAAAGCATGTGGAAACCAGAACTGAATTCACTCCATGTTGATGCCTTGAGTTTGTGTGTGTAATGGATGAACTTGTTTAATTAGGAAGCATATGGTTATATGTATGAGTATGATATATTGTTCGCTGTAATATTGTGTTAAACTTGATGAAATGCATGTGAAAGATTGGATGAAAGAGGCATAAATGTGTCGACCAAGAATAGGAACATTTACAAAATCTCACATGATGAACCACCGTAAGTTGATGTGAAATAGCATGAATGTGGGACTTCTTTATGTGTCGTTGAATTGCTACAAATTATATTGATGAATTTTAGATAATACCATTGAGGACTTAAAGTGATGTTTAGGGGATTCTTTGGAAGAATATGTATATTAAGAATTTGTTATGTATTGTTAATAGTCTTGTGATAAAACTTTGAATGCAATTGAATTTTTGTATGTGGTGAAACTCGGTTGGGGATGAGTTATGAAAGGGGAAAAACTAACATAGACCTTTAGCTTTGTCAAGGTAAAGAGAAAAATCAGAAACGACTTCATCACTACTACTGATTTAAAATCAGTAGCGACATGGGTTGCGTTGATGATTTCTGGGTCAGAAGCAACTTTTGAAATAAGTATGGTGATGAATGTGATTTAAAGATGCAAATGTATTGATTTGTGGTCATTGATGTCTTAGGTGGTGTGGCCGGGATCAGACCATCGCCAAGACAAGGACAACCCACAAGTGGAGCAGGTAGGTGGTTTCCACCTTTTTCTCGTATGATGTTTATGTTTTGAAATGATTTACTTATGATGATATTTTATTAAATCCTTGTTGAATGATCAAACGACGATGAAGTGTGTGATTAAATTATTGATGATTGTCGAATCGACTAGGAAATGTCGATCGAGTTCTAGTTGAATGTTGAAACAATGAAGAAAATGTTAATGTTCTGAAATGACCTGTTTGAGGTGGATATATTATTATGTTGCAATGAATATTAAATCGACTATGAGATGTTGATTGGGCTATTATGAATTTGGGCTACTGATGAAGGGTAGTATGAGTATTACAAAGGATTTTCTATTGTATTTTATTGAATGTAATTGGGACAAATAGTAGTATGAGTATTACGAAGGATTTACTGTTGTATTTTATTAAATGTAATTGTGACAATTGGTTGTATGAGTAATTACGAAGGATCTACGGTTGTATTTTATTGAGTGTAATCGTGACGAATGGTTGTATGAGT
>Ga0307515_10022883_pt1 | contig 10991 bp, 9 predicted proteins | sample 17_EM_MG_FD_194513 | JGI IMG/M metagenome (GOLD analysis project Ga0307515, IMG submission 194513) | Populus trichocarpa ectomycorrhiza microbial communities from riparian zone in the Pacific Northwest, United States - 17_EM | ecosystem: Host-associated > Plants > Roots > Unclassified | place...
CATCGCCTCGCTCGGCTCCACCTCCCAACGCTTCGTCCCGCGCCGATCTCAGCCTCGCCCACCTCGTCACGTCAAACCTCATCCTTCATGCGTTTACAAGGGGTGAATGGCTAAGTTCGGTGGATTGATGCCAGCGGAGGTGTTTTCGGGCAGGCTGTGTCAATGATTTTCATACTGCCGCACGGATAGGCGAGCATGCCCAGGCGCCTCGAGATGCACCAGATGCCGGTGGCCAGAGCGAAGGCCATGACGGCGTGGTCGCTCGGGAACGCGCTCCAGGTGCGAAGACCGGCGTCAAACCCATCGGGAACCACGAAGCCGAGATCGGCACGCGCAAATGGGCGCACGCGAAACGGCAGCAGCAAGGCCAACGCGCGCGCCAGCAGCAGCGCGGCAAAGCCCGTCGCAACCGCTTTGACGATGGTCTGGCGAGTCTTGAGCTGCTGCTCTCCGGGCGTGAGCCACAGCCAGATGAGCAAGGCAGCGACAACGCCGAACTTGATCGTCAGCATGTGGGTGGCCTGCGCCATCGCAAGGTCAAACCCCGGCCACTGCCCGCGCCAGCTGTTCAGCCAGAGCAGCGCCGCGTCATCGGCATTCAGCAGCCATGAAAGCCAGTTTTCCATCGCCCCAACCCCGTTGTCCCCTTCTTGAGGCTCCCTGCTCCGAGGCTCCCTCTGCAGAGATTTTCCGGCGCGGCAAGGAGTGGGAGATGCAGGTTTACGCGGTGTGCCGCCACGTGCCCTCGCATTGCGTGAGGAAGAAGCACTACATGTCACTTCACCGCCTCACCCACCCACTCAAGGGATGCGTATGACGACACTGCAGGTGTGGCTTGCCAGCCGATCGTGCATGCGGGCCGAAGGGCACTTCGGCTACTTCGCCGGCGAAGAATGCATCCACAGAAGGCGGTGGCTAACGCAGCGGCCGCTTCACAGCGACACCTTTGAAGAAGGTGTAGCAGAACACCCCGTCGGCCTCGGTGGTTCGGTACAGGTCTTGCACACCGTCGTCGAAGCGGGCGGGGTCGATCAACCCCGCGGCGACGGCGCGCTCGCGCACGCCTTCGATCATTGCGGTGAAGGTCTTGCGCGTGAAGCCGTCAACCCATTGCGGGCGGCTGGCGTCGACATACACCATGCGCGGTGACACACGCACGTCGCCGAAGCCGGCCTCGGCCATCAGTGGATAGAGCTGCCGGCCGATCAACGCGTTGCCGCCTGCCTGGGCTTGCAGCGTGACCTGGCATTGAATCGCGGCCTGCGCCGCCGCGCTGTCGGGGTGGAAGCAGGTGGAGCCGTGGTCGCCTTCGATCACGGTGATGCTGCCGCCGGGTTTGAGCACGCGGTACAGGATCGCAAGCGCCTCGACGGGCCGTGAGAGGTGTTCGAGCACGAAGCAGACGAACACGTGGTCGAAGGACGCTTCAGCGAAAGGCAGGCTGAAGAGGTCGGCTTGCCGGAACTGCACGTTGCCGAGGCCCGCCGCATCAGCCCGCCGCTTCGCCTCGGTGACGGACTCGGCCGAGATGTCGATCGACGTGAAGCGCGCACCCGGGCTGCGCTGCGCCAGTGTGAGCGTCTGTGCGCCGACGCCGCAGCCGGCTTCGAGCACGGTGCAGCCTTCGGGGTAGGCCGTGTCGATGTGAAGCAGGTCGACCAGCGTGCCTGCCTGGTCTTGCAAGCGCTCGGTTTCGCGGGGGTCGTAGCCGTGGACGTAGTTCATGGCACCCAGTCTCGGGCGCCTGCGGGCTGATGTCTTGAACGTTATTGCAGCTCAGCGCAGGCCGGCGCGCTGCCAGGCGCCGGGCGTGAAGCCGAACTGCCGCACGAACACGCGCGTCAGGTGGCTCTGGTCAGCAAAGCCGCTGGCGCTTGCCGCGTCGACGAGGCTGTCGCCGTGGCGAATGAGGGTACGCGCCCGCTCGGCGCGCTGCAGCAGCAGCCATGCATGCGGCGGCACGCCGTAGGTCTTCTCGAAGCGGCGCAGCACCTGGTACTTGCTCAGGCCGACCATCGCGGCCAGTTCATCAAGCGACGGCGGCTCCAGCAACTCGTCGGCCAACCGGTCGCGCACGCGCTTCACGTCGGCGGCCGCCTCATGCAGCGGCGTGGATGTCGAATGCCGATGGACCAGCAGCGCACACACCTCGACCAGCGACTCTTCACAGGCCAGCGCATCGATGCCGCGCGTCGACGGCCTGGCGCCCCACGCATCAATGCGAACGAAGAGTTGCTGCAGCGCCCGGCTCAAGGCGCTGTCTTGAATCACAGGCTGCGTGATCTCCACATCGACGGACGCAGTCGCACTGCCGGCCATCGCTGCCATCACGCCTGGCTCGAAGTACACCATGCGCCAGCGCCGCGAGTCGCCGCCGAGCGGCCGGCCGTCATGCACTTCGCCTGGGTTGGTGGTGATGAGGTCGCCGGTTTGGGCTTCGACCATGCCGCGCCCGCTGGCCGACTGTTGCGCGCCGCGTTCGACCAGGCCCACGCCGTGCGTCGCATGCCAGTGCCGGCCGTAGTGGCGCGCACTGTCGATGCATGTGCCGTACACGCCTTGCCAGGGTGTGGCAAAGACCTCGCAGCGGTGGTCTGGCGGTGGGCTCATGGCCTTGCCTTCAGGGTGCCGGCTGCGCCCCTTGCTGCGCGCTGATCCACGGGCCTGTGGCGCCGTCGATGCCGCAGTCCCACAGCGCCTTGGCATCGATCTCGTTGCTCACGCCCTCGGCATAGACCTGCAGCGACAGGCCGTGCAGCAGCGTCACCGTCCCGTGCACGAAGGTCAGGCGGTGCTCGTCGCTGCCGACGCCGTCGATCACTGCAGCGTCGAGCTTCACGTAGTCGAGTCCGGCTTCGAACAGGCGCGGGATCAGGCCCAGGCGCTCGCCCGCATGCTCGATGCCGAGGTGCACGCCGGTGGGCCGCAGCTGGCGGCTCAGCTCCTGCAGCAGGTCGAAGTGTTCGACGGCGGCGATCTCGGCCACCTCGAGCCAGATGAGGCGCGCGATGCGCGGCGAATCCCACAGCAGCGCACGCAGGCGTGCGGCAAAGCCGCTGTCGGTGAGCGATGCGGGCGAGAGGTTCACGCAGCGGGCCTGGCCGTCGCTCCCGGCCTCGGCCAGCGCCAGGGCCAGCGCGCGCTCGTCCACGTCGACGGTGAGGCGGCTGCGCACCGCCAGGGGCAACCAGCGCGCTGCCGGCTCGAAGGCGCCCTGCTCTTCGAGCTGCAGGCGCAACGGGCATTCCAGGTGGATCAGCTCGCGGCGCGCGTTGACGACCGGGAAGTTGACCAGATGCACACGCCCCTGCACCAGTGCCTCGCGGATGCGCTGGCGCCAGGCGCCTTCGCCCAGCATCGCCACGCTGTTGGCCGGCTCGCTGCCGAGCTCGACGGCGAAGGGGCCGCGGCTCTCTGCGCGAGCCAGCGCCGCATCGGCGGCGCTCATCACCTGGCCGGGCGTCATGTCGCGGCGCAACTCGACGGCGCCCAGGCCCACCGCCACGCCGCTGCCCAGGCTGGGCAGCAGCACGCTCAGCGCGTCGGACAAGGCCTGCGCGGTCTCGCGGGCCACGTTGGGCACCGGCAGGCACAGGGCGAAGTCGGATCCGTTCAAGCGGCCGAGGAAGCAGCCCTTGGCACGTTCCGAATACGGGCGCAGGGCCTGCGCGATGGTGACGATGACGCGGTCGGCCGCGGCATGGCCGAGGTTGCGGTTGACGCCCGCCAGGTCGAGCACCCGCAGCAGCACCAGCCCGCCTTCGGCCGTGCCGTCTTCGCGCTGGAGCGAGGCCGTCAGCTGGCCGAGAAAGTGCGCGCGGTTCGACAGGCCGGTGAGGCGGTCGCAGCTGGCCTGCTTGTGCAAGGTGTCGAGCTGCTCGGCCTGTGCCTGGAAGGTCACGCGCAGGCGGCTGACCATGGTGTTCATGGCACGTGTGAGGCGCTGCAGCTCGGGCACGCGCGGCTCGGGCACGGTGCGGAACTCGCCGGCCACCAGCGCATGCGCCTGCTCGACCGTGGAGTCGAGCGGCTTGCGGATGCGCCTGACCACCAGCGTGCCGACACCGCCCGCGATGAGGCCGACCACGGCGAGCGCGAAGGCCGAGCGCAGGCTGCCGGCCCACAGTTCGTCGTACGCGAAGTAGGTGTGGCTCACCACCTCGACCTTGCCCAGCGCGCGCCACCCGTCCGACACCTGGGCCACGCCGGGCTCGGACTCGATGGGCGCCAGGCTTATGAACCAGGTGGGTGCCGAGGTGGGCGTGGCCTGGGTCTCGCGCACGAAGCCCACGCTGCCGTCAGCGCCGGTGAAGCGAATGCGGCGGTAGAAGCCGGTGTCGAACTGGGCCGACATCAGCAGGGCCATCAGTTCCTTGTCCCCCTTCTGCTGCGACAGCGCAAGCGCGAGCGAGGTGGCGTTGTCGGCGTTCTTCAGGCGCAGCTGCGTCTGCAGGTACCCACGAGCCGACTCCACCGCCACGGTCACGCTGCCGGCAAACGCCAGCAGCACCGTGCCCAGCATCAACAACCAGATCTGGCGAATCAACGACATGCACGCTTCCTTGTTTTTGGCCTGGTCCTGGTCATTGGAACCCTTCCGCGCGCGCCTTCGCAAGCACTTCTCGCCAGCGAGACAAGCGCGCCGTCGGGTCGCCGCCAGCAGCCTGCGGACCCACACCTTGCCACAGGCCTTCGCTGTTGAAGCTGAACACGGGCACCAGGTCGGGCCGGCGCGATGCGGGCCGCAGCTCGGTGATCAGGTTGTCCAGAATCAACGGCTCGGCGCCGGGTGCCGCATAGTAGGCCAGCACCATGTGAGCCACCAGCGCGCCTTGCGGCCCGCCGATCTGCGCACGCACGTAGACCAGCCGCAGCTTGGAGACGGGCATGCCCACGGCGAGCAGGCTGAAGTATTTGGCGATGGCGTAGTCCTCGCAATCGCCGGCGCCCTTGTCCAGCGTTTCGAGCGGGCTGGCCCAGTAGTCGACCTGGCCCCAGACCTCGGTGTCGTCGCGGAACAGGATGCGTCGGTTGAAGAAGGCGTTGACGGCTTGCAGCTGCGCCGCCTCGTTCATGTCCAGCGCCTGCGTCAGCACGGGCTGCAAGGCCTGCGCACCCGCCACCGCGCGCGGGGAGATTCTCTTGGCGGCGAGCATCATGCGTTCGCTGTCCCACGCCTGCGTCGGCATGCCGGGGCACAACAGGCCGATGACGGCGAGCCCGGCCCAGAGCCACTGGCGCGCAGGCCGACGAACCCGCAAACGCGCGTGCACCGCCCGCGCCTGCGGAGCGCCGTTGTCGCGGGTTGTCAAAGAGGCGTCTGGCACAAACTGGCGGGGCGATGTGTGGTCTGGGCGAGACCCAGGTCTAACGCTTGTTGTCGTCAACCTGCACGGCGACTTGAGCACCGCACCGTCTGTGCACTTCATCACCGTTCGCATTCGACGAACAACGCTATGTCGCAGAACAGCCTACATTGGCGGCGGCATGCGTGAAATAGTCCCGAGCGTCCATGCAGACGAAGGGTCTTGCAGCGGAAGGGCGCGGCTAAACTCGCGTCGCGCTGAAGGAACCCCTCACTATGTCCCTCGCGCGAATGAAGAAGGACCCTACCGGATGCGATTCAAGTTTCGAGCCTTGTTTGCTGCAGCTGCTCTGTTGTGTGCTGCCGGAGCCGCCGCCCAAAGCAATGAGGCCTTGAAGGCGGCAGCGCAGAAGGCCGTCAGCGTCAACCCCGACGTGACCTCGCGGTTCAACGCCTACCGTGCAGCCGCCGATGCCGTCGATGCCGCACGCGGCGGCTATTACCCGCGCCTGGACCTGAGCGCCTCGGTCGGCCGTGACCGCGACACCATCAATTCACGCACGCCCGAGAACCAGTCGATCAACCGCAGCGGCGCCGCGCTGACCCTCACGCAGCTGCTGTGGGACGGCATGGCCACGCAAAACGAAGTGGGCCGCCTCGGCCACGAGAAGCTGGCACGTTACTTCGAGGTGCTCGACGCCACCGAGCAGGCTGCGCTCGAAGCCTCGCGCGCCTACTACGACGTGATCCGCTACCACCGCCTGGTGCAGCTGGCGGAAGACAGCTACGTGTCGCACCGCAGCGCGTTCAACCAGATCCAGTCGCGCTTCAAGGCCGGCGTGGGCCGCGGCGTCGACCTCGAACAGGCCGGTGCGCGCCTCGCGCTCGCCGAGTCGAACCTGAGCACCGAGGTCGCGAACCTGCACGACGTGTCGGCACGCTACCAGCGCGTCGTCGGCGAAGCGCCGCCCAAGAACCTGCCCCTGCCGACGCTGTTCAAGCAAGGCATTCCCGCCTCGGCGCTCGACGCGTCGACCGAAGCCGTGCGCCACAGCGCCGCCGTCAGCGCCACCATCGAAACGCTGCGCTCGGCGCGCGAGCTGGCCTCGGCACGCGAATCGGCCTACCAGCCCAAGCTCGAAGCCCGTGTGCGCTCGGGTGCCGGCAACAACTTCGACGGCGTGCGCGACCAGCGGCGCGACACCACCGCCGAGATCGTGCTGAACTGGAACCTCTTCAACGGCGGCACCGACCGCGCCCGCGTGCGCCAGCAAGTCAACCTGGTGAGCCAGGCCGCCGACCTGCGCGACAAGGCCTGCCGCGACGCGCGCCAAGTCGTTGCGATTGCGTTCAACGACACCCGCAAGCTCAGCGACCAGTTGCTCTACCTCGATCGCAACACGCTGGCGATCGAGAAGGCGCGCGACGCCTACCGCCAGCAGTTCGACATCGGCCAGCGCAGCCTGCTGGACCTGCTCAACTCCGAGAACGAGCTCTACACGGCGCGCCGCTCGTACGCCAATGCCGAATACGACCTCGGCATCGCCTACGTTCGCACGCATGCGGCCGTGAACCAGCTCGGCGTGCAGCTCGGCCTGGTGCGCGACAGCGACGCTCCGCAAGCGCCCGGCGAAATGAGCGAATGGGCAACCGGTGAAGACGGCCCGAGCCGCTGCCCCGCCACCGTGATCGAGATGGAGAGCATCGACCTCGCCGCACTCGACAAGCGCGCCGGTACGCCGGCCCCCGCCGTTGCGCGGGCCGCCACATCGCCCGCGACCTCGACCGCCGCTTTGCCCGCACCCGCGCCCGTGCCCGCACCGGCTGCTGAACCGGCCGCGGCCACAAGCCCGGCAGGCCTTTCGATTCGCCGCCTGAACGACTGGGCGGCGGCGTGGGAAGCCAAGGACGTCTCGCGGTACATGGGCTTGTATGCACCCGGCTTCACCTCGAACCTCGGCAACACCGAGGCCTGGAAAGCCAGGCGCCGTGCGCTCATTGCCAAGAAGGGCAACATCAGCCTGAAGATCGAAGAGATCCACACCGTCACGCTCACGCCCGATCGCGTGGAGACGAGCTTCAAGCAGACCTACAAGTCGGCAGGCTTCAGCGACGTGACGAACAAGACACTGACCTGGCAACAGGTCGACGGACAGTGGTTCATCGTCAAGGAAACGAACCCCTGAACTGCTCGACGCCTCCATGAAAAACGGCACCCTCGGGTGCCGTTTTTCTTTGCTTGGCGAAGGACGAACCGTCAGCGCTTGACCGGCGGCAGGTCGGTGCAGGCACCTTCGAAGGCCTCGGCCGCAAGGCCGATGCTTTCGCCCAGCGTCGGGTGCGGGTGGATGGTCTTGCCGATGTCGACAGCGTCGGCGCCCATCTCGATGGCGAGCGCGATCTCGCCGATCATGTCGCCGGCATGCGTGCCGACGATGCCGCCGCCGACGATGGCGTGCGACTCTTCGTCGAACAGCAGCTTGGTGAAGCCTTCATCGCGGTTGTTGGCAATGGCGCGACCCGACGCGTTCCACGGGAACAAGCCCTTCTTCACTTTCAGGCCACGGGCTTTCGCTTCGTCTTCCGTGACGCCGACCCACGCGACCTCGGGGTCGGTGTAGGCCACGCTCGGGATCACGCGCGCATCGAACACCGCATGTGAATCGCCGGCCGCCACTTCGGCCGCCACATGCGCCTCGTGCACGGCCTTGTGCGCCAGCATCGGCTGGCCGACGATGTCGCCGATCGCGAAGATGTGCGGCACGTTGGTCCGCATCTGGATGTCGACCGGGATGAAGCCGCGGTCGGTGACGGCCACGCCTGCCTTGTCGGCACCGACGCGCTTGCCGTTGGGGATGCGGCCGACGGCCTGCAGCACCATGTCGTAGAGCTGCGGTTCTTTCGGCGCGCCCGTGCTTCCGTCGACTCCTTCGAACTTCACCAGGATGCCCTTCTTGGTGGCCTCGGCCCCGACCGTCTTGGTCTTGAGCATGATGTTGTCGAAGCGCGGCGCGTTCATCTTCTGCCACACCTTCACCAGGTCGCGGTCGGCGCCCTGCATCAGGCCGTCGAGCATTTCCACCACGTCGAGGCGTGCGCCGAGCGTGCTGTAGACCGTGCCCATTTCCAGGCCGATGATGCCGCCGCCGATGACGAGCATGCGCTTCGGGCTGTCACGCAGCTCGAGTGCGCCGGTCGAGGTGACGATGCGCGGATCGTCCTTCGGCAGGAACGGCAGCTTCACCGCTTCGGAGCCGGCCGCGATGATGGCCTGCTTGAACTTGATGACCTGCTTGCCGCCATCGGCCTTGGTGACGCCAATGTGATATGGGTCAAGGAACTCGCCCACGCCCTGCACCACCGTGACCTTGCGCATCTTGGCCATCGCGGCGAGGCCGCCGGTCAGCTTGCCGACCACTTTTTCTTTGTGGGTGCGCAGCTTGGCCAGGTCGACCTTGGGCGCGCCGAAGCTGATGCCGAGCGAGTCGAAGTGCTTCACCTCGTCCATCACCGAAGCCACGTGCAGCAAGGCCTTCGACGGGATGCACCCCACGTTGAGGCAGACGCCGCCCAGCGTGGCGTAGCGCTCGATCAGCACCGTCTTCATGCCGAGGTCGGCAGCGCGGAAGGCAGCCGAATAGCCGCCCGGGCCGGCACCGAGCACGAGCATGTCGCACTCGAGGTCGGAGCCGCCGGAGTGGCTGGCGGCGGCGGGGGCTGCAACCGACTCCGTTCGCCCTGAGCCTGTCGAAGGGCTGGTGGCCTTTGCGGCAGGGGCTTCGACAGGCTCAGCCCGAACGGCTCCTGCAACCTCCAGCGTCAACAGCAGCGAGCCTTCGCTGATAGTGTCGCCGAGCTTGACCTTCAGCTCCTTCACGACGCCGGCGTGCGACGACGGGATTTCCATCGAGGCCTTGTCGCTCTCGACCGTGACCAGAGACTGCTCCTTGGCAATGGTGTCGCCGGGCTTGACCAGCAACTCGATGATGGCGACGTCTTTGAAGTCGCCGATGTCGGGCACCTTGATATCGATCGCGGCCATGCTCAGTCTTTCGTCTTTAGTTTGATCGTCTGGATCTTCACCGGTGCTGCCGAGTTCTTGTCGAACTCGCAGCCGGCACTGACGCCGATTTCGGCCACCTCGCGCGCTGTCTTGGCGCGGTCGAAGGCGGCATACATGGCACCGAGCGCGAAGCCGCGGCCCGAGCCGATGGCCCAGAAGCGGTCGAACTCGAACACCTCGCGGTACGAGTACACGCCGTAGATGCCGGTCGCATTGGCGATCAGCGCGGTGAACTGCGAACTCTCGTACGGGTCGGCGTCTTCTTCCTTCGGGTTGAGGTAGAAGACTTCCTTCAGCTTGGGGTGGATCTTCAGAAAGGTGTCGAACACCTCGTCGCGCGAATCCAGCTTCAGGTCTTCGGGCGGCAGCCAGTTCAGCGCGCGGCGCAGCACCGGGAAGTGCGCGGTGGTGCCGGCCATGCCGATCCACGAGCTGCCCACCTTGAACAGCTTGTCGTTGTCTTCGTAGCCGTGCGGCAGGCGCGTGTCGCCGAAGGTGACCAGGCTGTCACCAGCGATTGCGACCTGGCCCGCCTTGCGAACCACGACGACAGTCGTCAAAGCAGCACCCTGCGGAAGTCGGCCAAGACCTGACCGAGATAAGCGTTGAAGCGCGCTGCAGCAGCACCATCGATCACGCGGTGGTCGTAGCTCAGGCTCATCGGCAGCATCAATGTCGGCTGGAAGGCCTTGCCGTCCCACACCGGCTCCATCACAGAGCGGCTCAGGCCGAGGATCGCGACTTCGGGCGCATTGATGATGGGCGAGAAATAGCGCCCGCCGATGCCGCCGAGCGAGCTGATCGAGAAGCAGCCGCCGCTCATGTCAGCCGGGCCGAGCTTGCCGTCGCGCGCCTTGGCGGCGAGTTCGCCCATTTCCTTGGTGATCTGCAGGATGCCTTTCTTGTCGGCATCTTTCAGCACCGGCACCACGAGGCCATTCGGCGTGTCGGCTGCAAAGCCGATGTGGAAATACTGCTTCAGCACGAGCTGGTCGCCGTCGAGCGAGGCGTTGAACTCGGGGAACTTCTTCAGCGCAGCGACGACCGCCTTGATGACGAAGGCGAGCATCGTGACCTTGATGCCGGCCTTCTCGTTTTCCTTGTTCAGCTGAACGCGCAGGGCTTCGAGCTCGGTGATGTCGGCGTTGTCGTGGTTGGTGACGTGCGGAATCATCACCCAGTTGCGGTGCAGCGCCGCGCCGCTGATCTTCTTGATGCGCGAGAGATCCTTGCGCTCGACCGGACCGAACTTGGCAAAGTCGACCTGCGGCCACGCCGGCAAGCCGGGGAAGTTGCCGCCACCCGCCGCAGCCGGTGCGCCAGCGCCCTTGCCCGCCTGGGCCTTGGTGCGCGCGTCGCCAGCCATCACGCTCTTGACGAAGCCGTGCACGTCGTCATGCGTGATGCGGCCTTTGGGCCCACTGCCTTTCACCTCGTCGAGCGGCACGCCGAGTTCGCGCGCCAGCTTGCGGATGGTCGGCGAGGCATGCGGCAAGTGGCCTTGCGGCGCAGTAGGTTCGTGCGCCGGCAAGGCAGCCGTCGGCACAACCCGCTCGGCCGGTGCTGAAGCCGTCGCCGGCGCAGCTGCAGGCACAGGCGCCGCGGCGGATGCCGTCACCGGGG
>Ga0307515_10022884_pt1 | contig 10991 bp, 7 predicted proteins | sample 17_EM_MG_FD_194513 | JGI IMG/M metagenome (GOLD analysis project Ga0307515, IMG submission 194513) | Populus trichocarpa ectomycorrhiza microbial communities from riparian zone in the Pacific Northwest, United States - 17_EM | ecosystem: Host-associated > Plants > Roots > Unclassified | place...
AACCCAACATTCGTCACGCCGTCACGCACCAAAACGCGTTCTCGGTCAGCTGACCCCGGTGTCTATTGAATTTGTCAACGGGTGGCCTCTTCCGCTCCGTGGAAGAGGGGGCCATTAGGCTCAAGTGGTCTGGACACGCTAGGAAGCTCAAGGTGGTTATTAGGAACATGATTATTTTCTTGCAGATCTTACTTATACGAAATAGAATCGTACCCAAGGTACCCTGTTAATCTCCCTATGAGGTACCGGCTTCTTGGAATGCATCACCGTGCTTTGGGTGTGGATCACCAAACCGTTGCATGTATATTCCATCCTCACCTTAATGCAGGGATAAAATAGCATAACGGTATGAGTTCATTTATCCTTGAGTAATGGTGTTCATGTTCTTTGTGCTTCTAGCACTAATTCGAGAGTGGATCCAAGTATGGGGTAAGGATTTCTCATCCACCAATGGGCATGGGGCCACCCTTCTGGTCCCACCAAGGTAATACTGCCCTGTATGCTTGATGGACTACTTGATTTACGGATTATCTACTACAGGGGCCAGAGTGGATATTGCAAGGAATGCGGAATAGGGATTAATTGTACGTCTTCAAGAAAAGAGTTTACAACCAAGGCAGTAACCTGCCTCGGCAACAGGGCAACCCGGTTTCTAGGTTTTCAGGTTGAGATACTGTAACAAGGTAAGGTAGTAATTCAGCTATTGTTTACGCTTTACTATCCAGCTGATTTAGCGATCCCCAATGTGAAATGTCCTTTATTCTGTCCAATGTACGGCCCATTGCTCGTCCGCCTGCCACCGTGTGGTTCATAAAGGCCCGCCGTTTGTCGCCGTCCGCTTATAAATTGCACCTGTCGTTTGGCCCACCTCCTTTTAACACCCAGCTCCATTGGGCCTCTTTTCAAAGCTATTGACTTTCATTTGATTTTCGTGTGCCTTAGTATACCACCGAGACTTGGTATGCGATGTATTGGAACACCAAAAGCGTGAACGGCCGATACAAAAGGCGCCCACTGGCCCAGCTGGCACGAATATTCAGGGCCACACCCTCGCACCTAGCACGCTCCCTCTGCGCGAGCTTGTGCTGCTCCTCAGCTCCTGCGTGTCGACGACATTGATTGAAGATCAACGGCGATGGCGCGGACATACACCAAGTGGTACACGTCCAGGTACACCCCCAAATATACCGACTACGGTTACTACCCCACCAGTTATCCAAGCTCCGACGACAGCCCCGCCCACATTGCAATCGGTTAGTCCGACATCAACCAATTCGCCCCATCACCGCCCCTCCCCTCGTCCTGTCGCCCTGCTTATCCCCCTTTGTTTCTTGCTTCATAGGTGTCATATTCGGTCTCTATGCATTTGGCCTCATCATTGCTGTCATCGTCTTTTGCCTGCGCCAGAAGAAACGAATGGTCTGCCTCGGTGCTTTGTTCCTTATCAGCCGGCTGAACACTTCGCAGGCATGGTACGGTCAAATGGCTGCCCATTATCAGAACGGTGGTCCCCCGCCATGGGTGGCATCAACAGTTGGTGTCGGTGATAAGGCTCCGTTGTCGCCAATCAGCTCCCCCACCCAGGGCTCGTATCCAAAAGCCCAATTCGGCGAATACGGCAACCTCCCTACCGTCCCATACACAAACGCGACGGATGTAACGGATGTAACGGATTATACGGGAACGCCGTCTCTTTCACCCCAACCTCAGCATTCGCAGTATTCGAACACCGCAAGTTCCTCCGAGCCCAACAATGCGGCGCCGACAGTGCGCCACTCCATCGTTTACGCACGTCCCCTGTCCACCCCAACGCAGACCGATCAGCCCACATCCTCCATCCACGGAATACCAGCCCATCACGGGGGCGTGATAGCCAACGCACAGACCTGCGCTACACAGACCTCGCTCTTGTCCCCCACCCATGGAGCACATTCTTTCTACGGCGGCGGACAAATCAACGCGGTGACCTACAACTCCGCCCCCGAAAAGATCTGAGTATACCGAAACAAGTGGCTCTGCGCAAGGTCCTGTGTACTCTGGTGGTCCTTATGCCGCAAACGAGTACCCCAGGGGTAAGGACCAGGAATTTACTGTTCCATCCGTTAGAAAACAATGAGTGAAGTCTTGCGCATTATGCTCGCGGGAAGGTTCATGAACGTACAGATGTTCCAGGATTGAATTGTGTGAGATTATGGGTGGCTTCGAATGTACTCCTTTACCTCGTATATGGACGAGATGGACGTTATGTGGGTTTCTCCTAGCTACTCTCATCCAATCTTTATATGGCGTGGTGCTTGAGTATAAGAGCCTCAATCGTTGATCAATGAAGGAACGGAGTTTAATCCTTCAGTAGCATGAATAGAGAGTGTATTAGAAGTATATTCATTATTGACGAAACTAAAAGGGTGTAAAACTGAGCAACGGCAGTTGTATTATAATTTAATATACGCCTGCTTGCAAACTTGCACATGACTGGACACATTTCCAACATTCGAAAATAGACTGAGTATTAGCAATCGAGATAATAAGCCCATAGGTTTCAGACCGGTTATGCTTACCAGACGGCTTGAATCAATACAACGACAAGCGGCCATCTCCATAACGGGCGGCCTCCGATCATCACCCGGCGACGCGATCATAGCACATGCCAACATACCTCCTATGAGGACACTCCTGAAGGGAACCAGCCTCAAGGCCTATGCCCGTCTGACGACTCGACCCAACCTTCACCCAATCGCGCCTGCCCTCCTCCGCACCACCAAGTCCCAGGTCAAAACACACTGCACCTCTCTACACCACCTGGCGAAAGCCTCGATGATCGATCCAAGCAAGATAGAAAAAATCACACCCGCACGATTCCGCCCAGGCACACAGCCTGACTTTTCAATATACATAGCGGCCTCAAAGGAGGAATCCCTCAACACCGACAGGGCACTATTCGAACAAGGTATAAGGGTATACACTGACGGATCTGGATACGAGGGACAAATAGGGGCGTCGGCTGTCTTATTCATCAACGGTAGGAGAAGCGCAGAACTCCGCCACCGCCTGGGACCCGAAACTCAGCACACTGTATTCGAGGGGGAGTTGGTATTGGGACTCCACCTGGTCCGAAGGATCAACGGCACCCGTGACAACATCAACCTCAATATCGACAACCAGGTCACCATAAAAATGCTGCGGACAAACAAACCTCAGCCGGCACAATACCTAATCGATAAGATCAAGTGCGACATCACAAGGTTACACGTAGAGGAGACCGCAAGGAGACTACTTAACAACGAGAACAGGCCAGAGCACTATGAACTTACTCCCTCGTTTTCTCCGCAGGGAACTACCATTCAGCCTCTCAGCGATCAAACAGCAAATCAACATCAACACGAAGAGGGATACCAAAAAATGGTGGAGGAGCTCGAAACGTTACGAAAGGATTAAGTCCATTGACCCCACCTTACCCTCCGGGGGATACATGAAGGCCACTCTGGGCCTCAACCATAGGCAAACAAGTCTGCTAACACAACTCCGCACAGATCATATACCCACTTCAGAGAAGCCAATGACACACATAAGGCTTCATAGATATCATGGCATATCTCAAGGCGATCAAGAAGGAATATTGCGTGTTCCTTCAGGTCCCGACTAATTTTTCGGTGGCCCATTGTCCGACTCAGGGGGAGTGTGCGTTCAGGGAGAGTGTGTGCAGCGAGTATACTCCAAAAAATTCTTTCTTAACATAGATATCATTATAGAATTTCTCATGATGGTTTCAGATTTTTTTGAGCAACCTGTGATTTCAAGGCCCCTCGCCACAAAATTTTTTTTTTTTTTTTTTTTTTTTTTGTGGGTCAGGGAGGTCGCTCTGCGACCGACCCACAAGCAAGCTTCTGTGGATCGGTGCCCCATCATCTGGCACGACCTGTTCTCTAGAACTCTCCCTACCATCACCCGCAGGAATCTGGTTTAAGACCCCGTTGTCTGTTGGAGACACCAATACACCCACCACACAGTGTGAGTTCAGAGGCCGGGAGTGTGGGGGTCGCCAGCAGTCAGAGGACCGAGGAATACCCACTAAACCTGCAGGGGGCCTCCCGTCCGACATTGGCAAGGTAGCCCCACCCTCGGGTGGATGGGGCGCCGTACCGGACCGCCCTTAAGAGTTTATAGGTCTCCCCTGGGGCCCCGTCAACAACTCATGTGAGCAGGATCAGGGGACCAGCTATCCGGTGCCTTGCAGCGGGAGCACTACGACTGGTCCACGAGCAAGCTTCTGTGGACCGGTACCCCTCTCCCAGAGGGCACCGGAAGGGTTAAGAGACCACTGGGAAGGGGTATCCAGCGCAACCCGGAGAGGCGCAAAGCTCGTCAGCCCATCACGAAGAACCTCAAGAGGCACGCATTACTCGTACGCGCCGTCAGTCAAGGTTCTCAATATGGCGGCCCGCCTCCCAGAAAATTGGGGGGCGCTTGGTTGGGACAGCAGGACCCACAAAATATTGTCCCGCCGGTTTGGAACACTAGGCGCGCGTGGTGGGGGCGTGCCGTGTGTAACCGCCGTCCCCGGGGCTGGGGGGGACACAGGGGGAGAGCTTCTTGAAGGGGCGGAGGCCCCCGGGGCCTTATCCGGCCTCTCCGGGACAGGAGGTGCGCAGGCAAGGGCCGTTGCGAGGGTGTCCACGAACCTGTCAGGGATAAAGGAGAAGGAAGAGTCGTGGATCTCCTTCATTCTCCACCTCCAGAGGTGCCAGAAGTAGGTGCCTATAAGCCACTCTCTCACAGGGCGAGAGAGCGAAAGGGCCTCATTAGGGCGGCGGACAGTCTTGGAGGGTCGAAACGCGTTTCGCTCGATACGGCACAACGCCAGTAGGGGATACCAGGGAGATCGCCCCCACTCGTCCAGACTCAGCGATCGAGTGGGGAGCTTGGGAGACACTCGCCGCAAGTGCTCAAGTAGGACGGCCTGGAGGACACCCAACTTATAATGGGCGCACCCCACCAGAATGTGATCTAGAGACAAGGCGACCCCGCACTTACACCACCTCCCCAGATCGGACTTCCCGTAGTACCTGTGGCCGAGGACCAGCGTACCATTCATTTCTTTCCACAGAGTCTCCCGGAGCTTCTGGGGGACGTTAATTTTCCAGACGTTGGCTATGTATCGTCCAGGATCCAGGATGACTCCAAAGAGGTTGTACAAGGTCACAGTCCACCTGTCCGAGAATCTGGTGAACTGCAGTGTGGAGGAGGGGGCCGGGACCTGGTGCCGGACTACCAGCTTAGTGAGGTAGTCCAGGGGCTGGTGGCACAACACCGGGAAGTCATCCACCCAACCGGGGGGAACTGTGAGGCGACCGATGTCCATCAGCCGCCCATGGAGCCTTCCCTCGTTGGCCAGGAAGTCCGCAAGGTTATTATTCTCATCATCCGCGTGTGCCTTAGCCTTTACGAATGCAATGCGCCCCGACCTGTCCCTGAGCAAGTAGAGTAGGGACTTCAGGAGGCCCGTAGGCGCGTCCCTACTAAAGTGTCTGGGGGCGTCCCCCCAGCCATCCCGCTCCATGGCCAGGAGGCTTCCTCCTACTAGACCGAGGACGAACGAGGAGTCTGTATGCACCACGATATGAGCGTCTCTCCAAGACTGTAGGCACATAACCACCGCGGCGACCTCAGCCACGTTATTGGATAGCTGCGTGCCGCAAAGGGAGACTTTGTCGTGGAAGGTCAGGTCCGAGGTCCAGGCCGCTCCGGCAGTGCAGGACTCCAGGCCGTTATCCAGCACGGAGCCATCCGTCCAAATGTGTATGTCTCGGTCCAGGACAATGTCGGAACCATCCCTTACCTCAGGGGCATTGGTTCTTACATAAGGCCTGGCAGTCAACTGCCCACCGTAATTGGCCAGGAAGCTATCCTTATCGTCGTGGATTTCCATGCGGGATAGAGCCTCCGCGGCCGCTTTGGTCTGCTTGACAGTGGTCAACAGCGAATTACGGGTGAAGACGCGGACGCAGCCCAGGGTGCTCGTCATCGCCGGCCATATCCGCACGCTCTCATCGGGGGCGAAGGCACAAGGCGTCCGGCTTGGGGACCAGGCCGTAGTTGAGAGCTCGGCTTTAAGCCGGCGTAGAGCAGGTCGAAGGCTGGCCGGCTGCAGTGTAGAAAGAACTGCGCGGAAGACATCACCAACGGTCCGTAAGCCTTGAGCACGCATGTCACTGCGCAGGTCCCGGTTGTTCCTGGACGTAACATCGTGGACGGCTGGGTGGTAAGGGGCTAGGGCCTTACTTCTAGCTGCGTGAGATGGTGCGGCACACGAAAGGTCTAGCCCCACGTCCCGCGCAGTCAAGAAGGCCTGTCGGAGCCTATCTTGCAGCAGGGAGGGCTTAACATGGGCACGCTGAATGAAGGGGTTCAGGCCCGAGCTCTTGCTTCTGTCGCTCGTGAAGGAGGCCATCGTAAGGTCCTTCCACACCCACCTCTTCCAGGGCATGCTCTGGGGACCGGTAACCAGCTCGCTCAAAAAGCGCAGGTCACAGGCTCTCTGCCGTGTGGCCAGGGAGGGGCAGTTGAGGCTGCCTTCCTCGACGGGGGCCTCTAGGGTCCGGTATGCCATGCAGGACATATTGCCCCTCACGAACCTCTGTATCTTGTTGCTGATGCACGTACGCCAATACGCTGGGATGCCGTTGCCGTCCATTAGGAAATGGCAGCGTGACAACAGGAGGGTCTTCGCCAGCACCAACCAGTTCTGTGCCGAAGCGCCAATGATCCTCCACTGCCTAATAATCCACCCCACGTGGGTGTCTATCTGGGACCACCTGGGCGCGGCGGAGTCGCGACTATCCACCCAGACACCGAGTATCCTCAGGGGGCTACCGGGGGGAAGTATGAATGCGCCAGGGAAGGTGTGCCCGCCCATGGACTGGTCCGTGAAACATTTCAGACGGAAGTCATGCAGCCCGACCGGCTTCACATCTGTCTTATCCAGGTTGAACTTAGAGCCTATGGCGTAGGACGCATTACGCAGGCAATCGTTAACCACTGGGATGGAATCTGCAGTAGAGAGGAAGAGGTTGATGTCGTCCGCATAGAGCATCACTCTGACCGGGGGGAGGCTGTAGACCGAAATCCCAGATACCACCTGCCGTAGCCTCATGGCCAGCGGCTCTATTGAGAAGTTGAAGAGCAAGCAGGAAAGAGGGTCGCCCTGTCGCACACCCCTGTGCAGCACGAAGCTACTGCTGTACCCGCTATTTACGCGCACCCTCGAGCGGCACCCTGCGATGACATCCCCCAGCAACCGGAGGAGCTCACCCGGGACGCCCATGGCGGCCAAAACCTTCAAGAGCCAAGCCTGGTCCACCCTATCATAAGCCTTGGCCTGGTCCAGGCTGACCAGGTACCTGGGGGCGTCATCCGCATCACACAAATGTGCCATGCCCGACGCTAGCCTGGTATGCTCCTTCATTTGCCTTCCCGGGATAAAACCCTTCTGATCCTCATGTATCTTACTCACCGCCCAAGGGGCCAATCTTGCGTTGAGCAAATTGATGTACATCTTACAGTCTGTGTTCATGGAAGAGATGGGCCTGTAGTTAGACACCAAGGTGGGGTCAGCCTTCTTGAAAAATAGACTTATGTTAGCGTCCTTAAAGCCCAGGCGGGACGTGCCTCGCAACCGCAGGTCGTCCGTTAGGTTCAGGAAGACCGGCCAGAAAGGCTTGGGGGGCTGCTGCTTATCCTGAAGGGAGTCAAGCAGGGCCACCAACGACTTCCAGAACCCGTAGGGAATGCCATCGGGTCCCGGCGCGGTATTAGGCATTTTACGCTTCAGAGCAGCTGCCTCTGCCAGCGAGAAAGGCCCGGAGTGAAGGTCAGTGGGGTCCGCGCGCACAGAGCTCTCCCTTCGCAAGTCCCACAGCAACTGGTCCTGGGACCGCGCCCTATCAGGGCACATCTCTTCTGGCGTGTGCAACTCCTCAAAGTAATCCCGGGCCACAGAGGCCATCCCAAGCAAGTCCGTACAGGCCACATCTTCAGCAGGACGACGCAGCCCCTCCACCGAGACAGACGCTCTACTGCCCCGCTCATCCAACTTGTTGTTGGAAGAGAGCCGGAACCACTCCGAAGTGCGCCTGCTGGCTATCCTATCAACCTTTTTCTTGACATTAACTTTCAATTCCCGCGCACGCTCGTCAAGCAAGGACGCAATGCCCTTGGGGCGGGACCTGATTCCCCCATTCTTGGCAGCACCGTCAGAAGCGCTGGCGGCAGGGTTCCGAGCTGGCCGTCTCTCAGGCACCTGCCAAGGAGAGACAGGGCTAGAGACGAAGGTTCGGACGGCCCGCTTGGGTGGCGCCCCATGCCTTGGTACAGCTTCTGGCCACACAGGGCCCCATACGGGTTGTGCGACCGGCCCGGAGTGCAGCCGCTCCGCCGCCTTTCTCATGGCATTGCAGATGTCAGCAGGATGCACAATCTCCTCCTTGACAGCCCTCAACCAGTCTTTCTTACTACCTTTTTTAGTGGTACGTGACGCACGGATCCCTGCCTCCAGAACCCCTTCCTTGAAGACCGTCCACCGTGCGAGCATCACAGGGGGACCCTCTGTCATACTGCACCAGAGAGCCAGAACCTCCAGCCAAAACGTCTGTGATTTGGAAAGTAGATCTAGGGAGGGGAGGCGCCAGGCGGGCACCGCCTTTTCTACTTGAGGCCGCAGAACCACAAGGGTCGCGACGACTACTCTGTGATCCGACCAAGTGGTGGTGATGGGAACGGGCTTACAGCAAGACCATCCCGCCGTTGGCCGATAGATCCTGTCAATCCAGGAGAAGGTTCTCCCTGACGCTGTCATCTTACTGCAAGTCCACTGCCTCATCGAGGGCCCATTGCCTGCACAGTCCTCCATCATACAGATGGACGCGATATCCTTGAAGATACTCACCAAAGGGGCCGCCTTGGCGTGTGACTCAGAAAATGGGAACCGGTCCTCTGGGTATGTTACGAAGTTCCAGTCCCCTGCGGCTATGCAGCCATTCCACGTACCTTCGTCCAGCCCGGCGACGTAGCCACGCAGCTTCTTTCTCAAGAGCAGCAGGAACTCCTTCAAGGAGGAGTACCCATTCGACATGTCCCCATACACCCCTAGGAACCAGAATTTCTCTCTACTCTGCCGGTGCAGCAGGTGGGTGATAAATGCGTAACCTGGGACCAGCACGTCATGAACAAGAGCCTCCCAGCTAGAATTGCTCCTAGAAATTAGCGCGAGCCCAGCCTTAGATTTCATACCGGCCTGGCCCAGGACCACCGATGCTCTGGAGGGGACCAAGTCCTCCACGTGTGTCTCTGTCAGTAACATCAGATCCAGATTCTCCAGGGTGAGGAGACTCTCCGCAAAAGGCAGCTTCCTGGCCTTCTGGGGCTGATTACGAATCTGTCCGCACATGTTCCAAGTGGCGATCCAGAAGGATCTATCTTGTAGCACGAGGCCAGGGGACGGTGGGCTGGCATTGGGCATGGGCCCCGTGCCACTAGGAGGCGCCCCCACGTGACTGTTAGGCACGGGGCACGAGCCCGCCACCGGAGGAGGATGCGGATTACCTTTGGTTCTGCCGACGCTCCGTTGCGACGCCGGCAGGAGGGGGATTTCGCATGATTGGCTGTTTGTGACACCGATGGCCCCCACGCCCACCGGGGGGGTACCCGCTGTTCCCCCGCCGTCGCCGTCAGCCCCTCGGCCCTGAGCCGGGTAGCCAACAGCCTGTGTGGGACGTCGGGATGTCGCGAGTTTGAAGTCCATGGCGGCTAAGAGGGGGATTGCCCTGGGAGTGACCTGAGAAAGAAACAAATCTATAGAGGGAGTGCGCCGGGGGGCAGCTGACCACACTCCCTATCAGGTGACACACCACTAGTCAAAGTCAGATGAGAAGGGCACAAACGAAACCAGCACGGGACCAATCGAGTAACTCAAACAGGACGCCCCAGAGTCATCACGAAACCGAGAACAAAAGCCGTCATACAAGGGCCAGAAAAAGTCAAAGAATTGTCATCGCATACTAGACCACGAGAAACCGAAACACTACTCCTCGCTCTCTCTTTCTTCCTCCATGAGCGCCAGTTCAGCACCAATGTCGGCGATGATGGCCTCGCCCCTTTTAGCCAACCACGCAGCTGAAAACTCCGCCTTCTTCTTCTTACTCTGCTCACCCTTCTTTGGGGCGCGCGCCTTGACCAATTTGGGAACTTTCCCCTTGGTCCCCTTAGAGAAGAGGGGATGTACCTCCTTGCCCTTCGCGGTCGGGACGATGTTGGAGTACGCGCTCTTAGCGTCCATGGCACTAATCCTTGAGCCAGTTGGGCTGTTTGTGCCAGCGCGATGTTTCATGTTGGTGACTGACCACGCCGCAAGGTGGAGGTTACGGTCATTCCACAGCTTCCTCCGTACCTTGGGGAAGGCCAGGAAGAGGGGAGCCATGGCCTCGTACATCGAAGGAGAGCCCAACACACGGATAGCGAGCCAGGCGGCAGCAGGGGGGGAGATGTAGCCGTCAGACAACAGAACCTGCAGGACGGTGGTCGCCGCATCCCTGGGCGTATCGGGATCGCAAGGGGTGGCGGCGCCCGCTACAGCTTCAATCGCTTTAAAATCCGGCTGTGCTCGCAAGGTCTTGACTGCGGACACAAAGTCGGATCTGGCCGAATTATGTTGGCCCAACCTGTAAACATACTCCACGAAACAAGGGGTAATCTCCCGGGTAGCGGTGGAAATGCCCGCCAGCTGGCCCCACATCCCAACCACATCAGGGCTATCTGCTACCCTGTGACTCCGAATGGAAACTGCTATCTGCCACCACTGCCACTCATAGGCCTCATCAGGGGACCCTAAGAAAAATAGACCTATATCTGGAGTATAGTACTATATCTGATGTATAGTAGTATATCTGATATATAGAGCTATATTTGAAGTATAGTATTATATTTGGAGTATAGTATTA